>Ga0126331_1000198_pt1 | contig 24934 bp, 36 predicted proteins | sample InaspJWI98metaG_FD_96379 | JGI IMG/M metagenome (GOLD analysis project Ga0126331, IMG submission 96379) | Marine gutless worms symbiont microbial communities from Oahu, Hawaii - Inanidrilus sp. 2 OAHU.JWI-98 metaG | ecosystem: Host-associated > Annelida > Digestive system > Unclassified | place... | reverse complement strand
CCTGGTTCATGGGTGGTGTATCCTTTCCTTTTTAGTGTGGCCGGTTGACTGCTGCTAACAATCTACCGGTGGATACACCGCCTTTTCCTTTAAACACAACTTTTAAATATAACTCAAAGGCAAGGGAATTGAGCTCCTCTCCCAATTCCTTCTTTGCGGATCAATTCAACAACCCAGATGCTGCTTCTGGTTATGTGTCTATGGCTGAGGAAATCTGGAATCAGTCAGGACGAAAGTTGGATGCTTTTGTCCAATCTGTCGGTACTGCGCAATGCATCACAGGAGTTGCAGGTGCTTTGCGTAAACTAAATAGTGCGGTTCATATTACTGCGGTTGAACCTAGTGAATCCCCAGTTCTTGCAGGAGGGGCATCAGGCCCCCACAAAATTGAAGGCGTAGGACCAGGATTCATCCCGCCAATCTGGACTGATAGTCTGGCTGATGAGATTGTTCAGGTTTCAACAAGTGAAGCGAAGGATATGACTAGACGTCTAGCACGGGAAGAGGCGCTATTCGCGGGTACATCAACCGGTGCTAATATTTTGGCTGCAATTAAGGTTGCAGCTCGTCTGGGTTCTGGCCATACCGTTGGGACAGTTGCTTGTGATTCAGGTCTGAAATATCTGTCTACCTATTTATATACTTTTGCTTAAAAATAATGTTTAAATTCGCCTTTCAAATGTCATCAGATGAAAAGGCAAACTTAAACATAGTTGATAATGGAAGCTTGATGTTTGCGAAAAACAGCAAAAGCGGCCAGTGTGTAATCTATTACGACTTTTAATAGAATATGGGGTGCCGAACATAGCTTTTCAGCTGACCCGTGGGCCTCACGGCCCCCCGGATCAGCTGAAAAGCAAGCGTTATTCTGGCGAGGTACTACAAAGATTGGCTGTTTCGGCTTGAGGTAATAGCATTTTGGGCAGCATGGACCAAAAAGGATGATCGGGACATACCTCTTTTTTTAGCAACACTATCGATTTTACGAAGCATATCTTCCGGTACAGTGATATTCACGCGCACGGATCGAGGTTTCGCTTCGTATGCGGTTACTACCAGAATTGCCGCGGCGTCAGAGAAATCAGGATCATCAATGATGTCCTCAAGCTTTGAAGGATATGGTATACTGTCACCATCTTCAAGCATACCTTTGATATGCAGGGAGAGAGCATCGTGGGCCATATCCTTGGCCTCATCGATTGTACTGCCAGCGGTTACACAGCCCGGAAAATCCGGAAAGGATACGCCGAAATCACTCTTTGTATCTTTATGAACAACAGCAATATAATTAGCCATATTCGTCACCTATTTGAAATTAATTCCTGATTGGCGTTCAATGCTTTTTAGTGTGCCAATTGGTATATCTTTTTTGGGGTATGGAACTGTAACCCGCCCTTTCTTGGATGCATCCCGTTTGGTCGCGTTGCGAAAACTCGGAATATCCCGATATTCCTCCGTTTTCGCGCCTTGCCCGACGGGCGCCTCAACGCCTATAATTGTGAATTTATTTCTTCGTGAAGCCTAAGTAAAGTATCTGCTTTCAATCATTTCATAATGATCATTTTGGTATGAACAAAAAATTTGATAGAATTATGACGTGCCATTCTGAAATATTAAAATTTTATAAAAAAAGAATAACCTTTTGATAAGTAACTCATGACTTTGAAGTTCCAACTAAATATGAATCGTGAACCGATTGAAAAAAAGATTTTGATTGCCGTGAGAACGATTGGCTGGCTCAACTTTGTCTGTTTTGCTGCTTTGTTTGTAACAATGAAGGCGGCCTCGATAGAACACTTTTTTTGGGCGAAAATTACAGGCATTGTATGCATTGCTGGTACTATCGTATACTACGGGTGTTGGCAATGGTTATTTGCAACTGTCTCCCGTAAGGACGGCCTCAAGTATTTTAAGCCTTATCGACTTGGCGCTTTCGTTTTAATAGGTGGAGTCTTATTTTTATTGATGATGCGTTGGTATAGCTAGATTTAAAAATCAGGAGATTGGAATGTGGAAATTAGGATCTGGGCTTCTTCAGTATTTGCTGAAAAGTTTGGATTCCCTGATTTTTATGGACGGAATGTTGAACTAGCCGCTTTTCCCGTTCCCGAGATCCTGGTGACCCTTGGTACCAGGTAAGCAGGTCATTATAAGCCAAAAGCAGTTCAGTCACTTCTATGAAAACGGATGAAAATATTCAAAAATGCGTCCACTGTGGGCAAAGCTTTCCAGAGGCTAGCGGTAAATATTGGACCCCACAGCATGCAGCAATTCCACTTATTGGTAGTAAGAATCTTGGACAACCAGTATCAGGTTTTCGGTGTAAAAAATGTAATCAAAAAGGGAAACGACGATTATTTTTCTTATTATCCTTCATGGCCCTACTATTCATTATCATTATTTTAATCAGTCTTTAAGGTCACAACTTATAAATTGTCGTTTCAGGTGGCAGACATGATCGTGCCTTTTTTCGATTAATTGAAAAATAATTGAAAAACCAGATAACGGTGAACCTATTAGAATCGAATTGCCCTTACCGGAGCTGGCTGCAGGTAAGATGTCCGGTACAAACTTTTCAGAATGGCTAAATCGTCACATAAATCATATAACCGACGGATGAACCAGACGGGAATATCTTGCGGATTTTACCGTAAAAGGCCGTACAGACGAGAGATTTGATTGTCCCGCTGGTTATCCGAAATCGTTATGGGGGTTTATCACGGTTTTTCTGTGGAACGAATGGAAATACTATGCGCAAACGATGGATCATGTGCCTGGCCGGAGTACTTCTTTTTCCCAGCCTTCTTGAGGCCGCAAATTCTGATGAGCTGAAACTTGCCAAGGAAAGGTTGAACGTTCGGCTGGAACGGGACGCTGTGGATTGCGCCAAGGGGCGGGCAATATCTATATTACTTGGCCAATGGGCCGCTTATATGTCGGAAGTTTGTAAAGCCCAAAGGAACTTGGCACGCCTGGTCAAACAAACACCCTTGGAAGAGCTGCCTGAGGTGCTGGTCAATACCTTCATCGACGAGCTTACCAGTGGACCGACCCGGGGGCAATACCCTCCCATGGAAGACTACCTGGTCATCTTCGGGGAGCCGGCCGTCGCCCCGCTCGTGGCCCGCTACGAAGTGGTGCCGGAAAACCGGAAAGAAAACATCCTTCGCGCCTTGGGTGAGATCGGTTCCGAGAAGGCGCTGCCCCTCGTCCGATCCGAAGCCAAAAAGCTGAACCCGTTGACGCTGTCGCTGGCCGTTTATGCCGTGCGCAAAATCAATAAAGACGCTGCCAAAGACGACCTGCTGCCCCTTTTGGGTGATCCACGAATCGATGCCGACGCTGTTACCGCCATCGTCCAGCACCTGGTCTTCCATGAAGACCCCGGATGGCATGACATCGTTCTAGACCTTGCCCAGGAAGGAAAAATTCCCTTTGAGACGGTAAGAGATCTTGCCTCCTTCGATAAATACCCCGAAGCAGCCGTAACCGCGCATCTCGATTACCTCCTGACATGCTGGGACGCAGGCGATAGCGCTATTGTCGCCTGCCTGCTCTACCGGATTCACGCGCGCAGTGCGGTCAAACAGTGGTTCCCCATCCTGGAGGACCTGCTGCGTGCTAAATTCAACTACGCGAAAAAGCGCTATTCGCCGCTGACGGTACGATGCCAACCGTTCCCGCATTACGGCCGGCACCCGCTGCTGGACCGGATCGAGAACACGCTGATCCTGACGGACGTCGAGGAATGGATCCGGAAGCCTTCACCGGGTTGGTTGTCCTATCTGTATCTTCGGGAGCTCCGCCAGAAAATGGGCGGGCCGTCCTTCGATGCCGGGAGATTGGATTTCCGATTGGCCATATCGGTACACGACGATGACAACGATATCCTGCTGGGTGAAGTTTCCGATCAGTTCCAAAGCGGTATCGCCAGGCAGATCGAACTTCCAATAAAGAGTTCGAACGACGCGCCCTTCCGGATTTCCCTCAACCCACGGCTGAAGAAGGACATCACCCGTAAGAACCGATGGACGATCGAAATTCCAGTTTTTATCATTGATAAACCGATCGGATGCGGCTTCCCTCTCACGGTGCCTGTGGAATCAAGTGCCGCTAATCGAACCCGCGGACCCTCCGGACGTATAAAAAAATGGCAGGTACGGCACATCGGACCTCCCCCTCATTAATTAGATCTTGAAAGAAGAAGGAGCATCTTGAATATTATCATTTTTGTTATGTTATGAAACGACAATGCTATGTTAAGGAGGGAAAATGGTCGAGCCACTGAGAATTTCGGACGATGTCGCTGAAAAGATTCCCGGACTTGTTATCATTGCGGGCATTCTAGAAATAGGAGCGTCTCAAACCCAACTTGTATCCCGCTACCTTGCCTCCAGCTGGAAAAAGCTCAGCAACGCAGTTCGAGAACACGGCTATAAAACGCATCCTCATATCGACCAATGGCGCGAGGCTCTTCGCAGGGCAGGAGTGCCTCTGAAAAAGTGCCCTCCGTCCATTGAAGCTATCGCAAAGAGGACAACAAAAAGCGATTCGCCGTTTTCCATCAATCCGATCGTGGACACCTATAACGCAATTTCAATGGATTTGGTGTTGCCTTTTGGAGCATACGACCTTGATCAGCTTGAAGGCTCTCTTGCCTTGCGGTTGTGTGAACAGCCGCAACCATTTACTCCGCTTGGAGGCGGCCAACAGGAAGAGACTGTGGAGGGAGAAATAGTATACACTGATGACGCGGACATATTGACCAGGCATTTCCTGTGGAGGCAGGCAGACAAGGGCAAGATCATGGATTCGTCTAAGCGGTGTGTGTTCGTCTGCGAGCTTCTTGCCTCAATGGGAGAAGACACCATTCGCAGCACAAAGACCTTGGTTGAGGATAAATTTTGCTCGCTTTTGTCTGGGAAGTTGAGTGATGTGGTGATCTTGCGCTAGAATTATGAGCACGCCAATTAACCATAAATCATCGCTGAAAGAGATTGAAGAACGATTCGATAATGATGTCGAGCGTTTTACAAATCTTGAAACCGGACAGTCTGCCACGATCGATGCGCCATTAACTATGGAGTTGATAACTCAGGCGGCGGTTATATCAACTCCAAACATCCGGCGGGTTTTGGATATTGGCTGTGGAGCAGGAAACAATACCTTAAAGCTCCTTGATCAAACCGCACCGTTCGATTGCGATCTTGTTGATTTGAGTTTACCAATGTTAAGAAAAGCGCGTGAACGTATTTCAGCGGTCAATAGCGGCGAAGTCAGGATATTCAAGGGGGACTTTCGCACACTTGATTTGCCCGAACCGGGATATGACGTCATTCTTGCAGCGGCTGTTTTGCACCATTTGCGTGATGATCAGGATTGGGAGTCGGCCTTCAAAAAGATCTATCGGCTAACTGCCACTGGAGGCAGTGTATGGATAACAGATCTCGTTTCTCACGAAACCGAATCCGTTCAAGCTTTGATGTGGAAACGCTACGGCGAATACCTGCACTCTTTGGGTGGGGAAGAATACAGAAACAAAGTTTTTAACTATATCGACAAGGAAGATTCTCCAAGACCCGTAACTTTTCAATTGGATCTTCTTCGTAAGGCAGGATTCGGGCATGTTGAACTTTTGCATAAAAACTCCTGCTTTTGCGCTTTTGGTGCAATCAAAACCGGCTAACAGAAAAGCGTGGAGCAGACCAATCATCACTTTTATGGGTTTCCTGCTTCGCTAAAGCTACGACAGGACAAGTCGTCACGGAACAGCGGCGTGAAGATAGCGGTTTAACGTAAAGGCCCTGCAAGCTTGGAATTAAATTAGACCGCTGCTCACCGGCGAGCGTTATCATAAGAGGAAATTGGAAAAATTCTGAATGGGATGGATTTCAGGTAAGACGCCTAAAGCTTGAAAGACCGCGAGCCCGCCGGCTATCCCCAGCGTTGGGTCTTGAGAAGGTGAGATCAAGATGACCTGGTACGCCCGAGTACCGAAAATCGAGTTGCACGTTCATTTGGAGGGCGCGATACCCCACCGAGCGTTGTTCGATCTGATCCAGAAGTACGGTGGTGATCCGTCTGTACCGAGCATGACGGCCCTCGCGGAGCGTTTCAGATTCAAGGACTTCCCCCAGTTCATCGAGACCTGGTCGTGGAAAAACCGATTCTTGCGCGAATATGAAGATTTTACGCATGTCGCTGAGCTCACCGCCCTCGACATGGTCGGGCAGAGCATCCGGTACGCCGAGCTGTTCTTCTCACCGTCGCTGTTTGCCCGTCATGGCCTCAATACACAAGAACTCACTCGCGCGATTCGAGCCGGTTTGGCCAAGGTGCCGGAAATCGACATCGTTCTTGTTGCTGACCTCGTCCGAGACTTTGGCCCAGAGTCCGAGAGCGTAACCCTCAGGGAAATTGATGAAGTCCGGAACGAAGGGGTAGTCGGGATTGGCATTGGCGGATCAGAGCATGAGTTTCCCCCGGAGCCCTTCGCGTTGCTGTATGGGGAGGCCCGTCGGATGGGGTTTCACACCAACGCCCACGCCGGCGAAGCGGCGGGTCCCGAAAGCGTATGGAGTGCCATCCGGCACCTCCATGTCGACCGGATTGGGCATGCGACCAGGGCCTGCGAAGACCCTGATCTTCTTGACCACCTCGCAGAACACAGAATCCCGCTTGAGCTATGTCCCATGTCGAACGTCCGAACAGGGATCGTCAGCGGCGTGGCCCAGCATCCGATTCGGGACTACTTCAAGCGTGGCTTGCTCATCAGCGTGAATACCGACGATCCGAAGATGTTTGGGACTTCTCTGGCTGACGAGTACAGGCTGCTGGAGCAGGAATGTGGTTTCACGAGGAACGAGATCCGCAGACTCATACTCCTTGGCGTTGAATCCTCATGGCTGTCCGAGGATCGAAAGAGATCAATGATACAAAGCTTTAGGGAAGACGCGTCATGGGTGGAATAGAAAAGGCACTCCAAGAAGCCCGGTGTTATGCCGGAAGATGAGGATACAATATAGATTCTTCGTATGATTAAAGATATGGCAGAAGCAGAGGTGATTATGGAAAGAGTTACAGACAAAAAAGCTGTTGTCACCGGAGCCGCCCGTGGACTCGGTAAGGAAATTGGCGTGAATTTGACAGGGACCTTTTATTGTACAAGGGCGGTCCTTAAAAAAATGATAGAACGGTGTTCAGACAAAGCATACCGTTACTGAACTAATAATTTTGAGGAGTTATGATTCATGGAAATAGCAATAGTCGGCGCGGGTGTATTGGGATCCATCTTTGGAGGTCTTTTTTGGGAAAAAGGGTTCAGCGTAACCCTGATCGAAGTGCTGAAGGAGCGGGTTCGTCTCATCGACAAAGAAGGGTTGTGGCTACAGTGGCCTGATGGTGAACGGACCCATGCCAGGATTCCGATCACATCGAAAACAGATGAGGTTGGGGTTAAAGACGTGGTGATGGTGGCGGTCAAAGGGTACCACACCCGATCGGCCATCGAGAGCGCCATGCCCATGATCGGGGACGACACAATCGTACTTTCGGTTCAAAACGGCCTTGGGAATTTAGAGACCATTGTCGAGACCGTGGGACCGGAACGGGTTGTTGGCGGAATCACGGCCCATTCGGGAATGCCGGTAAGCATGAATGAGGTTCGGTACGTCGGGGGACTCGGCCCTTTACTGGTGATCGGCCCTTATGACGGCGTAACCCGTCAGGGATTTAAAAACATGGTTGCGCAGTTTCAAGCGGTTGATTTGGAAGTGCATCCGACGTCTGACATTAATAGCGTCATTTGGAAGAAACTGATCGCCAATGTCTCCACCAATGTGGTGGCCGCCCTGACAGGTCTGACCGGTGGCATTGCAGTAAAGCATGAGCCGTCGGTCAAAATCATCGAAGCCCTTTCTCGGGAACTGGCCCAAGTAGCCCGTGCCAAAGGCATCGATTTTCCGGAGTTGGACGATCCTTTGGAGTTTTCTTTAAAGGCCTTTGCCTCCACCAAGGACAACCGCGTTTCCATGCTTCAGGATGTAGAGGCAGGACGCCCCACCGAGATCGGCAATCTAAATGAAGTGATCATATCCGAAGGGCGTCGTTTCAACATCCCCACACCCTATAATGAGGCTGTTTCCTGGTTGACTCGAGGGGTAGAGGAGCGAAATCGCCAAAAACTCTATGCAGCCAATGCGAGCAATGAATCGAAAGCCGTTCGAAATGCAATTAAAAAAGAGGACCTGGAGGCATTGCGCCGTGCTATGGAAGCCTCCCCCCTGGCCCGCGCCCTTTCCATCCAGTTTACGAAATTCGAAGCCGGTCGCGCCACTGCCCGTTTGCCTGGTACGGCGCAGTTGCCCAATTTTTTAGGTTATACCCATACGGGCGCCCTATTTACGTTAGCAGAACAAACCATGGCAGCCGTTGCCAACTCCCTGGGCCATGTGGGATTGCCTTTAAATTGTGATGTTCAGTTCCTGAATGCAGCGGATCCTGCTAAAGATGTGATCGCTTCTGCGAAGGTTATCGATACTCAAGGCCGAATTGCCCGTGTGCAGGTGGAACTGACCCAAGAGAATCAGACAGTCGCACAAGTATCTGAAATGGTTTTTTTACGCCATCAATAGATTGGTACTATAGCGGTTGTCATAAATACGTTCCGTTTGAGCCATTACAAAATAAGGAGGTTCTTATGACATTTCCAGGTAAAAGTAACTTGTGACAAACGCTATAAATGTGAAGTTAATTTTGAGTGAGCCCTAAGGTAGCCGTGCGCCGCCTATGCGATAATCACCCGATAAAAAAGCCCGGCTGTTTTGAACCGGGCTTTGTCGTTCGCACTGGCAGTCTTATTTCAAACGGTTTACTTTTTTTCGTCGGTATCTTCTTTTTTCTTGGATTTGGTGGTTGCTTTCTTTTTGGGGGATTCGTCCTTTTTTGCCTCAGCCTTTTTTTTCGGGGCAGCTTTTTTCTTGGCTGGTACCGCTTCTTTGGCTTCGGCCTTTTTCTTGGGGGCTGCCTTCTTTTTAGCCGGAGCGTCCTCCTTGGCTTCAACCTTCTTCTTGGCAACTGCCTTGTTCGCCGGAGCCTCTTTTGTTTCAGCTTTCTTCTTGGCTGTGGCTTTCTTTTCGGCAGGCTCGTCTTTCTCTACAGGCGCCTTTTTCTTGGGAGCCGCTTTTTTCTTGGCCGGTTCCACCTCTTTGGCTTCTGTTTTTTTCTTCGCAGCCGGCTTCTTCTCGGCCGGTGCGGCCTCCTTGGCTTTTGTTTCTTTTTCAGGTTTTGCCCCTTCTTTTGCCGGTTCCGCCTTTTTTACTTCGGCTGTTTTCTCAGGCGCAGTTTTTTTCTCAGCCGGCTTTGCTGCCTTGGCTTCAGTTTTTTTCTTGGGTGCAGCCTTCTTTTTCGCCGGAGCGGCTTTTTGGGCGGCCGCCTCTTTCCCTTCGGGTGCAGCCGAAACGTCTTTTGCTTTGTCTTCGGCTTTTTTCTTTACAGCCGGTTTTTTAACGGCGGCTGCCTTATCCGTCTTTTTGGAGGCCTTTTTCTTCTTCTTGGTGGGTGCGGGAGTAACAAGTTCGACGAGCGAAATAGGTGCGGCATCACCCGGACGCCGGCCCAGCTTCACGATTCGCGTATACCCGCCTGAAACACTGGCGTAACGTTCGGGAGCTTCTTCAAACAGTTTGTGGACGATATCTTTTTCTCTGACGATCGCCAGTGCCTGACGCCTGGCGTGTAAATCCCCGCGCTTTGCAAGCGTAATCAACCGATCCGCCCAGCGTCTCAGCTCCTTGGCTTTCGCACTCGTGGTTCGGATGCGCTTGTGTTTAAACAGAGAAGTCACCATATTTCTGAACATGGCTTTGCGGTGACTCGATGTGCGATTTAATTTTAAGCCGATTTTTCTGTGTCTCATTTAACCCGTTACTCCCCTTCTTCCGTCTCTTCCACAGGAGTCGCAAATCCATCGAGCTTTAAGCCGAGTGAAAGATCCATCTCAGCCAGAACTTCCTTGATTTCGTTGAGAGACTTCCGACCAAAATTTTTCGTCTTCAGCATCTCGGCCTCCGTTTTGGATACGAGCTGGTAAATCTTGTGGATATCAGCATTTTTCAGACAGTTGGCACTGCGCACGGAAAGCTCAAGTTCTTCGACGCTTCGATAGAGGTTTTCATTCCATTTCGGCTTTTTTTCCTCGCCTTCCGTCTTGTCCGGTTTCGGTTCAGCACCTTCGTCGAAGTTGATAAATATCGTCATCTGTTCTTTGAGAATTTTAGCAGCATAAGCGACACAATTTTCCGGCTGAATGCTGCCGTCGGTCCAGACTTCCATGGTCAATTTGTCATAGTCGGTCCTCTGGCCAACGCGAGCATTGCCGACAACGTAATTCACCCGCTTGATCGGTGAATAAACGGCATCGATCGGAATGGTCCCAATGGGCGCTTCTTCGTCTTTATTGGCTTCGGCCAGCGAATAGCCTTTCCCGACTTTAACGGTCATGGTCATGTTGAGCTTGGCGTTTTCGCCAAGGGTCGCAATATGCTGATTCGGATTAAGGACTTCGCATCGACCGTCATCGCTGATAATATCTCCCGCGGTAACAATCCCCTCTCCTTCCGCCTCAATCCGAACAAGTCTTGGCTCCAGATCGGCAACTTTCAGACGAACTTCTTTTAGATTGAGGATAATTTCAGATACATCTTCCAAGACCCCGGGTATTACGCTAAACTCATGCATCACGCCATCGAATTTTACAGATGTTATGGCTGCGCCGTGCAGGGAGGAGAGTATAACTCGCCGCAAGGCATTTCCAAGAGTGATGCCGAATCCCCTTTCGAGAGGCTCACTTACGAATTTGCCATACGAAGGTTTGCTGGTTACCTGAACCTTTGCCGGCTTTATCATCTCTCGCCAGTTAATGTACATAAGTTCACTTGATGACATTTTTTACATCTCCAGCTTTTTAGTGTTGGCACTGATTTCTGATTTTTGTAAGACGATATTGGGCAGCGGATTCTTATCCGCGATGTTATTCAACGTCGGTCCATCTACTATTTGGAATACAACTCGACGATCAGCTGCTCCTGAATCGGCATCGTGAGATCTTCGCGAGCCGGGAATCCTTTGACGATGCCCTTCATGTTCTCTTTCTCCAGGTCCAACCACTGGGGCACGCCACGGCGAACGACCGCATCCAGAGAATCACCGATGACCTGGATCTTGCGACTCTTTTCGCGGACTTCAACCACATCTTCAACCTTCACCAGATAGGAAGGGATGTTTACCTTTTTGCCGTTAATGATAAAATGATTATGTCTTACAAAGTGTCGACCCTGAGAGCGTGAATTAGCAAAACCCAGCCGGTAAACAACGTTATCCAGCCGGCGTTCGAGTGCAGTAAGAAGATTGATACCGGTGATACCTTTCTGTCGTTCCGCGCGGGCGAAAAACAGTCTGAACTGTTTTTCGGAAAGACCGTACATCCGTTTCACTTTTTGCTTTTCGCGCAACTGGATGCCGTAGTCCGATATTTTTCTGCCACGACGCTGACCGTGCTCTCCCGGTGGGTATCCACGCCGATCAAAAGCGCACTTATCTGAATAACAGCGATCGCCTTTGAGGTATAATTTTAAATTTTCACGCCGGCATATACGGCATACCGAACCTGTGTAACGTGCCAAGTTTTCCTCCTAGATTTCATCAAACAGTTAAATTGTTGAATAATCAAATGGTCAAGCAGTTAATACGTTAATCAAAAAATGGTTGATCACATAGGTAATCTGTCATGGGACCAAAGGGATGGACACATTCGAGCCATGTAACAGATTATCGAATCAACTATCCGGCTACACCCTACGGCGCTTGGGCGGACGACATCCGTTGTGGGGAATCGGCGTGACATCTTTTATCATGACAACGTTAAACCCTGTCGCCTGCAGTGAACGCAATGCCGATTCCCGGCCGGGTCCCGGTCCTTTGACATAGACCTCGATGTTTTTCATGCCGTGTTCCATCGCTTTTTTGGCCGCGTCCTGCGCCGCCATCTGAGCTGCGAACGGTGTACTCTTGCGGGATCCTTTGAACCCCTGCACGCCGGCACTCGACCAAGCGATGACGTTTCCGACCGGATCCGTAATGGTGACAATGGTGTTATTGAATGTCGACTGAATATGAACGATTCCGTTCTGAATATTCTTTTTCTCTTTTTTCCTGGTACGCGTTTTTTTAGCCATAAAGTCTCCGTTTGGGCGTTAGCCGGTTTGCCCGTTAGCCCGTTTGAATTATAGAACGATAATATCCTTGTTCACCGGCTAACCGGCAAACGGGCAAACCGGCTAACCCAAAAAGTCTATTTCTTCTTTGCGCCGCCTCTTTTCTTTACCGCCGCTCTTTTCGGTCCTTTGCGCGTGCGAGCATTGGTGCTGGTGCGCTGGCCGTGAACGGGAAGTGATTTTCGATGGCGCAAGCCCCGGTAGCATCCCAGGTCCATCAGGCGTTTGATATTCATGGCGATTTCGGACCTGAGCTCACCTTCGACTTTGCAATCATTATCTATCACCTTGCGGATACTGTTGATCTGTACTTCGGTCAAATCGTCGGAATTCGTATCCGGATCGATATTGAGCTGCAATAAAATCTTATTGGACGTGCTTCTGCCGATACCGTATATATAGGTTAAAGCAATCTCAACCCGTTTCCGCTTTGGTAAATCAACACCAGAAATTCTAGCCAAACCGCAATCCTCCTCTATCCTTGCCGTTGTTTATGACGTTTGTTAACACAGATTATCCTGACGACCCCTTTTCTGCGAATCACTTTACATTTCGGGCACATTTTTTTAACCGATGCTCTGACTTTCATCTCCAATACTCCTTTGTTGCGGCCCTTTGCAGAGGGCATAGGGCTTGGGGCACCAGGGTCTGTCCCGCCTTTTGCCCCATGTCCTATACCCTCTGGATGCTATTTCGATCTGTATGTTATTCTGCCCCGGGTCAGGTCATAGGGCGAAAGTTCGACGGTTACCTTGTCTCCCGGCAAAATTTTAATGAAGTGCATTCGCATCTTGCCGGAAATATGGGCAAGGACCTGATGCTTGTTTTCTAGCTCGACCTTGAACATTGCATTGGGCAGCGTTTCCAGTACGATGCCCTCGACCTTTATAGGTTCTTCTTTTGCCATAAAGCCTCCGTTGTTAGGTTAGCCGGTTTGCCGGTTAGCCCGTTTGCCCGTTCTGTATAAAAAACGATTGTATCCTTTTTTAACCGGCTAACCGGCAAACGGACAAACCGGCCAACCCTTTTAGTACCTTCCCTTCATCTTGCCGCTGGATTTTTTCAAAAATCCCTCATAATGGCGACTGAGCATGTGTGATTCCATCTGGGCCACGGTGTCGATTGCCACGCCGACAACGATCAGCAGCGCTGTGCCGCCAAAATAAAAAGGTACGTTAAACTTGGTGATCAAGATCGAGGGAAGCACGCATACCGCCGAGACATACAAGGCGCCGCCGAGTGTGATCCGCGTCAGCACTCTGTCAATATAATCCGCCGTGCGTTTGCCGGGGCGAATGCCCGGAATATAACCTCCCTGACGTTTCATATTGTCGGCCACATCAACCGGATTGAATGTCACAGCCGTGTAAAAATAACAGAAAAAGAAAATAAGCCCCACAAATAACAGCTCATAGACGGCATTGCCCGGTGTCAGGGCGGCTACGATATCCTGGATCCACGGAACCGTAATAAAGCTGGATATCGTGGCCGGAAACATCATGATTGACGAAGCAAAAATCGGGGGAATGACCCCTGACGTATTGATCTTCAACGGCAGGTGCGTACTTTGTCCGCCGTACATCCGCCGGCCGACCACACGTTTGGCATACTGCACCGGGATTCGCCGCTGCCCCTGTTCAACAAAAATAATAGCGGCTATAACCGCTATCATCAGCACCAGCAAAATGATAATAGGGAATATGCCCATCGCTCCGGTTGATAGGAGCCGGAACGTGTTTCCGATGGCCGTGGGCATCCTGGCGACAATACCGGCAAAGATAATAAGAGAGATACCGTTGCCGATCCCGCGCTCGGTGATCTGCTCGCCCAGCCACATAATGAAAGCGGTCCCGGCTGTGAGGGTAATCACCGACATTAACCTGAATGACCAGCCCGGTTCGATAACGGCACCCATTCTCTCAAGTCCGACACTGATCCCAAACCCTTGAATGATGCTCAGGATCACCGTGCCGTAGCGGGTATACTGGGTGATTTTTTTGCGCCCCTGCTCGCCTTCTTTTTTAAGGCGTTCCAAATGCGGTATAACCACCGTCATCAGCTGCAAAATAATCGATGCGCTGATATAGGGCATAATGCCCAGCGCGAAAACCGACAGTCTTTCCAGGGCGCCACCCGAAAACATGTTGAAAATACCAAGGATTGTACCTTTTGCCCGGGCAAAGATTTCCGCCAGGGCGACACTGTCAATCCCCGGTACGGGAACGTGTACGCCGACCCGGTAAACAACCAGAAGGGCCAAGGTGAAAATAATCCGCCTTTTCAGTTCAGGAATTTTAAATATGTTGCCGAACCCGCTGCCTATCATACTATATGACCTCTATCGTTCCGCCTGCAGATTCAATTTTTTTTCGAGCGCTTTGGCTGACTCGGTTCAATTTGATCGTGAGCGGATAGCCGATATCGCCCTGACCGAGAAGTTTAATGCCGTCTCTTTTTCCTCTAACCAGGCCCAAACGCACAAGCGCTGCTTCATCCACGACGCTGCCGCTTTCGAACCGCGCGAGATCCCGAATATTAATAATTGCCAGTTCTTTTCTGAATATATTTGTAAATCCGCGTTTCGGCAACCGGCGATGGATGGGCATCTGACCGCCTTCGTAACCGGGTCTGACACCACCACCGGAACGACTGTTTTGTCCCTTGGTTCCTCTTCCGGCAGTTGTGCCTTTACCTGAACCGACACCACGCCCCAGGCGCTTCGGCGCTTTACGAGAACCCTGTGCCGGTGACAACTCATTTAGCTTCATCATTCATCTCCTCTGCTTTAACGAGATGTGAAACGCTGTGGATCATACCCCGTATTTCAGGTGTGTCCAGTCTCACAACGCTGCGATTGAGCTTTCCAAGCCCCATACCCTTGAGCACCTTGCGCTGTTTTTGCGGTCTACCGATCGGGCTTTTAACCAGTGTAATTTTCAATTTTCCAGACATATATCAATTTCCTTCGGGTCGTGACCTGAGCGCATGCGCAATACCAGGTGAACGAATTTGCCGGCTTAAAGATCTTCGACGCTTATGCCGCGCCGAGCGGCAACCTGTTTTCGGCTTTCCAGTTTTTGAAGCCCTTCGAGGGTCGCCTTGACCACATTATGGGGATTATGAGATCCCATACATTTGGTAAGGATGTTCTGGACACCGGCAGCTTCGAGGACTGCCCGCACGGCACCGCCGGCGATGACCCCGGTACCCTGGGATGCCGGTTTCAAGAGCACCTTGCCGGCTCCGTATTTGCCGATTGTTTCGTACGGAATCGTTCCTTCCACCAAAGGCACCGCGATCATGCTCTTTTTTGCTTTTTCAACACCTTTGCGAATCGCCTCCGGAACCTCGCCGGCTTTTCCTAGACCAAAACCGACATTTCCATCACCATCGCCGACAACGACAATCGCACTGAAACTGAATCTGCGACCACCTTTGACAACCTTGGCCACGCGATTGATATGTACGACCTTGTCGATTAACTGATACTCTTCCGTCTCTTGTTTGAACAAGGACCCGCCTCCTTTTATCACATTAAAAAATAAAACCGCTTAAAACACCAACCCACCTTCGCGGGCACCTTCTGAAAGCGCTTTAATGCGCCCGTGGTAAAGAAATCCACCCCGGTCAAATACGACCTTTTTTACACCTTTGTCCTGGGCCCGCTCGGCGATAAGCTTGCCGATCTGGCCGGCGACAGCCTTCTTGTCGCCGATATCGGCGCGCTCTTTCACTATTTTTTCCAAACTGGACGCCGCAGCCAGTGTGTTGCCGCTGACATCATCTATGACCTGTGCATATATATGCCGCGCACTCCGGAAAACACTCAATCGCGGTTTATCCGATGTGCCGTGTACCCTCTTGCGAATTCTTTTTTTTCTCTTTAATCTTGCCCGTGTTTTCGGATTTAAAGCGCCCATTTTCCTATGTCCCTGTTTATGACTTGGCCGTGCTGCCACGCAATATCGTTTAGATTTTTCGTCAGCGGTCTTTGAATTATTTTGTGCCGGTCTTGCCGGCCTTTCTGCGGACGTATTCTTCTGCGTATTTAATGCCTTTGCCCTTGTAAGGCTCTGGCGGTCTGAGCTGCCGGATCGACGCCGCCGTCTGTCCCAACTTTTCTTTATCGATACCGGAGAGTTTGATCACGTTATTGCGGTCCACCGTGGCCGATATGCCTTCGGGCAGCGCAAAATTTATCGGGTGCGAATACCCCAGGTTCAGTAAAATGGCATTGCCCTTGACCTCGGCGCGGTATCCGATACCGTGGATTTCAAGCACCCGTTCAAATCCCGTATTTACGCCGATAATCATATTGTTGACGAGGCTTCGCATCAGTCCTTGAAGCGCCCGTCCATTTTTATCGTCCTTTATCGGGGTGACCTGGATATTGCCGTCCGCAATCTGCAGTGCCACTGCCGGGTGAATCGGCCGGCTCAGCATTCCTTTTTGTCCCTGGACAGTCAAAACACTATCTTTGTATGTCAATTTTGTTTTTTCAGGCACTGCAATCGGTTTTTTACCTACTCGCGACATGCTCAACTCCCTTTTTCGAGTTCCAGGTTCAAAACTGACGTGCAGCCGCTAGCCCGCAACTCGGAATCCTCAGGTTACCAGATATTACAGATGATCTCACCACCCACATTTTCACTGCGGGCTTTTTTGTCCGACATCATCCCCTTTGAGGTGGAAAGAATGGCGACCCCCATCCCGTTCATCACGGGTTTTACATTCTTGCCCTTGACATAGACCCGCCGGCTCGGCTTGCTGATTCTTTTAAGCCCATAAATAACACTTTCCCGATCGGGTCCGTATTTCAGGTATACACGCAAAATACCCTGCTTGCCGTCCTTGACGAATTTATAATTGCGGATGAAACCTTCATCCTTCATAATTCTCGCCAATTCGTTCTTCAGTTTCGACCCGGGAATGTCAACGCTGTTAAATCGCGCTTTGGCCGCATTTCTGATACGGGTCAACATATCTGCAATTGGATCGCTCATGGTCATGGTGCAGTCTCCGCCGTTACTATTTTTATTTTTTACAGACTTTAGTTTGCTTTTACAGTCACAATATGTCGCCAATTTTGCCGCTATTTGTTACGGGCTAAACGGGCGAAACCGGCCAATTACGCCATGGCGTAACCGGCAGGGCTCAACCGACCTTTTACCAACTCGACTTGATTACACCCGGGAGTTTCCCATGGGAGGCCATCGACCTAAAACAGATACGGCATATACCGAATTTTCGCATATACCCTCTCGGCCGGCCACAGATCGGACACCGGTTATAGATCCGTACTTTAAACTTGGGATTTCTCCTCGCTTTTATTCTAAGCGCAGTTTTTGCCAATTCATCCTCCTTATCCCGGAATATCCGGGGTTGCGGCTGCAATACACGTAATATTTCAACCACAAGAACACAAAGACGCTAAGATCATAAAATAAAGCTATCGTTGCCGTTTTTAGCAACGGAGACTCTAAAGTTTATAAAATAACCAATAGCTTTCAACGTTCAGATTCATTCTTTGTGCCTTTGTGGCTGAACTGTTACCAAGATAGCGGGTTTCACTGTTGCCATTGGCTGTCTAATATTGTTCCGTCCCCGAATCAGTTCCTGAACGGCATTCCCAGACGCTGCAGGAGTTCCCGGCCTTCTTCATCCGTCTTTGCAGTGGTAACGATAGTAATGTTCAGGCCCTTGATCTTGTCGATCTTATCGTAATCAATTTCAGGGAAAATGATCTGTTCCTTTATTCCCAGGCTGTAATTGCCATGTCCATCCATCGCTTTGGGTGAAATACCACGAAAATCACGCACACGCGGCAGGGCAACATTTACCAGTTTGTTATAGAAATCATACATCCGCTCACGGCGCAGTGTTACCCGACACCCGATGGGCATCCCAGTGCGCAGTTTAAAAGCGGCGATCGATCTTTTGGCCCGGGTGATCACCGGCCGTTGACCCGAGATGGTCATGAGCTCGTCAACGGCTGAATCCAGCAGCTTGATGTTGTGAATCGCCTCCCCCAAGCCCATATTCAACACAATTTTTTCCAGTTTCGGTACCTGCATCACATTATCATACTTAAACTTTTTTACGAGCTCAGGCACGACTTTTTCAGCATAATATTGTCTTAACTGAGACATCAGTTTCCTCCGCTAAATTCACTAACTATCTATGATCTCGTTGCATTTGCTGCAGGCACGTACTTTCTTGCCGTCCTCGAGACGCTGCATTTTGACACGGGTGGGCGCCATACACTTGCTGCACATCAGCATGACATTGGACCATTGGATGGCTGCCTCGCCTTCGATGATGCCGCCCTGTTTATTTTTTGCCGTCGGTCTGGCATGGCGTTTGACCATATTAATATTTTCGACAAGCAGGCGGTTCTTTTTGCGATTGACCTTGAGGACCTTTCCAATTTTTCCGCGGTCCTTTCCGGCAACCACTTTTACCTTGTCGTCTTTTCTTATGTTGGCTTTGCTCGTCTTCATCGGTGATTTCTCCAAACAGGTATCCTTAAAGCGATTGTACCTATAACACCTCCGGCGCCAGTGAAATGATTTTCATGAATCTTTTGGCGCGCAACTCCCTGGCGACCGGGCCGAATATACGTGTGCCGATGGGTTCTTTGCTTCCCGTAATCAGCACAGCAGAATTGTCATCAAATCTGATGTAGGAACCATCCTGCCTTCTGATTTCTTTTTTAGTACGCACGACGACCGCCTTGAGAACATCACCCTTTTTTACTTTGGCATTGGGGATGGCCTCCTTGACTGTAACCACGATAATGTCTCCGATGCTGGCGTAACGTCTGCGGGAGCCGCCGAGAACTTTGATGCAGTTCAACACTTTCGCACCCGAATTGTCAGCCACCGTTAGTCTTGTCTCTGCCTGAATCATTGTTCTAATTTCCTTCTGGGATCAAACAGCTTTCTCAACAATTTTGATTATCCGCCACCTTTTGGTCTTGCTGAGAGGCTTGGACTCGGAAATCAAAACTTTGTCTCCGATCCGGCAGGTATCCTCGGCATCATGCGCTGCAAATTTGGAACGCCTTCGGATATATTTGTGGTAAGCCCGATGCTTTACCAGCCGCTCAACCTGGACGACGGCCGTCTTATCCATTTTGTTGCTGATGACGGTACCGATCACTTGTCTTTTTATTCCGCGTGTTTTCATAATAGCTAATATTATTCACCCGTTTTATGGTTATCCGTTTCCGGCTCCGACTGCGCCGCTCTCATTACCGTTGCCAACCGAGCGATATCTCGCTTTGTCATTTTAAGTTTCTGAGGATTTTCGAGCTGACCGGTTTCATGTTGAAAGCGAAGATTGAACAGCTCTTCTCTCAGTTCGTTGAGCTTGCGCTGCTGCTCTTCCATGCTCAGCTCTCTAATTTCATCCGCTTTCATTATTCAATACCTCTTTCGATAAATTTGGTTTTAACCGCAAGTTTATGAGCAGCGAGCCGAAATGCCTCTTGGGCTACTTCCCGGGTAACACCTTCCATCTCGTACAAAATTCTACCGGGCCTTATCACGGCAATCCAGCCTTCCGGTGCACCTTTTCCTTTTCCCATCCGAACTTCGGCCGGTTTCTTGGTGAACGGTTTGTCCGGAAAAATACGAATCCAGATTCGCGCACCCCTTTTCACGTGTCGGGTCATGGCAATACGAGCGGCTTCAATCTGCCGTGAGGTGATGCTGCCGCATCCGACGGCCTGCAACCCATATTCTCCAAAATTTAAATTAGAACCCCGCCGAGACTGGCCCCTCATTCTACCTTTTTGCTGTTTGCGATATTTTACTTTTTTAGGACTCAGCATACCGGTTTACTCCTATTTGGGCCGCCGACAAGCTTGCGACCTTTAGTGTTACCATGTGGTTTATCCGCGCGCTCGGTTGATTAACGTGTATCTGCAGTGATAATATCGGCTGTATATGCGCAGCGCCGATTTTAATGGTTTTCGATTGCTACCGCGTCTTTTTTCAAAATTTCGCCTTTGAATATGAATACTTTTACGCCGATTATTCCATAAGTGGTGCGGGCTTCGATAAAACCGTAGTCAATATCAGCCCGCAGGGTATGCAGCGGAACACGCCCTTCTCGGTACCATTCCGTGCGGGCCATTTCTGCGCCTCCCAGTCGTCCGGCACAAATAATTTTTATTCCCATAGCTCCGAAACGCATCGCAGAAGAAACACCGCGCTTCATGGCGCGGCGAAATGCAACCCGTCGTTCTATCTGCAGCGCAACATTCTCCGCTACCAGCTGCGCATCGAGCTCCGGCTTGCGAACTTCCTGAATATCTATCATGACCTCGTGGGCCACTATCTTTTCGATATCTTTCTTGAGCAGTGAAATTTCGGCACCCTTCTTGCCGATGACAATCCCTGGCCGGGAGGTATAAATTCGAAGCCGAATCCGTTTGGACGATCTTTCGATCTCAATTCTCGAAACGCCGGCATGATAAAGCTTCTTTTTTATGAAGCGCCTTATTTTATAGTCTTCCAGAATATAATCGGCATAGTTTTTGTCTGCATACCAGCGCGATTCCCAGGTCTTGACGATTCCTAATCTCATTCCAATCGGATTTACTTTCTGGCCCAAACCATCCCTCCTTCTTTATTGAACCGACTCTTCAGATAATATGACGGTGATATGACTGGTTCTTTTCAATATACGCGTTCCCCGCCCGCGAGCTCTCGCCCTGAATCGCTTCAGTGACGGACCCTGATCGGCGATAATGTTGCGGACTACCAGCAGATCGACATCGATATCCGGATTCTGGTCCGCATTGGCAACGGCACTGCGCACAACCTTTTCAACCAAGCCGGCAGCTTTCAGCGGCATAAATTTGAGGGTATCCAGAGCAGATTCAACCGGTTTGCCCTTCACGGCATCCACCAGTTTGCGCACTTTCTGCGGGGATATGCGGACATATTTTGAAACGGCTCGAACCTCCATGGCGAATCACTTCCTGTAGTATTCTATTAATGACTATTTTTACCAGAATTCCTATGCTACTATTTCAATCTTGATCTCTTATCACCGGCATGGCCGTAAAAAGTTCGGGTGGGGGAAAACTCTCCCAGCTTATGCCCGACCATGTTTTCAGTAACAAAAACCGGTACGAATTTCTTGCCGTTATGAACGGCCAGCGTAATACCAACCATTTCGGGAATGATGGTCGAGCGCCTTGACCAGGTTTTAATTACGCGGTTGCTGCGGCTGGCCTGAGCCTGGTCGACTTTTTGCATTAATTGCGGATCGACATACGGACCCTTTTTAAGCGAACGTGGCATGTTCTCTCCTGCTCTGATTAATACTGTGTAATCGAGTTTACGATAAGAAAAATCTGGATACTTGCGCTGACGCGATCATCCGGCAGCGGCTGCAACCTAACGTTTTGTGCGCCGCTTGACGATCAGCCGGTCACTGAGTTTTCGCTTTTTCCGGGTTTTATACCCCTTCGTCGGCCACCCCCACGGACTGCACGGGTGACGCCCGCCGGAGGACCGCCCTTCCCCACCGCCCATCGGATGGTCGACCGGATTCATGGCAACACCACGAACTTTGGGCCTTCGCCCAAGCCAGCGCTTACGGCCGGCTTTTCCCAGCGCCAGGTTTTCATGCTCGACGTGTCCGAGCTGCCCGATCGTGGCGTTGCAGTTCAACAGCACCATCCGCACTTCGTTTGAAGGCAGTTTGATCAAGGCATAGCGATCTTCTTTGGCCATCAGTTGAGCGAACGTTCCGGCGCTTCTGACAATCTGCCCGCCCTTTCCGGTACGCAGCTCGATATTGTGGATGTGAGTACCCAGCGGTATATTGCGCAGCGGAAGTGAATTTCCGGGTTTGATATCTGCCTCGGGTCCGGCCTCGACCGTATCGCCGACACTCAGGCGCAGCGGCGCCAATATATATCTTTTCTCCCCGTCGACATAATGCAGCAGGGCGATGCGTGCACTGCGGTTCGGGTCGTATTCGATGGATGCAACCTTGGCCGGAATACCGATTTTATCGCGTTTAAAATCGATGACCCGATAGTGCCGTTTACTCCCGCCCCCACGATGTCTGCAGGTTATGCGTCCTTTGTTGTTTCGCCCGCCGGATTTCTTGACAACCCTCAGCAGGCTTTTTTCAGGCGCGGTTTTGGTTATTTCATCAAAGGATGCATATGCCTGAAAACGCCGTCCTGGCGACGTCGGTTTTACTTTCTTTCTAGCCATTCTAAACTCCTGTAGTGGGGGGTTGAGCCGGTTGAGCCCGTATATTGAATTACGGGCACAACCGGCTAAACGGGCTTAACCGGCTCAACCGATCCCGACCTAGACTCCTTCAAAAAAATCAATGCGTTCGCCGGGCCGCAGGGTCACAATCGCCTTCTTCCAGTCACGGCGCTTGCCGACAATCCGGCCTCTCTGTTTGACTTTGCCTTTCACCTGCATCGTGCGGACGGTGGCAACCCTGACGTTGAAGATGCGTTCTATCGCGCGCCTGATTTCAATCCGGTTGGCTTTGCGATCCACCTCGAACGTCAGCTGGTTGGCCATTTCTTTCTGAATGCTTGTTTTTTCAGTAATCAGGGGCCGCTTGATAATATCGTATTGACTCATGCGCCCAGCCTCCCTTCGATGTCGTTGATTACCGGCTCCAGCAGGACCAGGCTATGATATTTTAGAATGTCGTAGACATTCAAACCTTCGCTTCTGAGCACCTTTATGTTGGGTACATTTCTGGATGAACGCTCCAGTTTTTCATCCTTTTTATTCGTCACGATCAACGCATTGTCGATATTGAGCGCATCAATGATTTCAATAAAAGCTTTGGTCTTTATCTCTTCGAGCTCCAACTGGTCGAGGACCACAAGACTGTTTTCCTTCAATTTACTGCTCAGAGCCATTTTCAGCGCCTGCTTCCTGACTTTTTTCGGTACCCGATACGCATAGGATTTCGGTGCCGGTCCAAATGCCACACCGCCGCCGCGCAGCAAAGGCGATTTGATGTCTCCCCGTCTTGCACGTCCGGTTCCCTTTTGCCGGAATAATTTGCGTCCGCTGCCCGTGATATCGCTGCGCCGCTTAACCGCGGCGGTTCCCGAGCGCCGGCCTGCCAGCTGCATGGTGACCACATCATGCAGCACACTGGCTTTGGCCGGAACATTAAATAGCTCCTCGGACAGCTCCCGCTGCGATACCTTTTCCCCTTTGGTGTTTAATACGTCTACAACTGCCATAATATTCTCGATATACCGCTTGTATTTGTTATATTGGTTGTATTGGTTGTATTGGTTGTCTCACCGTCATTGCAGGTGGTGGTAACCCGCATCCCCCGCAACCCGTCGCACCAATTGAACCAATCAAACTATTTAAACTTATCGAACCAATTAAACCAATTAAACCAGTCAAACAAATTTAACTATTTTTCTTAACAAACTTGAGCTTATTCACCATCACCAGCCCGGACTTGTGACCCGGTACGGCCCCTTTGAGCAGCACCAGATTCTGTTCGGGCCTGATATCGACGATCTTCAGGTTGTAGACCGTTTGACGCTCATGGCCGTATTGCCCCGGCATTTTTTTGCCCTTGATAACCTTCGAAGGCCATGCGCTGCAACCGATTGAACCCGGTCTTCTGACACTTTTGCTGCCATGGGTCATCGGTCCTCTATGAAATCCGTGCCGTTTGATAACGCCGGCAAATCCCCGCCCTTTGGTGGTGCCGACCACATCGACCCGTTCACCGATATCGAAAATGTCCAGCGTAACGGTCTGGCCGAGAGTATAGGCCTGCGGATCGTCAACCGCAAATTCACGCAAGTTGGCGAATGTCTGTCCCCCGCTTTTTTTCAGATGCCCCTGGATGGGTTTGGTGACATGCTTGGTTTTTTTCTCCCCAAAGCCCAACTGAAGTGCATTGTATCCGTCTGTGTCCGCCGTTTTTATCTGGGTGACGACACACGGTCCGAGTTCAACAACCGTTACCGGAATATACCCGCCTTCGGGTGTAAACAACCCGGTCATCCCCAATTTTTTCCCTATCAGTCCTTTGCACATAGCTTCTACCATTCTCTAGCAGCAGCGAACAATCGCCTGCTGTCTCCAGTTGTTACCGACAATGATTTGACAGCTGGGCTGATCCACCAGAATGCGATTCGAAGACAGCCCACATCTCGGCTTTTCATCCCGGATACTTATTTACAGCTTAATCTCAACATCCACACCCGGAGACAGGTCCAGCTGCATCAATGCATCCACTGTTTGCTGGGTAGGCTCCAGTATATCCACCAACCGTTTGTGAGTCCGCATTTCGAATTGCTCCCGCGACTTTTTGTCGACGTGAGGGGATCTCAAAACGCAGTATTTATTTATTCGCGTCGGCAGGGGGATTGGCCCGACGACTTTTGCTCCGGTTTTATTGGCCGTGTCAACGATGTCTGTAACGGACTGATCCAGAAGCTTATGATCATAAGCTTTGAGCCTGATTCTGATTTTCGTGTTGGTTATCATAGAAATAATCTTCCGTTCTATTCAATGATGTCGCTGACAACGCCGGCACCGACAGTTCGGCCGCCCTCGCGAATCGCAAATCGCAGCTCTTTCTCCATCGCAATCGGTGTGATCAGTTCTGCCTCAATGGTTACATTGTCT
>Ga0126331_1000196_pt1 | contig 25134 bp, 20 predicted proteins | sample InaspJWI98metaG_FD_96379 | JGI IMG/M metagenome (GOLD analysis project Ga0126331, IMG submission 96379) | Marine gutless worms symbiont microbial communities from Oahu, Hawaii - Inanidrilus sp. 2 OAHU.JWI-98 metaG | ecosystem: Host-associated > Annelida > Digestive system > Unclassified | place... | reverse complement strand
TTCGACTTCACCATCCGCAACGCCTGGCAGAAGTAATTAGAGGAGTTAAATTTGTCAATGGTGTCGAAGAAAAACGGATTGCCGCCTAATTTCTTCATACACAACTATTGACTATATCTCGGACCTATGATTGGCCCACCTACATCGCCATGTTGACCAAGCCCATTGAGACGACCGAGCTTGAGCTCTTCATGCTTGGTTGGGGTCCACTATTCCTGGACGCGGACATGGCCCTTTACGGCCAGTTCACCTGTGATGTCAATCCCCCCAAAGGATTGGGCTCGGCTTTCTATTGCAATGAAGAGTATGACAAAATTATGCGGGCCTCACGGCAGGAACAGGACAGGGAGAAACGCCTGGACCTGCTTAAAAAAGCCTCGGATGTTGTCTGGGAAGACAGTCCTTGGTTATGGCTCCACGTAGAGAAGTTTGTCCTGGCTTTTTCGAACAGGATTAAGGGATTGGTGGTTACTCCAACTGAGAAATTCTATCCAACCTATGTGACAATGCAATAGGAAAAAAAGCAATCTCTGGGGTCAGGGTTTTGGATACCCTAACCCCAGATTACTCAGACCTGCATGGCTATAGCGTTTTGAATCTTTAAATATCCTCCCTTCATCGAAAAACGCTTTTAGACTTTACACGGTTTTGCTCCCTGTATATATTCAGATCGGTTTCACAAAATTTAGTTTAAGATCTATGACTTCCCCTTTTTGAGAACCGATTTTCATGATGTCAAATATCGAGAGATTTCATGAACAAATAATTGAAACTCCATGTTTGCTTACGTGATAAAACGCCTGCTTTCCACTATTCCTGTCCTGCTTGGGATATCATTGCTGCTCTTCTTTATGCTTCGAATGCTGCCCGGGGATCCGGCTCAGGTATTGGCCGGAGAGATGTCCACTCCAGAGGAAGTTGAGATCATGCGCAAGCAGCTAGGTTTGGATAAACCGGTCTATGTACAGTATGGTGCGTTTCTAAGCCGACTCATCCGGCTTGATCTAGGACGTTCGGCGCGAACCCGGAATCCGGTCATAGAGGAGATCTGGGCCCGGCAGCCCAACACCATAACTCTCGCTGTGGCTGCCATTACGTTGGCCTGCCTCTTCGGCATCCCTGCGGGCATCATTTCGGCTGTGCGGCCTTACACCTGGATCGACTATGCGGTCACGATGTTAGCCCTTTTCGGTATTTCGATGCCCGTATTCTGGCTTGGTCTGATGTTGGTAATTCTTTTTGCAGTCGTTTTAGGGTGGCTGCCGGCCGGTGGCACGGGGGGTTGGGAGCATGCCGTCTTACCTTCAATCACTCTAGCCTCCTTCGTGGTGGCATTTATTGCCCGTATGACCCGATCCACCATGCTCGAAACCCTTTCTCAGGACTATACGACTACGGCCCGCTCCAAAGGACTCAAGGAAAATACCGTTATCATCAAGCATGCCCTTAAAAACGCTCTCATTCCCATCATTACGGTGGTTGGGCTTCAATTTGGATTACTCTTGGGGGGCGCAGTTTTGACTGAAACCGTATTTGCCTGGCCGGGAATAGGCAGACTGATCGTAGACTCCATCCTTGCCAGAGACTATCCCATGATCCAGGGGACCATTCTCATATTCGGACTTCTTTATATCATGGTAAATCTGGTCGTTGATATGATTTACGCCTTTGTTGACCCGAGGATCCGCTATGATTAAGAACGACCAGGAAGACTTTGGGAAAAGCGAGCCAAGGGGAGTGGATACCCCTTTTAGGCGCAGTTGGGTCAAGCTCAAACGCAATAAGGCCGCTCTGGTGGGGGGCATCATGATCCTGATCTACGCCGGGTGTGCTCTGCTGGCACCGGTCTTGTTCCCTGAAAGCCCTTCGGCACCAAATCTCATGAAATCCCTTGAGCCCCCCTCACTTGAGGACTTTTTAGGCACGGATGAGTTAGGTCGCTCAATCCTGGGCCGTATCATATATGGTTCACGGGTTTCTCTCATGATTGCCGTGGGGGTTGTCTCCTTCGGACTCATCTTCGGCATTCCGCTGGGCCTCATCTCCGGCTATTACGGAGGAAAGATTGATTTTTGCATCCAGCGGGTAACTGATACGTTTTTGGCATTTCCCGGATTTCTTTTAGCCTTGGCTCTGGTTGCAGTCCTAGGTGTGGGGCTCAAAAATACTGTGATATCCATCGGCATCAGCATGGTGCCGCTTTACATCCGTCTGGTCCGGGGCTGTGTTCTCTCTGTGAGGGAAGAAGATTACGTAGAGGCCGCACGAGCGGTAGGAACCCGCGATGTCATCATTCTGTTAAGACACATCCTGCCCAATGTCATGGTTCCAATCACGGTACAGACCAGCTTAGGTATGGGTACAGCCATCCTATTTGCAGCCGGGCTAGGATTTTTAGGTATCGGCGTCCAGCCGCCAACCCCCGAATGGGGGGCGATGTTGGGTTCCGCCAGAGTTTATATTTTCCACGCGCCCCATGTTTCCACTTTTCCCGGTATCGCCATATTTCTGGCAGTGCTCAGTTTCAATCTATTGGGTGACGGCCTGCGCGATGCCCTTGATCCGAGATTCAAAATATGAGTGAACAGATAAAACCGCTCCTGGAAATCAATGACTTACATACTTGCTTTCACACCCTGGATGGCGTCGTAAAAGCTGTCGATGGGATCGATTTTGACGTCTATCAGGGTGAAACCTTAGGTCTTGTCGGTGAAAGCGGATGCGGCAAGAGCGTTACCGCCCTCTCGATTTTGCAGCTATTGCGCTGCCCGCCTGCTGAAATAACGGGCAGAATCCTTTTTGAGGGTAAAAACCTTTTAGACCTGGATCGGGAAGGTATCAGAAAGATTCGGGGCAACGATATATCCATGATTTTTCAGGAGCCGATGACCTCCTTAAACCCGGTTTTGAAAATTGGCGAGCAGATAGCAGAGGCTGCCAAAACTCACAGGAGTATGACACGAAAGGATGCCTGGCGCCGGGCGGTGGAGATGTTGAGATTGGTGCAAATCCCAGGCCCTGACTCGAGATCAAGACAATATCCTCACAGCTTTTCCGGCGGCATGCGACAGCGAGCCATGATTGGGATGTCTCTTTCGTGCAATCCGAGACTCATTCTGGCAGACGAGCCAACCACTGCGCTGGATGTCACCATCCAGGCCCAGATCATGTCTCTGCTGCAACACCTCAAAGAAGAATTTAACACATCGATTGTACTGATTACCCATGATCTCGGTGTTATCGCCGAGATGGCCAGCAGGGTGGTGGTTATGTATGCCGGTATAGTGGTCGAGGAGGCACCGGTAAAAGATATTTTTAAAGATCCAAGACATCCTTATACTCAGGGTCTTTTAGGATCCATTCCCATTATAGGGCGTAAAAAGCAAACCGGACGTCGTCTCCAGGAAATTCCCGGGATTGTGCCCAGTCCCATGGAGACCCCTTCGGGCTGCAGATTCCACCCGCGTTGTAGCAAAGTAATGAATCGTTGCTACGGGCAGGAGCCCCCGATGATCCGCCTGAATGAACACCGGCGCGTCAGATGCTGGTTGGAAGACGACAGCATCGGGAAACATTCGCAGGCTGGGAGTCAATAAGTATATTAAACGGTGTCGTGTCCCACAAATATCTTAAAAAATAGGCGTGTATTTTTGAGATAATTTGGCGGGTTGAACTGGGAAAATCTCAAGCACCAATAAACAAATAACAAATGGTTCGACAAGCTCACCATCCTGAGCCAAGTCGAAGGACAAAATTTAAATCCGAAATTCAAATGATCAAAACACACCGATGCATTCGGTAATTGATTCATTGGGGATTGGGATTTGTTTGCTATTTGAGATTTGTCATTTGGGTTTTTCTGACTTACGATGATTTTCAGGACTAGTGATATTCCCTGGTTTGAGTATTATTAGATACTTCTGGGATAAAGCACCATATGGCACTATTGGAAGTAAAAAACTTGAAGAAATATTTCCCCATAAAAAAGGGGGTCTTTTCCCGAACCAAGGGACAGGTGCGAGCAGTCGACGGGATCAGTTTCACCTTAACACGGGGGGAAACGCTGGGCCTGGTGGGTGAGAGCGGATGCGGCAAGACGACAGTTGGCCGATCGATTTTACGTCTTATCGAGCCTACCGCCGGGCAGATAACATTCAAAGATCAAAACTTGCTAAAGCTCGAACGGGAAGAACTCAGAAAGGTGCGGGCCTCGCTGCAGATTATCTTCCAGGATCCTTTTTCATCGCTGGATCCGCGGATGAATGTCGGCCAGATCATTGCCGAACCGCTCCGAAATCACCTCAAAATTTCCCGCAAAGAAACCCGAGACCGTGTGGCCTATTTGATGGAAAGGGTAGGATTGCATCCGGAACACATAAGCCGCTATCCGCACGAGTTTTCCGGCGGTCAGCGCCAACGGATTGGAATCGCCCGCGCGCTGGCCTTGAACCCGTTGGCCATTATTTGCGATGAGCCTGTATCGGCACTGGATGTATCCATCCAGGCCCAGGTCATCAACCTGCTGGCCCGGCTTCAGGAACAAATGAACCTCTCTTACCTGTTCATTGCCCATGACCTCAGCGTCGTGGAACATATCAGCGATCGGGTGGCTGTCATGTACCTGGGACGTATCGTCGAATTGGCTTCGGACCAGCGACTCTATCAAAATCCACTGCACCCCTACAGCCGGGCATTGCTTTCCGCTGTTCCCATTCCTGACCCTGAGATTCGAAGGGAAAAAACCATTCTGAAAGGCGATGTGCCCAGTCCCATGAACCCCCCATCAGGGTGCTCCTTTCATACACGCTGCCCGGAATGTATAGAGATATGTACCCAGCAGGAGCCCATCTTAAAAGATGCGGGTGACGGACACTGGGTTGCATGTCACTTGCGGTAAGTGGAAAGCCATTGCCAACAGGCAAGTGCGTAAGCATTCCCACAACAGATCAGACGAAGCGCTTAAAGACTTATGGGCGGCAGCTGACTAAGGCTCTATGGTGAAGTATGGCCGTAAATGAATTTGCAATTTGGCGATAAAATTTGCCTTAGTCATCTATTTAGTTGACAAAGTCAAATTTTTAACCTATTTATGGAATCTTACCTCGGAGGATTATGATGGCCGAAAATAAACTTCATGAGGATGTCGCTGAATTTCGCAAATTCAATCGCTTTTACACAAAGCAGATCGGTCTTCTCACACAGGGACTATTAAATACCCGCTTCTCCCTAACCCAGGCCCGTATCATTTTTGAGCTGGCGCAGCACGAACAATCTACAGCCAGCAACATTATCAGCGAGCTCAATATCGACCCGGGTTATCTCAGCCGCATCCTGAGCAATTTCGAAAAAAAAGGCCTTATCCGCAAGGTCCGGTCAAAGCTATACTCGCGTCAGCGGATTTTGAAACTCACCAGCCAAGGCAAGGAATCCTTTGCGGTGCTCAACGAACGATCCAGAAAAGAAGCTGAATCATTGCTGTTTGAACTGTCTGAGGAAGATCGGCATCGGCTCCTGCAGTCAATGCAGTCCATCGAAAATATTCTTGATACCGAACCGAAATCACTGACGTCCTATCTGCTTCGATCCTATGAACCCGGAGACATCGGTTGGATCATTCACCGCCATGGAGTTCTGTATTCGCAAGAATACGGTTTTGATGAGACCTTCGAAGCTTTGGTTGCAGAAATCTTGGTACAATTCATCCGCAAGCACGATCCAAAGCGGGAGAATGTTTGGATCGCTGAACAGGATGGAGAGCGGATCGGGTCAGTTATGATTGTGGACGCAGGGGATCAGGTTGCGCAATTGCGCCTGCTGTTGGTTGAGCCGAAAGCCCGGGGCAAAGGTATCGGCAACCGACTTATCAACGAGTGCATCAACTTGGCAAAGCGCAACCACTATCGGAAAATTAAGCTATGGACACAGAATAACTTGCTGGAAGCACGTCATTTATATGCAAAGGCCGGCTTTGAATTGGTCGAGGAATCTCCGCACAAAAGCTTCGGCCATGACTTGATCGCCGAGTTCTGGGAGTTACCCTTGCATGACTGAACGATCGCTTGGGGCCAAAACCGGAGGCCTAAAAAGCAGAGGTACTTTTGAATGAATTACGGTTAATTTCAGGGGGGCTTATCTGGGCAAGTCTGGCCCCTTTGCTCTATGCCGCTTTGAGTGTTTCGGCCAAACTGGCCGGGAACCACCTGAGCGTCTGGCAGATCGGAGTGGGCCGTTTTGGTTTTGGCCTACTGGTGATTCCAGTTATCGTCAAAGTTCTAAGGCTGAGACTCTGGGGCAAAAACCCTTTGCTGCTCAGTGTGAGAGGTTTATGCGGTGCAATCGCCTTCCTGCTGTTGGTAGCGGCCTTCCAGAGGATTCCCCTTTCTTTGGCAATGATCCTGTTCTATCTCTATCCGGCCTTCACGGCGCTATTGTCTCCTTGGATAGCAGGTGAACCAACCGCCAAAACAGCATGGCCATTTATAAGTGGTGCCTTCATCGGAACCAGCCTGATCCTGTGGCCTTTTGAAGCCTCAGGGACCTTGGGTCTGGGACATCTATATGCCGCCCTGGCATCGGTTTTGTGTGCCCTGACGCTTCTTTTGGTCCGGCGATTGGGCCGGGAGAACAATATCTACACCCTGTTTTTCTATTTGTGCCTGGCGGGGATAATTGCCAGTCTGGGACCATTGCTGCTGCAAGAGTCTCCAATTCTGCCCGGAGGAACAGCCGCCTGGATTGGAATTGCCGCGGTGGCAATTTTTTCAATAGGTGCGCAACTTTCCATCAACCAGGCTTTAATCCGCATCCCCACGCCCAGGGTCAGCGTAATGATGACAGCCGAAGTGCCGCTAGTTGCCTGTTTTGGGATTTTTTACCTGGGCGAACCGCTCAATTGGCGCATGATCGTAGGTGCCCTGCTCATTTTCGGCTGTGGAATCGGTCTGAATCTGCTGCCGGCTCAATCAACTGCAATGGATTCAGAGCTTTGATGGAGTAAATCAGGTCCGGTAGATCCAAGAATCAAGAACTGACCATTTCTGACCCGTTCGCCGATGACACTTCTAAGTATGGAGAAAATTTTGGGGGCTCGCTGGATCTCATCGAGACAAAAAGGATAATATTCCATCGTACAACCCTGGTCGCTGTCTTTGAGGCCGTAATTGCTAGTTTATTTGTTGTCGCTGATCCTTTCCAACTTTATCGTGGCAAACATGGCAAGGTACTTCATAAAGGGGTTTAGGGAGTTTTCAATACTTCTCCAGAGGCCAAATAAGAACCCCGGCATCAGATTTTTCTTGGAAACCCCGCCTGAAAGCAAATACCGGAAAGGCGTGTGGCGTCTGATTTCCTTCAAGCACCAGTTTCTGTGTTCTTCATATAATCGCTTACGGTCGCGTTCAAATACTATCCAGGGGAGTGCAGAATTTGCCTGAGACAGCGGTCCTCCCTCCGGCAGCTCCCACAAAGTCTCGTGGGGTTCCCATGCCTCGTGATGCAAGTGTCGATAGATAAAAGCCGACCATGAAGAATACCATGGCTCTATCATGATAATCGCACCTCCTGGCTTTATGCTTCGGGCAGCTTCATTTAAAAATTGGGCCGGTTGCCGAAGATGGTGAAATACATCAATCATTACGATGCCTTGTAGAGAATCATCCGAAAAAGGCAACACTAATCCGTCAAGAATGACATCAACATTTGATATATGTAAGATCTCTGATGTTATGATATCCGGTTTGACTTGCTTTAGGAAACCTCCTCCCGAACCGAGTTCTAGTACAAAACCCTCATGCAATTCCGATAAGCCCTGTTTGATTTCACTGTACCACTCACAATATAACTTTCTCAGAAATGTCTTATTTTGAATAATTTGTGAATGTTTATAGGTCCTATCAGGCGCGTCGAGATTAAGGTGGTGAATGTCAGGTTCGACTGAAAAATATTTAAGTACTTTTCCTAACATGTTATTATTTTCAGATAAACTTTATTCGTTTTGAGGCAAATATTACCATTTTGATTAGGAGCCAGCCGTGGCGCCATCTATCGATATTTGTCGAACCATACACCCTGGCTCGATATCGAACAGGCATTTCTGCGATTTTTAAATTCAATTTCGCTGCTCCAAAAATCAGATCAAAATCACCGAACGGGTCAAAATCCCCGAAATAATACCGGTTGCGCGCCAACGTTTGGTACTGTTCTTTTTTTAATACTTTGGTCCCACACAACGTGTCCTTTATTTTTTGATCGAGAAGCCAGGAGAAAGCAAGGCTGAAGAACTTGTTTCCCAATATATTCAAAAACCGCATCGATTCGTTTTCCAATGGATAGACCAGCCTTACACCATTGATAAATTCGCCTTTTCCCTCAACTAAAGCATTGTAGAACCGTGGAAGATCTTCCGGAGGAACGGTCATGTCGGCATCGAGTATCATCAAGATATCACCGTGTGCTTTATCAAATCCCAATCTTACAGCGTCTCCTTTGCCCCTTCCAGTTTGTCGGTAAAGTTTGCAGCATTTTTCCGGATATTTAGCCATTGCGTCTTTTATCGAAGTGTAAGTGTTATCTTTCGAAAGACCTTCTACAAATATGATTTCCGTTTTAGTGCCCATTTGCGGTATTCTCTGAATTAGGGATTCGATATTGCCAGCTTCATTGCGAGCTGGCACAATAACAGAAACCGAGGGCGCCAATTTGTTATTGTTATTATGATCGTTCGGTTCGGCCCGTGCGACCAGAATATTGGTAAACGCAAACCACGAAAACGGGATAGCTTTTACAAGATAACGATTTGCGATATTCGATACAATCGGTATGTAAACAGGGATAAGAATAGCGATCTGATGTTTGATAATATCATAACCTGTAATCTCTAAAAGGTTTTTAACATCATTTGGCGCAAACCAGTTCTGTTCAAGAAGCTCTGCTCCAAGACCGAGACGCTTGACAGCACCGAGAGGCACTTTCCACAGGTTGTTGTAAAAATTAAGAATTATTCGTGTCCCCGAATGACATAGAGGCTTAAGCTCTTCGAATACACGCTGTAGATCCCAGAGATCATTCACGAGATCTGACAGAATGATCACATCGAATCGATCGTTCAGCGGAATGAAATGGGCATCTGCAACAAAAAATTGGAACTGAGACTGAGGATGTTTTTGCTTGGCCGTATCAATCATCTTTTTTGATAAATCGATTCCAACACCGAATGAGGGATTCAATTCTGCAATAATATTTCCATGACTGCATCCTAATTCCAGTACCCTCATATTTTCGGGAACCATAAATTTGAGATATTTCTTTAGTAGGAAGTAATAAAAGGAACCGAGCCGTTTTGATTTCTTTTTTCGATCTGAAATTAAATCCCAGTGTCGGATTCTTTGCGTGGTGTAGAAACGTCTTATTGAATCAGAGTCCTCAAAGCAGGCTGATTTACTTTTATTCATATTGCATAATTTCTAAGTGTGAATCATAGACTGTTTTTTTTATATAAGAACAGTGATAGATCACCACTTGTAAATTTTTTAATGAGTTGATATCCAGTTAGCATTTGTAGAGTATGTAAATCTGGTTTTCTATAAAACCCAGGTTCCTCATGGTATAAAATATACTTCAGGTTTTTTTCTCCTGGATTGTTTGTTCTTTTCCTTTGACCCACCACTTTAAACTGGTTAAATTTCAAATTATATTTTTGATGATAAAACTGGTCAAAATACGGGTAGGTTCTTCCGACAATTCCCATGGTTTTAATCTCCGGATGGTTGCTGATCCAATGATATGCTTCATCGTATGGGTATTTATATTCTGAGGTCCAGACAGTATAATCCCCCCAACCAGGTTTTCGCGCACCATTTGTAATATTAATCGGAGACATTACCTGATTTGAAAAAATCAACAACACAAAGATAATTGTGGCTTTTCTCTCATGTTGAGGCTTCAAAAGATTTATCGATAATATCAAAAGGGTTAAAAAAGAGGGAATAAAAACCAGATTAAATCTGGAGTATCCGAAATAAGCAGTACCTGAGTAATGCAAATCACTATGAATATACGTACTGCTAATCTTTCCGTTCAACATGAAAAACAGAATGTACCCGATAATTAGACAGAGATTGAAAATTACCGGGAAATATTTTTTCCGGATAAGAAGGTATACTATTGATAGACTGGAAACAGGTAATAGAAAGCCGAATTGTTCCCACAACGAAGCAATCAGCACTTTATAGTTACCTAATACAAGAAGATTTTTGAGCACTAATTTGTAAGGGTTGTGAGGCACATCTCTGAAATAGAGGAAAACAAGCGAGGGGATCAGCGTGATAATTGCAAATTTACCCCAAAGATAAATCTTACTGTGAACATCGTCGTTCTTTTTGTAATAAAGGATATAACCGGCAAAGAAGCAAAATACCAATAAGTATACTAAAGAAGTTTCTTTTATAAAGCTTAACAGAATAATGGAAAAGAAAGTTAGGTTTATGGTTCTTTTTTCGGAAAACCAATGTATACTCTGTTCAAAGCTGAACACTGCAATAAAGGCGAAAAGGACCATTACCATGTCAATGTATATCAATGAAGAGTAGTAATGCAAAACTGGAATGGTAAGTATATAAAGTCCGAACAGTACTTTTAGTAGGCCATTGGTTGAATTAACCCGTGTTATGGCATAAGTGGCAATAACAATAGCGGAAACTAATATGAATATACGATAATTGCTTTCAATGAAAAATTGATTTTGAATAAAAACCGAGGTCACTGGAATAGAAAAAACAGAATTAAACAGATAGAACAGCGAGGGATACCTTTTAATCCATGACGGGAATATGTTCACGTATAACAATTGCGAGAAAATGGAAAAAACAATTACCAATAAAGGAATGAGAAAGATAAAGTAATTTTTTTTTGAAACCGCGCACCAGAAAGAAATAAGAAGAAGGAATATAAAGATATACAGATAGTACACATTGTTTGTTAAATATAGGAAAAAGCCCATCGTAACCCGAATATGGTAATCTGCATCGCCTCTATAGCTGATGCTGTTGAGCATCGGTAGATAGTTCAAAATAGCGGCGACGACGAATATAAAGCCGAAATAAAAATGCGCCTTGTCCTTGCATCCTGGAAGTCTAAGATCCGATGTGCTTTTGTAACACCCGAGAATAAATAATATGTAACCGCCGATTAGAATCAGAAACGAAATGGTAACATGGATTGCACCAGGTTTTAAGAACCAGTAAGGTACAGATAAGAAATTCAATGAGTAGAGAAGGGTGAGGAAAAAAACCTGGTACGATTTGTTGATCGTTTTTCCATCCTTAAGTAAATACGATGTCAGAATGAAAAAAATTCCCAGTAAAATGATTTTTAACTCAAAGATAGGGAGGATAACATAACATAAGGAGAGGATGCCCAGTATTAGCTTATTCAGATTCGACGTTAGACCTTGCATGGATATTAAAGTATGGATCGGAGCATTTGACCTTCAAAATTCAGCCTAATACTATATCATAAGTTCCATGCGCAATCAAATTGAATAGGATTCACCTTTTTAGGATGTTGAGCCCTCAATTATTTGCCCCTCTTCTTTCCTCCAATATAGATCAGAATACTAATGAAACCGCCAATGCACAGCCACGCGAAGACATCGCCAATCTTTGCGTATATCGTTGCCACCCCTTTTGTTGGCACATCGGCGTACATGATCTTTTGATTAGATGTAAGAAAGTTTTTGGAATTTAATACCCTGCCCTGGTAATCCACCGCCGCCGATAAACCGCTGCCGGCAGATCGGACCATGGAAAATCCATTTTCTATTGCCCGGAAAACGGCCATGTGCGTGTGATATGGAGATATGGCCTTCCAGTCTCTGGACGGCACCAGCATCAGATCAACCCTTGCTGCGCCGGCCTGGCGGATCAGCCTCGGAAAATCCATATCAAAACAGATAACGGAGGCAATCCGCCCAAAAGGGGTGTCTGAAAATGAAATGACACCATCGCCGCGAACCACGCCTTCTCTCGGCGCCGGTCTGGCTTTTAGAAATGACCATTTGACCTCTCCTGAAGGATCGATCAAAACGGTCTTGTTTTCAAGCGGTTGTCCCGGATAGTCTCTAGGGCGCACACTGACGGCGATGAGCAGGTATATGTTCTGCTTGCGGGCGGTTTCGGTCGCCTGGTTTAAAAATTCGGTATAATCTTCTTCGAATACGGGCGCTGCGGTTTCCTGCCAGAAAACAATCCTGGCCTCCCCGGTTGCGGCCTGCTGACTCAACGCCAAAAGATCTTTTTGAATCTGAAGGGTTTGCCTGCGAAGCGTTTCTTCTTCAGTTTGCGTCGCTATGCTGGTTCTTGAAAGATTCGGTGTTGAAACGGTAATCGAAGCGACACGGACCGTTTCCCGCTGTGGTGTAAACAATGCCAGTCGGGCACCGCCGATCAGCGCGAGCAGCAGTCCGACAGTGACATAACCCAAGACGCCTTTTTTGATCTTTCCCCAGTCAAATCCCTCTTGCCAGGCCTGGTTCACTAGAGCGGCAAACCAGGTGATCAAGAAAGTCGTTCCCCAAATTCCGGTCACCGCTGTGATTTGCATCAAAGGCAGATTTCCGTATTGGGTGTAGGCCAGGGCGCCCCAAGTGCTATAGGGACTTACCAATGAATTTGCATATTCCAAGGATGTAAAGGCCAATGGAAAGACCAAGGTCGAGAGAAAACCGCCTACCTTGTTGGCCAGCAGCCGATCGACCACAAATGGCACAAAGAAAAGCAGGGCAATGCTTCCGGCAACCGGATAATAGACCATGCCCGGCACCGGTATCATTGCGTAGAAAGAAATCATACCGGCGGCGACGCTGACTAGCGCACCGCAGACCAATCCCGTTGCAGCCTTGCTGGTTCTTAAAAAGCGGATCATAAAAACCGGCGCTAACCAGGCGGCCAAGGGTATGATCCACCTGCCGTTGGAAAATACCATCAAAACTGCCGCCAGCAACAGCCAAAGAAATGACAATTTGTCCGGCCGGACGCTTTTCCTGAAATTATTTCCTCGCATCGAATCTTACATCTCAATACAGATATTCCGACCGGGACACAGCCCGTAAGCTTCAGCCGTCGGCGGTGGATTCTCCCTTGGAGGCACCGCCACTGCCTGAACTGCGCATCTGATCACGCAGGACGCGGCGCAAGGGCTTTCCGATGGGGCTCAGCGGAATGGCATCCACGATCCGGAAAGTTCTCGGTACGGCCTGTTCCGGCAGATGTTTGCGACAGTGGGCGATCAGTCGCCGGCGATCTATGCTGCTCGATTCAGCCGGAACAACAAAGGCGGCAACGATTTCACCCTTGATCCGATCCGGCATTCCGACCGCTGCGGCAGCATCTACATCAGGATCTTGCTCGAGCACGGCTTCGACGTCACTGGGATAGACATTGAATCCGCTGGTGATGATGAGATCGTCTTTCCGGTCCACAAGGTAAAAAAAACCCTCGGCATCCATGCGGGCCAAATCGCCCGTATGGAGCCAACCGCTGCGCAAAGCGGCGGCGCTTTGCTGCGGATTGCGCCAATAGCCCTGCATGACTTGCGGCCCTTTGACGATCAACTCACCGACTTCTCCCACCGGACATTCGCTTTTGCCGGTTTCCAAATCGACGATTTTGGCATCCGTGTCCGGCAGCGGCAACCCGATGCTGCCGGGTGGTATCTCGGCCTTAAACGGCGCGATATGGGTGGCTGAGGCAGATTCGCTCAGACCGTACGCCTCGACAATCCTTCGGCCCGTCAGACGCAGATATTTCTCCTGGACCCAACCGGGAAGAGGGGCTCCGCCGCTGGTGGCCACGGCAATCGCCCCCAGTGGATAGCGCTCGGCGTCCGGGTAGGAAACCAGAGCGGCCCAGATAGCGGGTATGGCCGGAAAGGAAATGGGTCGATAGGTTTTGATCATTTCCAGAAATGTAACAATCGAAGACCAGTCGAACATCGGGACGAGGATCATCCGATAACCTTTGTACACTGAGAGGTTCAGGCAAGCCGTCATGCCGAAGACATGAAAAAAGGGCAGAATGCAAATAACGGGGGCATTGCCGGCATCTGAAATCTGAATCCAACTGGCGATCTGGCTGATGCTGGTCACCAGGTTGCGATGGGTCAGGCTGGCTGACTTAGGCGTTCCGGTGGTTCCGCCGGTATATTGCAGCACGGCGATATCATCGGGCCGGACCAGGGCGTCCGGTTCGGTCTGGGGGTGGGCGGCAACCAATTCATTGAATATGAGCAAAGGTATGGCCCCGGAGGCGGCCACTCCATTTTTCTCAAGGCCGAAAACCGAATGGATGATGAGCTGCTCCACCGGCGTCTGCTCAAGCACTGGCTGGATATTTTCCAGAAACAGGTCCAAGGACACCAGGATGCGAGCCCCGGCATCCCTCAGCAGCAATGCCAGCGTATCCCCTTTGGTGTCCACATTCAGATTTACGACCAGTGCACCGATCTTTAGCGCGGCATAATAGGCGATGACATAAGTCGGTGAATTCGGCAACAGCAGAGCCACCCTATCCCCTTTGCGGATGCCAAGAGAAAGCAGCGCATGGGCAAAGCCGTTGATCTTAGCATTCAGTTTTCCATAGGTGATATCTGCATCGTTTAAGGTGGTGGCAATGGCTTCCGGGCTGGCGTCGGCCGTATCACAAAGAAAGCGGGTCAGAGTGACTTCCGGATAGACCAATGTGGACGGCACTTCCTTGTCGTAATGTTGTAGCCAGGGACGTAAGTTCATGTGACACCTCACTTTGAATCCGGGATTGAAAAAATACGATATGATAAAAGAGACCTTTAATGGTAATTTAATGCACCTATCCGGATGTGTCACTAAATATCGGGCATAATGGAGGTTTAAAAAGAGATTCTGATGCTGTACCAAGCCTTCAGGTCATTTTATTAAAAACAAATGATCAAGATCTTGGATAGATCTCATTTGATGAGGAAATTGAGTATCGCGAAATTAGGGCTTCACTCACCCTCTATTCTTCTATGCGGTTGGTCGTATTCAAAGACATGCATCTTTTCCATATCGAAGAAAATCCGAATTTCCTGGCCGACAATGGTTTCAACTCTGGCGTCTACCTGAACAACAAAATTATCCCCGCCGTGATTGATTACCAGCAAAATCTCTGACCCCAGAGGTTCTACTACCTCGACTTTGCCGTTTATAACATAGGCTTCTTCGAAGTACTCCTTAAAATAATCAGCGCTGTGAATGTCAGGGGGTCGAATTCCGAAAATCACCTTCTGTCCGACATAAATTTGGTAGCTTGCCTGCAGGACTCGAGGAATCGGTATCTGGAAGGATTCGGTGTCGATGGCAACACCCAAATTGCTGGATACAATTTGCGCCGGAAATAAGTTCATAGCTGGACTGCCAATAAAGCCGGCAACAAATATATTGAGGGGACGTCTGTAAATCTCCATCGGACGGCCGACTTGTTGCACTACACCGTCTTTCATGACAACAATTTTTGTCCCCATTGTCATGGCTTCAACCTGATCGTGGGTGACATAAATGATGGTGGTTTGCAATTTTTTATGCAGCTTTGAAAGCTCTGTGCGCATCTGAGCACGCAACTTCGCGTCGAGATTACTTAATGGTTCATCAAAAAGGAAAACCGCCGGCTTACGGACAATGGCGCGTCCCAATGCAACCCGCTGACGTTGTCCTCCTGACAATTCTCGGGGTTTACGTTTCAAAAGGTTCAGGATGCCTAATATCTTCGCGGCTTCCTTGACACGTTGTTCGATCTCGGATTTTGGGAATTTTCTGAGTTTCAGTCCAAAGGCTAGATTTTGACGTACCGTCATATGGGGATACAGGGCATAGTCCTGAAATACCATGGCGATATCCCGGTCTTTGGGAGGCATACCGGTTACCAGTTTATCTCCTATGTAGATATTACCTCCAGACATTTCCTCCAGCCCGGCAATCATATGCAAAGTGGTTGATTTGCCGCAACCCGAAGGGCCGAGCAATACTAAAAATTCCTTGTCTTTCACTTCCAGATTAAAATTGGATACAGCTTCAACGTCGTCAAATATTTTACTAACATTTTCCAATACTACTTTGGCCAATCCGCATTCCTCCTAATTAAAAAAAATCGATCATTCGTGAGGCATGCACATCCGTGCTGATTAGCAACATCTTTAGGGTTGCCTTACCTTGTTGAAGAATACCGGTGTGCCTGACGGTAGAATAATCAACGCCTCCTTTCGCACGTCTGACATGATAGGCGATTTGTCTAACCATCATAAACCTTACAGTGAAGCATAATTCGTGGCTGGGGGTGGTGTAACAATCCTATTTTAGATCTCTAGTGATCCGATGGGAAAGGAGCTGAAGATTTGATCTGCGCCCAGTTTTACTTCAGTAGATGATCAGGATGTTAGATTAGCGAGTTGAAGACACTAGAAATGTGCGTGAATTGTCAGACCACCTCGCTAATCCCTAAAATTTTCATTTAAGTTTGATTGTCAAGCAAATTAGCGACTCGAATGATCATGATCGAAGTCAATTTTATGCAAGTTCATTTCATAAATAATAACGAGGCGACGCTTCGGTATCTGGAGCTAATGATTCAAAAGCCAAGGGACTGCAGATAAAATTATAAGCGAAATTTGTTCAACCTGATTTTATCAAATTTATGTAAATTTCCTGACTTGACACACGGACTACAGATGGACAAGTTTATGTAAAACTTATCAGCTTGGAGGTTAATATGACAGAAAGGAAAAAGGCTTTAGTGACCGGGGCATCGGGAGTGGTTGGACGCAACCTTATACTTTATCTCGGCGGTCTAGACGACTGAGATGTCGTCGGGTTGTCTCGCCATAAGCCGGATGTACACGGCTCTTTTGAGCACATATCGGTTGATTTGTTGGATCGAACGGATTGTCGCAATAAACTTGATTCGCTCAGTGATGTCACCCATATTTTTCATGCCGCCTACATTGAAAAACAGTCATTGGCTGAAATGGTGGCTCCCAACCTCACGATGCTGGTAAATGTTGTTGACAGCATTGAACCCATTGCCGGTAATCTAAAGCATATTCAATTTATGCAGGGAACAAAATACTACGGGAGCCATCTCGGACCTTTCAAGACTCCTGCAAAGGAAACCGATCCTCGGCACATGCCTCCTAATTTTTACTACGACCAAGAAGACTTCCTTAAAGAGCGCCAGCTAGGCAAGCGCTGGTCCTGGTCGGCGCCACGACCCCATACTGTTTGCGGTTTTTCAGTGGGTAGTCCCATGAACTTATCCACAATCATTGCCGTTTACGCTACTATCTCAAAAGAACTTGGATTGCCTTTGTGTCACCCCGGAACTCCTGCCAATTACAAGGTCTTATACCAGCTCACTGACGCCAGACTCCTTGCCAAAGCCATGACCTGGATGGCTACAGAACCTAAGTGCGCCAAAGAGGCCTTCAATATTATCAATGGCGACTACATCCGGTGGGAAAACTTATGGCCACAAATTGCCCACTATTTTGGAATGGATCTGGGTCCGCGTCGGCGTATTCGCCTCACTGAGTTGATGGCTGACAAAGGACCTCTTTGGGACCGAATCGTTGAGAAATACAATCTTAAGCCTTATCGTTATGAGCAGATAGTTTCATGGCCTTACGGGGACTTCGTATTCAGCACTGAATGGGATATAATGTCAAATATGACGAAAGCCAGACGTTTTGGATTTCACGATACGGTCGATACGGAGGAAATGCTTTTCCGGCTTTTTGACGAGTACCGCAATAACAAGATCATACCATGAGTGCCTAGTCCGTTTTGCTCATCCCGCTTAAAAAGGGAGAATGAAAGATAAATGGAGGGCTGGATCAGAGCATGGATACATTTCCATTTATCAGAACACCGGAAATTCAGGCATCCGAACCTCCAGATTGTCTGCCCATCGCGTGACTGCATGATCATTGCGAACAGAAGGCAGAATGCTGAGTAAGCCAATATCAAGCGTGTTCCTGCTTAAATTGCAGGGCTATAGGCTCAAAATCGTAGGATGGGTAAACTTCATAACGGAATGCTCCCCAGGCCTTCTTTTCGATAAAACGGTGTAAATTGCGCAAAGCATAAGGCTCGAGACGTAACTGCATTATAAAGCCATAAGACATAGCCATTACCCAAGATACCAGTTCAGATCCTTCCGGAGGAAAATCACGGTAAAATCCCGTCTGTTTGAGATGCGCCAGGATTTCGTCGATCGTCTTTGACTGGTCATGATGAAGGATAACGGTCATAAGTATTTTCTGATCAGATGACATCACAAGATCTCCTTGAATAACTAGCAATTTAAAGAATCAGGCAATCCTTTTTAATGTGGGTATTTTTGCTTCTTGTAGGAGCTGGATCGCCGCGTCAATTAAAATGGGGTATTCAGATTCGATGGTTTGATGCAATATTGGATTTATGAAATCAGATGAAACTATCAACTCATGCAAAAACCTAACCCAAATTAAGTGATAATATTATGATCTATAGGCTCAATGTCAAAAAAAGGCAGGTATGAAACTTGACCTAATTTCTGAGTGTTGAATGTTGCGATCCCATTGCTTTTACGGTAATCTACGCAAATCAACGCATGGCGTAAAATGAGGATCATCGAATCATAAATGAATTAGCCACCCCAGTACGATAGTTCCTACCTACAGGGCAGGCAGACCCGTCTTCGCTCTGACGAGCTTCGCAGCGGCAGGCCCACACACCCGCTCGCCTCGCCTTGCTCGCATGGCGGGCGTGGGACATACATAGACAACAAAACCTTACACCATACAGGACCTCAGACCATGAATGAAAAAGTTGCCATCGTAAAAACCGCCGGATATGATGCCGCGCCATTAAGAAATGCTGTTCAGCAGGCCCTGGATCTGCTTGATTCTCCTCTCGAGGCCGTGGGCCCCGGCAGCTGTGTTGTCATTAAACCGAATATTACGGCTGACAGTGTATCCTGGCGGCAGGGTATCGTCACGAATCCCAATCTCGTTCACGCCGTAATAGAACTGGTTGCAGAGAAAAATCCGCGTGAGATACTCATCGCTGAAGCCATTGCCGTTGGACTGGATGTCAAAAAGGCCTATTCCTTTTTAGGGTACGATAAAATCGCTCGGGATACCGGCGCGCGTTTGGTCGATTTATACGATGAAGAGTTTGTCGAAATTCCGATAACCGGCTCGAATCTTCATTCAACCATGCAAGTTGCCAAAACCATCATGTCGGCTGATTTTCTGATCAATGTGCCGTCGATGAAGACCCATGTTGCCGCCGGGATCTCGGTCTGCATGAAAAATCTGATGGGCACCATTTCCGCGGAGCAAAAGAAGAAATTCCACTACTTCGGCGTGGCCGATTCGGTCGTTGAGCTGAATGCGGTGGTCAGGCCGCACCTTTCCATTGCCGACGGCACCGTGGCCGGAGAAGGTGACGGACCCATGGCCAACGAACCGGTGGGATTTCAGACCCTGCTGGCCGGAACTGACAATCGTATAATCGACACTATCTGCGCCAGGGTCATGGGTTTTGAGCCTGAGGAAATAGAGATTCTAAAAATATGCAATGATCGTTGGGGTGAACTGAATGCGGCCCATATCGAAGTTGTGGGAGAAGTCATGTCGAAGGTCGCTCGGCCATTCAAGCACGCCGCCGAATGCGTCAAACCGCCGGAAGGCATTGAGTGCACCGAGGGGGGCGCTTGTGCGGCCTGTACCGGTGTGATCGAACTGGCCCTTGCGCGCGCCCGGCAGATGGAAATACTAGAGCAGCTCAAACCCCTTCGAATCGTTTGCGGTCCCGATTCAAGCCCCTCCGGTGCCGGGGAGAATGTGCTCGTTGTCGGCAAATGCCTGTCCCACCTGAAGGAAACCGGAAATTTTGTTCCCGGATGCCCGCCGCAGGTTTTCCTGGTTACCGATGAATTGCGGGAAATGGCCGGTGTTGACAGGATTTTCGGTAGTAAAGATGGATATGTTTTTTAGATTTAAAGGATTTTGAGAAGCTTAAAACCATTCTTTATATATGAATTGATTTCCTGAAAAACGATATTTTGACATTTCTCGATACATCAGTAGTTGGCTGATCATTGATTTTATGCCATCAACCCCACCATTAGATATTTTGCTGTTGAATTCCTGCAGTTTTTTCACTTGACTTGCAAATGGAGAGTCGTTATTAATGGATAATCCTTATTTGTAGTTTAAAGACCTTTCTCAATATTGAACAATGAAAAAACGGGCTGATTCGGCTAACATGGAACAACGATTAAATCAGATGGTTTCGAAGCTGAAGGATCACGATTTCCGTCTTACACCTCAAAGGCTGGCCGTCCTAAAAGTGTTAGCGGTTAGTGAGGGACATCCTAGTGTTGAGCGGATTTATGAAACTGTCAGGGCCGAATTTCCAACAACCAGCATCGCCACCATTTACAAGACGGTCAACCTTCTTAAACAACTCAACGAGGTGTTAGAACTTGGATTTCCGGATGGGAGCAATCGTTATGACGGCAATAAGCCTTATCCTCACCCCCACGTAATTTGTACAGAGTGTAAAAAAATTATTGATCCGAATTTGGGTAGTCTTAAAGACCTGACAAAAGAAGTTATCAAAGAAACAGGGTTTCAAATTCAAAACCATAGGGTTGATTTTTTCGGCACATGTCGTGACTGCCAGTCTCGAAAGGCATAATTTTTTTTTCTTTAATAACGATAATAATTCTCATTAAATATATTTTTTTTAAAACATTCATTATCCTTAACTAATCAAGGCTTTGCAGAAATCGGGCGTCAGATAATCTTTAAATAAGAGCAATAAAGGAGGCTACCATGAGAAAATCAAAGAGATTAACCACATCGGCCGGCGCTCCCATTTTTACCAGAATCCATCGATACGTCCGATAAAACTAATTAGCCAAATCGGAACCGAAGCACTATATTCATAGAAGCACGGTGCATAACTTCAGACAACGAAAGGAGGAAACCTTATGAATGAAGATAGCAAGAGCCCGACAACGGGCATAGCTGACAAATCCATTGCCGGCGGTGGCACGTCGATCCGGGACTGGTGGCCGAATCAGTTGAATCTTAACATTCTGCACCAGCATTCTTCCAAGTCCAATCCGATGGACGAGGCGTTCAACTATGCGGAGGAATTCAAGAAACTCGACCTGGAGGCCCTAAAGAAGGACCTCTATGCGCTGATGACCGACTCGCAGGACTGGTGGCCGGCTGATTACGGTCACTACGGGGGGCTTTTCATCCGGATGGCATGGCACAGCGCAGGCACATACCGCATTGGCGACGGCCGCGGGGGCGGGGGGTCCGGCAACCAGCGCTTTGCGCCTGTCAACAGCTGGCCCGACAACGTGAACCTCGACAAGGCGCGCCGGCTGCTCTGGCCGATCAAGCAAAAGTATGGCAAGAAAATCTCCTGGGCCGACCTGATGATCCTCGCCGGCAACTGCGCGCTTGAGTCGATGGGATTCAAGACCTTCGGCTTCGGCGGCGGGCGCGAGGACGTTTGGGAACCGGAAGAGGACATTTATTGGGGTGCCGAAGATGAATGGCTGGCTACGAGCGACAAGCCCAAGAGCCGTTACACCGGCGACCGAGATCTCGAGAATCCGCTCGCCGCTGTGCAGATGGGCCTGATCTACGTGAACCCGGAAGGCCCGGACGGTGAACCGAATGTGCTTGCTTCCGGCCGTGACGTTCGAGAAACCTTCGGGCGCATGGGCATGAACGACGAAGAGACCGTCGCACTGGTCGCCGGCGGCCACACCTTCGGCAAATGCCACGGTGCCGGCGATGCCGCCCTTGTCGGCCCTGAACCCGAAGGTGCCCCCATAGATGAGCAGGGCCTCGGCTGGAAGAGCAGCTACGAAAGCGGCAAAGGCGACGATACGATCAGCAGCGGCATCGAGGGCGGGTGGACGTCGAAACCGACCCAGTGGGATATGGGTTATTTCGATATGCTGTTCGGCTATGATTGGAATTTGGTGAAAAGCCCCGCCGGGGCCTGGCAGTGGGTCCCGGTCAATCCGGATGAAAAGGATCTAGCGCCTGCCGCTCACGACCCGTCGAAGCGGGTTACCACCATCATGACCACGGCAGACCTCTCTCTGAGAATGGATCCGATCTATGGACCGATTTCAAAGCGGTTCCACGAGAACCCGGAGGAGTTTGCGGATGCGTTTGCCCGGGCGTGGTTCAAGCTGACACACCGCGACATGGGCCCCCGCTCGCGCTATCTCGGCCCGGAAGTCCCGGCGGAGGAACTGATCTGGCAGGATCCGGTGCCCGCAGTCGATCATGAGCTGATCGACGCGCAGGACATCGCAGACCTCAAGGGCAAGATCCTTACCTCGGGCCTGTCTGTCTCCAAACTGGTCTCGACCGCCTGGGCGTCGGCATCCACGTTCCGCGGCTCAGACAAGCGCGGCGGGGCGAACGGGGCGCGCATTCGTTTTGCGCCGCAAAAGGATTGGGAAGTCAACCAGCCGCTCCAACTGAAAACTGTGCTGCAGACCCTTGAGGGGATCCAAAAAGAGTTCAACGGCGCGCAGTCAGGTGGGAAGAGGGTTTCGCTTGCCGACCTGATTGTCCTGGGCGGATGCGCAGGTGTCGAGCAAGCTGCGAAGAATGCCGGTCACGATGTGACCGTTCCCTTCACGCCGGGACGCACGGATGCGTCGCAGGAGCAAACCGCCGCGAAGTCATTCGCCGTACTCGAACCGGCTGCAGACGGGTTCCGCAACTACCAAAAGAAAAAATACGCCGTATCGGCAGAGGAACTGCTGGTTGATCGTGCGCAACTGCTGACCCTGACCGCTCCTGAGATGACGGTTCTCGTTGGCGGCATGCGCGTCTTGAATGCCAACTTCGGACAGTCCCAGCACGGCGTCTTCACCAGGCGGCCGGAGGCGCTCACCAATGACTTCTTCGTGAGTCTGCTCGATATGAGCACGACGTGGAAGGCAACCTCCGAAGACGAAGACGTGTTCGAGGGACGTGATCGCGCAACGGGCGAACTCAAGTGGACCGGCACCCGTGTCGACCTTACCTTCGGTTCGAACTCCCAACTGCGGGCCTTGGCTGAAGTCTACGGATGTGAGGACTCCCAGGAGAAGTTCCTGCACGATTTTGTAGCGGCGTGGAACAAGGTAATGAACCTGGACCGCTTCGACCTCGCCTGATCGTAGCATAGACGTCTTCGAGGGCTTCCGAAGCGTATTTGAACTGCAAATCGGATGATCAGGAAGCGCTAACCGCCACGAACTGACGGATGTTTTGAACGCTCACGGAGGCTATTAGCAACATATGAGCGCGGCGTTTCAGTACAATCTGAAACGCCGTCCTTTCTTTAGGCCCTTACAGTCTGCCGGTCACAGAATCAGAGCCAAAAACACATAACATGCACCTCAAGGGTGACACCTTCCTCGTTGTTCCAAACGCCCCTTAGGCGAGGGTTCAAGGATATTTATCCAATCTACCGTTTCTATTCTGCTCACCTAAATTTTAGATAATACAGTCTCTATAATTTCTAATGCGGCAGCTACTTGTTCTTCTGTTATGACCAGCGGAGGACAAAAGCGAATAGTATTCGTACCCAACCCACCGGTTGGAATGCCGCCGCCTAACAGTAAACCTCGATCCTCACATTCTGTAACCAGTTTTATTGTTCGATCCGGATCCGGCAGTCTGCTTGCGCTTGATTCAATAATTTCCAGACCCAGGAAAAGACCCTTGCCCCTGACGTCACCAATGACTTCGAATTTTGTTTGAAGTTCCTTCAGTCCTTTTTTCAAAAGCGCACCCATTCGAATGCTTTTCTCTAAAAGGTGTTCACGTTCAATCACTTCTATGCTGGCTAAGGCTACTGCACATTGAAAAGAATCCCCCATATGCGTAGCACCCTGATCAAAACCATTCGCTACCGCTGTATCGGCGATATCATCGGTTGTAATTACAGCGGCTACAGGAACGCCCTGACCGAGCGCTTTTGACGTCGTCAATATATCCGGTTCGATGTCAAAGTATTCAAATCCAAACCACTTTCCCGTTCGACCCATTCCTGTAAGTGATTCATCAATGATAAGCAACATTTCTCTTTCTGTGCAAATCTGGCGCAGGCGCTTAACCCATTCTACAGGCGGTACAATCGTACCTCCAACGCCCTGCATAATCTCGATCAGCATCGCTGCAGGTCGACCGGAAGTCGTCCTATCGATAACATCCTCAGCATATGAAAGACATGAGAGGTTGCAGGGAGGCTTTTCGTTAAAAGCACACCGGTAGCAATACGGTGCGGGAATGAAAGCAGCTCCAGGTAGAAGAGGTCCGTAGCCGGCGCGAGCCCCCCTGCTAATGCTGGTATAAGACTGACTCCCTGCCGTTCTTCCGTGGTAACCTCTCAATAGGGCGACCACTTCAAAGCGTCCGGTATATTTTTTTGCCAGCCGCAGTGCAGCTTCGACTGACTCAGAGCCCGTGGATAGAAAAAAAGACTTTGCAAGTGGATCAGGAACAATTTCAGAGAGTTTTTTTGCCAGTTGCACTCGCGGTACATTCAAAACCCTTATACTATTTTGCATGAGCAACTCTATTTGCTCCCTAATTCGCTCCAGAACCACGGGATGACTGTGTCCAGCTACCATTGCCATTTGGCCGGATTCGAAGTCCAGATACTTTTTCCCCTCGACGTCCCAGACTTCAGCGCCTTTTCCTTTATCCAGCACAATAGATCGGGTTTTCCTAACCTGAGCGCGATATTTTCGATCCAACTCAACCCAATAATCATTTTTCCTCGTTATCTCTACTTGAGTTAAGCTATCTTCCTGCATATTGATGCCCTCCTCACGTTTAGAAATTTCATAGTTATAGCGTTTGTCATAATAACGTTCCGATACCGGTGGTTTTACGACATTTACCGGACCATCACGACGTTGATGGCTTGACGCAAACGCTATATTTTTTTTAAATTGAAATCTCCGTTGCACCGAGACGCATGGTGAAACTATGGCTATTGACGCCGCACTGATTGAAATGGATAAGGACCTATCTTTATAATATAGCGGT
>Ga0126331_1000194_pt1 | contig 25206 bp, 16 predicted proteins | sample InaspJWI98metaG_FD_96379 | JGI IMG/M metagenome (GOLD analysis project Ga0126331, IMG submission 96379) | Marine gutless worms symbiont microbial communities from Oahu, Hawaii - Inanidrilus sp. 2 OAHU.JWI-98 metaG | ecosystem: Host-associated > Annelida > Digestive system > Unclassified | place... | reverse complement strand
GTTTTGAGGCTTTGATTTCCGTGATTTCATCCTGATGTTCGCCTCGCAGGGCTTCGATCCTTGCTTCCAGCTCCTGACGTTCTTTCTCATTAGAGCGCATTACCTTTGCGATTTTATCCAAGTGCTCCTTTTTCCTCTGGGATATGCGTTCATCATGCTCACGCTTTTGTTGTTCGATTTCATCCTTAAATGCGGCTTCAGCTTCAGCTCTGGCACCGGTCATTTTCTGGTTCATCTGTCGCTGCAAGGAATCGAAAGCGGCTTGGTGCGCTTGCTCCATCTTTTCTACAGCAGTTGCGTGCGCACTTTTTATCTCTTCGATTCTTGTATCGTGATGTTTACGCGATTCGTCAAATGTCCCGTACAGCCGGGTCAGTTCGTTTTGGATTGTCTCATTGCGCAGGGCAATTTCTTTTTGCCGGGCTTGGCTCTGTTCCAGCTCAGCTTTGGTGTTAACCAATCGATTGGCCATATCCTTGAGCCGCTCCTCCCCGGCGAGCGCCCTGCGGCGATATCTCTCGAGTCTGTGAGCCAGTCGAACGAGATCCCTTTCCTTTTGCACCGCATCTTCACGAAGGTTGAGATAATCACTTGAAAACGGGGAGCTGCGCGCCTCGCGTCGCGCTTCATCCAATTGGGCCTGCAGAGAGGCGATTTCCTTTTCCTGTTCAATCAGACGTTGTTCCGGGTCGTCCTCAGTGTCGGAATCTTCCGGTAGCGCGTGCTGTGTATCGTTTCGGATTGGCGGTGTGTTTTTTCCATCATCGCCGGTATTGTCGCTGGCAATTTTGGTATACAGTTTGCTCAACCAGCCGGGATCTTTATCAAGATCGTCCGGGAAATCCTCAGGGGTTTGACCGCTCGATGGCATTTGCAAAAAATCCTCCGATGCCCCGTCTTGCAGGTTAACGGATCCTTGATGGGCCGTATCCGCCGGGAGTGCATCGCAAGTCGGCTGCGCGTCATCCTGTTCATCAGGCTTTAATTTGATCAGGCTGGATATTTTTTCAAGGAATTCACCGCTGGAAAGATCCCATTTACTAAGGTAGGCATCCGCATGGTAGCGCTGTTTTCCATGCAAATCTAAATCAGTCTGCGGAATACTGGATGAAACAAGAATGACAGGTATTTGACTGCCCGCCACTTTTTTGGCTTTTGTGCAAAGCGCCAACCTGGACTTGTCTGACTGTTCCGCGCCGACAAAAACTGCTTCGGGTCTGAGTGATTTGACGGAATGTATGCCGCCTTCGCCGGCTTCCACTAATTGAGCGTCGAATCCGTAGGTCGCCAATGCATCACGTATCATTTCAAATAGGTCGTTGCTGTTATCCATGATCAAAACCTGGCGATCGGTCATATGAATATACCCCAAGTGTCTTTCTAGCCTGAGCCGAAATTTATCATTAATGCGGCCCGGTTATCGTATCATAAATGGTGAATCTGAAAAAATTATACCAAAAATAAGATAGCACGTCCAGTTTAATGGTATTCCACCAATTTGAAATGTCGTATCGGTTGCAGGCGCCTCTTCAAGTGGAAAAGGCACACAAACGTTTTGGGCAGGCTAGCGACCGTTGGGCCGTCTCTTCGCTGCGAGGGCCGATTTCGACGATATATACAATCCGCGGCCGCCTAAAAAGCATCACCGGACTTTATTTGTTATAAATTCTACTAAATTTACTTCTTTTATAGGCATAGTCACCTATAACTGGAGCTTTAGCAAAGAATAGAAGAACTTTTAGTAGTAAAATTTACAAAAATAGTCGATTAAAAAAGGAATTAAAAAATCACGCTCGATTTGAATTCGCCAAACCGGATTGGATCGCTGATTTGCAGGGTTTTGGGATGCGAATTTCGATAAGCTACTTTATTGTTACCACCGGACAGGGCGCGTTCAGGATCACATACTGGGCTGTTGAGCCCATTAATAGTTTTCCCATCTTGGAGCGCCTTTTCACGCCGACAAAAATTTGTTGAATGCCGTTGTCTTGGGCAAATTTCACTAGGTCTTCACCGGGCGACATGCCCCGAATTAAAAGATGGGTTTTGCAGTCAATTTTGCTTTTCTCAAAAATGGATTGGGCGTATTCAAGACCGCGCTCAGCCTGTTCGATCTCTTTTTGGTTTTCCTCAGTGCCTTTGACCATTGAAGTGACGACACTCACCGTGGCCTGAAATGCTTGTGCGGATTTTCGCGCCAGGTCCATCGCTTCTTTAGCTGCATTTGAACCATCATATCCCACCAGTATTTTCATCTTTCATTCCTCCTTCCGGGATTGAGAATATCTCGTCAAGCAGCGCATGGATTTTGCAACCAGTTTTTCGGCGATCATTTACTCCAACCGAATCCGTGTCTTTTCATGTGCTTCTTATTCATCTCCATACATTTGGGCGGCTCTTTTAGTATCTTGCTAGGCCTGTTTTTTTCAACCCCTCATTTTCAACTTCTTTTTCCTTAACGATTATTGCGAGATCTGTATCTTTTCAACGACTTTATCATCGTTGCTTTACGAGTTATCAGTACCGTCGCCTAATTCCTCTCTGATCTTGGCAATATCAGCGGCATGCTGCAAATCATTTTCATGCAGCTCTTGTTTGTGTTTTTCTTCGAGTTCTTCTAATTGTTTTTTTAACTCCGCTATCTCATTCGCATTCTCTTTTTCACCATTATTGACTGGTTCGCCATGCTCCGAGTCAGATTTATCTTCTTCCTCTTTGTTTTTTTGTTCTTCGAGTCGCTTCTTTAGAGAATTTATTTGGGCAGTATATTTCTTTTCCTTTTTGTTGAACTCTCGCAGCTGTTTGGCCTTAATTTCTTCCAAGCGGGATTTAAATTTTCTTTGCGTTTCCTTTTGTTTCTCATTGAGCCTTGCGATTTCTCCAGCGTGCTCTTTAGTGAGTTTATTCACGATATCTTCACGTTCAGCCTTTCCACTATCTGCTTTTTGTTTGGCAATTTGTTTCTTCAAATCGGTGACGACTGCTTTGTGTTTTTTTTGCTGCTCTTCTAAAGCTGCCTCATGATCGGTTAAAAGGGCCGCTATCTCGTTGTCAAGCTGTTGCTGGCCGCTGTCGAAAGACGACTGAATTTGGGCCATCTCATCCGCGTGCTCTTTTTTTAATTCGGCGATGATTTTATCATGCTCGTGCTGATTTCTAGCAATCTTCTCCTTCCAGCCATTTTCTGCTTGGCCAGATGCCTTTGCTTTCTCTTCCTCCATCCGGCTTTCCAATGCAGATAGGACTGCCTGGTGTTCTTCTTCCAGCTTTTTCAAGGCGGCTTGATGCTTGGTCCGCAAATCTTCGAATTTTACCTCCAGCTCCTGGCGCTCTTCCTCTTTTGATGCGTTTATTTCTGCAACCTCATCCTGATGCTTGGATTGCAAGGCTTCAATTTTTGCTTCCAACTCCTGGCACTTTTCCTGTTTCGAAGTCTTAATACTGGTGATTTCATCGTGATGCCCGGCTCGCAGGGCTTCGATTCTTGCTTCCAGGTCCTGGCGCTCTTCCTGTTTTGAGGCTTTAATTTCCGCGATTTCATCCTGATGCTCGTCTCGCAGGGCATTGATCCTTTCCTCCTGCTCCTGACGTTCCTTCTCACTAGAGCGCTTTATCTCTGCGATTTCATCCAAGTGTTGTTCCTTTTTTTTCTGGGATATGCGTTCATCATGTTCACGCTGTTGCTTTTTTAGCCTCGATTTAAGTTCATCACTCTCCCGCTTTTGTTGTTCGATTTCATCCTTTAATACGCTCTCAGCTTCAGCTCTGGCATCGCTCTTTTTCTGGTTTATCTGACTCTGCAAGGAATCGACAGTGGCTTGGTGAGATTGCTCCATCTTTTCTACAGCAGTTACGTGCTCACTTTTTATCTCTTCGATTCTTGTATCGTGATGTTTCCGTGATTCGTCAAATGCCCCATACAGCCGGGTCAGTTCGTTCCGGATTGTCTCATTCCGCAGAGCAATTTCTTTTTGCTGGGCTTGGCTCTGTTCCAGCTCAGCTTTGGTGTTAAACAAACGCTTTGCTAGATCCTGTAGCCGTTCCTCCCCGGACTGCGCTCTACGGCGATATCTTTCAAGTCTGTCAGCGAGACGAACGAGTTCCCTTTCTTTTTGCACCGCATCTTCACGTAGGTTAAGATAATCACTTGAAAACGGAGAGCTGCGGGCCTCGCGTCGCGTTTCATCCAGTTGGGCCTGCAGGAAAGCGATTTCCTTCTCCTTTTCATGCAGACGTTGTTCCAGGTCGTCCTCAGGGTCTCTATCTTCCATCTGCGCGTGCGGTGCAGCGTTTGCGACGGGTGATGTGTTTTTTCCATCATCGCCGGTATTGTCGCCGGCAATTTTGGTATACAGTTCGCTCAACCAGCCGGGGTCTCCATCAAGGTCGTCCGGTAAATTCTCAGGGATTTGACCACTTGATGGTATTTGCAAAGAATCCTCGGATGCCCCGTCTTGCAGGTCAACGGATCCTTGATGGCCCGCACCCGCCGGGAGAGTATCAGAAATCGGCTGCGCGTCATCCTGTTCATCAGGCTTCAATTTGATCAAGCTGGATATTTTTTCAAGAAATTCACCGCTGGCAAGATCCCATCTACTAAGGTAGGCATCCGCATGATAGCGCTGCTTTCCATGCAATTCTAAATCAGTCTGCGAAATACTGGACGAAATAAGAATGACAGGGATTTGACTGCCCGCCACTTTTTTGGCTTTACTGCAGAGCGCCAGCCTGGATTTGTCTGACCGTTCCGCACCAACAAAAACTGCTTCGGGTCTGAGCGACTTAACAGAATGTATGCCGTCTTCACCGGCTTCCACTAATTGAGCGTCGAATCCGTAGGTCGCCAATGCATCACGCATCATTTCGATGAGGTCATTGTTGTTATCCATGACCAAAACCTGGCGATCGGTCATATGAATATACCCCCAAGTCTCGTTCTATCCCGAGCCGTAATTCATCATTAAAGCGGCACGATTATCGTATCGTAAGTGATTATTAAGCAAAAATTATACCAAACATAGAATAGCGCGTCCAGTTCAATGGTATACCACCGTTTTGGATTGCCGCATCGGATGCAGATGCCTCTGCAGGTTGAAGGGGCACGCAAACGTTTGGGCTGGCTGGTGATCGTTGGGCTTTCTGTTCACAAAGAGGGCCGATTTCAATGATTTATACAGACCGCATCCGCCCAAAAAGCATCACCGGTTGTGCTTACAGCGTATATGATGCGCTATATACGATATTGTACAACCGGCGATCAGCCTGACTGTTGATCTATCGTTATATGTTAAGCAAGTTGCAATACTTCTGGCAGGATCGATTATCATCCGGAGAACCGCATCCGGCAAGCAGGTAAATCCGCGTTTACGTAAGTTTTTCAATTAACTCGTCGATAATCCGCAACTCATTCTGTATTGAACGCAGATAGCTGGGCATTTTTGCTCGATAGATTTTACAGGTTTTTAATAAAACCTCTCGCTGCAGCTCGTTTAACTCAAGCTTCAGCACTGGGCTTTTTGGATCCGATTTTTTCCCGGGTTTTTTAAAACCATCGGCTTTAATGCGTACGCCCCCTCTTCGGTTGCGGATTGACACGGCGGTTGATTTCCAGCCGCTTGCACCTATTTCTCTTAGCCGGAGGTACTAGCAGCCTTTTTCTCCCGCTGCGCACTAGCGGCCTTGGCCGGCTTGGCAGCCGGTTGCGGTTTTTTTGCAGATATCGCAACCTTTTCACGTTTTCTGGGCTCTATCTCCTTGCGTTCATCAAAGGAAACCAGAAGTACCGGCGGAATAACATCATCCATAGCTTTGCGATTATCAAAAAACGCATTTCTGATGTTTCCGGCGTGAAGGGCGACTTCCTCCATATCCGGTTTACCGATGTCTTCCAGATCGGAAAGCTTGTCGAGAATCTCCAGTATGATTCTGTTCAGCGGGTCATCCTGGCCTTTCTCCTTGTCCAAATGTTTGCCCATCGCGTTAAGATTGGCTATCGTCAGAGGGTAAATCCTGTATCCCTCTTTGGGCGAGCTGTATACGGATTGAAGCACCCCGAGAATGACGGAAAGGTTCTTTTCATAAATACCGCCCTTGTGCCACTTTGTCATCATGCCGAAAATCCGATTGACGATATAAGCGTTGGGTGATACCGCCGATAGCAACAAAAACGGGTCGCGTTCACCGATCAGTGCATCAATGACCCAGTGGTTTTCGATCTCGAGAATCTTTAAGAAAAGGGGGCAATTTTCCGGAGTGATCCCCACAGTGCTCAAAAAAGCAGCGTAGGTAATGGAAGCTTCCACCGCCTCGGTGGTTCTGCACTGGAATGTCCCCTGCAGAAGCCTGTTTTCGATTTCCATGATTTGTTCTTCGGACCAGTCTTCGGTATATTCAATAAACGTCATCTCTTCCTCCTTGTGACTGTTAATCAGAGATATTAATCGGCAAAAAGATAGCCCGGCGCTACTTCGTCCTCACGATAATCTCCGCGGACGATCAGAACCTGCGGGATGATGTCTTCCAGCATTTTGGTGTTGTCGAAAAAAGCGGTTCTGATTTTCAGAGACTGTCTGGCCACCTGCTCCATGTTGTCATCTTTCCGCAATCCCTCGAGAAATCCAAGCTTCTCGAGAATATCCAGAATGCAGCGGTTACTCGGATTTTCCTGTCCCTTTTCCTGTTCCAGGTGTTTTCCGAGATTGTCTACGTCCGAGATGGTTAAAGCGTAAATTTTATATCCATCCCGCGGAGAACTATAGGAGTTTTGGAGCACACCCAGTACGATTGCCAGTGTCTTGGGGTAGATTCCCCCTGGTCGCCACCTGGTCAGCAGCCGGAAGGCTTTTGACACCAGGTAATTATTGGGCGGAATTGTCGACATCAACAAAAAGGGATCCCGATTACCAATCAGTGCGTCCAGCACCCAATGGTTTGGTATTTCCAGCATTTTGAGAAACAGAGGATAATTTTCAGATGTCATTCCGGACATTCTGAGAAAATTCGCATAACTGATGCAAGCTTCCACAGATTCTACGGTTCGCGCGGACATCAATTGATGCAGAATCCTAGTTTCGGTTTGAGTGATGGATTCCTTTGTGACCTTGCCCATTGGATCGCTATCTTCGTTTACCATGATCTTTTCCTTTCACTGGTGTTATTTTCTTATTTAACTGATTTATCGGATATCATTTACGGTGATAATGAGCAGGAACAGCATGTGGTGCAACGTAATACATATCTGATATCACTTAAATTACTAAAAAAGATCTAAAAGTGTAAAAAGGAGTTGAAATTATAACGTTTTTACAACGATGTGTCAAGTAAAATACTGTTGGATTGAACTGCAAATGCAATACAATGGCAATAATACCGTTGCAATTCCAAGCCGATATGCCGAATGGCGAAATCACCGCAAGGCCTAATGGATCACCGCCTAATTCCGATTGATTTGAGTCAAAACAGTCCTGGGGAAACAGACGGTTAACTATTCGAAATAATTGGATAACATAGTATCAATTTCATTGACTTTTTGTCTGGGATTTTATAAAATAAACCATATCCAGCGACTTTTCGGGATTAAGGACGCTTTGGGACTGAAGTGACTTGATCCTGTTCAAAGTAAACGCCTATTCTCCACCACGAAGCTGATAGGCATTGACCGTTTGGGAAGGTCAATGCTTGAGCCATGCAGTTAAAACAACGAAATTGAATTCAGGGCTATGGAAACGCAACAACAAGGTTTGAAAATTGCTCCTCTACGCGGATTTGTGCAAAACAGATTTACTGTGGATGTTTACAAACCCCGTATTGGAGATGAAAAAGACATCGTCGTTCTGGCTTTTTCAGTCTTGGAGAGAAAACCGGCCATCATTCTGAGGCGCCACATCACCCAGGGGCAATTTGAGTTCATCGATATTGATGTGTCCCCTGCACCGAATGAAGAGGGTAATTATTTAGTATTTATAGAACTAAAAAGAAGTGCCGCCATGTTCGAGGTGTTGAACGATATTCTGAGACATATCAGCAACATGGTAGATATTCATCAATGGTATTTCCAACCCTATGCACATCAGGAATTTCTCGATTGGAACCGGGAGAACTTCTTGAAAACCATCCCGCAAAGCCCGGAGGACGTTACCGAGGCACGATCGAAAGAACCGACCGGGAATCAGTCGGAGCAGTCTGGCGCTGAAAAAGCGGTTGAATCTGAACCTCAAGAATTTTCCATACACAACCCGCAGCCGAAACACCGGGAACACGGGGCTGACAAACAACCCGAATCTGATGTCGATCACTTGAATGCACCGGTCAATTCTTCCATCAGCACCACCTTGAACCGGCTTCATGAAAAAGAAAAGCGACATTTCAAGCGCCAGATCGATGACCTCAAAAATAAAATGCAATATTTATATCGGCAGATCGACTTTTACCAGGAACGCGAAAAGATGTTTTTGCGTCGCGAAGATCAAAATTACAACCGCATTCGCGAGCTGGAAAATCTGGTGATGTCTATTACGTATTCTGCAAAAGATGATCCGGAAAAAATCACCCGGGCTTTAGGCCCGATGTTTACCGACAATCATCCAATGGATTCTGAAATTGACCCAACCGACAGATCGGCTGCATCTTTTTTTGCCGCCGACCAGCCGGCACCGGTCGCAGATTTGGCAAAACAATACTATGCTTTAGGGATTGAGGCCGCTGAACTTAAATCATATCAAAAAGCGGTAAAATATTTCACTAAAGTTACCGAACTGAATCCGACCGCCAAGCAAGGCTACCTCAAACTAGCTGTTTTGCACTATCAATTAGAACAATTCGAGAATTCCCGCACAAACGCTTTGCAGGCCTTGAAATTGGGCTCTATATCGGCGCAAAAGATTTTAAATAAATTAAAGGCAAAGATTGCAGCGCAAAGGGCGGCGGCTTCCGGGGCAGTACACCCGCCGAATCCTGCAAATGCGGGGGAAAATGGATCGCGGGAAAAACATAAACGAGCGGAACAGTCCAAAAAAACACGCAGATAAAGCCCGAATTTTTCACTCAGGCACGGAATCTATAAAAGTTTTCGGATCTCGACAAGGAGCAGCCCAGGTGCTCACCTTAATGGATTATGTCGCCGCAAGCTGCGCCTCTATTTTGCCCAATAAACGATTGGCAGGCGTTGAGCCCAGCTCCAAAGCGTGCTTAGCGTGTTCGTGAGCTGTTTCATAAAATTTCATTCGATAGGACACGACGGCCAGATTGTAGAAGCCGCGAGGGTCTTCGGGTGAAAGGCTCGTAAATTTAGTAAAATACTGAACGGCTTTCAAATACTCCCTTTTATCCGATGCCGCTAGTCCGAGTGCGAAGTATTCGCTCGACTCATCATCTTCGATATCGGACTCTTCAGATCCGGGTGCAGGCAAAGATCCTTCTCGAGCTGTATCATCCTCAACGGCAGATGTATCGGGAGTCGGCGGTGTAATTAATTCTGCCTTCAAGTCCGTTTGGCGGCTTTCTTCGAATGGAAAAGCCGACTCCATTGCAGACGCCTCTGTTTCCGAGCGGTCAAATAAAATAACATCATCCTGAACATCAATGCCCTGGTCTCCTTCCGCAGCTGTATTTTCGATCGTGCCGACTTCTTCCAGTTCATCGGCGTCCCAGACAACCGTATCCTTTCCCATGGCTTCGGAAATGTTAATGGTAGTGGTCGGAAGTTCTTCGAGGTATTCGGGCATCTCATCGGGGCGGTTATTGGCCGGGGCCTGCTTATCTTCCGGATGGGTTCGCACCTCGGGTGAAACCGCAGCTTTTGTTTTGTCACCATAGGTGTCCGGCGGAAGCTCCGGTTCAGCAGACGCCGGAGGTAATTCCGAAGCAACCTGTTTGGCGGCGGTGGCCTTCATTTTCTCGATCTGATGCAAAATTCGTTTAGCGGCTTTAGAACCCAAATTGGTGGCTCTTTTGGCGTTCAACTCCGCATCAGTATAATCCTTTAACCGGTAATGCAAAATCGCCAGATTGTAATATCCACGCGGCTCATTAGGATACCGTTCAATAAACAGGTTAAAAAACCTGATTGCCTCCCTATAATCTTTTCTGGCATAAGCCTCCTGGCCGAGCGTGAAATAGTCTTTGGCCGCCTGCTCCGCCGGAGCCTCGACAACGAATGCTGCTTGCTGCGTCTGCGGCAATGCGGTGCCGGGTTCTGCCTGACCGCCGATGTCACCGGAGGCGGCCGATACAGCCGGCGAATTTGTGTCTTGCGGCAAAATTTTTCCCGGATCGTTCTCCGGAGTCTGTTCCGCCTCACTTTTTACTATTGGCCGGGACGACACATACACATTCTCGTCTTCAATATCCGCCCCGGAATCACTCTGCAGAACCTCCTCAATTTCCGAAAAGCTTGCCTCTTGAGCGGCGTTACCCCTTTTCTCCTCATGGGCTTTGAATTCTGAAGACTCTACGATCTTACCGGATGAGGCTTGAAATTCAGGCATAGCTTCCCTATCATCTTCGCCGGTCATGTCCGCACCCGGCAGGCTTTGCGTTAATTCAATATCGGCAGCACCTTCCGATTCCAGGGGTGTGGTTCCTACTGGCGGCTTCTCCGGTCGATTTCTTTTTGCGACCGCGGTTCCGATTTGATCGTCATGTCTGATTTCAGGATAGGTTTTATCTGTGCCAGTGTCAGTGATTGCTTTCGGTTTTTCTGCAGCGGTTTTTGGGGTACTTTCAGTGCTGCGCACCAGCATTCTTTCGGCCTTTTGCACGATTCGTTTCGCTCCACCGGCGCCGAGCTCACCCGCCCGGTTGGCACAGTCGATGGCTTTTGGATAGTCTTTGAGGCGGTAATGCAAAATGGCCAGGTTATAATACCCACGTGCTTCATCAGGTGTCTGCTCGACAAATTTGTTTAGTTGCACGATGGCTTCCGAATAGTCTTTTCTCTCGGAAGCCGCCATAGCAAGTGCAAAATAATCTACCAAAGGTTTTTCAGCTTCGGTCTCAGGCGATGGCGTCGCTTCGGCGGTTGTATTATCAATCGCCACGGTCTGCTTGTCGGCCCCGGCGGCCGGTATTGTATCCAATTCACCCGGCGTAACATTTTTCTGAGTATCATCAGGCTGGCTCGGTGTTTCCGGTGACGGTTCTGCTTGTGCGTTTTCTACCGGCGGAGTTGGCTCTGGCCTATTCTCATCCACTGCTTTAGTAGATGTATCATCCTCAGGAATGGCATTTTTTGCCGAAGGACTTTTTTCGATTTCGAAATTGGCAATTACAGGGCTAGTTTTTCCAGGATCGGCAGTTTCGGCAAATTCGGGTAACTCTTGTATAGATTCGGGGGTATTCTGCTCCTGCTCCAGTGATAGCTCAATAAGATCGTCTTCGGTAAGTTCCATTGCTTCCCCAGGCATGGACGCTTTAATGGATTTTTCAGCTTCGGGCTGTGGTAGCGGCTGCAGTTCCGTTTCCTGTACCCCTCCCTGATGTCCATCACCGGGCAGCACATCGCGTGGCGTGGATTCACTGCCTGCAACCACAGTTTCAGTTTGGGCCTTATCAACACCGGCGGTAGGCCCGGATGTGCTGTGTGCCAGCATGCGTTCAGCCTTTTGCACGATGCGATCTGCCTCTTCAACACCCAAAGCTACAGCGTGCTTTGCCCACGCTGAAGCGGCGCTGAAGTCTTTTAGGCGATAATGCAAAATACCCATATTATAATATATACGCGATTTATCAGACGTCTGCTCAAGGGATTTGTTGAGGTGCACGATTGCTTCGGCATAGTCTTTTCTCGCTGAGGCCGCCATAGCAAGCGCAAAGTGGTCAACCGGTACTTCGGGTTGCGGTGCAGATCCCCCTGCCCCGACACTATCCGGCGCAGGAATGGCCTGCTCTTCTGCTTTTCCGTCATTCGGGGGCACGCTGGATTTAACAGGCATTTTTTCCTCTTCTGGTGCCCGATCCAGCGGCTCTGTCGGCGGTGTTTGAGCCGTGTCCACTGGCACTTCTTCTGATCGCGATTGTTCGGTTCGTTTGTCTTTCTCAAAGTCTGGCGCTGCTTCAACCGGCGGGACTGCTTCAGGCACAGGGACCTGAATTGACTGTTCGACTTCAACGGTTTCCACTATTACGGGGTCAATTTCGATCGGATCGGCGATATCTTCGCTAAAAGCCGCAGACGCATTCACGGCGGCAGGGGCTTTTTCGGACTCGTCGACAGTGTCTGTGGCTCCCGGCTGTTCGATAATTTCATCCGTGTCAGCTGCAAGCTGATTTCCGGAAGATCCGGACGCTGCATCCGGCTCCGATACGACTTCCGGTACTTCTTCGATTTCATTTTGCCCGGGCGAGACAGTTCCATCCGCCGGGGTTACGTCTATGAAATCTTCGAGTTTAAGGACGGTCTGTGTGTTTTCCGATACCGCAGTTGGACCGTCGATTCGAGCTGCATGTTGGGTTTCAATGGTCTTTATTATCCTTTCGGCGGCATCGGCACCCAACGCCAGCGCCTGCTTGGCATAATGCCGGGATTTTTCATAATCTTTGCTCCGATAGTATATTACGGCCAGGTTATAATAACTGCGTTGATCCTTCGGCGCCAGTACAGTAACTTTCTTAAAGCATTCTATGGCGGAATGGAATTCATTGCGTTTGGAGGCGGCTATACCCATTGACAAATAATCATCAACCGTATTGAAGACCGGATCGAACTTGAGCATGGCGTTCTTATCAACCGGATCGCTGTCGATCGTCTCCGTTGCAACCGGCTCTTGTTGTTTGAAATCTGCTGCTTCTTGAGGAGCGGCATTTTTCGAGGTCAAATCTTGGTTCGCGGGCGGCATGGAGGCAACCGCGTCTGCCGCCATCGTCGCAGTCACCGGCTTGTCCGGGTTTGAATCTTCCGGTTCGTCAACCGCATCGCTCGCGGCGGCGGTCTCTGCCTCCGGCTGACTGTCGGCTAAGGTTGTTACCGATCCGGTTGCCGCAGATCCATCGTCGTTTAACGCATCATCGCCATGGCGTTCGGCAATATGATCTCCCGTATCGGCGATGGGGCTATCCTGAATTTCCGCCGAATCGGTTGCCGTGGTTACGGGTTCATCCCCTGTTTCGGTGGTAGGTTGGGCCTCTTTTATGCGCTCGATTTCAATTGTCGAAGGTTGGGCACTACGATACGGTATTTCGCGGCTTTTCGATTGGGCCAGAAGCATAAATGAAAAACGGTTCTCCAGGTCCCGTATACGCTTGGTATCTTGCTGTTCCCGCAGCAGGCCCAGCTTTACACGTTCCTGGAAATACGCCAGCTGTTCATAAAGAAAGCGATAATCAGATTTTATTTCGTCGATTTTTTTTACAAGGCGCTGATTATCCGCAATGATTTTTTTATGCTGCCTTGCAAATTCTTTCATGTATCGCTGGCTGGCACTTGATATCTGTTTGGCAATCGTTTTTTCTAATGCCTCGTAATTTATGTTCGCAGGCTCAGATCGCACCGGCGCAGTTTCGGGATTGTCCGCGTGTTCTCGGCTTGAACTCGGCTGTACCTGCTCTGATTTAAACTGCTCGGACTGTCCGGACTTTCGCTCTATGAACTCATCCGAACTCTGGACCACCCACTGGTGAAAATTATCTGAACTCCAGGCAATGGCTGAGTCCCGGCCATGCGGTTGGAAATACCACTCGCCGATATGAGCCAATTGATCGATATATTTTAGAAGATTGTCGAGAAGATCAACCATATTCGCGCTTCTGGATATTTCTACAAGCACCACATAGTTGCCATCCTCGTCCGGAAAACTGGATGCCTCTACATTCAAAAACTGAAATGGCCCCTGAGCGATAAAGTCGCATAACTCATCGGCGGAGTTGCTTTGCCTGACCAAAAAAGCAACCACCATTACATCCTTTTCATCACAAATTTTTGGTTGAAACGCATCAACCAGAAATTTGTCCGCGATCATACCTTCTTGGTTACCGAATTTTGAATTATTTTCCATCCGCGATTTCATTTTTCCATATTCCAAGCTGTCCATGGGTTTTGGAATGGTTCAGGCAACGGGATTAGAAACATCCAACGAAATAAGGTGGAGGTTAGCAGTCAAATCGGATAAAATCCTGTAACTTACTGAATATATGAAGACATTTTACAGGATGCCGGAAAGAAAGTCAAGCAAATATAAACATTATTATTTAATCATTTCGTATAGTTACTTCTAAGCCCGTCTTTGCCGTGTCCCGAGAATATATATCAGCGAATTTTAGAAAAACTTAAATAATTTATGCAGCACCGTTGAGATTTAAGTTGCATTTTGAGATTCAAAAACGGGCGTTTTATATATCAATCCCGGCCGTGCATCCCAGCCGCGTTATAACTTTCCGGCTACCATTGCATTGATTCGGATAGGCATTCGAAGGATCGAAGCCCGGATTATTGAATTATAAGATCAACAATAATCAGATGATTGCCGATAATTATTTGGTATGCATCATCGAAATTTAAGGTCGAAATTTCCATCGGCTGCATTGCGTCGGAAAATAATATTATGCTATAATAATTTTAAAAGAAACAGATAAATTGGCCGTTTATGCCGGTTGATATGGATAGAGCCGAATGCGTCAGGAGGTTGATAGTGCTAACAATCTTACTAAGATTTAAGGATAAATTGCTCAAAACCATCGAAACGGATAAGGAAGTTATCACCATCGGCAGAAATGCGTACAACGATATTCAGATAGACAATTTGAGTGTCTCCAAAAGACACGCAAAGATTACTCACGATAAAGGTGGCTATTGTATTGAGGACCTGAATAGCACCAACGGTACCTATCTCAATGAGAAAATGATTTCCAAAGGCCGAATGAATCATCGGGATGTTGTCACCATCGGAAAGCACACCCTCGAATTTCATTTGGACAAAATGTCTTCCACCGAAACCTCCCAGGAAGGCATCAATGATACGATGATGCTGACAACTGAAAAACACAAGAGAATGCTTGCCAGGCAAAAAAAGCGAAAAAGAAGTAATGAATCCGGGCCCACAGGACCAGGTTCTCGAACTTAGAAAAAACGGGCTGGGTCTTTCGTAAGACCGACGGCATTGCACAATCTCTATTTCGTTTCAGCGATCGATTTGAATGACGACCAACGCACGCCGGGATTTCACACTCGGTAGACTGTATTTTTCAACCCTAATTGTATAAAGCGCCCTGGTTGATGATTGCGGGTTTAGCCAGGTGTGCAACATACGACGGGCAGACGACAACTCCGGTTCAGAAATTCGGCCTTTCAATGCAATCATCATCCCATCGGTTGCGAGCAGTGGCAGGGCAATTGAAATAAATTGATCCAGCGACGTAAGCGCCCGGCAAACGATCATGTTAAATGGCTCAATAAGTCTGTCGTTGTAAGCAGCGGTCGGGCGGGAACCGGTAGCGGATGCCAACCGTCGGTCGTCGGGATGCAAAATAATCTGTTGCCGCAGATCTTCTGCCCGAATGTGCAGCACCTTAAAATCCCTTAATCCGAGTGTCCGGCCCGCGTGTTTTAGAAAACTGACTTTCTTGCGGGATGCATCGATCAGCGTCACGGACAGGGATGGTAAGAGAATTTTCAGAGGAATACCGGGAAAACCGCCTCCCGTCCCGATATCAAGCAAAGAACCGGCATGGGGCAGAATTTTTGCAGGTGCAATGGAATCCAGATAATGTTTTACGGCAACACTCAGCGGGTCAGTAACGGCAGTAAGATTGATTTTTTGGTTCCAGCGCAGCAGTTCCCGCGCGTGAATGGCAAATTGATCTACCTGAGTGCTGTCAACGGAAATATTGACTTCACCGGCCCCGCTGAGAATGATGCGTTTCCATTTATCCGAGCCGATCTCCATACGGTGATACAGCCATAGAAAATTTTAGGGTGAAGGCTGAAGTAAGGTCATTAAACTGCTTTTAGGTGATGCAAACGCGCCGTACTTCGAAGATGTCGGTAAATCCCTGAAACACTTTCATTACCCCGTCTTGTTTCAGCGTCGTCATACCTTCCTGCGACGCCAGTTTGAAAAGATTTTCGGTCGGGGCGGCTTTTTTGATCATTCTCTTGATCTCGGGCGTTCCTTCCATCAATTCGTGAATGCCCATCCGGCCTTTATAACCGGTGCCCGAACATACATCACACTTTCCGGGTTTCTTCATGCTCAGGTCCGAATCGTATTTAATATCCGTTTTTTCGAAGGTTTTTTTGCCGAAATCCGATACGATTTCTTCGAATTCTTCGCGCGATGGATTATATTCCTTGGCACAGTTGCACAGTCTTCTAACCAACCTTTGAGCCAGCACACCCAGAAATGCATCCGAAAAATTAAGCGGGTTTAGCCCCATGTCCAGCAATCGGGTTACCGTCTCCGGCGCACTGTTGGTATGCAGGGTGGAGAATACAAGATGGCCGGTCAGAGAAGCCTCGACACCGATGGAGGCGGTTTCTTCATCCCGCATTTCACCGATCATAATAATATCGGGGTCCGCCCGCAGAAATGCGCGCATGATTCTGGCAAAATCAAGTCCGATTCTTGGTTTGGCCTCGACCTGTCTTAAGCCGGCTTGGGTAATTTCCACCGGGTCTTCCGCGGTCCAGATTTTAACACCCGGTTCGTTGATGTGGCCCAGGGCGGCATGCAAAGTGGTTGTCTTACCTGAACCGGTAGGCCCGACACAAAGAATAAGCCCATAAGGTTTTTTAATGATGGCTTCCAGCACCTTGTAATTTCGTTCGGTCATTCCCATGCTTTCCAGTTTCATGGCCCCGGCTTTGGCCAGGATTCGCAAAACGCTATCTTCATAGCCGCCGGCTGTTGGCAGGGTAGCCACACGCAGTTCGAAGGTAGGAATACCTTTACGTTTGAATTTTATTTTGCCGTCCTGGGGAAGTCGCCGCTCGGCAATGTCAAGATGAGACATGATTTTGATTCTGGAAAGAATGCCTCGGGCCAGAGAGTTGGGGACCTTTAAATACTCCTGGCAGACGCCGTCCATCCGGAATCGGATTGTCGTGGCCTTGGATACCGGTGAAGGTTCGACATGAATATCGGATGCATTTTTACGATACGCGGCGATAATACACTGATCCACCAGCTTAACAACCTTGCTGGAGCTTTCGTCGGCATCATCGCTTTCGTCTTCCTCTTCTTCCTCTTCTTCAAAGGAAACGTCGGGAATAAGGTCAAAGTCATCGAGGTTATCCACGTCAGCTTCTTCTTCAACTATTTGATCCTTGTCAAAAAAGCGTTTGATGAACTCTTCGATATCCTCTCTGATCGCCACCGAAAAGTTAATTTTGGGAGTGTTCAACAATGTTTTTATGTTATCGGTCTTGTTCAGATCCCTGGGATCGTCAACCAGCACTTCCACCACGTCTTTATCCCAGCTGAGAGGAACCCAGCCAGCATTCATTAGAAAAGCCTGTTTCAAAGTGCCGAGCAATTCATGAGGCACTGTCAATTCCGGGTTATATTCCCTGAAACGACAGTCATAATAAACAGAAAAAGACTGGCCGATATCTGTTTTACTGACACCGTACTGGGTCGTGAGGACGAACTCTACACTTTTGTTCATCTTTTTCGATAGGGCAAATGCTTTTTGCAGCTGATCGGTGGTGACCTTATTCTTTCTCAGGAGCAAATCGTATTTTGATTTGGAAGCAGGACCGGTGTTGAGAGTATCAAGCCGTTTCTTTAGTTCAAGATCTTCAGGATCTAATTTCTCTGCAGCACTATAAAGCTCAAGGGCCGGGTTTTTATGATCTCTTTTTTCCAATTCCCGACCGAATTGAGATTGAATTTTTGACTGAACCTTTTTATCCAACTTACTATTGTCAACCAGTTTTTTAACATATTTGACGGCTTCTTCCGGAGAATTCAATTTGAGCAGGCAGCTGGTATAGTCGGAGGCAATCCTCTCGAAAGGATGCCCCTGATAAATCAGTTTCTCATATTCAGCGACAGCTTCACTGAACAGGCCCAGCTCCTTAAAGCTGGCGGCGCTGTCGATGAGGGTTTGACCGCTGAGGATGTCACGACCGGATTCCTGGGCGCCAAGCTTCTTCTTGAGCATGGAGATATCTTTAGCCGATACCCGTTTAGAATCGGTTTGCTCCCGATCCGACAATTCCCGCTTAAGTCCATCTATTCTCGCTTTAATCGTTTCATGGGCTTCGGTGTTCGAAGAAGGAATTGTATTGAGGATCTGCTCGTAAATTTCAAGGGATTCATCATATAATCCCATAGACCGACAGACCTCGGCCTCGTTTATTCTGGCATCCATTTCCGTGTTGTCTCTGGCTTGGCTTGTCTTCATATTTATTCACCTTTGCCTGTATTCAGTCGGCTATTATACCACGGTCTTTTCCCACTGCACAAGTAATATTAACATGAAAAATGCTCTCCTATTTATTAAAGATCTTTTTCAAGCGCTTGGAACTCTTTGCCGGTTTCAGCAAGGGCAGCAAGATATCGCAGTGCAAGCGAATCATCGCCACGGATGTATCGATTTCCATCGGAATCAGTAAATACCCGACTTCTAACCTGCGAATATAAATTCGACCGATATCAAATACCAGATCAGTTTCTCTCACACCTTCCAGGGACGAAATTAAACGCTTCCAATCCATGTCTTGCGGTTCTTCTTGGTCTTGGGATAAAAACTCTTTGTAAATTAAACCTCCATTAAAAGATAAGAGCATGATGCCTTTAACCCCATCCGTTTTGAGGATATCTTCGAAAAAATTTTTCATTGCCTAATCTCCGTGTGTTCCAATCCCTGCTTCTCCGCCAACTGCTTTTTATACAAAACCTGAATAATTTTGTCGCGCGGACACTTGGGGCTTACAGTCAGCACGGTTATCTCATGACCCGGCAGTAAAATATAGTCAAAGGGTTCTCCGCGATCGATGTAGCACAGCTTCAACTTACCGCCCTGAAAAAAGCTGCTGGTTGTTTCCAGCTGTCGTATCAGATCGACCCAGGAATTGTCCTTGTAGATGTCTTCAAGTCCGCAGCGTTGACCGATTTCATTCAGAAGTTTCTGTTTTATCTCACTGATCGTGTCAGGTGTGGGAGGTTTTGCAGCTGGCTTCTCTTTCACCGCTTGCATCGCTTCGGCCGCTTGCGGATGGGGTTCATTCAGTTCATCCTCTTCATCCTTCAGCCGGCTGGCTTCAAGGATAAGCGGCTGCAGATCGCTGTTTACCCGATTCTCAATGGATGGGCAGACATTTTGGATTGCGATCGTGACCTTATCCCAGGAAAATATTTTAATTGCCGCAGTTTTAGACTGCAAGTCATTTACGCGAGCATCCAGCAGCTCGCCATCTCTAAAGAAGAGAACGCCTTTTTTGCCGGAAGCCTTGTCTTCAAGCCGAATTGTGCAAGTTTTCTGCTCCATCTCCATTAACTGGAGAAATATTCCTGACGATACGCTGTGCAAGGTACCGCCTTCAGACTCTTTTCTTAAGGCTGTCATTATCTTACGCGCCAGTCTGTCAAGCATGAATGGTTTGGCAATATACCCAACGGCACCGCCTTCGCGGGCCATTTTCTCCATTTCAGGTGTGCTGTATCCGGTAATCACAATAACAGGAATATCCGGATAATTCTCCATAACATGCTGTAAAAGTTCGAATCCGTCCAGGCGCGGCATTTTCAGATCGGTGACGATAAGAGAAACCGCGTTTCTTTTGAGTTTTTCGATGGCAACCTTTCCATCTTCAGCCTTAATAACCACAAACGTGTCTGCATACTTTGAAAAGCCGTTTTCAAGCGCTAGCAGCATTTCCTGGTCATCGTCGACAATTAGCACATTTTTTATCATAGAATTCCTCGTTATTCTTCACTTACGAAGCTTTATCGATATCTACGATTTTTACTCCGGCCAAGTAATCCATGGCGGCATATTTTTTTATTTTCCCGATCTTCTTGGTGATGTCGTTCATTTTTATAATCTGAGTCTGCATCTTCAATATTTTCTCATAACTGGAATTGGTGGATGGTATATCAGCCATAATTTCGTTGAGCAGGCAATTCACAACAGTAAGGGGCTGATTCATGTGGTGGACAACTGCACCGGCCATTTCAAGAACACCTTGCATTTTCTCCTTATTCGAATTCGCCTTTTGCCGTGGCATCCGATTCGTTATATCCCGGCCAATGCACTTTATATGATGTGCTCGGTCATCCTTTTTTACAAGTATTGTATGGCAGTCAAAGTGATGAGCTTTGCCAGAGCTGTCCATCAGGGAAAGCACCATCTGCTCGGAACCGAATCTTAAGGTATCTGAAAGAAACAAAAGAAATAGATCTTTTTGGCGGGGAATCAGAAATTCTACCAAAGGTTTATTTCGCAGGTCGCCGGATGTGTATCCCAACCGTTCGATGCCGATCTCGTTGATATCCAGAATATTCCCGCGCATATCAAAGATTATGATGATATCGTCTTTTGGTCTGACAATACCACCAAGGCTCGGGATTTCACCTTTTTCTTCGATTTCGTCGGTGATATCATGAATTTGTCCGTCCAGATGGACGACAATGCCATCGTCGTCCATAACGGCCCTGGCACTGACAGCACACCAAATAGGCGTGCCGTCCTGCTTTACAAATGCTATAGGTATATCAGTGACACGTCGGCGCTGTATAATTGAATGAATTAGAGCACCCCTGTCCTTCTTGTTACGATACAGTTTTATGACTGGATATCCGATCAAATCACCGATGGTTTCGAAGCCGAAGATTCTCGCAAAAGCCAGGTTGCAGTATTCCAGTGTCCCCTCGATCGTAGATCGGTATACAGCAATCGGGATGCTGTTCATAAAGTCGATATACCATCTAACTGATTTGTCGATAATTTCTTTCACTCAAAGACCTGCTATCGTTTTTTCCGGGTCCAGTGGACATCAATCAGTTGCCCGAGATAACAGTGTCCGTATCCGCAAGTGGCAAAATCAATAAAGCCATATTATGAACTGATACCGAGAAGATCCAATTTCCTTACGTATACTTTACACCAAGACCCTAAGTATCGTTCAACAGTATTCCAACTCCACGTCGATCCATATACGAGTTAGAAGGCCCTAGCTGCTTCGTCTTAAACGATCTATAGACAGACGAATACTGTTTTGCATTCTGGAAATGGCCTCTGCCAGTTCGCCAATTTCATCTTTGGATTGGCGCGGGATATCGGCATTAAGTTCGCCGACACTGATACGTCTGGCAACGTCGGCAAGTGATTTTACTCTACCGCTTAATCGGTACCCGTATATTGCAACGATTATACCGATCAAAGAAATGGTGGCTCCTAAAATTATCCAAAGTGTAGCATGGATTTTATTTTTTGAGTCTTCCGATCGAGTCTTCAAATCGTTTACCGGACGGGTGAATTCGTCAAGATAGGTCGATGCCGCAATAACGTAAGGTGTCCCATCTATTGGTGTACAAACCATGAATTTGTTTCTAGAGTGTCCATCTTTGTCTTTCCAAGTATAGTATCCTTTTGACTCCTTACCATCTTTCACAGCGGTATAGATTTGCCAAAATCCATCGAAATTTTTCTTTCCCGAAGTCTTTTGAATTTTGCGCATATCAATTCCAATGATCTTGGGGTCTACATGCGACCACGTTCGCCAGATACCGTCGGAGCCAGGCCGTTGGTACAAGGCAGTATAGCCGGATTGGCCCACTTTTTGAATCGCTAGTCTTTTAAAATTGACGTCTTTGCTGAATTTTTGCTTCCTCAGGCCCGAATGACTCAAAAGATAGAGTTTGCACTGCATGGCAACCGACCTGGAAATTTCCGCCATTTTCTCTTCAGCCATCTTTTCAACGATCCGCGTACTTTCATCAGTCAATAACGAGTATAGGTTGTCCATTTGTCGCACTAGCAGTAGGCTGGACAACGCTAAAAAAAGGATCGGCAGGGCGAAAAAAAGAATAAACATCTTTGTCCGCAGTCCCATTCCGCCATGGCTGGGGGAAGATTTCGGGCGCTGACTTTTTGGAGATGGCTTTGTTTCGCCAAGAGTATCAACGCCGGGGGCCTTCTGTTTCCTGACCTCTTTGTCGGCCTTGATGAGTGGCGTCGGTGACGGTGTGTCCGGGGGTTTGGACACAGTAATAATATGATTGCACGCTTTGCACTTAAATTTTGCAATATTGCTTTTCATTGTGGCGGGGTTGATTCTATACTTTTTACCGCAATCCTCGCAAATGACGATCATTATTGAACTCCTTTTCAGGGATAGATCCACAAAACCCGATTAGTGTCCTTTAGCGTTCATTCTGCTGACCATGCTTTATATATATATACACTTTTTCACTGCACAGGATTTTCTGCGCAGCAGGTCAAAGAGCTCTGGGACCGGCGGAATCGGAAATTTTGAAAGTCGATAATCCGTGTCGGCAATTTCCTCTTCTATCAACACATCGGCAATGGACCCAATAGTCTTTTTGATCGGACGGGAAAATTTACAATAATGTCAGAGCAAAAGTAAAATTACCGGCGGGCTGCCATTTCCTCCCTCAACATTTTTAGTTCTTTACGCAAAGCTTTAAACTCTGATTGAATAAGCTGCTTGAACTCTTCCAGAGTCGCTCGCAGGTCATTGTTTTCAACGACAACCGGGTTTTCACTCTCAATATCCGATACCTCCTTCTCTTCGACTTGAGGCTTTTCCGAAACTAATTTGCCCTTCAGATTCTTGTATTTATTCAGCTCAACCGAAAGAATTTTCTTCCTATCATCCTCGGATAGGTCTGTCGAATTAACGACCTTGTCCAGTTGGTTAAATAAAGAGTTCAGTATTTTGAAAGCCTGGGGGTGTGATTTTCCTAAATTAGTTCGAATGTATTCTCCAATCGATCCCAGTAGTTGCAGAAATACCAGAACGATCTTGTCTTCTTTGAAAGTGTCCTGTAAGTATGAGATTTGTTCGACAAATCTTGTCATTGCTTCATCTGTGATTTCCCATTCGATGGATAAAACAATCGTCTTTAATTCTCGTAGCGGAGAGTCAGTGACTTCTTTGGCTTCTTTTTGGTCGTTTTCCGATGGGTTCTCATCTCCAAAAAGATTGTCGAGACGATCTTCAACTTCTTCGGTGATTGCATCATCAGGCGTTTGCTGTGCCAATTGCTTTCCTCCCCTATTTCATTTCGTTAATAATGGAAGCCATTGTCATTGATATTATTTTTTTCATCGTCACAATTACATTTTTCCCCGCGAGGGCACTGGCCTTAAATGATGGCATCTTTAACTTCGCGTTAAGATCCTTTTCAAGTACCTCCAGTGGTAACAGAGGAATCCCTTGTTCGCCTAAATCCATCTTGTTGTATTGCATAACTATCGGAATTTTGAATATGCTTTTTTTGTAGGTTGCCAGGTTTTCCTGAAGATTTTTCAGCGCAAGAATATTTTTTTCGCGCCGGACGGTCATAGCATCGGCCACAAAAACGATGCCGTCCACCCCTCGCAGCACCAGTCTTCGGGTTGCATTGTATTTGACCTGACCGGGGACGGTATAAAGTTGTATTTTCACATCGTAGCCGTTCACCTTGCCGATTTCAAAAGGCAGAAAATCAAAAAAGAGGGTCCGATCTCCATGAGTTTTAATGGTGACCAAATCAGTTTTGATGCGTTCATTAAAGTTGGAGTATATATATTCCAGATTAGTCGTCTTGCCCCCTCTGCCGGGGCCATAGTAGACGATTTTAACTTGAACTTCTTTTAATTTCGGATTTACAAATGCCATGCAAATCACCTGTAAAACACTTTTGCATAAGACCTGAAACACTAACGGTACAACGTTTGAAAACCGCACTTAGGGCGCCTGAATCGTCGCCAGTATCTTCTTTATTTTTTCAGCGGCTTCACTCACTTTTAATCTTAGAAATCCAAGAGAAATATCGTTGCTGAAGATCGTTATCAATAAAAATTCTGCGATGATCTTGTTAAAATGGATATTCTCTTTTTTACCCTTGTGAAAAAGAAGTGAAAATTCACCTTCGCCAATAATTTTGGCCATAGCGCTGACCGCTCCAAAATTTCCGGCGGCTAGGGCTGCCAGTGAGTATACGTCGTGCTTTGTTTGACCATTGTCTTTGTTGGCAATGATATTGCCGGCCATGTCGATCAAAAAAACACAACGAACGCCTACACTGATTAGATCCTGATTCAGGATCTCCTCAATTATTTCGAGTTGTTCTTGACCAAGAGTATAAGACAATTGGCTTCCTCCCGCGATTCAAAAATAGTTAATCGAATTGGCAGAGTTGCTATCTGTGAAGTCAGGCAAACAACAATACGGTCGATCCGTTTCATGTCAAACTTATGGTTTCTTTCTATTTTCTACCCTTCTGTTATTCAAAATAATTATAAACTTATGGTATAGGAGAAAACATTATCGCTGAAATGGTTATATCCGATCGACAGAATGATTGATCAGTGTCAGATATTCAGCAGACGAGATTGATGAAGCCCCCCAGTATGCCTCTGGCTAGGGAACTGTTTGCATCTACGATGGCATTGATTGCCCCTAAGTCTGCCTTACCTATTCCGTGCGGCATCCCCACAGAATCGATAGCGGTGATGATTGCGTGGAAAACCATTTTTGTGTAAATAATATATATTTTAACGCTTAAGAATACCAAATCACATCACCATTTATCAAGTTAAATTTAAACACCCACCCCCCGCTTCCCCAGTCGAATATCCATATAACATTCAGATATAATTTGAATATTTGTTATCGGCCGGCTCTGTGATGTCAGTGACAGTTTGTAGTCGGAAAGTAATCCTTGGCGGCATCGATTAGTTGCTCTCTAAACTTCGGATGGGTTGTTTGGGTCAGTGTCATCACCTGTTGGTATATACTTGTGCCCTGCAATTCGGCAATACCGTATTCGGTAATGACAAAATTGTCATCCCCGCAGGAGGTTGCCACACCGGCACCTTCACTGAGATGAGAAACAATGCGTGATACCCTGCAGTTCGCGCGGTCGAAGGCAGGGCGACGATGGAATTCTATCTATTTTAATTTATTGATTTTATCCTCTAATCCCTTAATTCCTAAATCCCTTAATTCGGCACAAATAGACATAGAAAGTGTCCAAAAAATTTGACTCATTATTCAAGGAAGTCACGAGATCTGAAATTGAATAATTTATGGTATTATGACCT
>Ga0126331_1000192_pt1 | contig 25396 bp, 27 predicted proteins | sample InaspJWI98metaG_FD_96379 | JGI IMG/M metagenome (GOLD analysis project Ga0126331, IMG submission 96379) | Marine gutless worms symbiont microbial communities from Oahu, Hawaii - Inanidrilus sp. 2 OAHU.JWI-98 metaG | ecosystem: Host-associated > Annelida > Digestive system > Unclassified | place... | reverse complement strand
TATGCGTATCGTCCAGCAGGCTGTAAAAACTTCAAAGATCACTTGGAAAGACGTTACCTGGGATATGGACCCCATATCCGAGTACTTTATGCCTGCTGGAGCTTTTTAGAGAACCGAATTTCAAAATTTGCATTATTCTGATGCTGTTCTTCGTCATGGTCGGCATGGGCATGACCTTGACCTTCAAGGACTTTGCCCTGGTTTTCACCAAACCGCGGGGCATCATCCTGGGGGAGATACTCTAGTTCGGCTTCATGCCCTTTCTGGCCATGTGTGTCGGGCGTCTTTTCGGCTTCTATGAACAGTACCCTTTTATCTTCGTCGGGATGATTCTGATCACGGCGACCCCCGGCGGGTTCACCTCGAATCTGATGACCTACTACGCCAAGGGAGACCTGGCGCTTTCCATCTCTCTCACATCTTTTTCCACGGTCATGTCCATCGTCTTCACGCCGTTGTTGCTGGCGTTCTATTGCGCGGGTATGCCGGAGATCGCCATTCCGGTTAAACTCGTTGTCCAGACGATCTTAGTCCTCGTCATCATCCCCCTGGTAGTCGGTATGGCCATTCGGGGCAAATGGCAAACATTTGCCGAAAAAGCCACACCCTTTCTTTCAGCCCTGGGCATCATAGCGCTCCTCGTTTTGATCGTAGCGGGCGTATTGAGTAATCTGGATGCCTTTGCCGACACGGATCGGCAGGGAGTGAAATTCTATACAACGATATTTTTGTTGACCATGTTGGGTATGCTGTTTGGGCTTGGGTTTTCCAAGTTGGTTGGTATCAACAACTATCAGACCCGGGCTATATCCCTGGAGACGGGCTTGCGTAACAGTGCCCTGGCCATGACCATCGCCTTATTGATTCAGGACTCCATGGGCGATTTTTACAGCAGCATGTTCATCACCTCCGGCATGTTCGGATTGATTATGTACCTGGCCGGCATAATATCAATATTTATTTATAAACCGCTGCTACCGGTTGCGACCGGTGAGACCGTTCACCAGGAATAGGAAGACTATGCTTACGGTAGGAATTGATGTGGGCTCGATCAGCGCCAAGGCTGCTGTTGTCGAGAATGGCAATCTGCTGGCAGGCACAGTGATCCTTACGGGTTACAATGCCAAAAGTGCCGGCAAAAAAGTCTTTAAAATCATTCTGGAGAATCTGGGAATTAAACCTGAGGCGGTCGACCGGATTGTGGCCACCGGGTATGGCCGCAAGAGCGTCGATTTTGCGGATAAAGCCGTCACCGAGATTACCTGTCACGCGGCCGGGGCCCATTTCCAGGATCCGTCCGTCCGGTCGGTGATCGACATCGGCGGTCAGGACAGCAAGGCCATTTCTCTGGATAGCAGGGGGCGGGTCAACGATTTTGCGATGAACGACAAGTGTGCCGCCGGCACCGGTCGCTTCCTGGAAGTCATGGCCCGGGCGCTGGAGGTTGACCTGGATGCTTTCGGGGACATGTCTCTGAAAGCCGAGGCACCGGCTGCTATCAGCAGCTTGTGCACCGTATTTGCTGAATCGGAAGTTATCTCCCTGATTGCCCGCGGAGAAAAGCGGGAGAATATCATTGCGGGGATTCACGAGTCCATCGGATCACGGGTCCTGGCCATGGCGAAAAGGGTGGGGGTGGCCGAGCCGGTGATGATGACCGGCGGGGTCGCCAAGAATATCGGTGTGGTCAAGGCCCTTGAAAATAGGGCTGGGGTTGTCATCCAGGTATCACCCAATGCCCAGATCAATGGGGCGATTGGGGCGGCGTTGCTCGCTGCAAACGGCGCGTAGAAGCCAGTTCAGAAAAGTGCTTCGGCCCAATTACGTCGTTGGATCTGAGATTCTAATCCTCAAAATACGATTTGTAATTACCACGCAAGGCACTGGCTTCGCTGGCGCCTCCGGCTTGAATTCCAGATCCGCCTTGACCTTGGGCCAAAATCCAGTTGTGAACTGGCTTCCACACTATTATTAACTGTCGCTTCCGCGTTTAACTTGGCCACTAAACTGCCATTCAAAACTGCTGCTATACTAATATAAAGGCTTATCCCCCGGGTTTGGCCTTATGGAAGCGCTTTCCAAAATTACGCAGGAAAACCCTCAATTTCAGGGTTCTGAGAAAACAGTCGAGATGGAAGAAGCACCATTTCAGGCGGCGTATTTCTTTTTTGGCGGGGGTATCATAGCTGCAGAAGCTGGTGATACAGACCTCCGGCATGATCGTACCGGGGAACATGCAGGGCCCGGTACCATTCTCCAGAAAAATGCAGTCTGCCGAGTACAGAGCCGGCTCGTCTTCGATACAGGCTGCAATTCTTTCAGCCAGCTCCGGCATTTTGTTCAAGATATAAACGAAATCCGGGTAGTCCAGCACAGCGTTGAGATTGATGTTGCGGCAACAAATTCCCTGGCAGGCGGTATGGCATTTTTCAAGGGCATCCGCGGCGGACCCGCGTAAATCTCCTTCGGCCGCCTGGATACGGTCACAAAGACCGTCAAGCACAGATTTGTCCCCCGGGGCCAAATGGCGCAGCGTTTCGCGCGCTCGTTTGAAAAGAAAGCCAAGTGCCATGGGTCGTTATTCTTCAGGGGTTATCGCAGCAGTCGTCTACAAGTCCGCCCGCTGACGGGCCCTTAGGCGGTCCTTCTGCGAAGCCAGAAGCAGCTTTAAGAGACCACCGGGTCCTATGACCTTCCTTTTCCAGGCCAGGCCGAGCATCGACGCGGCCGTGTTCAAGGGCACCCGCGGCTGGGCGGGTACCGGTTTGCGTTCCAGGGCCAGTGCGCCAGTAGCGCAGGTCGAAACACACAGACCGCAGCCGATGCAGCGGCCAACATCCAATCGGGCTTGATCTTCCACAATCTCAATGGCATCCATCTGGCATCGGGCCTCACAGACTCCGCAGCCGTTGCACGGGGCGGCATCTAAACAGGCGATGAAAGGTGCTGCCACCAACGCGGCCGGCTGGGGATAACGCTTCAGGTTTCTGAGTACCCCGCAACAGCAGCCGCAGCAGCAGCATATCCAGGAAATATCCTTACCGTTGCTGACCTGCAGAACAAGGCCGCTTTTATCAGCCTGCTTGAGGATATCCAGTACTTCGGCACGGCTGGCCCAGCGACCTGCCCCGGTTTCAATATAGTAGGAATCAGCCGCCCCAAAAGAGATGCATGCTTCCAGTGGGCGGTCGCAGCCTTTACCCTGCATCTGCTGCTCTTTTCGGCAAATACAGGGTGTCACCACAAAGCTGTCTTTCTGCTCCAAAAGAAACGTCGCTGATTCATGCGGGAGGATTTTAAGCCCGGCATCTACACTCCGGCCGACCGGAATGGTGCGCATCTGGGGAGAAGCCTGCCAGGCTCCGCTATCGAACAAGTGGGGCAGATATTCTTCCATATCCGCCACCAGACCCGGATCGAGCCGATCGACCTGGTACTCCCATATTCCGACGACAAACTGGGCGGCCATATAACGGGGCGGAGCCAAGGACTTGAAAACCAGTCCCTTGCGGGCCATCTCTGCCAGCAGCGCTTCCGTTTTTTCAACCGGGAGGCCACTGCGCAAGGCAATAACCGGGACTGTTTCCGCTATCAGGGTCAGGTGACAGGCAAGGCGGGCCTGTTCGGGAGAAAAGAGCCGTCTCAGGATCCTCAACTCAACCCCGCTGTCTGTAGAAGGGAAACCGCCCGGGAGAGAATCGAGGTGGTGGGCCAATAGGATGTATATATCTGCGTCCATACCTATTTTGGCCTTATCATAAAGCGGTAAGGGTGTAAATTTCTCTTGCGGGACGACACCGTATTTAACCAAAGGGTATAACCTTGCTCCGGCGGCAGGGAGCGTGCGGAGATGGCGGCAAAGGATCTCAATCCTCCAGCATAACTATCTTTTTGGGCTTTATGTTGTACTTCTTAATGCGATACTGGAGAGTAGAACGGGGAACCCCTAAAAGCCGGGCCGCTCCGTTCGTCCCACCAATGACGCCCCGGCATTTGAGCAGGGCCTGTTCAATGGAGCGACGTTCAGTCTCTGCCAGTGTGAGAACGTTGGAGTCACCTGCCTTCGAGGATTGTTTTTCCAGGTCGATTATTTTTTCAATATCATCGATATAAATTCTTTCGTTAGGTTTAAGAATGATCATCCGCTTCACAAGATTTTTCAATTCCCTGACATTCCCCGGCCAATGATAGGTAGCCAGCAGGTCAAGCGCTGACTGGCTGTAAGTTGGCGGTTGCTGACGGATTTGCTCAGCTTCTGATTTATTGATTTGTTCGATTAGCAAGGGGATATCCTTTTTTCGCTCGCGTAACGCAGGCACATGGATGCGAATGATATTCAATCGGTAATATAGATCTTTTCTCAATTTGCCTACTTGGATGCTTTTTTCAGGGTCCCGGTTAGTGGCGGCAATCAGCCGGAAGTTGACATCTATAGGTTGATTGTCGCCAACACGTTCAAAACGTCGTTCCTGCAACACTTGCAGCAGCTTGGCCTGCAAGCCGGCTGGTAATTCGCCAATCTCATCAAGGAATACCGTGCCCTTATCACCCATTTCAAATCGACCGATCCTTTGAGAATTGGCTCCGGTGAATGCCCCTTTGGCATGGCCAAATAACTCGCTCTCAAACAGTGTCGAAGGAATGGCCGGGCAGTTTACCTTTATGAACATGTGCTTTTTCCGGGAACTGGCGTGATGTATGTATCGCGCTAAATAGTCTTTTCCGGTTCCGGTTTCCCCGGTAATTAAAACCGGCGCATCGATGGTAGCCACCCTCTTAACCAAGTCCATAATTTCGGACATCTCAGGGGACACGTGATAAAATTTATCCGGTGCATATTCATCAAGGGTGCCAATCAAAAACTGTTTTTCTATTTCCAGATGTTGTTTTTCATCCTTTAAACGTTTGTAGGCAACTAAATTGTCGACTGCAATTGCGACCTGTTTAGACACTTCACCAAGCAAATTCGATAATTCCGACATGTGATCCGGGGGGATTTTGAATGAGAAGTGAAGCGTTCCCAGTATCTTTTTGCGAACGATCAGCGGAAAGGCCATTGTTGAGGTCAACCCGGCTTTAATCAACTGCTCGATAATTGGTAAACTGGAATATTGTGTCAAATCATCGATAATGATCGGGGTTCTAGACTGGATAGCCATCTTGGCAATGGAGCCTTTCAAAGGGCGTTGTTCAAGATTTTCGATCGAATTGCGACCCACACCGTTGACTTTGGTGAAATACTGCAGTGATTGCCGCTTTTTATCATAAAGATTGATGCTTACGCGGTCGAAAGGGAAGTGTTTACTTAGCTCAGCAGTAAGTGCATCAAAAAAGCCCTGATTGGTCTTATTGGCAATTACGGCATTGGTAATTTCAAGCAATATTTGATGCCGGGTGGCAAGATTCCATCGCATTGCAATAGCCTTCAGTATGATGGGGTTCGTAAAAAATGATTCCGACCGGAGCCACATAATTGATTGAACAAATTTTTGCCGATCATGTGAAGCCACACCCGTAAAGCCCAATATTGGGCGCATTGACCAATATTGGGCCCTAAAAGTCTCCACCACTGTTTTAATTTTAGACTATAATTTATTTTATTACAGGATGTTATAATTCAATGTCGGGTTGGCACTTTCCATGCACAAGATGAAAAGAAATTGAATTGGGGGGTTATATTGAAATACCATTTGAGGTATCGCCAAGGCCTAAAGCCAATCCAGATACCCCCAAAGGCCAGCATAAAGGTTCTGCAACCGGCGATTTTTACCGCCCCGGAATCGCTTTCCAAGATGTTTGTGAGAGCCTTAGACGACGCCCAGTTTGTAAGGCAACTGAGACAAAAGAATCCTTCAAGTATTGCCATAGCTATGCCAGATGATCCCCAATCGGCTTCGGTGAGGGCGCTTTTGCCAAACATGATAGAGCAGTTGTTCCAATCGCTGCCACACATAGATTCAACCTCTGTGACTGTTATCATTGCAAGTGGCCTCAAAACGCACCCGGACCGGGAAACAATCGATAAGATTCTTTCATCAAATATTGTTCGCAGTTGTAATGTTGTTGTCCATGTTGCCGATGACGCACGGATGAAGGATTTTGGTACAACCTGCCAGGGAACTCCGGTGCGAATCAACGCTGCATTTGGGGAGGCGGATTATAAAATCGTTATCGGTGTGGTCCAACCGCACCAGTTTTTTGGTTTTACCGGCGGCGCAAAGGACGCCGTGATCGGATGTGCATCAGCTGAGAGCATCCGGCATAACCACCGTCTGATCAACAAAATACCCTCCCAGGCATCGAAATTTGGTGACAACCCGATGCGGAAAGATCTTGATGAGGCCGGTCGGATGGTGGGAATCGATTTTGCGGTCAATGTTGTCCTGAATACCGATAGAGAGGTGGTGCGCGTCCTGGCTGGCAATCCGGAATATGTCATTCAACAAGGGGCTGCAACCTGTGCGGCAGTTTACGGTATCGAAATTGACAGAAAGTTCGACATCATTTTGGCGTCCTGCGCGTATTCCCCCAAGGATATCAGCATCTATCAGGCCTCAAAAAGCTTCCACCTTCTTTCTCACGCGATCAAGCACGGCGGCAAAATTTTACTTTTAGCCGCCTTGCAGGAGGACTTAGGAGAAAATCTCTATTTCGACTATATCTGCCCGTTTGCCGAGCCGGAAAAGGTCAGGAAGGATTTTATGCATTTTGGGCACACTATTGGGGCGCGCATTGCCGACGTATTTGGGGGGCTGCTGGCGGCATACGAAGCCGATGATATGCGTGATTCGGACAGCGGCATTATGGAGCATTGCCATTTGAGAGCTGCGGAGCCTTCAACCATTATGGAAGAATGGGTGAATGATTTTGAGGGCACACCGCAAGTAGCCGTCATACCTCACGCAACAACCACCTATTTTTATTAGCAAGTTATGCTCGAATCGGTGTTGTTCGAAAGGCAACATCTAAGTTTAACAACCATAACATCGGGCGGTGGTTAGCTGCCTACTTTTTAATTTCAATGAGGAGGGAAGTAAATGATTCAGTTTTTAATTCACGAAAAGGACGACAGTGTAGGGGTCGCTACCGTCGAAATAAAAGCCGGCGAAACGGCCAGGGGGTTGTTCATGGACTCCCAGGAACCGGTCGAAGTAAAAACGCTGGACGATATTCCTTTGGGTCACAAAATTGCCATGATCGACCACCAGGTTGGCGGCTCAGTAATCAAATACGGTGCTGATATCGGCAAAGTCGTAGCAGACGTCAAAGCAGGTGGTCACGTCCACACCCAGAATCTGAAGACAAGGAGGTGGTAACCATGAGCAATACCAAAGTAATGGCCTACAGACGCGAGAACGGGCGGGTCGGCATTCGCAACCACGTAATTATATTGCCACTGGATGATTTGAGCAACTCGGCCTGTGAAAAAGTCGCCTTTAATACCAAGGGGTGCAAAGCATTGCCGCATGCTTACGGCCGCCTTCAGTTTGGAGAGGACCTGGAGCTGTTTTTTAGAACCCTCATCGGCACCGGAGCCAATCCCAACGTGGCGGCTGTCGTGGTTATCGGGATCGAGCCGGAGTGGACCAATATCATTGTGGACGGCATTGCCAAAACCGGAAAGCCGGTCACCGGATTTTCCATAGAACGTCATGGCGAAATTAAAACGGTCGAAATGGCCAGTTGGAAAGCCAAAGAATACATGCACTGGGCCAGTGAGCTCCAGCGCGAGGAGTGTGACCTGAGTGAAATCTGGGTGTCCACCAAATGCGGTGAATCCGATACGACCTCCGGGCTGGCATCCAATCCCACGGTGGGCAATGCTTTTGACAAACTGGTGGACATGGGCGGTACCTGCAGTTTCGGTGAAACCAGTGAAATCACCGGCGGCGAGATGATTGTCAAAGAAAGAGCCGCGACCCCCGAGGCAGCCGAACAGTTTATGGCTCTTTTTGATCGTTATGCCGCGATGATCGACCGCAACAAAACCGATGATCTTTCCGGCAGTCAGCCGACCAAGGGCAACATCGCCGGCGGGCTGACCACCATCGAAGAAAAAGCGATGGGCAACATTCAGAAAATCGGGAAAAAATGCAAATATGTAGGAGCCTTGGACAAGGCCGTCGAACCAACCGGGCCGGGTTTGTGGTACATGGACTCTTCGAGCGCAGCAGCCGAAGCGGTTACGCTGTGGGCGGCGGCCGGCTTCGTGGCCCATTTCTTTCCTACCGGCCAGGGCAACATCATCGGCAATCCCATCGAACCGGTAATTAAGCTGACGGCCAATCCGCGCACGGCCGGCGATATGTCCGAGCACATCGACTTCGATTGTTCTGCTATTTTGCGCGGCGAAATGACTCTGGATGAGTCCGGCGACATTCTGCTTGAGATGCTGGTCCGAACCTGCAACGGCCGGTTGACGGCACAGGAAGTTCTTGGCCATGAAGAGTATGTTCTGACCAAGCTTTACGAAAGCGCATAGTCCAGGTAGTCGTGATGGAAACATAAACTATCCAAGATCTTCTTCCGACTCCCGGCACCGATTGTGGTGCCGGGTCGGAATGGGCCTGGGAAAAGAGGTGTGCTTTCGGACCTTGCTTACATAAAGCACGGCATTGCGGCTTTGTGAAATATCTGCAGGTACCGGTAAATAATTGACGCCAACACGGAGGTGAAACGCCATGGAGATACAACAAGACAACAAAGAAAACGGCAAGGAGGGCAGAGGTGCTCTGAAAATCTGTTTTGTTCTTTTCGCCATATACTTCATTAACGTGGTTGTTGGTAAAGTGAACATCTCATATGGCTTGAATCTCATACATTTGGGAAATCTTGCCGAGTTTCTCATGCTGTTCTCGGCTGCAGTTTTTTTAATTGTCGCGGCCTTAAAGGCTGAGGCCGCTGAAAAGTGATCTTTAACCAAGACAATAGGAGGCAAAAGAATGGAAAATGATGAAAAGAAAAGCTCAGGTCTCAAAAGTGTAGAACGGCGCCGTTTTATGGAAATGACGACTAAATTCGGCTTCACAGCGGCCACGGTAGCCCTGTTCAGTGGAGCGCTTGGCTCCAAAGAGGCCAGCGCGGCCACGGGCAAGGAAGAGATGAGACGCAAGAAGACGGCCAAATACAAAATGAATATCGCCACCGCCTACATAATCGGGGCATCACGCAGCTATCCAATTATGCAGCTTGACATGAAAGAAAATATCCAGAACTGCACCAATGGCGAGGTGTATGTCAAACTGGCGCCGGGCGGCCAGTTGGGCGCCGGCTCGGCCCTGGCCCAAAAGGTCCAGGCCGGCACGATACAGGCGGCCCAGCACTCCATTTCCAATTTCGCACCGTTTGCCCCCGTGGCGGATATGATCAACATCCCCTATTGGTGCGGCGAGAATCAAAAATTCGTCAACCTGGTCACTTCCGACGCCTGGCGTAATGAGGTGCATGCCAAGGTGGCCAAGAAGGGTTTCAAAGTTCTATGGTATGTGGTCATCGATCCGCGGGTGGTTGCCACCCGCAAAGGGGTTGCCGGGCCAATCAAAACGCCCGAGCAGATGAAAGGGATCAAGTTTCGCGTACCCGGATCCAAGATTCTAGCGCAGTTTTATCAACTGCTGGGTGCTAACCCTACCCCCGTGGCCTGGGGTGAAACCTCTTCAGCCATCAAACAGGGAGTGGCCGATGCTCTGGATCCTTCCGTTGAAGCGCTGCATGTCTTCGGTTTCAAGGATGTCCTGGACTGGGTAACCTTCAACGGAGCCGTGCCCGACAGCCAGGTTTACTCATGCAATCTCGAATGGTTCGAAAGTCTGCCAAAGAAAGTTCAAGAGGGCATCGACTTTGCCAGTGAAATCACCATGCAGCAGAATCTGGCCAAAGTGCCGGCTGCCCGCGCCTATGCCATGGCTGAACTGGCTGCGGCCGGTGTGAAATTTTATGTGCCGACCGCCAGTGAAAAGAGACAGTGGGTTGAAGCGGCCGGCGCCCAGTTACCCGCCTGGGACAAATTCAAAAAGGAACTGGCCGGGTCCTTGAACAAATTTGATATGTTTCGCGAAGCGGCCAATACGATGGGTCGATTCTATGTGCATGACGTCAAAGCATAGCCTTTGAGCCAAGGCGGCACCATGCTCGTTGACGGTGCCGCCTTGTTCTAAAACCGAAAAAATGCAGGTAAAAAAGGATGCAACGCATGACAATCCAAAAAATCCTTCATGAACTGGATGAAAATGCTGGACGGTGGTTGCTGCTGCCGCTATATGCCCTGATCGTAGTTACCATCTTTATGGAAGTATTCAGAAGATTTGCACTCAGCTACTCTTCGATCTGGGCGGAAGAGATTGCCCGCTACGCCTTTATCTATGTTTCTTGGATCGGTGCCTCCGCTGCCATCAAGGAACGGGCTCACATCCGCATCGACTTGATTCTGCCGGTTGTCGGCGACCGCGCCCGGGCGGTGATCATGATTTTAGGTGATTTGTTTACCATTGTGCTGGCAGTCCTCGCCTTCTGGTGGTCGCTTGAATCTGTTCTGGTATCCCTGAAATTCGGGTCTGTGACGCATGGCCTGCGCATCAGTCTGGCCTGGTTTTTGGCGGCGGTACCGCTCGGGTTTGCCATGATGATCGTGCGGTTGATTCAGTCCATCATTCGAGATGCCTCCGACCTCAGAGCCGGGCGGCCCATATACCAGGGTAAAAAACTTTTCGATTAGGAGTCTGCATATGCTTCAGCAATACTTAATGCAACAGGAAGAAGTCATTCTCGGATGGGGATTTTTTGTTCCTTTGATAGTGATGGTCGTCCTGATTTTACTGGCCGTCCGCATCTGGGTTGTCATTGGCATCGGTTCCTTTGCCATGCTGTTATTGACGGATGTTCTGCCCCCTACGCTGCTGGGTGAAGCCCTGTTCGATGGCATCGATTCATTCGCATTGATTGCGGTACCTCTTTTTATCCTCACCGGAGATATTCTCGTAAGAACCGGGTTGTCCGGCAAGTTGCTGGACGTGGCCGAAGCCACTATGGGCGCTCGCCGGTCCGGATTGGGGACTTCGACCGTGCTGGGGTGCGGATTTTTTGCCTGCATCAGCGGCTCCGACGCGGCCGACGCGGCTGCCATCGGCAGAATCACCATTGACCGGTTGGAGGCCAAAGGCTATCCCAAGCCCTATGCCTGTGCACTGGTAGCGGCCGGTGCGTGCACCGGAATATTAATTCCGCCTTCGATTTCATATATTATTATCGGACTGGTGTTGGGCATCAGCGCTTCGACCCTCTTTTTAGCCGCGGCGATACCGGGCGTGTTGATATTAGTTTCCATCATGGTGGCCAATGCCGCGGTAAATCACGTGCGGGGATACGAAGACAGCAAGGCCGGATTCGACCTTAACTACTGGCTCAAATCCGTGTATGAGGGGCGTTTTGCACTGCTCATACCCGTGATCATTCTGGGCGGTATCTACTCGGGTGTTTTTACACCCACGGAAAGTGCGGCTGTGGCAGCCCTTTCCGCCATCATTATCGGGTTTTTTCAGAAAACGCTGAAAGTTAAAGATATACCAAAAATTTTAGAGACCTCGGCCAAGGTGAGCGGGGTGATTGTGCCCATTATCGCCATGAGCCTGCCGTTGGCCCAAACCCTGGCCAGCCTGCAAGTCCCCCAGGCGTTCGTAGGTTTCATGACATCCATGACCAGCAATCCCTATCTGATTATTCTGATCATGATTGCCATTCTGATGATCGCCGGCTGTGTTATGGAAACGACACCGAATATCGTCATCCTGGCGCCGCTGCTGCTGCCGCTGGCTCAGGAAATAGGGATGCATGAAGTTCATTTTTGTATTTTCATGGTAACCGCCTTGGGTATCGGATTCATTACCCCGCCGTTGGGTTTGAACCTGTTCGTGGTCTCAGGGGTTACCCAGACACCGATTATATCCATTTCCAGATACGTCTTTCCCTTTGTGTTTAGCATGCTCGTCATTGCACTGTTGATAGGCTATATTCCCTGGATTTCACTTTGGTTGATTAACTGAGTTGTTACGAATGAAAACTGACTTGACGTGAAATGCTCTGCCTAACAAGAGAGCCCTTTAAGGAAAATGTGATAATTAAGTAAGTTTGCGAAGATAAAAAGCCCACAGTAACTCTGCGTCGCTGACTCCATCAAAAATTCGGCTGTCGGCGGGGTATGCTGTTGAGAACATAAAAGACATCTGCAAGGAAACCTGCCTTCCCCGGGAAGGATGCCAAACCACCCATAAACAACTTAAATTTAGGAGAACCCCAATGAGTGTCGAATACCTGAAAAAGGCAACCAAAACCCCTGAAACCGATGAAACCCAAACCCGTGAAATCGTTGTGAGCATGCTGGATGATATCAAGGAAAACGGCGAAGCGGCCGTAAAAAAGTATGCTGAAAAACTTGACAGCTGGACCGGCGATTTCATTATCACCCAGGAAGATATCGATAAGGCGGGGGACGGCCTGGACCAGCAGACGAAAGACGATATTCAGTTTGCCTATGAACAGGTATACAATTTTGCCGTAAAGCAGCGTGACAGCATGCTTGAATTTGAAACTGAACTGCATCCGGGTGTTATTGCCGGTCAGAAACTCATCCCGGTGAATGTGGCGGGATGCTATGTTCCGGGAGGACGCTTTGCCCATGCGGCCTCGGCCCTGATGAGCATTGCCACGGCCAAGGCAGCCGGGGTTCCCTACGTTGTCGCCTGCTCGCCTTCCCATCACGGGGGCGGAATTCATCCATCCATTCTCTATGCCATGTCGGTGGCCAAACCGGACATGATCTTGACCCTGGGAGGCGTACAGGCCATTGCCGCCATGGCTTATGGGCTTTTTACCGGGAAACCGGCGGACATCCTGGTGGGGCCCGGGAACAAATTCGTGGCCGAGGCCAAGCGTATTCTTTATGGGGAAGTGGGAATCGATGTATTCGCGGGGCCGTCGGAAATCCTTGTCATCGCTGACGAGACAGCTGACCCTGACATTGTCGCGTTTGATCTGGTGGGTCAGGCGGAGCACGGCTACGATTCACCCGCGGTATTGATTTCGACCTCAAAAACGCTTGCCGAAGAGGTTATCAAGAAAGTTCCCGAGGTCATCGCGGACTTGCCGGAACCTGAAGTGTCCGAGGCATCCTGGCGCGATTATGGGGAAGTAATCGTGACTTCAAATAGAGAGGCAGCCGTCAAAGTGAGCGATGAATACGCATCGGAGCACTTGGAAGTTCAGGCTGCAGATCTCGACTGGTGGTTGGATACACTGACCAATTACGGCTCCCTCTTTCTGGGTGAGGAATGCACAGTAGCCTATGGCGACAAGACTTCCGGCCCCAATCATATCCTGCCCACCAAAAAAGCGGCGCGGTACTCCGGTGGGTTGAGTGCCGGCAAATTCATTAAAACCGTCACCTACCAGCGTTTGACCAGAGAGGCAAACAGGCAAATTGGGTGTGTATCGGCGCGGATTTCCCGTTTGGAAGGCATGGAGGCCCATGCGCGTACATCAGATGTGCGTCTGGCCAAGTATTTTCCGGATGAGAAATTTGATTTGGGAGAAACCAAATGAGCATCATCGATGAACTGTTTGATCTGAAGGGACGGGTCGCCTTGGTGACGGGGGGCAGTTCCGGTATTGGGCGGGCAATTGCCTATTACCTCGCCGGGCCGGCGCGGCGGTCGTACACGCCGCGCTTCCCCATGAGGAAAAAGAGCTCAAAGCTGCGGTGGCCGATGTTGAATCCGTGGGTTCGCGGGCCGCCTATGTGACCTGCGACGTCAGCCAGCTCGAGACCCTGCCTGTCATGGCGAAGAACGCCGCCGCATGTTTCGGCTCTCCCGATATCCTTGTCAATGCCGCTGGTGTCAACCTCAGGGAGCCATGGGATAAAGTGTCCCCCGAATCCTGGAGCAAGACCCTTGACATCAACTTGACGGCGCCGTTTTTTCTGGCGCGGCTTTTGGTGCCTGCCATGCAAGCGAATGGGTGGGGAAAAATCATCAATATCGCCTCTCTACAGTCGTTGCGTGCATTTCCGAACAGTGTGCCCTACGGTGCTTCCAAGGGAGGGCTGATGCAACTCACGCGTGCCATGGCGGAAGCGTGGTCTCAGGACCAGAGCGGCATTACCTGCAACGCCATTGGACCGGGCTTTTTCAAGACCGGGCTCACTACTCCTCTGTATGATGACCAGAAGGTTATCGAGGCTCTGTCACGCCAGACCATCATTGGTCGTAACGGGGAACTATCGGACCTGGCGGGTGTCACGTTGTTCCTGGCCTCACATGCGTCGGATTACATTACCGGCCAAACCATATTTTTGGACGGGGGTTGGACTGCCAAATAGGATGTGTCTACACACAGCAAAGATTGCTTCGTAGCGTGTGTGACGGGTTAAGCTGTCAATTGTAGGCATCGACTAACCGATCTCAACGATTGACATTTTGCCGGAGGTGCAAGGCATGAAATCCGACCTTCGATAATCGGCTGTGAGAAATCGCTGCTCAGTGGCGGGACACGCGTTTGATTCAAGCCATACAAACCTGGTCCTCAGGGCCAGGTCAGAGATAATTGGCTATGCCGTAAAAGCAATATTCTCGCGCAGAGACGCAGAGACGCAGACGTCTTCCCTAAACGGAAGCTTAAATGAACAGTCCAGCTCGACTGGGGAAACCCATGAATAGTTCCGGCTTCGCCGGATAAAGCCAAAAGATCGCTTTTGCAGTGAGCATGGATCGGTTTTTCGCACGCTAGTGCGACGAAATTCTGGTTTTGCCTTTCTCTGCGCCTCCGCGTCTCTGCGCGATGCCAGGTCTTGCTTTTTGGTTTTAGCAAAGCCCCTTTCAGGGGCAACCCAAAGCCTGGCCCTCTGGGCCAGGATTCTTTACTCAAAAGGGTGGTCGGCGGACTTTGTGTCCCACTCACAGCCCATAGATTGCGGTTACAGGGTTTGCCGGCCGATAGGATATTGAGCATGAAAGCATTGGTTTACACGGCAACGAATGAAGTCATTTACAGGGAGGAACCCGACCCGACCCCCGGTACCGGGGAAGTATTGGTGAAAGTGGAGGCGTCCGGGATCTGCGGGTCGGATATGCACGCTTATCACGGCAAGGACCCCCGACGGGTCCCGCCGCTGATTTTAGGTCATGAGGTTGCCGGCACCATCGTTTCCGGCGCGAAAGAGGGCAAACAGGTGGTAATCAACCCCTTGATCACCTGCGGGCGCTGTTCGCTGTGTGATACCGGCAGGTCGAACCTGTGCGCCAGCCGGGAACTGATTGGGATGCGGCTGGCCGGCGCCTATGCTGAACTAGTGGCAATTCCTGCGACCAATCTAATCTCCATGCCCGAAGACCTGAACTTTGTCCATGCGTCACTAGCTGAACCAACCGCGACAGCACTCCATGCTCTGAATCTGGCAATGCAGGCTGCTTATCGACCTCTGGCGGAACTCCGCACATTGGTTATCGGTGGCGCGGCGCGGTGGGACTTCTGGCAGCATTGCTGCTGAAAGGATACGGCTGCAGGCGATTGGTCGTGTCAGAAACCCACAGCATGCGTCGCCATTCGGTTGCCCGCCACGTTGGGTGTCAAGTCTACGACCCAATCAATGACCCGCCCATAGATACCGACGCCTATGACCTCGTGATCGATGCGGTGGGCGGAGGGGTTACCCGTAAAACCGCCATGGCCGCGGTTAAGCCAGGGGGCATTTTCATACATATCGGCCTCATGGATTCCAGTGGGGAATTGGACATCCGAAAATTAACCCTATTTGAAGTATCACTGATCGGTGTTTATTGTTATACCGCCGCTGATCTGCGGGCTGCCGTACAGGCCATCTCGGACGGCATGCTTGGGGATTTGACCTGGGTGGAGACAAGACCGCTGGTCGATGGTGCCCAGGCATTTGACGACCTTCACAATGGACTTAGCGCGGCCGCTAAAATCGTTCTTATTCCTTGAAAATGAAATTGAGTGTTTAACTCGGCAAAAGGATACATTGCTTGGGTGAAACAAGGATACGTCTTGCGCAATTGCATAGTATGGTGGTTGATGCCCTGTGCGCCCATGGTGCCGATGCCGACAAGGCTGACCTTGTGGCCAAGGCCTTGGTTGCTGCTGAAGCGGACGGTCTCCCCGGTCACGGATTATCCCGACTGGTGTCCTATTGTGCCCAATTAGCAAGCGGTAAGATTGATGGGCAGGCCGCGCCCACCGCAAGTCAGGTTGCTGAGGCCGCAATCATTGTCGATGCAAAATATGGATTCGCTTATCCGGCCGTAGACCTGGCGATTGAGAAACTGGTGGCTTTGACACCGAAAACCGGGATCGCCCTGGCTGCGATTACCCATTCCCACCATTGTGGTGCGGCTGGTTATCATGTTGAAGCGTTGGCGAGGCAGGACTTGGTCGGATTGATGTTTGCCAACACGCCCAAAGCGATCGCCCCATGGGGAGGGACAAAGGGCGTATTTGGTACAAACCCCATCGCTTTTGCCGCACCACGGGTGCAAAAAGAGCCATTGGTAATCGACTTGTCACTGAGCAAGGTTGCCAGGGGTAAAATTCTGGTTGCCCATCAACAGGGGCAGTCGATTCCTGGAGATTGGGCCCTGGATTCCCGCGGAAAGCCGACTGAAAACCCTGCTGCGGCCTTGTCAGGGACGATGCTGCCCATTGGTGAAGCCAAAGGTACGGCTCTGGCACTTATGGTGGAAATATTGGCTGCAGCCTTGACGGCATCAAGGTTTGGTTCTGAAGCCAGCTCTTTCTTCTCCCCCGACGGTTCCCCTCCGGGCGTGGGCCAATTGCTGATAGCCATTGCGCCAGATCCTGTATCTAATAATCACTTTGAAACAAGACTTGAGGACCTTATTGAGGCTATTTTGAGTCAAAGGAATACACGGTTGCCCGGTGATCGCCGCTTGGGACTTAGAAAGCAAGTTGCTCGGAAAGGGATAATTTTAACAGATAGGCAGTATAAGCAAATCGTATCCCTTGGGCACCCGAAGCAGTAAATCAATTCATTGCCATTATTGAGACCGGCCGGCTTATCCATGTAAGTCAGTTTGCGGGCAAAACGAGCTGCCTGGTATTTCAAATAGTAAAAAGCGAGAACGCAACCCCAATGCCGAGAGATGCTGCTTCAGGAGACACGCTAAACGACATTGAGCCATATTGTATAACTAACTGCCGACACTAGCGTACATCCGGAGATGGCAGCCGCGGCAAAATCGGCGTCGCCACGCATCTCCCTAGCCATGACGTATGAGACGGTTGCCGTCGGGGTGGCAATCAGAATGAAAGCCGGCAGATAGTCGGCGGCCGGTATCGCAAATAATTTGAAAAGTAAGATGCCCAAGCCCGGCATAATGGCCAGCTTGAACAGGCTAACCGCCATAACCCCCTGGATGCGGGCCCGCAGCAAGTCGAAAGAGAGCGACGCCCCGATAAGCAGGAGCGCCAGAGGCAGGGCCATGCCGCTCAAAATTGCCAGGCTGCGGTCGATGATGGCCGGCAGCTGGATACCCGCCACGGAAACCAGGATGCCGCCCAGAGCGGAGAGAATAACCGGATGCCCCATGATTCTGCGGGTGTTTATGATAATGGACGGGCTTTTTTCAACGGTTCGGTCAATATGCAACTGGAGGGTGATGACGGCCAGTATGTTCTGCAATATTGAAATGAATCCTGCGAAGATGGCGCACCGGGCCAGTCCGGCGTCCCCCAGATAGTAGAACGCCACCGCAAACCCTATATATCCGAGATTTCCATGGAATGTGCACTGTATGAAGGTGCCCCTGATCTGGCGGGCCATCGCGGTCAGGGATGCCAGCCCCCCGGCTATCAGGAAGACAGCCACGACGCAAACCAGGGTGATGAGCATAACCTGGATGTTGAACGCGTCTTGGAACGACGCGCGGGAAATAGCCCGGAAAATCATGGCGGGAATGGCCAGGTAGTACACCAGGCGGTTGGCCGGCCCGAGAAAGCCGTCCGGCATGAATTGTTTTTTGCGTGCCAGCCAGCCGACAAATATAACCAGGAAGATGGGTATGATGGTCGCGGTAATCTGCATAGGTGATTGCGTGGTAGAGCTTTATCTCAATTGGGTCCGGCTGTAGCTTGACTTTAACGGCTGGCCTGAATATTCTTCTTTATAACCAATCTCAAGTTCAACGGGTTTTAACCCAAATTCAAACAGATGGGAACCCAAAACATTATGCATATACAGATTAAACTGTTTGCCACCCTTTTGGAAAAGCTGCCAGGTAATGCGGACCAGTTTCCAGTCGCGGATGGCACCACCGTTGGGGATCTGGTAACCAAGTTGGACATCGATCCCAAGGACGCCAAGCTGATATTTATCAACGGTCGCAAAGGGGAATTGGATTCAGTCCTGCTGGAAGGCGACCGGGTGGGACTGTTTCCGCCCATAGGGGGCGGTTAAGGGCGACTGTAAAATTTTTCCTCAGGTCCAATGGCGGCTTTGGGGTCCACATTAAGATCCTTGCCATATTCCCCGTAGGTCTGCGATCTGATATTCGCAGCCGCCTTGCTTGTCAGGCATGGCTTGATAAGCGAAAATCTGACTACAGACCTTATTAAAGCTCCGAATCCCTTTCAAATCAGAGTGAGGCAAAATCATGTCAGACCAGTTGCTCAATGACCTTCAGGCCGCCAGTCGGACCCTGACACGACCGGATGGCAATAGCTACCAGAGCCTGGCAGTCCGGGACGTCCAAAAAATTGCGGCCGCCACCGGGCTTACCGGTCGACAGGTGGAAATAACAGCCCTTGAAAACGATATTGTTCCCGAACGCTACACCCGTAACATGACATTGCTGTCCGCGGCCGAGCAGGTCAAACTACTGAACGCGACCGTAACGATCGTTGGCCTGGGCGGATTGGGTGGGACGGTCACAGAGATGCTGGCGCGCATAGGGATCGGGGGGCTAAGCCTCATTGACGGTGATGTTTTCGAGGATAGCAACTTGAACCGCCAGATAACCAGTACGACTGCCAACGTAGGCCGTTCCAAGGCCGACACCGCCCGTGAGCGGGTAGCCCAGATCAATCCGGGGCTGTCGGTTACCACCCATCAACTGTTTTTGGATGAACAGAATGCCGCCGACCTTATCGCCGGATCCGACGTAGTGGTAGACTGTCTGGACACCCTGACATCACGCTATTACCTGGCGGTGGCCTGCCGAAATGCCGGGGCCCCCCTGGTGGTGGCCGCGGTGGCCGGCTTATCGGGGCAGGTAACCGTCTTCTTTCCTGACGATAATGGTTTTGAATCCGTGTATGGCGTTCCGGGGGAAATACCGGAAAAGGGAGTTGAGACGAGGTTGGGCAACCTGGCTCCAATTGTCGGCATGATTGCGAACATTGAGTGTGCGGAGGCTGTCAAGATCCTGCTGGGACGCGGAAATCCCTTGCGAAACCGGATGCTGCTGGTGGATCTTCTAGAAAGTACGTTTGAGACGGTCGATTTAAAATAAGACTGAAGATTAAAGGCTGAAGACTGAAGTATGTTGGAGCAAAGACCCTATAGCGGCCTGCATCCTTATGTCTTTTACCTTCAGACCGCTATCCGTCCCCATTCAATCGCTCGATATCTTCTTCCATGAATTCTCCGGTCTGGACTTCGATGATTACCAGGGGGGCCTCACCGGGATTTTCCAGGCGATGTTCCATACCCCGGGTGATATAGGTGGACTCATCCGCCTGCAGGGTCAGCTGCTCCGACCCGCGGGTTACCCGGGCGGTTCCTTCGGCAACGATCCAGTGCTCCGCACGATCGCGATGTTTCTGGAGGGTAATGCTTTTGCCGGGGCGCAGTCGGATCTGGTTCACCCGATAGCCGGCCATGTCGACCAGGCGCAGTGTCCAGCCCCAGGGGCGATAGTGCTTGCGGTGTGCATTGACTTCCTCCCGGCCGGCAGCCTTTAGTTTTTCAACGAGGTGTTTGACATCCTGGGCCCGGTTGCGCGGGGAGATCATGACCGCGTCCGGGGTTTCGACCACGACATGATTCTGCAAACCCACCGCCGCCACCAGGCGGCTACCCGCGTTGATATAGGAATCGGCGACATCGTGAGTCAGCACATCGCCGTGGGTGATATTGCCGCTTTTGTCCTTAGCGCCCACCTGCCATAGGGCTTCCCAGGAGCCCACGTCATCCCAACCGGCCTGGAACATGAGCATGGCGCCTCTATCGGTTTTTTCCATCACCGCATAGTCGATCGAGTCCGACGGGCAGGCGGCAAAACTATCATGATCCAACCTGAGAAAATCCAAGTCGAAAACACCTTCAGCCAGGGCCCGGCGACAGGCTTTCACGATGGCGGGGTTAAACTTCTCCAGTTCCGACAGCACCTGGAGAGCCTTGAACATGAACATGCCGCTGTTCCAACAATAGTTGCCGGATTGGAGATACTGTTTTGCAGTTGGCAGGGTAGGCTTTTCAACAAATTTTTCAATGTCGGTCGCTGCGATGGCGTTCTCCGGACCGATGAGTTTACCTTTTTTGATATAACCATAGCCGGTTTCCGGCGATGTGGGCACGATGCCGAAGGTAATTAGATAGCCTCTCTCGGCCAGCTCGGCGCCGGCGGCCAGGGTCTGGTGAAAAAGGTCGAGATCGCGGATAAAGTGATCTGCGGGCAGGATCAGCAGCACAGGATCAGCCCCTTCGGCGACGGCTTTCAAAGCGGCCACAGCCAGGGCCGGTGCGGTGTTACGTCCCACTGGTTCCAGAATGATGGCCTCCGGTTCAGTGCCGATGGAACGCAGCTGCTCAGCGACCATGAAACGGTGATCATCATTGCAGAGGACGAGGGGGGGCGCCATATCCTTGGCGCCCTGTAAGCGCAGCAAAGTGTTTTGAAGCATGGTGCGATCGTCGAGAAGATCGATGAGCTGTTTCGGGCGCAATTTCCGCGAGAGCGGCCAGAGTCGCGTGCCCGAGCCCCCGGCGAGAATGACGGGTATGATCATATTCCTTGTCCTTGCTTGCCAGGCAGGTGCCGAACATCCTGCGCATTAGGCCATGACCACTTTCTCCTTACCGGCGGTGATACCGGCCGTGGCGTTGCGGGTGTCCACTATAATCTTGGCGTGTTTCACTATCTGGGCGATATCATAATCGCTGTGGTCGGTCACAATGATGACAGCGTCCAGCTTTGACAGGAATTCCGGAGTAAGGGTTTGCGATTTCAGTTTGAAATCGTATTTGCGGGTCGGTTTCAAGACCGGAACCCAGGGATCATTGTAGCAAACCGCGGCCCCTTTTTGCATGAGCATATCCATGATTGCATAGCCCGGGGATTCGCGGTCATCGTCGATATCTTTCTTGTAGGCGATGCCCAGGACCAGGATACGGCTGCCATTGATGCTTTTACGGTGCTGGTTGAGTGCATCCGCTGTTTTTTCAACGACGTAATAGGGCATGGCGACATTGATTTCACCGGCCAGATGGATGAACCGGGCTGAAAAGTCATATTCCTTAGCCTTCCAAGCAAGGTAAAAGGGGTCGATGGGGATGCAGTGTCCTCCCAGACCGGGTCCCGGGTAAAAAGGTGTGTAGCCGAACGGTTTGGTGGCGGCGGCGTCGATCACTTCAAATAGATCAATGCCCATTTTGTGCGCCAGGACCTTTATTTCGTTCACCAGGGCGATATTTACCGAGCGATAGGTATTTTCCAGCAGTTTGGTCAACTCGGCCGCGCGGGTGGAAGACACCGGAACAGCGGTGGTGACGGAATCGTAGAGTGCGCACGCCGCTTCCAGGCAGGCCGGGGTAATACCGCCGACAACTTTGGGGGTGTTGCCGGCCCCAAACTGTTTGTTGCCCGGGTCTTCCCGCTCCGGGGAAAAAGCCAGGAAGAAGTCTTGGCCCGCTTCCAACCCGTTGGCTTCGAGCATGGGCAGCAGCATTTCGTCGGTCGTCCCGGGATAGGTCGTGCTTTCCAAAACGACCAGTTGACCGGCGTGTAAATACTGCTGAACCGTTCGGGTAGTCGAGGTCAGGTAGCTGAGGTCCGGCTCGAGCTTTTCGGTCAGGGGGGTCGGTACACAGATCAGGAGACAGTCAGCTTCCGCCAAACGGCTGAAATCCAAGGTGGGCTGAAACTGACCGCCGGTGAGCACTGCAGAAATAGGCTCGGCCGGGACATGACGGATATAGGATTGGCCTTTCCCGAGCATGCCTATTTTATCTTCATCCAAGTCGAAACCGATAACGTTAAACCCGGCCTGGCAAAAATGGATAGCCAAGGGAAGCCCTACATACCCGAGCCCGATGATGCCTACTGCAGCGGATTTGTCCCCAATCTTGCTGAGCAGGGCCTCCTTGTGGGCCTGAGACTTGGTCATTTTCATCTCCCTAGTTCAATGCCGACCCTCTGGTACAGGGTGTCTGACCGGATCAGCAATAATCTGTTAATACTGAAAAAATTTAATAATAGCGCACTTTCGAGGTTTTTTCACCTGTTTTTTAAATTCGCAGATTGGGTTGGGTCAAGGATGTTGCTTTTAGGATGTATCGGGATTCTAACTATGCTCAGCACGCTGGCCGTTTGAACAGCCGGGCCTTACACGGGCAGCCCCTGACTCTGAATGGGCGTGGTTATCGATCTATCCTGCCATCTAGGATTTTCTGCATCTGTCGCAGTTCCTCTCTGGCCTTTTGAATGCGCCTGTCCATCTCCACACGCAGTTCAAAAGGCGTGCTTTTTCTTTCTCTCTCGAGCTTTTCTACCTTCTGCCGGAGTTGATACAGCTCACGGGCGATGAGTCGGATCGACATGCTGGAAGGTCCTAGCGGTTAAGGTTGATTTCTCCAGCTGCTAACACCCCGGGCAAGGACTTGTCAATACAAGGCATACCAGAGTTCAAGCACTCAGCGGCAGGCTATTGTTCAAGGAGTCGGGCGGCGCCAGTTATCAGCGCGCTGGATAATTTCTGTAAAACGCGCGATTCCAGATTCCAGCAATGCCAGTTAAGTGCCACCGGAATGCTGCTGCCAGGGGCCAGATTGATGATCTGGCCCGCATCCTCAAGCGGCTGGCTCTGCTGCCTCGGTAGCATACCGTAGGCCCACCCGGATGAAATGAAGTAGGCGAATTTTTCTGAGGAGGGAATATAATGTGAGGGCAGGGGGGCGGGGGTCTCTCCCAGGGCCAGGCTAAAAAGTTTTCGATGCAGGTTGTCTTTGCGGTTAAAGATCATGGCCGGCGCTTTATGAGCCGCTTCTAGATTGAATCCATCCGGAAACCACTTCGCCGCAAAAGCCGGGGCGGCAAAAAGGTGGTAGTCCATTTTGCCGAGATAGGACGCGCGACAACCCTGCATGGGCTGTTGGCGGCTGCTGATGCAGCCGACCACCTCTCCGTCTTTCAACATCCGGTGGGTTTGTTCCTGGTCATCGGTCCGGATATCCAGGGTAACTCTTTCATTTTCGAGAAATGAGCCCATGGCCTGGGGAAACCAGGTGGCCAGGCTATCTGCATTGACGCCGATAGCCAGGGATGCGAAACGCTTTGCATCACCGATTGAAAAATCGTCCAACAGGTCGTCTTCCAGCTTCTTCACCTTGACGTAATGGCGCAGCAGGCGCTGTCCAGCGGGGGTTACCTCCGGCGGGGTTGAACGCACGAGCAGTATTTGCCCGGCCTGATCTTCCAAGAGTTTTACGCGCTGTGATACAGCGGACTGGGTCAGGTGCAAGGATCGGGCGGCCTTATCGAAGCCACCCTCATTATAAACTGTAGCCATGGCCTCTATGAGTTTGTAATCGAACATCGATCTATTATTAGCAAAATTAATAAATATAAAAAAGAATTAATTTTACTTTATCTTCCTGCCCAGCTATGAAACCGGAAAAACGAATGCGAAAGCGAAGGAAGAGACGCATGCTGGTTCAATTTGCACAAGGTTTTGGAATGGGGGGTGGCCTTATTGTGGCCATTGGAGCGCAGAACGCCTATGTCCTCAGCCAGGCGGTCAGGCGCAATTATTTATTTATCATACCTTTGATCTGTATCATCTGTGATGCGCTCTTGATCGCCGCCGGGGTCTCCGGGGTAGGTACGATTGTGGCTTCAAGTCCGCGGCTGACCGGCGTGGCCACCTGGGGTGGGGCAGCGTTTCTTTTCTGGTATGGAGCGCGAGCATTACGGACGGCCCTGCAGGGCGGCCGCCTGGAGGCCGATCGGGCCGCAGCACCCACCTTGAAAACGGCGGTAGCCGCAACTCTGGCGGTGACACTTCTTAATCCGCATGTCTACCTGGACACGGTTATACTTCTGGGCAGTGTCAGTGGACAGTATGATCAGTCGGGTCGGGTTCTATTTGCCGCCGGTGCGATCTCGGCGTCTATCCTGTGGTTTTTCTCACTGAGTTTTGGTGGACGGATGCTGGCGCCGCTTTTCAAACGGCCCCTGGCCTGGCGGGTTTTGGACGGCTTGGTGTGCACCGCTATGTGGACGATCGCCGTTTCATTGGTGTTCAATCGGACAATATAAGTATATATAATATAAGTTTAAATATATATAAATAATTATATATATAATTTATTAATTAAAGTTTTACACAAGTATATTATTTTTAGTATAATATATATAAATATAAAATTAATTATAGAAATGCTTTCCCGCCCAAGGAATTATTTTATCCATCAGTTGGGATGGCTCGGCATTTAAGTATTCTTAGGCCGGAATGAAATCTTCCGTGCGGACCTCCTTGAGACTGATCGCTTCTTCCGGACAGGTGCTTTGGCACAGCCCACATCCCATACAGCTGTCACTGATCACCTGCATGACCTCGCGTCCGTCTTCGGTCTCTATCGATTCAATCGCCTTGAAGTAACACCGCTCGAGACAGGTTTCACAGGCGCTGCAAAGATCGGCATCGATTGCGGCCTCAAACCGGCTGGGGTCGCAGAGTTTCAGCCCCTCTTTAATGACCAGAGGCAGGGCCTGGCAGCAGCAGTCGCAGCAGTTACAAATAAAATGTCCCACGTGCATTTTATTCATGGTCACGTGGACCAGTCCGTCCTCTTCGCACTGGCGCAATATCTTTATCGCCTCTTCTTTGGACACCTCCCGTCCACTGCCGCGATCCAGGGTGTAACGGGCCGCGTTGTTCACCTGCAAGCAGACTTCCAATGGTTGATCGCACTTGTGGGCGATAACGCGGCAGGTACATTTGGTAACGGCAATTACTTCCGCGGTTTCAATAATTTTATGCGGTTCTCTAAAAAACTCCAGTAGTGCCGATCTGTGACCGTATCTGTCACAGACGGCGGTTATAATGGCCTCATAACCTTAAAAAGGAGGCCGCTATGACAACATTTACGATC
>Ga0126331_1000191_pt1 | contig 25418 bp, 25 predicted proteins | sample InaspJWI98metaG_FD_96379 | JGI IMG/M metagenome (GOLD analysis project Ga0126331, IMG submission 96379) | Marine gutless worms symbiont microbial communities from Oahu, Hawaii - Inanidrilus sp. 2 OAHU.JWI-98 metaG | ecosystem: Host-associated > Annelida > Digestive system > Unclassified | place... | reverse complement strand
TTCGACTTCACCATCCGCAACGCCTGGCAGAAGTAATTAGAGGAGTTAAATTTGTCAATGGTGTCGAAGAAAAACGGATTGCCGCCTAATTTCTTCATACACAACTATTGACTATATCTCGCGCTTCTTGTTTATTGTTGATCTCACCTATATATTAAAATAGGATCATTTAATAGATTCAAGACTCGGAGAGGAGAGCAAAAAAATCGGTATCAAGCAGGTAAAAGACAGATTGCTGGCAAAGCTGTTTACAAAATATCCAGCGCTGGTCGAAAACTGGGCCCGCAAAGCGGATATCATCGAATTCACCGACACTCCCTGGACACCGCTCAAGGGCAGTATCTCCGCAAGCCGGCTGGCGCTGATTACCACCGGTGGTGTGCATGTAAAAACACAGACGCCTTTTGATATGCAAGACCCGTTCGGGGATCCATCTTATAGAGAAATCCCCGGTAATATGCCGGCAGGAAATCTTATCATCACCCATAATTATTATGATCATGCCGATGCCGACAAGGACATCAACCTTGTTTTTCCAATCGATCGGCTGCGTTCGCTTGAACAATCCGGTGAAATCGGTGCGGTGAACCACCGGCATTTCTCTTTCATGGGGCACATTACCAACTGCCACGTGGACACACTGGTCCGGGAAACAGCCCCCCGAGTTGCAGACGCACTGACACAGGACAAAGTCGATGCAGTGCTGCTCACACCGGCTTGAGGGATCTGCAATCAGTCCGTGGGACTGATCCAGCGCACGGTGGAAGACGCAGGCATTGCGACAATATCCATCTCCCTGTCAAAAGAGATCACCCGCAAGGTTTACCCGCCCAGGGCTATTTATCCGGGACTACCCCTGGGACATCCGCTGGGATTGCCGGGACAGAACTTCAGACAGTTGCAAATACTTCGGACGCTTCTGCAGTATTTACAGCAGATCGACACACCCGGAACAATTGTCGATCTGGATCTCAGCCATAGTGACGATCCCGAGGTCCACTGCGCCACTTGCGGATTGTAGGCGAGCGAACTTTGCTGCCGCTCCCCGATCCCCGGCAAAGTTCATATTCATATTAAGACGAGGACATGAAGGCACAGGAAATGGGTGAGAGGTGATAGGTGTGGGGTTAATGATTTCAAACTATTTTATAAAATGACAGAATGCCTTCACCTATTACCTATGACACATTACCTACAACCTGCTTTTATTGCATAACCGCTATTCCTAGGCTCCTGAATTCCCGTTACAATAGATTACACTTTTAATTTACCATTACTTATTGGCAATGTTTTTCAAACGAATATCTGAAAATCAAAAAGCGTCGATCCTTTCAATAGACAAACAGATTCAGGGCTGGCGTAAAGCCAATCGCAAAATGCGATGGGATATCCATAACGAAGACTTTGAGCGCATTCCACCGCCGCCTCAATTAACCGCGACCGACCAAAAAGACAGTTTCAGCGGAGTGATTTTATGTTATGGATTTGGGAATGATGGATCTGGAAATTCGGATAGTGTGCTGTCCGGCAAGCTGGCCTGGGAGTACGCTTGTCGACGGAGAAAACCCAAAACGTGGCAGTGTCAATATATCGATTTTAATAAGTCCGACAATATCCGGCTGCGCCCTGGTGCACCGCCCCGCCCCCGGGGCTTTTATAATGCAAAGATTCAGACCGGGAAAAAATTCCTTTCGCTGACGGTCTCCAAGCTCCGTACAATATTTAATGCGGAAACAGGCTGCGGACCGGAAGGCATCCAGTTTTTAACCATCACCCATCCCCATTTTCCGATCCTGATGAATGCCCGAAAATTTCCTTTCATGGCTTTTGCCGATTATGATGTCGCACCCTATGGATTCAACGATTTTTTTGACGCGGTGCAGATGTTCTGCAGCATCGACACCCTGGGACTGGGTATCGGAAATGTGGATCGTAATTATCCACAGTTTGGAATTCCCACCATTCGCTTCGCCGATTAAGATCCCTTCTTGCGATACACCAGCTGATTACCGCTCCGCACCCAGTCAATCATCCCCCCCTCGAAGTGCAGCACATTTTTATAACCCAGTTTGACCAGTTTGTCGACAGCCGCATATCCCATGGGTCCTGTCAGGCAATAAACCACGATCTTAGCGCTTCGATCAGCCGGAAGTTCTTCCTGCCGGAGATCAATCGAATGGTAGGGAATTAACCGATCGGTTCCGGGAATCTCCCCTTGATAGGGAACGTGCACGTTTATCAGGATAAAGTCTTTGTTTTGTATCATCCCCATAAATTTTTCGACGGAGATATTTTTGTACCCGACCGTTCGGCCCTCGGTGTTATTGAATACCAAAAGAACGGTTCCGAGAAACAGCAGAAACACTCCGAGTCGCAAGGCTATTTTTTGCATCATTGTTACCTGAAATTTATCTGTAAAAGGCGTGAATCAACACATGTGATTCACTTAAGTTTTAGCGTGACGCTGCAGGAAGTTATTGACTAATTATTGCACGTTTTCAAGCTTTTTGCTTGCAGAAAGTGCGTAATTATTACCCACCTCTTCATAGCCCATTTTGATTATGTCGCTGTCCATTATATAAAATCTATTAAATCCCATATAGTTATAAACATTGCCATAAATATTGGCACCAACCTTGCTATGCTACGTAGTGGTAATATAATAATATTATCAACAAATGCGAACCGAAATAGTGGTGCCATTCATATAAAGGATTGCGAAATGCCATATAAAAAAGGTTTTGTCGTCAAAACCGGCACGGATGGGTGGGCCGAAGTGATCACAGATAAACTTGATGCATGCGCTGCATGCGCCACAGCCCGCAACTGCCCTTCGTCCTGTAAAAGTACGCGGATGGTCACCCGGGTATTCAATCGGGCCGGTGCCCGCGAAGGCGATATGGTATCCATTTATCAGAGCACTAGGTCGGTGCTGCAGAGTGCTGCATTGCTTTATCTGATACCGGTTGCCTGTCTCATCATCGGCGCCCTGATTGGCGCGGGACTCAGTAATTGGCTGGCCATGGACGAGTCGAGCTCGGCTGTGCTGTTTGGCCTGGCCGGACTCGGCTTTGGATTCTTATCACTGGCGCGGTTTTCAAAAAGGATATCAACCAAAAGCCGGCTTACACCGAGCATCGTTAATATAATCGCTTCCGAACCAGCAAGTAGGACCAATCCATAATATATATAGACCAAAGCTATAAGGAGCAAATCATGAATCTAACAGAAACAATCAAACCTAGTTATAAAATGATTATCTTTTCAATCGCTATTTTAACCGCAGTTGCCATATTAACACTGCCGGCAATCGGACATGGACCCAAAGGACACGGGGGTATGGCCTTCACACCGCTACAGGCCGCCAAAAAGGGAATAACGCTCTATGACAAACTGGTCGCCAAAGGGAAGCTGGGAGAAGCCTGGGAAATCGAACTGACCGAAATAAAAGTTATCCCAAGAATCAACAACAATAAAGAAGAATTCGTCGTCCAGTTTAAACGTACAAAAGGTGATCCCCGCTCGGTTTACATTTTTTTCAATGAAAAAGGTGAATACAGCGGTTCGAATTTCACGGGTAAATAACAATTCCGGGAGGCAAGAAATATGAATGCGATCGGTATTCATCCCACAAACGAACTCGGTCCGCGTCTAAAAGAGTGGCCGCTGCCGGGGAAGGTTCTTGTGACGATGATTGTCCTGATGATGTCCCTCGGTATGGGGGGAGCCCTGGGACAAATTATCGTGCACGATATTGTACCCACATTCTGGGGTAAGGAGGCCGGCACTGAGCAAGAAACGGGGTCGGCGGAGGAGACAGACACAGCACGCGGTGATCTCTTCGGGGAATCCACCGAAGTCGAAAAAAAGGCGGTACCGTTTCACGAGACCGACGAATTCATCTTTGCCCTTAAGTTTACCCACATTCACATCTTTGGTATGAGCGGTATCTTCATTGTCATGGGAATTATCGTTCTTTTTCTGGACGCCAGCATCCAGATGCGGACCTGGCTGATCGGGCTACCCTTTATCGGAATTGTCATCGACCTGGCTTCCGTCTGGCTGAAGATATTTATCCATCCGGTATTTTTCTGGCTGCACATACCCGGCGGGCTGCTGTTCGGTGTAATCTTCGCCATCGAGGTCGTTATGATTGTCAGAGATATGTGGTTCAGCCCAGCGGCCGAGCATCGGTAGTACATTACATGAACAGCAGCAATCCTTCATTAACAGAAGAGGAAAGCCAATGCGAATTCGTTGGAAGTTACTAATTGTGCTATTGAGCATCGCCCTGGTTCCCATCATGCTGATGCGCTGGAACGCACAGCGCAGTATGCAGAAAATGGGCAACGATCTGGCTTCCATAGCCCGGGATGCACTTGTCCATAAAGCCAGTCTCGAGCTGAGAATCATTGTGGAAGAGCATTCACGGGTTCTGCGTCGTGAGAAAGATTTAATCGAAATGGCTTTGCGGGTTCAGGTGTCGGAACTTGAAAAACGGTTTGCCGGCGCTCACCACTTGGAAACGTTCAATAACAGGACTCAAGCTTCAACCAGCATGCCGAATCAAACGTTTTACCGGCCGCCGGCCAAACGCTTCAAGATTATGGGTAATGGAGGGATCAGACCCTTGTCGGTTAGCTACGATCGTCAGAGTTTTAGAATGCCATCTGAATCTCAAAAGAAACCGGCAGATGTTTATAAATTGATTTCATCCATGGTCCCGGTGTACCGCTCATTGGCCACCATGCATCCGGATCTTATTTTCTGGCAGTTAACCGCATTGGAAGACGGCACCCAGACGGTCTACCCGGCTCTGGCAACACCACACCTGCCGATGATGTATGATTCCCTGGCAACCCAATGGTATCAACAGACTCGTGACAATAACCGCATGACCTGGTCTCTGCCCATACCGGATGCGTTCACCCGCCAATTTATATTCGTTGTATCGGCGCCAATTCACGCACCGGACGGCAGTTTTCTCGGAGCGACCGCCATTACCGTACCGGTCAGCGTACTTCTGCAGGAAGACGAACATTTTCAATATTTGTCGGATAATATCCAATCTGTATTGATCCGCCCTGAATCGAAATCCCGTGATAAAAATCCGGGCATCAGGATTATCGCCCGCCAACACACACTCGAAGAGCGTCACCATCATTGGTGGGCTGGTTTATCGGATGATTGGCTGAAGACCGACGATGAGATGTTGCTCAATACAATGGCCAAGGATCTTCAAAACCAGCGAACAGGTGTTATCGAGATGGTGTACGAAGGCAAAGAGAGCTTGATGGCCTATGGGTGCATCGATGAATACTGCACCGCCCTGCTGCTCATCGTGCCCAAAGCCGACCTGGTTGCCGAGGCTGTCTCAATGGAGAATTATGTCCACACACGTGTTGACGAACAAATCAAAATTACCGGCCTCTTGCTGGCCGGAGTGATTGCGGTTGTCAGTCTGCTTGCATTTTTAATCTCCGGCTCGATTACAGGCAACATCCGCAAACTGGTTGCCGCCGCCCGCGGCATCGCCGCAGGAAATTTTCGGACCAGAACCGGTATTACCTCCGGTGATGAGATGGGCGAACTCGGCCGAACCTTTGATCAAATGGTCCCGGCCCTTGAAGAACGCGTGAAAATAAAGCAGGCCCTGGATGTGGCCATGGAGGTCCAGCAAAACTTACTGCCCCAGGAAATACCGCGAACCGCCGGCCTGGATATCGCCGCCCGAAGTATTTACTGCGACGAAACCGGCGGCGATTTTTACGATTTCATGGATTTCTGCTGTGAAGAAAACCAAGTTGTCGGCCTAGCTGTCGGGGATGTCACGGGACACGGCATATCGGCTGCCCTTCTCATGGCGACCACCCGCGCATTTCTAAGAAGCCGGGTCATGCAGCCCGGTACAATTACGGATGTTATCACTGACGTCAACAATCTTATCGCCAAAGACACCGAAGAAACCAATCAGTTCGTAACGCTTTTCTATCTCGAAATCAACCGCAGGGAAAACACGATGACCTGGATCAGGGCCGGTCATGATCCGGCCATAATTTATAATCCGATTACGGACCGTTTCGATGAACTGCGAGGTCGAGGGCTTTCGCTGGGAATAGACCGAACGTACCAGTATACGGCCAACACCACAAATAGTCTCGCTGCAGGGCAGGTAATGGTCATCGGAACCGACGGGGTCTGGGAGGCACATAATTCGTCGGGTGAGATGTTCGGAAAAGAGCGATTGAAGGAACTGGTCCGCCGGAAGCATCAGGCCCGGTCGGAAGAAATCCTGTCCTCAATTGTTGAATCGATAACAGAATTTCAGGCAGAAACACGTCCGGCCGACGATGTGACACTGGCAATCGTAAAGGTTGGAGCGGAAACAACCAAACTTTAAATAATTTACCCGGCGCCGTCCGCCGATGGGTATGATGCACGGCGGAATGCAGCGACGCTGGTCGTATGGCCCGGTCGAAGGTCCGCTCTGGGAGCCGGTTTATGACGGATCCGCTGACGGTCAGCGAAGGTGAGCGTGTTCGTCTGAGCTACGGCAATCACAGTATGATGTCGCACCCCATGCACTTGCACGGTCGTTTTTTTAAAGTCGTCAACTCGGCATTGCCGCAGCAACGCTGGATTCTAAAAGACACCTTCGTGATCGATCACATGCAGCGCATCGATGTGGAGTTTCTGGCCGATAATCCCGGTCGGTGGATTCACCACTGCCACAACCTGTATCACATGAAGGCCGGAATGGCCAACCTGGTCGTTTATGACGACTATAATCAATCAATAGAATTATAAGATGTCACGGCTGATACAAAATATCGCATTTATCTCTTATAGGATTGATGGTCGCTCGACATTTTGACTCCCTGTTGCAAATCGGCTATAATCTTTAAATGTAAAATCATTTGAAGGATCAGCCGCGTGCACCCAACCGGTAAGCCTCAAAAGATAACCATCAGTGCCTCATTCGTCGCCGTTTTAGCCGGCTTGCTTGTCGCTCAGGCTCTGGCAACGGCGCATGTCTACTCATCCAATCTACATCTCCATAATAAAATTACTATCCTTAACAATAGTGGATATTTTATTGTGCCGAATATACAAACGGCGGTCGATCTGCAAGGCATCGATACGGCCCTGGGGGGTGGTCTATTCTTTACCTTGAGTGTCGGTGCGGGATTATCCATGCTCTCGTTTGCCGCAGCCTGGCTATGGATTCATCGATTTATTCGCCACAAATTTGTTTTTATATTGTTTACCCTGTTACTCATCGGCATCATTTATGGCGTCAATCATACCGGTTTTGTCCCTTTCGTCACCCTTTATTTCATTTTGATTCCGGCTATTGTTTTTCTTCTTTACGTAAAATTGCAACCACCCGCTACCACCAGCCGAAACCAGCTGGTGAAACTGGTACCGGTCTGCTCGCTCATCATTTTGGCATTAGTTTGGCTGACACAACTGGAAAGCCGTCTGTTTGTCAACATCAGAGATTACTTCCTGCTGTCCAACCCGGTCGGGATGAAGATCAATGATTTTTACTACCGCTATACCCTCTATGCAGCTGAAGTGTTCAAACCCCTGGACCAAAAAACGCTGTGCACAGTAAATCTGTCTCATATCAATGATCCGGTGCTATCCAATCGCCTTGAACAGAAGCTTAAGCAATATGACTATTTAAGTATTGCTACTGAAAACAAAACGGATCTAACGATTAATCAGGTGCAGAACGGTTTGACGCTAACGGACGGAAATAGCGCTGTATTGCAAACATCGGCAACAAAATTTTTTACCGACACCAAATCACTGCTCAGCGAGTATTCGCAAAAAACCGACCGATATGCCTTCTTTCGCCATTTAACCTTTTATGGCATTCTGTTTGGATTTCCGACATTGCTCTATTTTCTCTTTTACAGCATACTGCGGTTAATTACAGGTTTGTTCATGCAACCGTCATTTGCAACCATCGCCTCTGCTGCTGTATGTCTTGTGATAGGTGCCACAGCGATGATTCCGGTTCAGCAAGGAGGCGACGTTGAGGTTACCGGCGGCAATTTACCCAAGGCGATCGCCTCTAAAAACTGGAAGGAGCGGGTCTCGGCGGTAAAGTATATCGAAGAACAAAGACTGGAAATCAGTCGATTCCCAGCCTATAGAAAAATGCTGACGAGCCCGCATGTACCGGAACGTTACTGGGTAATGAGAGCTTTGGCGGCAAGTCGCGACAGCGACACCTTCAACGAATTGCTATTGCTTTTAAAGGATCCCCACCCGAATGTTTTGTCACAAACATTGTATGCCCTGGGGAAAAGAGGTAGTAGAAAGGCAATACCGGCAATCATCGCAACAATAAATGCTTCCAACAGCTGGTATGTCCAGCGCTATGGTTACAATGCTTTAAAATCACTCGGATGGAATCAACACGGATCAAAATAAGCACCCTGCTGACAGTACTTCTGGCCATTATTGGCATCGAGGCACTGATGGTTACCGTCCACCTGCACCTGCAGCTCTATCCGCTGATTATCACCGGGATGGCGCGAACAGTGCAAGCACTTGTCATATTTTGGATCGTCAGCGAAAGGGATGTGGGAATCGCCGCCATTGGTCTTTCAAAGGCGACACTGCTTCAAGGCCTGAAAAAGGGGCTGCTGTGGTCGGCCGGTTTCGGACTGGTCGTGGCCTTGGCAGGTACAGTCATTTATTTGGCCGGAATAAATCCTGCTAAATTGATACAATCCAGCATGCCGGTTAAACCGGTTCAAATTGCCCTGCTTTTCTGCATCGGGGGTATCATCGGGCCGGTTGCCGAAGAAATATTTTTCAGGGGAATCCTTTACAGTTTTTTCAGACGCTGGGGGATTTTTTCTGCGCTTTTGGTCAGCACCCTGGTATTCGTAATGATTCACCCCGTTCGGGGACCGGCTGTAACTCAAGCGATCGGTGGGATACTTTTTGGCATCGCGTTTGAAGTTGAGAAGAATTTAATGGTCCCGATCACTATTCACGCCCTGGGAAATATGGCTATATTCACCATTTCTGCGGTGTTTTAGGGTTGGTGGCAAAATTTTTTAGGAAGCAACTAAACGGAGAATTATCCTTTCAATTATGTACCAAAAGCCTGAATTGATATTTTATCTTTATGTGATTTTCAATCAATTTAAATTTAGCAATAGATTGTTCAAGATATACTTTTTCTACCATAATCAATCCCCAGTTTTTTCATCCGATTCCTTAGCGTGCTTGGATTTATTCCAAGGAGGGCGGCAGCACCATCCGGCCCATTAACCTTACCCTTTGTCCTGGATAATACTCGGCGAATATGCCGGGAAACTACCTCATCAAGATTACCTGCTTCTTCGCTCTGTCCCTGTAATTCTAAAGTTCTTTTTGGACTTCTTAGATTCAGATGTTCAAAGGTCAGGGGTCCCTTGGGATTGAGAATCAAGGCTCGCTCAATAACATTCTCCAACTCTCGCACATTGCCCGGCCAGTGGTATTCCATTAGAGGGTCAATAGCGCCAGATGCCAGAGTGGGGATAGCGGGCAATTTCAATTCCCTTGATTTCAAATTGATAAAATGTTGTACCAATGCCGGTGTATCAGATATTCTTTCCCTTAGCGGTGGTATCCAGATTGGAAAAACATTCAACCGGAACCATAAGTCTTCCCGAAATTGATGATTGGCTACCATGTCTTCCAGATTGCGATTTGTGGCAGCAATGATTCTTATATCCAATGGAATTGTTTTGACGCCGCCAACCCTTTCAATTTCTTTGCTCTGCAATACTTTTAATAATCGCACCTGGGCCTGGAGTGGAAGTTCACCAATTTCATCCAAAAATATCGTTCCTTGGTTAGCTCGTTCAAAGCGCCCCCTTTTCTGGGCCAGTGCTCCGGTAAAGGCGCCTTTTTCATGACCAAAAAGTTCACTGTCTATCAGGGTATCGGGAATAGCGCCGCAATTCACACTGACACAAGGACCATCACTGCGCGAGGAGGAATAATGGATGGCATTGGCAATTAAATCTTTTCCTGTGCCTGTTTCGCCTAAAAGCAATACCGGGCTATCCAATGCAGCCACTTGCCGAACTTTTTGCATCACATCTCTAAGCCCAAAATTTGCTCCGACGATTTCATCGCCTGACAATCGTCTCAGTTCGCCGTGCAGATAGCGGTTATCATCAGTCAGCAATTCATTCAATTTGAGAACTTCCCTGTGTTTCAGCGTATTTGACATTGCGATGACAAGCGGCTCCTTCAACAAGACTACCCAATCTAGATCTTCATCCTTAAATTTATCTTCTCCTTCGGATACAAGAACCAGGTAACCTAGGGTATTATCTTTTGTCCTTAGAACCAGAAGAAGGATAGATGTGGATGCTATACCGTGAAATTTTGACATTTCACGACTGACTGGAAATGCTTGAGGATCTTTGAGAAGAAATGCATCCTGATCAGTTGGCGCCTTTCCGGCCAATTCCCTGGAAGTTTTGGATAATGGTGTTAGTAAATCCAGTTTGCTACATTCCGTTTCACTGGCATAGGCGATTGTTCGCATTGCTTGGTAGTCGCGATCATAATATTGTAGATACATCTTCGTTACCGGCATAACCTCTTTCAGTAACACAAGAAGGTTATGCATCGCTTCTTCAATTTCAAGGTTTCCACAAATCCTTAATGCTGCCTGACGAAAAAAATCGTTTTCGTCCATTTTTTTAACCTTTCGTTTTGTCATTGCCGTATATGATAAATTTAAAATAAATTATCAAATACGACAAGTAAAATTTACCGTATATGGCAATTCTCGAAAGATAAATTTTATAACTAATTGAATTTTATTAATATTCAATTTTGGCACGAAATTGGTATTAGGAACCATGAAAAGTCGATCAAATGGAAAGAGTTTTATAACGATCGTATGATTAATCAGCCACAAAATAGGAGATAACATGGTGAATTTATATTTTATGGAAATTTTGATCAGAGAACGGCAACAGGAGATTGAGAGAGATTTAAAGCGTATCCATCTGTCACAAGCTGCACGTAAACCCGGTCTTGGTATTATTAAAAAACTAATGCTGGGATTAGGTGAGGTTTTAATTGCCTTGGGAACCCGGTTACAAAAACATTTTCGCCCATCTGTCAATTCGGCGTTGAGTGGCCATGATTGTTGTTCAACATAGTGAAAAAGCTGTCCTGAACCATCAATGCTATAAAGATACCGGATTCAGGATTAAATATACTTCAACAGATTAGAGAAAGATAATAACAGATGAAATGGATAGAGGTGATAGAGTTAAGATCAGTAAACAGAGATCGGGAGTTTCTGGAATCTAAACTGCAAAATTTGATTGATCAAGTGGAAAAGAAAAGGAAAAAGCAGAGGATCATGGCTTATACCCGTGTATTGATAGATACCGATTTTAGTATTCACCTTTTCCATGATTCTAAGAAAGTTGAAAATAGCGGGAGTCGTTTGGGCTTATGCCTTGTTAACGCGTTAAAAGAGTTTGGTTTGGTGAATCATCGTATATGGGTGGAGATGCATAGCAAATAATTACTATCAATATTTTCCAGGATGTCGAGAAAATGCAAAAGGGATACGCCATGAAAGATTTGAATCATAAAACGGCCAGACGACCTGTGCAAAACATTATTTTCCGTATTCTGTTTTGCACAACCGTTCTGCTAGTCGGCGTTTTCGGCATGACAAAACTGGCCAGTCTGAAAAAACCACCGGCCGAAGCCAAAAACGAGGAGCGGGCCCTGCGGGTGAAGGCAGTCCGGGTACAGCCGGTTAATGTTCCGGTGGTCATCACCGGTTATGGAGAGGTGCATGCCTTGAAAATTGTAGCCATTTCTCCGGAGGTATCCGGGACTATTGTGGAGATTCATCCCCGCTTGGATGCGGGCGAAATCATTCCCAGGGGAGAGATGTTGTTTCGAATCGACATCCGCAACTATGAAGCGGCCGCCAAAGAAGCCCGGGCTCAGGTAACGCAATGGGAAAACACCGTCAAACGGCTGGAAAAACAGTATGCCATAGATCGGCTGCGTCTCAAAACCCTGGAACGCAACCGGCAGCTGGCCGAACTGGAATTCCAGCGAATGCAGGACCTCTATCAGAAACGCAAGGTCGGCACTCTGTCCAGTGCGGAAAAGGCCGAACAGGCCTTCAATGTCGCCATGGATCATGTAGATCAGATGAAACAAGCCTTGGCCCTTTATCCTATTCAAATCAAGGAGGCCCAGAGCAGCCTGGCATCTGCCCAGGCACGGCTCACGCTGGCCGAGATCAACCTCGAGCGCTGCACAGTGACGGCTGATTTTGATGCCCGGGTGAAATCGGTATCCATCGAACGCGGCCAATATGTGGCCCCCGGTCAGCAGGTCCTAATCCTGGCCGATGATTCCATACTGGAGATCCACGTTCCCCTTGACAGCCGGGATGCTCGGAAGTGGCTGCAATTCAACGGCAGCCACGGCCAAGGCGGCACGGCCTGGTTCACTGGATTGGAACCGGTAACCTGCAACATTCGATGGACTGAAGAAAGCGACAGCCACACCTGGCTGGGACGGTTGCACCGTGTGGTACGCTTCGACCAGCAAACCCGCACACTTACCGTGGCTGTTCGGATTGATTCCGCATCTGCCACCGGTAACGGTACGGATGGCCTACCGCTGGTGGAGGGAATGTTCTGTGCCGTGGATATTCCCGGCAAGACTCTGCAAAAAGTCTACCGCCTGCCCAGCTGGGCCGTGAGCTACAAAAATACCGTCTATATGGTCCATGACAGTCGCTTGAAAACCGTACCCGTCAAAGTCGCACGTGCCGAGGGTGACATAACTGTTGTATCGGAAGGGCTGCGGCCGGGGGACCTGGTGGTTTCCACCCGGCTGGCCGATCCCCTGGAAAACATTCTTCTGGAAGTCACCAATCCGGATAGTCATGGGGGTTCGTCATGAAACGTGTTCTGGCTGCTTTCGCGAATAATACTGTATTTGCTAACATCCTGCTGGTGCTGATTTTTCTGGCCGGCATAATGGCCGCCTTGTCCATGACCCGGGAAAACTTTCCCGAGTTTTCAGTGGACATCATCACTGTGTCAGTGGCCTACCCGGGTGCCGATCCCGAAGAGGTAGAGGAAGGCATCAGCCGCAAGATCGAGGAGGCCCTTGAAGGATTGGAAGGCATCAAACAGGTTACCACCAAGTCCCGGGAAAATGTCGGCACCACCATCATCGAGGTCAAAGAAACCTATGATATCAATGCTGTACTGGATCGGGTGCGATCCAAGGTGGATGCCATTTCCACCTTTCCGGTGGATGCCGAGGAGCCGGTCATCACCGAGATAACGTTCAAGGACCCGGTGATGCTCCTGTACCTTTCCGGCGATATGAGCGAACGACGCATAAAGGAGTGGGCCGAGCGCATCAAGGACGAAATTCAGCAGATCCCGGAAATATCACAGGTGACATTGTTCGGGGCCCGCGACTATGAAATCGCCATCGAGGTGTCTGAAGAACGGTTGCGAGAATACGGATTGACATTTAACCGGGTAGTTGAAGCAGTGCGCCGGAGCAATCTTAACCTGGCCGGTGGTACCATCCGTACCCAGGGCGAGGAAATCCGCGTGCGCACCGTGGGACGCAAATATACGGGCAAGGAACTGTCTCAAATCGTCATACTGGCCCGCCCCGAAGGTGAGATCATCACCTTGGACCGCTTGGCCACAATCAATGACGGATTCACCGAGGATCCCATCAGGGCACTGATCAACGGAGAGCCATCCGTCGTGCTGATCACCTACAAGACCAAGGAGGAGGATGCCCTGGCCATCTCCGATGCGGTGCAAAAATTCGTGGCCGAAAAACAGCGCCGGCTGCCACCGGGCGCCAAACTCAAGATTCTGTATGACAATACCGACATGCTCCGGGACCGCATCAATCTGCTGTTGAAAAACGGTGCCATCGGTTTGATGATCGTTTTCAGCGTCCTGTGGATGTTTCTCAACGTACGGTTATCTTTCTGGTGCGGCATGGGCATTCCTGTATCGATTTTGGGAGCCTTGGCTATTGTAGGGGCCACAGGCGCCACCATTAACATGATATCTTTGTTCGGTTTTATTCTGGTGCTGGGAATTGTGGTGGATGACGCTATCGTGGTGGGCGAAGCCATATATGTTCATCGCAAGAGCGGCCTGCCGCCGTTGAGAGCCGCGGTGGAGGGCGTCTGCGAAGTGGGGATGCCGGTGACTGCAGCAGTGTTTACCACCATCGTAACCTTTTTGCCCTTGGCATATGTGGGCGGTGTCATGGGAAAATTCATCGCTATTCTGCCTGCGGTGGTCATATCCTGTCTGGCTATATCTCTGGTGGAATGCCTGATTCTACTTCCGGCCCATCTGAGCCATCTGCCGGATCCCAATATAAATCACCGCAAACTCAACCCCGTCAGTCGCGCAATGGAACTGGTCCACAGCTTGACTTCCCGGGGCATGGAGTGGTTCGTGGCCCACATTTACACGCCATTTTTAAGCAAGGCCCTGTACTGGCGCTATATCTCATTTTGCACCGCCATCGCCATCCTCCTTTTGACGGTGGGATTGGTGCGTGGTGGATTTGTAAAATTTGAAGTGCTACCGGAGATCGATGGATTCATGATGACGGCCACCCTTGAATTTCCCGAAGGCACCCCGGTGGAGGTTACCGAGGAGGCCCTGGATCGGGTGGATGCAGCCCTCCTGCAACTGGCCGAAAATACTGATACCCTTACCGGAGAGCCTCTATTGGTAGATCGCCTGGTTCTAGTCGGGCAGACCCTGGAGGACAACCCGCGCATAGGTCCGAACCTGGGATCGGCCCAGGCTCTCCTGCTGCCCTCGGAGCGTCGCGGAATTCATTCCAAAGACCTGATGGTGGCGTGGGAAAAGGAGATCGGCTCTATCCCGGGGGTCAAATCCCTAATCATAGAGGGACTGAAGGCCGGTCCGCCGGGATCGCCCATCGAGGTATGGCTCCAGGGCCACAAAATGGATGAGATTCTGGCTGGTGCCGCAGATTTGATGAAATGGTTGTCCAAGTTCGACGGTGTCTATCAGATCCGCTCGGATTATTCCCCGGGTAAAAACGAGATGCGGCTCAAACTCAAACCCGTGGCCCGCACCTTGGGACTTACTGTGGATGACCTGGCACGGCAGATTTATGCTGGCTATTATGGCGACGAAGCCTTGCGCCTGCAGCGCGGCCGGGATGATATCCGGGTGAAGGTGCGCTACACCACCGATGAGCGGCGCCGCCTCTCCTCTCTGGAGCAGATGCGCATTCGCACGCCCCAGGGATACGAAGTGCCGCTTACCTCGGTGGCCGATATCTCCTTTGCGCCGGGCTACGCCACCATCACACGCACCGACGGCATGCGGCGGGTAGCGGTCAGTGCCGACGTGGACACCAACCGGGCCAATGCCAACGAAATATTCGCTGAGTTCAAGTCCGGTTTCCTCAAGTATATTCGGGACCGCTATCCCGGGCTGCATGTAGCCCTGCAGGGGGAACTGAAAAAAACACGTGAATCCCTGTCGAGCCTTATTATCGGGTTCCCACTGGCCATGGTGGGTATTTTTATCATCATCGCCACCATGTTCCGCTCTTACCTCCAGCCGGTTGTCATCATGTTTGCGGTTCCCTTCGGCATCATCGGTGCGGTGTTCGGGCACATGCTCCTGGGTTACGACCTGACGATGATGAGTCTTTTCGGCATCGTAGCTCTCGCCGGCGTGGTGGTCAACGACGCCATCGTGCTTATTGAAAGAGTCAACGAAAACCTTGCCGGGGGCATGGCGTTTTTCGATGCAATCATCAAGGGTGGGGCGCGGCGTTTCCGGGCCATTTTTCTCACCACGATCAGTACCGTGGGAGGGCTGCTGCCCCTGATTGCCGAAAAGGATTTGCAGGCAAAGTTCCTGATTCCCATGGCAGTGTCCCTGGCTGCCGGCGTCATTTTCGCCACGGTGCTGACGCTGGTGCTTATCCCCAGTCTGCTGGCGATTTTAAACGATCTGCGGCTGCTGCTACACCGTCTTCGTCACGGAACATGGCCCCGGCGGGTCGCCGTGGAGCCGGCCAGATATCGGAAGACGGATTTGGCGGTGGCTGCTCCGGAAACGAACCATCAACCCCTCATATCGTCCGTCAATATGGTAGGGATTGTAAAGAACTGAGATTTATCGTAGCTTTGAACTGTCAGATATGAAACTGCGAGGAGGCACGGCCATTCCCAATCAATGCGGAGATTGCGAGTTGTGTGTAGAGGAATGTCCCGTGGACGCTTTGAATCTCGTAGAGTTTGACGATCATCCTGCATGTCGGGAGGATGTGCTGGATATTGGGCTATGCAAAGGTGATCATGGCTGTACCATATGCCTCACGGTGTGTCCTTGGGCCGTACGAAATTGAGATGTCGAATGTTATGTGCATAATAATTAATAATTATTTCCGGAGGAGAGCCATGTTAAGATGTCGAAAAATTCTTACTAATCTAATTTGCTTGTCTATACTTGCATCTACCATATCCTCCTATGCCGGAGAAGAAATTGAAGATTTAATTGATATTGCAGAATCAAAAAGCAAAATTATCGCTATTATAGAGGGAAAGAAGACAATTTCCTTTGAGCTTCGGCCAAAAGAGAAGGTGCTATGGAGTGGCTCAAAGGGTTATTTAGGTGCATTTTTAACTGATCAACGTTTTTTCGTAATATCCACTTCATCAACTGCTTGGCAAGTATTGCCTTTGAGAATAAACGAACCAGAAAAAGGAGTTGCGTCCTTATCGCCGTATATTGCTTTATTGGTAACCGGAGATCGCGCTATAGGCTTTGATGCAGCGTCCAATCGATTTATTGAAACTCAACTCCCAATTCACGATGAGCTACTTGCAGCAGAAGCAGAAAAATATGTTGCTGTGGTGATAACATCCAGCCGGGCATTCGGTTTGGCAAAAGAAACTTCGGCTTTTTCTGAAATTCACCTTCGAGTTCGAGAATCAATAGAGGCCATAAAGATAACATCCAGTAAAGCAACAGTTCGCACCTCTGATCGTTTGCTAACCTTTGAAGTCACAGGTTCGACATGGAATGAACACAGACTTTACTAATTCTTCAGCTGGTACATGTACCATCGGATGGAGGAGTCGGCAAAAATCCGGCAGGTTTCAAAAGGCTCCTAGTTCATCAATTAACAATGTACTCACCTCACCCGGAAACCTTATAATGGCACAAATAACCGGGCGCTAAATACGCTGATGACAAAGTTTTGCGAGTTAAAATCAACAAAGGATTAATTATGTTCAAAGAACTAAAAGAAATAAATTCACGCCCTGCACCTTTCCAATTTTATACTGCAGGTGAGCTGTGGACAAATGAGCATACATCAAAAAAAATGCTGGAATACCACCTGAATGAATCAGTTGATGTTTCATCTCGAAACAAGCGCTTTATTGAACAATCTGTGGAGTGGATCGTCTCTCATTTTGGGGTGGATAAAAACACTAAAATAGCTGATTTTGGATGTGGTCCCGGACTTTACACAACCAGGCTGGCTGAACGAGGTGCAATTGTTACCGGTATTGATTTTTCAGAAAACTCTATAAAGTATGCAAAACAGGTGGCAGCTGAAAAAGGTTTAAGCATAGATTATGTTCTAACCAATTACCTAAATTATGAAACAACAAACCAGTTCGACCTTATTACAATGATTATGTGTGATTTTAGTGTGTTAAGCCCGGAACAAAGAAAAACTATGTTGTTAAAATTCAAATCATTATTAAAGCCGGAAGGCTCTGTGCTGCTTGATGTGTATTCTTTGAACAATTTTTGTCAGAGAGAAGAATCCGCAACCTATGAGCTTAATCAATTAAATGGATTCTGGTCTCCCGAGGATTATTATTGTTTTGTTAACACATTCAAATACGAAAAGGAAAAAGTAATACTCGATAAATATTCAATAATTGAAGAGTCTAGAAAACGTGTGGTTTATAACTGGCTGCAGTGTTACAGCAAAGACACGCTTACAAATGAATTTGAAGAAAATGGTTTTAAGGTGAAAGAAATATACTCAGATGTTGCAGGTAAGGCATTCGACGCTGAATCAACAGAAATTGCTATTGTTGCAGAGATATCATGAATCGCACTAAGATTCCGGGTACAAACTTAACACTTGGAGCACACATAAAAAAATGAAAATCAAATTTTATAGTTATAATACCTTTTTAATCGAGTCAGGCGATAAAAAAATCGCCATTGATCCAGGTGCATTGTTTTTTTATTTCTTCAGACTCACAACTTTAATTCCAAAATCCGAGTGGCAGGATATTACACACATTTTTGTAACTCATGGAGACATTGACCATTATTGGCACACAGACAGGGTAACGGAAGCTTCAAATGCTCCTGTTATTTTCAATAAAACAATGGTGGGAAATATCAATGGGAAAACGCTAATGCTTGGACCTCGAGATAAAGGACTATCGTTTACTACACCCATAAAAAAACTTTATACCATTTCAGTTGATGAAACTATTAAAATTGACGGAATATCCATTACCGGACTCAAAGCGACACATGGTCCTCTTACTATTAAATTTGGTCCTTTTTCCAAGACGGTAAAGCCTGGTGCTGAAGAAAGAATTGGCTGGGGTGCAATTGGATTTAAAATTCAACTTGATGGAAAGACGGTTGTTAATCTTGGAGACACGCTCCTTCATGTTAATGCTTGGATATCAATAAATAATCCTGATGTTTTGATGATACCAATTGGTGGAAAAGCTGCTCATAATACAATGGACGAAGAAGAAGCCTTACAAGCTGTTGGAATAATGCGCCCAAAACTCGTAATTCCCTGTCATTATAACGTTCCAGCATTCTTCAATAGAAAATACTGCTCTGCTGATGATAAATTATTTAAAGAGGAAGTAGAAAAAACAGGCGCTACATGTGCTATTTTACAAAAAGGTGGATCGATCGATATCTAAGATTATTAATTTTGAAACAACGATCATACTAATGGATTCCTAAATAAAGGAAATAAGCAATGAATGCAACAACATGCTCTTATCGCCCTGTATTAAATCAGTGTACTCTGGAAAATTTTGATTACCAGGTCGATCCTTATATTGGATGCGGACATTATTGCTACTATTGTTATGCTCTCAACGAGGCAAAAACAGACTGGACCAAAGAAATTCTCACTCATAAGGACATTACAAGCCAGCTGAACAAAGAACTCTCCGCGATTCCGCCTCAACGCATCTATATGGGATGGCAAACAGATCCATACCAGCCATGTGAGGCAGAATATCGACAAACGCGCCAGGTACTCGAATTGCTGCTGAAAAGAGGTTTTTCGGCAAGTATTCTAACAAAATCTAATTTAGTGTTACGTGATATGGATGTGTTTAACGAAATGAACAGCGCCAGTGTCAGTGTTTCAGTGGCCTTCAATGATAATGAAGTCCGTCAGAAATTTGAATCCAACACAATAGATACCGAGGCAAGAATTACGGCATTGCGTAATTTAAAGGAAGCAGGCATCAACACGTCCGCTCTGATTTGTCCGGTAATTCCCTTTATTACAGAGGTAAAACCATTAACCGATATGCTGGTTCCGTACACTAATAAAATATGGATATACGGGCTCAGTATCCAGAATAGCTCTGACCAAAACTGGCAGAACATTACAAATATATTAAACCGATATTTTCCCGGCGAAAAGGAACAGATAGAAGAAATAATTTTTGCAAAAGAATACCGCTATTGGACAGAACTCAGGCAAGATTTGATGGCGCTCAAAAAGGATAAACAACTGAACTTATCTATCCATCTCTAATAGTGTATGGAATAGGAGGCTAACGATTGCGTATTCCAGACACCGTCATGGAAGAACTTAGGTGTCAATTAAGGAGTCAAAATTTTTTTGCAATTAGTAAGAAAATCAGGAGCTGCGGTGATGCAGCTTATGCTACAGGCCCTTTTAAGTGTTTCCTATGAATATCGGAGGCATTCATACCTTCCTTAATATAGAAAGAGGATTTTTTCATGCAGAATCAACCATCCACTTTTGCTGAAAACGATAAAACAGCTCGAATCGATCGGTTATATTATCTTGATTGGTTACGGATCTTTGGTATTCTATCCGTATTCCTTCTTCATAGCGCTAAATTTTTCGATTACCACACGGCGGTTGTTTTTAACACGATTCGAAGTCCTGTTCTGTCGGCTTTTAGAGAATTCATTCTTCTCTGGGTCATGCCTCTTTTTTTCATCATATCAGGGGCTTCGGTTTTTTTGTCGCTAAAGCCCGACAGAACAGGGCAATTTTTCAAAGCGAAAACCAGTCGTCTTCTAATTCCCCTCATTTTTGTTGGTACGTTCATAATCAATCCTGGCTATGTTTACATTGAACGGTTATTTGGCGGCCAGGCTGCCGACAGCTTTATTCAGTGGTACCCGCAGTTTTTCGACGGCATGTATGGATTTGGCGGTAACTTTGCGCCATTGGGGCAGGGAACGCATCTGTGGTATCTGGAATTCCTTTTCATTTATTCATTGATACTTCTTCCTTTATTTATTCGATCTAAAAAACTGGGAATGAGCTATCTTTCAAATTTATCAATCCATTTTGAAAAACCCTGGTCGCTGTTATTTCTCTTCTTGCCGATTTCTGCAGTCGCGGCGGCTATTGAGTTTATTGGACTGGGGGGTGTGAGGGTTATGGGCGGCTGGGATCCGATATCCTATCTATTGTTCTTCGGCTATGGATATCTTATTTTCTCTAATGCACAAATTCGGGAGACAATTAAAAAGTATGGTACGGTCTACCTCGCCGTGGCTCTGATACTAACAGCTTTATATTTGGACTCGCATTTTGGTTTTAACTTAATAATCCCCGGAGTGACGAGACACGATTTTCTAAAAGACGGTGTGCTTTTGCCCCTGAATCATGCCGGATGGACTGGCGTGCAGGCATTCAGGGGATTGCTTGCCTGGTGCTGGATTGTCGGATTATTGGGTCTTGGCAGCCGAATCCTGAATACCAATAATAAAATCCTTGTTTATGCCAACGAAGCGGCCCTCCCGTTTTACATACTGCACCATACGGTAATTTACACAATCGGTTTTTACATAATTCAGTGGACTAGCCCTGTCGGAACCAAGTATTTCATAATTTCCATCACTTCATTCACTATTATAATGGCGATTTATGAGATTCTGATAAGGCGAATAAATTGGCTGCGTTTTTTATTTGGGATGAAACCGGCCAATAATCGGCGCCTTCAAAGCAAGCAAGTCAGTAGCAAGAGAGATAATAAAAACATCTTGGAGCAGATTCGCTAATTCATTTGATAAGAATCAAAAACATTGGGAAGAAGAATCGATCACAGTGATTAAAAACGCCACTCCAGCGGCGGATCGTATATGACGCCGCTGATGGCCGCTCTTTATTCCGAAGAGGTTTCCATGCGCAAAGACAAACCAAGCAGGACGGCATATAAGGTTGCACTGAATCTTATTACTTTGGGGGCAAAACCGGGGATGGATAGAATTTTTCCTCCCGGCACTGTACAAGCTACGACGAAACTGCTCGTTGCTTCAGGTGCAACCGGCGCAAGAACTGTGAGATGGTCCAGTTCGCAACGAATGGTTTCTATTTACGAAGCATTCGACTGGATGCTGCCGGGTCAGTTTGAGGCCTTTGCTCACAGAAAAGCGTTCTGTGAGCGCCAGGCAAGAGATGGTATTGGCGCTAGTGCTGACCAGGTCCTTGTTTTGGGGGCCGGTTACGATACGTTGGGATGGCGGTTGGCGCCGGAGTTCCCTGACGTGAATTTTTTTGAAGTTGATCACCCGGCGACGGCCAGGCTAAAGGCTAAAGGAATAAATGTGATGGGACAGCGAGACAATCTCTACCTGATCGCAGAAGATCTTGGCAAACGGAAACTGGTGGATGTTCTAAATAGCAACGAGTCATGGAACCAGAACTCACAAACTGTCATCGTGGCCGAGGGCCTTTTAATGTATCTGCCTCCAGAAGCGGTCCGAGATTTATTTTGTCAATGTGCTGAAGTAACCGGTACAGGTAGCCGGATCGCCCTTTCCTATATCCCTACCGGTGCGGATGGCCGGCCTGATGCTGGCCGCTGGACCGGCTTGATGCTGTGGCTTCAAAAGGCTATTGGAGAGCCATGGATGTGGAGTATACAACCTAAGGAACTTGGTCCGTTCCTGGAAGAATCAGGATGGACAAATGATTTTGAGGCGGCCGGAACTACCGATAAATATGGTGTGGAATATTTTGGCGTGGCTATAAAAAAAACATACATGTGATTTGCAATCGAGGCAAGCTCAAGGAGAACGAGAGATGAACATCCGTGACCGTTGGATCAGTCTCCTGCATCGTGTCGCAACTGGAACCAGGAAGACTCGGACGCTTCTTACGCCAATCGGCGTGGTGATCTTCGGCGTTTTCACAGGTCTGTTCGTGATCATGGCAATACTTGTGGATCGATGGCTTTCTCTTCTGTGGCCGTTATCAAACGGCCTCAGTTGGTTTATCGCAATACCATTGATTACCATCGGTGCCGGGGTGATAGCATGGTCCGCTTACCATTTCCAGAAGGTGAAGGGAACACCTGTACCCTTCAACCCCCCACCGGCGCTCGTGATGACCGGTCCGTACGAATTTGTTAGAAACCCGATGGTAACGGGGGTATTTCTCCTCCTATTCGGCATTGGATTTGCCATCAAGTCACTCTCACTTGTCGTGTTCTTCACGCCACTCTATATCCTGGCAAATGTATGGGAACTCAAAGAGATAGAGGAGCCGGAGCTGGTAAAGCGATTGGGAGAAGACTATGTTGCCTATCAAAAGCGAACACCGATGTTCATACCTGGAATGAAGCTCAGAAAGTGACTAGAAGATATCTCAAAAGAGTCTTTTGGCTCAAACTCTTTGTTGGTGCCGAGTTTTAAATCATCGAAATACTAATGTATTTCTCCGGTTTAAAACTCGGCTCCGCCGCGATTTTGAACCAAAATCCTTTTTTTGAGATGGCTTCTAGCAGGCCTAATTCTCGGTGTATCGTAAATGCAAGGGTGTACCTTTATGTTTAAATGACTTGTTTATAAACAAACAGCAAAGGAGAAATATGACTGAAAAAATTCTAAAGCCTGAAGATCAAATGATGCAATGGATTACTTCCAAATGGATAACCAAGCCGATACACGTCGCGGCCGAACTTGGCATCGCTGACCTTTTGCGTGATAATCCAATGAGTGTTGAGGAGCTAGCGCAGCGGACAGAAACGCATGCGCCAACCCTTTATCGTCTGCTGAGGGCTCTTTCAGCAGTCGGTATTTTTACAGAGATTGGCGATAAGGTTTTTGATTTAACCCCCCTGGCACAATGCCTTTGCTCGGATGCAATGAGTCCATTGGCACTGATGTTCCTTTCCGACTGGCATGAAAAGGCCTGGAGCAATTTAGCCTTTAGTGTTCGAACCGGCAAACCAGGTTTTGACCATGCGTTTGGAAAAGATGCTTTCGAGTGGATGGAAGAGAATCCCGAGGCAAGGTCCATAATAGATCAGGGCCAGGGATTGAAGGCGATAGGGTTCGCTGAAGCCGTAGTTGAAGCCTATGATTTCTCTGATTTTAATTCGATCTGCGACGTAGGTGGTGGTCAGGGAACCTTTATGAATCAACTGCTTGCCAATTATCCTCATATCGATGGTGTTGTAGCCGACCTGCCGGGGGCTTTTGTGGCTGCAGAAAGAGCGATTGCAAAAGCAGGTCTCCAGAATCGCTGCAAGGCAATATCCTACGATTTCCTAAAGGAGGCACCTCCAGCATGCGACGCATTTTTTCTGGTAAATGTATTGCACGACTGGGACGACGAAACCTGCTGTCGAATCCTTGAAAATATTTCTCAGCCCATGAACGCCGAATCAAGACTATTGGTCGTAGAGTACCTCATAGAACCCGGGCCTGAATTCTCCGTTGCAAAATTACTGGATATAGAGGTGCTTGTAATGGGCGGCGGCCGCGAAAGGACCGTTGATGAATACAAAGACCTTATGGATTCCGTCGGTTTGGTAGTATCGAGAGTCATATCGACACGCCGAGGCCCAGCCTTGTTGGAATGCTCCAAAAGGTAAATATTTACCCTCGCCGAGGGGCGGAGACCTCTATTGTGAAATCAAAAGAGAAAGGGTTTTGACCGGTGGGCATGCGGTGAAGTATCTTACCGGTGTTATATATTGAATGAAAATCCGTTGTGTACAATTTCTTCCGCCAATTTGACGCGTTATCGGCATGAATGAAAACACATAAAGGAGAAAATAGAGATGCCATCATTCAAATTTAAGCAAGTGGATGTTTTCACCAATCAACCCTTCTATGGAAATCCGGTGGCGGTTATCCTTGATGCTCAATATCTTGCTGCTTCAGATATGCAGCGGATTGCCGCATGGACCAACCTTTCTGAAACCACCTTTTTGCTGCCGCCTTCATCTTCGGATGCAGATTACCGGTTGAGAATTTTCACACCAAAAGTGGAGCTGCCGTTTGCAGGCCACCCGACAATCGGGAGTGCACACGCTGCCCTGGAAGCTGGTATTTTAAAGGCAACCGCCTCTTAACTGGTTCAGGAGTGTTCTGCCGGTTTGCTGAACTTAAGAATTGAAGGGGATCAATCTGATCGTCGCATCTTTGTGCAAACACCAAAACCGGAGATATCTCAAATTCAAGATGAAAGCCACCGCCAGCTCGCTGCAGCACTGGGGACGGATATATTGCAGGACAACCCCCCATTGCTGATAAATGTCGGTCCTATCTGGTGCGTGGTTAATTTGGGAACTGCTGATATCGTCCACGCATTGCAGCCCGACATGGCCGCCATCGATCGGTTGAGTCAAGAACTGAACATGACGGGAGTTACGGTTTTCGGCCGATCGCCTACAGGCCAGAGTGCAATATATGTGCGCTCTTTTGCTCCGGCTTATGGCGTACCAGAAGATCCTGTCTGCGGCAGCGGTAATGCGAGTGTCGCTGCTTACCTTGCGCATACCGATATGCTGGAAGGGATGGGAAATTCTTATGTGGCCAACCAGGGTTTAGAAATGGGACGAAATGGATATGTTGAAGTCAGGATCGACCAGCCTGATTTGACCATCGAGATCGGTGGCGCATCTGTCACTTGCATTGAAGGTTCTCTAAGGTTGTGAATCCCTGATACGAGATATAGTCAATAGTTGTGTATGAAGAAATTAGGCGGCAATCCGTTTTTCTTCGACACCATTGACAAATTTAACTCCTCTAATTACTTCTGCCAGGCGTTGCGGATGGTGAAGTCGA
>Ga0126331_1000187_pt1 | contig 26143 bp, 19 predicted proteins | sample InaspJWI98metaG_FD_96379 | JGI IMG/M metagenome (GOLD analysis project Ga0126331, IMG submission 96379) | Marine gutless worms symbiont microbial communities from Oahu, Hawaii - Inanidrilus sp. 2 OAHU.JWI-98 metaG | ecosystem: Host-associated > Annelida > Digestive system > Unclassified | place... | reverse complement strand
GACTTCACCATCCGCAACGCCTGGCAGAAGTAATTAGAGGAGTTAAATTTGTCAATGGTGTCGAAGAAAAACGGATTGCCGCCTAATTTCTTCATACACAACTATTGACTATATCTCCCTCCGACATTTGCAACATTAGGGTATACATAACATCAACTTCTCATTAGTATTCCTGCAAAATTCAGGCGATACCTTAACCACAAAAAAATAGGAGGCAAATTATGATCAGGAAAAAATCTTTTTTGATTTTTTTGGCAGTGGTGATTGTTATCCTTCTTGCCGGTGGGATGAGCCAGGCCCTTGAAATGGTAGATGGGAAAAAAATCTTGGTATACGGCGCCAGACAACCAGCCCCCAATATTGACCCCAGCCAATACTACGACTGGTCGTCACGGATGCTTCAGCAGAGCCTGTACGACGGCCTGCTGAAATATGTGGACAGCCCGCCCAGAGTCATCCCATGGCTGGCCACCAAATGGGAATCGAGCCCGGATGCCAAGGTCTGGACTTTTCATCTGGTTAAAAACGCCAAATTTCATAACGGCGATCCGGTGACTGCCGAAGCGGTAAGATTCTCCTTCGAGCGAACCCTGAAAATCAAAAAGGGTCCGGCCTGGATGCTTCTGGACGTGCTGGATCCCTCCGGTATCAAGGTGGTCGATGATTACACCGTCCAGTTTACCCTGAACAAACCGTATGCACCCTTTGAGACGGTACTTCCCTGGTGGTATATCATGAATCCCAAGGTCGTGATGGCCAATGAGAAGGACGGTGATATGGGTCAGGAGTGGATGAAGGACGGCGATGCGGGCTCGGGTCCTTTCAAAAAGAAGCGCTGGGAACACGGGGTTCTCTATGAGCTTGAGGCGGTGGAGGATTACTGGCGGGGTTGGGAAAATCCCAATCACATCGACGGCTTTATATTCAAGTTGATCCGCGAATCGAGCTCCCAGCGCATTGCCATTCAAAAAGGCCAGTGCGACATCGTCGAGGGATTAAATCCCGAGGAATTCGACCTCGTGTCGAAGATGCCGGGAATATGGGTGTCCAACGATCCCGGATTGACGACCTTTGGCATCAAATTCAACAACCAGCGGGGCTATACCAAGGATATCAATATCCGCAAAGCCATTGCCTATGCTTATGACTATGATTCTTTTATCGAGATCTACAACGGCAATGCGATCCTGGAGGACAGCCCGTTTCCCATCGGACTGAAAGGGCATATTTCCCTGAAGGACAAGATGTACCGCCAGGATTTGAAAAAGGCCAAGGAATATATGCAAAAAGCGGGTTATCCCGACGGCGGTTTCGAGCTGGAATACGTTTATGTCCAGGGTCTGGAAGAAGAGCGCAAAATGGGACTTGTCCTGATCGACAACCTCGGCAAACTGGGTATCAAGGTCAAGATGGTTCCCCTGACCTGGCCCAACATGGTCGCCCGGGGATCCAAGGTGGATACTTCGCCGGATATGATAGCGATATTCGCCACCCCCGTCTTCAACGATCCCGATGTGGTGGCGTATCAATATCATAAGGAATCGTGGGGCAAATACTACGGAACCGCCCATTATAACAATCCAAAAGTTTGGGAGCTGACCGATAAAGCCCGCGTCATTGCGGACTTCGACGAGCGCATGAAGTACTATGAACAGATCCAGAATATGATACTGGAGGATGCTCCCGAGATTTTCGGCATGCAGTATAATCGCCGCTGGGCCTTCCGGGACTACGTCAAGGGATTTGTTTTCTGTCCTGTGCGCTTTACCAGCGAAATCGACATGTATCCACTTTACATAGAAAAGTAGAAGCGATTCGGGGGAGGAGACCTCCCGTCGAGGTGGGACCTCCCCCCTTTTTTGAATGCGGAGTTCGGAATTCGGAATGCGGAATGTGGGATACAGGATGTAGGATTTCAGAGTGCGGAATTCGGAATGCGAAATGCCGGATTTCAGATTCTAAATTCCGAAATCCGCACTCCGAATTCCGAACTCCGCATTCCGTTAGCGTCATCGCGCTTTTGATCGTTCGCATGAATCCATGAAGCAATTTATCCTCAAAAGACTTTTGCTTATCGGCTTAACCCTTTTTGGCCTCATTACGGTGGTTTTTTTAATCTCGCGGGTGGCGCCCGGGGATCCGGCCCGTCTGGCGGCAGGTCCGGATGCCACCGAGGAGATGGTGGAGGTCATGCGCAAGGAGTTCGGCCTCGACCGCCCGCTGATCGTCCAGTACGTCTCGTATTTCAAAGGCCTGGCTAGCGGCAATCTGGGCCGCTCTATCCGCACCCGCCACCAGGTGATCGACGATCTGATCCAGTTCTTTCCGGCCACCTTCGAACTGACCATATTCTCGCTCCTGTTGGCCGTGGTGTTGGCCATCCCTCTCGGGGTTCTGTGCGCGGTTTATCGCGATCGCTTTTTAGACCATGCGGCCCGGGTCTTCTCCGTCTCGGGAATGGCCTTGCCCATGTTCTGGCTGGCCTTGATGCTGCAGCTCTTTTTAGCTTTGAAATTCGATTTTCTTCCTTTGGGGGGGCGCCTGGGGATGATGACCGTGCCCCCGACAAAAATCACCCATCTATATCTGGTGGACAGTCTGATCACTGGAAACTGGCCGGTATTTATGGATGCGCTGCGACATATTCTTCTGCCGGCATTCGTGCTGTGCTTTCCGGCCCTGGCCAGCATCATTCGCGTCAATCGGGCCGAAATGCTTGAGGTGCTCAACCGGGATTTTATCGTCAACGCCCGAGCGCATGGTATTTCAAAGGTTCGCATCATCGGCCAATATGCCTTGAAAAATGCCTTGATTCCCACCATGACCATGGTGGGGCTTCGATACGGGTGGATGCTGGGCGGAACCATTCTGGTGGAGACGGTATTCGACTGGCCCGGCATCGGGCTCTACGCCGTGCAGTCGGCGGTCTATTCGGACTTTCAGCCCATCATGGGCGTGACCCTTTTGATCGGAGTAAACTTTATGCTGGCCAATCTGATTATCGACTTGATTTACGGGGCATTAGACCCGCGCGTAAGGTATGAATAAAGGCGGGGACCAATCCATGGATCAGAAAAGAATTCCCATCGAAGCCAGATCCGTACCGTCAGGGGGCTTTTGGGCCCAGTGGCGAGCAGAGCACGAGAGTTTGTGGCGGGATATCCGCCTATCCTTTTACCTGTTCAGCCGAAGTCCCCTTTCGGTTATCGGCATGATCCTGGTAGGGGCATTTTTGTTGATTGCTTTGATCGGACCGCTGATCGTTCCCTTTCCCGAGGACGCCACCGGATCGATCAATATGTCCCGGAAGCTAATGTCTCCGGATTCTGAATTCTGGTTCGGAACGGATGAGATGGGCCGTGACGTCTATACCCGCGTCATCCTGGGAACACGCATTTCTTTGAGAATCGGCCTTATTATCGTCTGCGTGGCCATGGGGATCGGCGTTCCTCTGGGGATTACCGCCGGCTTTATCGGCGGGTGGGTCAATGAAGTTATCATGCGGATCACCGATATCTTTCTGGCCATCCCCGGACTTATCCTGGCCCTGGCCATCATCGGGGCGTTGGGTCCCGGGATCACAAACTCGATGATAGCCCTATCGATTGTCTGGTGGCCCGGGTACGTGCGCCTGGTGCAGGGAAAGACATTGTCCCTCAAAGAGGAGTCCTTCATCGAGGCAGCGCGTTCGGTGGGAGCTGGCAAAACGCGCATCATCTTTTTGCATATCCTGCCCAATTGCACCTCGCCCATCATCGTCAAAGCCTCCATGGACATGGGGATGGCCATCCTGGCCGCGGCCGGCCTGGGATTCGTTGGGGTGGGCGCCCAACCCCCCGCACCGGAATGGGGCGCCATGATCAGTATCGCACGCAATTACCTTCCCAACTGGTGGTGGTATGCCCTGTTTCCAGGACTGGCGATCTTCATTACCGTACTGGGCTTCAACCTGCTTGGGGATGGCCTCAGAGACATACTGGATCCGCAGAGCCGGGGATATTATCGCGAATGAAAACCAAAGCCGAATCCAGCATTCTGGAAGTAAAAGATCTCAAGATTCATTTCGATACCTTTGAGGGGACGGCCAAGGTGCTGGACGGCTGTTCTTTCAGGCTCGGTCGGGGGGACACCCTGGGATTGGTCGGAGAGACCGGCTGCGGCAAGTCGATCACCGCCAAGGCCATACTGGCACTGCTTCCGGTACCCCCCACGCGAATTGTATCGGGTCAGATCCGTTTTCATTCCCGGGATCTTCTCACCCTACCTGAAAAGGAACTGGAAATAATTCGGGGCAACCAGATCGCAATGATCTTCCAGGATCCGATGACCTACCTCAATCCGGTCTTTTCGATTGTAAAGCAGATGATCGATGTTATCCAGGGACATGCCCGCCATACGGATGAATCTGTCTCCCGCAAGGCGGCCCGGGAGAAAGCCATCAGCCTTCTGGATGCCGTCCACATCCCCAATCCCAGGCAACGGATCAAGGAATATCCCCATGAGTTCAGCGGCGGTATGCGCCAGCGGGTTCTGATCGCCATGGCCCTGGTGGGCGACCCCGAAATCCTGATCGCCGATGAACCCACCACCGCCCTGGATGTCACTATCCAGGCCCAAATTTTGCGCCTAATCAAGGAACTGGTGGAGCGATTCCATCACTCGGTGCTTTTGATTTCGCATGATCTGGGGGTTGTGGCCAGTGTTTGCCGGCGAATTGCGGTCATGTATGCCGGCAACATCGTGGAGTTGACCACGATCGAACGGATCTTTGAGAATCCGTCACATCCGTATACCCAGGGGCTTTTGCGATCCATCCCCAACCTGGCCCGACGCGAGGATAAACTTATAGGGATTGACGGCAGCATCCCCGATTTTATCAATCCACCGCAAGGCTGCCGATTTCATCCCCGATGTGCTCACGCCATGGACATCTGCAAAACCGTAAAACCGTTATTGAGCGATATCGATGAGCAGCATCGGGTGGCTGTTTTCTTTTTGATTCCTCATGGCCCAGCGAAGCGAAACCCAAGGAGGAACTCAATTCATTGCGATGAAGTTTCTTGAAGTCAAAGAAGTCAGCAAACACTTCCCCCTCAAGGGAGGATTTCTGAGCCGCTCAAAAGAAACCGTGAAAGCTGTGCGGCGCGTCAGCTTTGAGGTTGAAGCAGGGGAGTCATATGGGATTGTGGGCGAATCCGGTTCGGGCAAGACCACCCTGGGCCGCGTCGTATTGCGTCTGATCGATCCGACGGACGGAGATATTTATTTCAGTGGTGAAAATCTTTGCGAAATTGACCAGGAGATGCTTCGCCGCCGCCGGCGCGATATGCAAATGATTTTCCAGGATCCGCATTCATCCTTGAATCCGCGCAAAACGATCATCAAGAGCGTGGGGGAGCCGCTGGTCATTTACGACCACATGCGTGGCCGCGCTCTGCGGGAGCGGGTTCAGGAACTGATAGAGATTGTGGGGCTCAAAAAACAGCACATGTACCGGTTCCCGCACGAACTGAGCGGAGGGCAAAAGCAACGGGTGGGGATCGCCCGGGCCCTGGCATTGAATCCCAAAATGTTGGTTCTGGATGAGCCGACCTCCGCCCTGGACGTTTCGGTGCAGGCCCAGACCCTGAACTTTCTGGAAGAGCTTCAAGAGAAAATGTCGCTCACCTATCTGTTCATTTCCCACAATCTATCGGTTATTCGCTATGTGTGCGACCGGGTGGCGGTGATGTATCTGGGACGAATTGTCGAAGAAGGCGAGGTCAACGAACTCTTTGACGCACCGGCGCATCCCTATACCCGAGCGCTGTTGTCGGCCGTACCGTTGCCCCAGGCCCAACAAGCCGATAAAGAAATCCTTCTGGAAGGGGATATTCCGAGTCCTTTGCATATACCTGAGGGTTGCTGTTACCATACGCGCTGTCAGGAAAAGATCGGACCGATCTGTGAGCAGGTAGATCCCGGTATCTCCTATATTTCCCCGACCCACCGGGCCTATTGCCATCTATGCGGCCCAACTTGAGGAACCTGTTCTCCTATCATTTTTCTCTCCAAGATCAATCAGCTGCCTTTGTTAACAGAGTTATTTAAACCGGAAATTCTGGTACCCTTGGTCGTGCGCAATGTAATTTTGGGTCCTGATGTACCTCCTGACGAAGAAAGATTGCTTACGAAGTTTATTTCCGGCTGCAAGGTCTTGAAATTAAGTAAACCCACCAGGTTTGCCAAAGTATTGAGTTTTGCGGACAATTGCATCCTCACATTGGCGATCAGAGAACGAGCAATTTTTGTGTTATCGGATGATCGGCTGCTCCGAAAAACTGCGGTTATAGAAGGTCTCCGGGTAATCGGAACGATAGGAGTCCTGCTGCGTGCGACGAAAGCCTCTATTTTGACACCCAAAAAATCAATCATGCTCCTCGACGAACTTATCGAAGAGCATAACTTTAGGGTCGGCACCAAGGTCTATGAAGTCAGTCGGAAAGCTTTTTATTCTGTTTAGCCAATAACACAACAACACCTGCCATTCTTTTTCCTACCTCAAATCGACAAAACCAGAATAAGCACTATTTTAAAATCAGCGGAAGAAAGGATTGCTATCATGGTTTTCAAAATGGGTGATTTTATCACGGGCATGGGCAAAGAATTTGCCCTCGAAGCAATGGGGATCTCAGAAAAATTATCCCTGGACGAAGGAGCCACGCTGTTTAATGAGGGAGAACCTGCCCAACATTTCTATGTATTGGTCAAAGGGAGTGTTCAGCTAAGTCTAGGCACAACCGGACCGGTGGTATATATGGCAAGATATCCGGGAGAGGTTATTGGTTGGTCGAGCCTGGTGGGCCGGAATGTTTTTTCCGCATCGGCGCAGTGCAAGGAAGCAGTTAATTTACTCAAATTCGACCGAGACAGCTTTCTTGAATTGCTGCATAAAAATCCCGCGAAGGAAGCCCTGGTTTTCAAACGCCTGGCTCAAATGCTGGGAAACCGTCTGCTCGAACTATATCCTTCCATTACCTGAAATCGAGCTTCAATTGCATCATGAAATCTGGTCCTCTTGGCCAGGATTCATTACTATCAATCGATCAACCCGGCATTTCCAGCAACCGGCAGGGGCTGAACACCGATCCCGATTCTGCTGGGCCGTCATCTCAATTTTACCACCTCGAGGTATTCCTTGACCTTGTTGATGGTCGAGATGAACATCTTAGAGCCGGTCATAAATGTGAATATGTCATTCACATTGCCGCAAATTCTGGAGAATTCCGGGCCGATCACATGTACCGGTTCCGAAACATCCGGATGTTGCTCCAGGGCAGCCACATACATGTGCAGACGGTCTTTTAATATTTGAAAATAATCAATCTTTTGACCTACCATATACTCGGTTGTTGTCGATATTCCCCGGGAGAATTCATTCACCGAATTCCAGTAGAGTTCCAGCAGCGCGGTTTTCTGAGGGCTGTTTTCCAAATAATAGGACAGGCCCCATCCGACAGCGATAATTTTCAGTATCGGAAGCTCATATTCAACCGTTACCCGCCTGATATCGGCTTCCTTTGGCAATCGATCCATCAGCCAGTTTACGTCTGTTCGGTCTATGGCAAATTCCAGCAGATCCTCGCCCGCTTTTTCCAATTCTGATTTTTTCCCTTTTGAGTCCTTCATCTTTTAACGCGATCAATACATTACGCTAACATTTCATCCGCGCTGCCAATGGCAACTATCCAGTGTTTCAAAAAAATTGACGCCCCACCGTCAGCAAATTTACTTCGTTCTTCGCCCATCTTTAATATAATTATTTGAAATTATAAATGAAATACGATTTGCCTTTTTTGGGCATGCTTTTTGCATTTTTGCGTTATAGAGACCGAGATGGTCCAAATGAATGCTTTTGAGGTAAAGGGCTGCCAAAATTTTAAAATGGCTTTGATTTTAACTTCTCGAAAATTATTCTTCTCACCGCAAGTATCAAGTCTGCAAGATAAAATCCAGTCTCATAATCTCCGCCCGCAAAACCTCCAGAACAAATTAAAGGTACAAAGTGAGTTTTTAAAATATATGATGAGGTCTGATTTTATGTGTCCAAAACGAATTTTGATTTCTTTGATCTTTGCCTTAATATTGCCGGTGACAATGTTGATACCGCCGGCACTAAGTGTTTCCCACGATGAGATTTTCAAATGGGTCTTTGACGAGCTTTCCATCACCAACAATTATTCAATGCCGGAAATACTGCTGGTATCAAAAAAAGAACTTCAAATTGTATTTAAAGACAATACGGGTCAATCCTACAAACGGTGGTCGCAAATGTACGGCAGCGAAGAAGCCGAGAGAATATTGGATTTCTTTCTGAAGGAAGTCATTGGATTATTCAATCCCGACACCAAAAAGATCTATGTGGGAAGCTTTCTGGATGGCTGCAAACAGGAAGCGATTGTAGCCCACGAGCTGACACACTACTTTCAGTTTATGCAACATGGAAAAATAGATCCCAACATGGGCGGCGCAGATATCATCCAGATGAAAAATGAATTTCAAGCCGAAAAAATCGAAAGCAAATATATACAGACATTCTGTCAGCCATCTGATTCGACCGTTAACCCCAAAAGCGCCCATAGGCGATCAGCCCCCAGATAACAGCCGCCGTTGCCATACTGAAAAATGAGGCTGCAGAGCCCAAATCTTTAGCCCTTCCGGATAATTCATTTTGCTCAAGGCCAATACGATCGACGATGGTCTCCAGCGCAGAATTCAACAATTCCGTTATCAGCACCCCCATAGCTGATCCGAACAAAAGCGCCCACTGAACCACAGTTTCCCCAAGCCAGACGCCGACGGGCATCATAAGGGCGATGACAATTACCTGGGTTCGAAAGGCCAACCCGTACTTCCAGGCGGCTTTGATACCGTCGGTTGACCAAATAAGTGCATTAATAATGTGACGAAATAGTCCCTCATTCCTGGTACTCATAATCCCCTGCCGGTATTCTGTGAAAATTTGGTTTCAGTGTAATGAAAATCTTGTTTTCAGAATTCTCAGTGTTAGAAAAATTGTAAATTGTTTTGTGATTCAGAGCAACGTGAAAATGATTGTTGTCTCCGTAAGCCGCCAAGTAACAATAGCGGATATTATTGTCTATGTTTAATTTTATACCCGGATCGACAAATTAGTTTTAGCGACTTTAATCCCTTCTTGATCGAATGGCCATATGCATTATATTAATTTCATTGTGGCTGTGCCCACCAACCTCGGAATCAATATGGTGAGAGCTGGATTAATTTCATCCACTGTATGCGAAGGAGATCAATGAAACGAAGCTGAAAAAACGTGAAGGCGTGGTTCAAATTTCAGACTGAAGGCCAGCGACAAAAGATTCCGGGCGGCAAAACGATAAATTTGAGATCTTCTTTTGTTATCTGCTTTTCACGAATAACCCGGGGATGATACACCGGATATGATATGGGAGAACTATCATGACTGATAAGAATACAATATTGGTTTCAGGAGCTACCGGACAACAGGGAGGTGCTGTTGCACGAGAGCTGTTAACTAGAGGTTATCCAATAAGGGCGTTGACCCGCAACCCGGAAAGCCCCGCTGCCAGCGAGTTGGCGAAACTGGGGGCTGAATTGATTCAGGGGGATCTGGAAGACGCGGCTTCACTGGAAAAAGCCGTTGGAGGTTCCTGGGGTGTTTTTGCGGTGCAGAACACCTGGGAGGCCGGCGTGGAGAACGAAGAAGTTCAAGGAAAACGCATTGCAGAGATCGCAAAAAAAGAGAACGTGCAACACTTCGTTTACTCATCGGTCGGATCGGCACATCGCAACACCGGCATACCCCACTTCGACAACAAGTGGCGGATCGAAGAGGCGGTGCGCGGCCTGGGCTTTCCTTCCTATACCATCATTCGCCCCGTGTTTTTCATGGAGAATTTCGTTTCTCCATGGTTTAAACCGGGAATAGACGATGGAAAGTTGATGATCGGGATTCAACCTGAAACCGTGCTCCAGATGGTTTCAGTGGCGAACATCGGCAAGTACGGATGCTGGGCTTTTGAAAACCACCAAAACCTGAACGGTCGTGCCATTGATATAGCCGATGATGCTCAAACCATGCCCGAAGCGGCAAAGATAATCGGTCAGGCTGCCGGAAAGAGCGTGGAGTTTGTTTCGGTACCGATCGAGGAGGTTCGCAAATTCAGTGAAGACTTCGCAATCATGCTCGAATGGTTCGATCGGGTTGGATATGAAGCAGATATTGCGAAAACCGCGAATGAGTCCGACATCCGCCCGGTGACCCTCCAGGAGTGGTCCAAGAATGCCGACTGGTAGCAAAACCGTCTTTGCAGAGGGTATTTAAACGCTACTCCGGTTGAATGTTCTTCTCTGTATTCAGGAGGCTGTTTTGAGACCCACGCTTAGGACTCTTTATCTTCAGGGGCACCTTGAATAGCCAGCAGGGTGATGTCATCACTCTGGGGGGCGCTTTCAGTGTAAGTAAATAAATCGGCTTTGATGCGCTCCAGCAACTCGGGTGCCGAGGATATCGGCTGCTGAAGGATCGATCGCAACCGCTTCTTGGTGAATAATTCGCCGCTTGGTGAGCAGGCTTCCGTGACGCCATCGGTATATCCGATTAAGATGTCGCCCGGCTCCAGTCGGACATGTTTAATTTTGAACTTGGCCTCAAGCATCATTCCGACTGCCGGCCCGGTAGGTTGAAGATCTTCCTTGATGCCGCCCGGGCCAACGACGATAAGAGGTTCGTGGCCGGCATTGATGTAGGCGAGTGAGCCGGTTTCAGGATCCAAAACCCCGAAAAAAAGCGTGGCAAACATGCTCATCCGGCTGTGGTTCTGCTCGATGTAATCATTGGTGAGCGCAACAGCGATGAGGGCGTTGGTCGGATCGATGCCGTTTGTTTCCTGCGGTGTGATGATACCCTCCACTCTGTCTTGATTGTCGATAATGTAAGTGTCACACAGGTGGGTTTGTCCGGAAAAGACGCGAATGAGGCTGCGGATAAGCGCCATAAACAATGCAGAGCCCACGCCCTTGTCGCAAACGTCAGCAATCACCAGCCCCACTGCCTTGCGGTTGGATAGATAAAAAGCATCGTAGAAATCACCGGCCACTTGGTTTGCGGCCTGAAAGTAGGTCGCGATTTCCCATCCGGGCAGTTCCGGTAAAAGATCCGGGAAAAAACTGCTTTGAATCTTGCGTCCGATCTCCAATTCCTTTTCCATGCTTTGTGCATAGAGCCGCTCGATGTCCCGCAAGCGCTTCTTTTCCAGGCAAGCGGTGACACGCGCTTTTAAAAGCACAGGATTAAAAGGTTTGGGCAGATAGTCTTCGGCTCCCATTTCGATACATCGCACCACACTTTCAATCTCACCCAGGGCCGAGATCATAATGACCGGAATGTTTCGCAAGGTGCTGTCGGCCTTCAAGTATTTGAGCACTTCATACCCGTTCATCTCCGGCATCATCACATCGAGCAGTACCAGATCAACCGGCCGGGATTTGATCACCTCAAGGGCTTTACGTCCATGTTCGGCCGTTTCGACACTATAGCCTTCATTTCTGAGACGCCGTGAAAGCATGTCACGATTGCCCTCGTTGTCGTCTACTACGAGCAAACGACTCGATGGAAATTGAGCGGTGCTGGCGTCGTCAGATATCAAGAGGCGTTTTCGGGGCACTATGTTATGAAAAAGAGTCGAAGAATCTGCTGCTTCTACGGCAAGCCGTGCTGGCGTGGATTGAAACACTACCGGATCGAGGAGATCGTTGATCATCTGCAAAAGCTGCTCGCCGGCTGCGTGAATTTTGTTTAGATCGGCGGCAAAACTTTCCAATTGCTGCTCGCCGGCTTCTTCCAGCAACATTTCGCTATAGCCGATGATATGGTTCAAGGGCGTGCGCAGCTTGTGGCGAATATTGGAAAGGGAGGCAGATTGGTCCAGACCGTCCGCCGGCTTGTGATCATGCTTCTCAAAGTTAGTCTGTTCTGCATTCACGGGCTTGGGGCTAAAGCCGACATGTTCTTTATCAACCACGGTGTCAATCCTTGGCCAAGGCAGTCTCAATTTTGTCCAGCAGACGTTTGAACTCGATGGGTTTGATATCGTAATCGTCACATCCGGCTGCCATTGCTTTTTCCCTGTCGCCCACCATGGCATGGGCTGTCAGCGCAATGACGGGGATATCTCTAGTTTCGGGTGCAGCTTTAATTAGCTTGGTTGCCTCCCAGCCATCCAGGATGGGCAAACTCATATCCATCAAAATAAGATCCGGTACTTCAGAATGAGACATCGCAACGCCTTGTTCACCATCGACAGCAACAACCACCTTATACCCACGCCGCCCGAGGCGTCGCGATAACATATCCCAATTCATCTCGTTGTCTTCGACCAGTAATATCTTTGCCATATAAATACTCCTTAACCATATTAAGTGAATGCTAATACCGGGCTAGCAGTTGTCAAATAATAATAAAAGCTTTTGGCCTCGACAGTTATCAAACCCTGTCCGATTAGGTTTTGGGGATGTCTCGTTGAGCAGTATGAGATGCAACAGCAGGTGAGGCTTGCTTGACATCCCACTAAATCTACTTATGCTAAACGGACAGGCCCTGAATTATCAAACACTTAGGTACTAAACCCATGAAAGTAAATTTTTTCAAAGCTCGTTTATCTCGGCACATTGGATTTTGGGTTATCGTCTGCGTTCTGCTAATCGAAGCCATCATTCTGATTCCCTCTTATATGACGCAGAAAAAGTGGCAATTGGCACAACTGGAGCATTTTGGTTTTATCACGGTTTTACCGATTGTGCGTCTGTCTGATTCGGCAACCACGAACAGCGAGCTGCTTTCAACGGCCGAACGGGTAACGGCCAACTCGCGCGTCATCGGCGGGGCAATCTACCGGGCTGAGGATGGCCAGTTGCTCGGCACGTTTGGCGAACCACCCGCATTGACCCTGCCTGCAATGCAGGGTCGAGAGGTCGTGCGTGCTATCAGTCGGGATGGTCTCAGCTACGATGTGGGCTGGTCGGCAGCCAAATCTCAGAGTGCCTATCATGTGATTGGGAGGCTTGATGCGTCATCGGTCAGAAAGGAACTGTGGGCTTACGTTAGCCGTATAATTTTATTTGTCATGCTAATAGTTGCTTTTGTAACGGCCGGTACCATGTTAGCGGTGGGGACAACCGTGATTACGCCTATCTTGCGTCTTCGAAATGATATGTTAACTGCAGGCAGCGAAGGAAGCAGCGAGAACTTCTACTCCCGTTCAGTCAAACGCAATGACGAGTTGGGTGATGTAATGGCGGCTTTTAATTCAATGTTTGACCAAATCGGAAGCCGTACGGCCAAACTCTTTGCCGCCAATGAGCAACTCCAACGAGAAATTGCTGAGAGAAAGCGGGCGGAAGAAGCCGCCGAAGCTGCAAACCGGACTAAAAGTACGTTTCTGGCCAATATGAGCCATGAATTGCGTACCCCGCTAAACGCCATTATTGGTTACAGCGAGATGTTGATGGAGGAGGCCGAAGACCTAAACTACGAAGAATTCATTCCCGACGTGCAGAAGATTCATGCCTCGGGCAAACACCTGTTGGTGCTTATCAACAATATCCTCGATCTCTCCAAGGTTGAAGCCGGCAAGATGGAGCTGTACCTGGAGACCTTCCACATTCCCAACATGATCGAAGATGTTGTAAGCACCATCCAACCGCTGGTGGACAAAAATGCCAATACCCTTAAAGTCAACTGTAACGATAATCTTGGTACGATGCACACCGACCTGACCAAGCTCCGGCAGGTACTCTTCAACTTGCTGAGCAACGCATGCAAGTTCACTGAGCAGGGGATCATAACTCTGGATTCGTCCCGTGTTTTAAAGGGCGGCGTCGAATGGTTCGCATTTAGCGTGTGCGACACAGGCATCGGTATGACATCGGAGCAAAAGGCAAAGCTTTTCCAGGCTTTTTCGCAGGTGCATGATCCAGTGGGGTCGAGTTACGGCGGCTCGGGATTAGGCTTGGTTATCAGCAAGCGATTCTGTCAAATGATGGGCGGGGATATCAGTGTTGACAGCGAATTCGGGGCTGGTAGTACGTTCACTGTTCGGCTTCCTGCAGATTCTCAGGTTCGTGAGGAGGGGCCGCTGGCACCGGCAGAGGGTCGAGCCGAGCCGCTTCCGGAGGAAGGGAGCATCGTGCTGGTTATTGACGACGATCCGAACGTGCAGGAACTGATGCGGCGGCTGTTGAGCAAAGATGGATTTCGGGTGGTAACCGCCTCGGCGGGTGAAGAAGGATTGAAGCTCGCCGGGGAACTACGCCCGGACGTCATCACCCTGGACGTGATAATGCCGAGTATGGATGGCTGGGCCATTCTATCTGCACTCAAAGCAGATCCCGAGCTGGCCGATATCCCGGTGATAATGCTCACTATATTAGACAACAAAAATATGGGCTACACCCTGGGGGCATCGGACTATTTGACCAAACCCGTTGATCGGGATCGCCTTGTGACCATACTTAAAAAATACCGGCGCGAGCTTCCCAATTTTCGAGTGCTGCTGGTGGAGGATGATATCGAAACCCGTGAGATCTTGCGGCAAATGTTAGAGAAAACCGGGTGCAGCGTGACCGAGGCCGGAAATGGGCGTGTGGCGCTGGAACGTATGGCTGACAGCCAGCCGGCGTTGATCCTGCTGGACCTGATGATGCCGGAGATGGATGGATTCCAGTTTGTCGCCGAGCTGCGCAAACACGAAGATTGGCGCTCGATCCCTGTGGTAGTCATAACGGCCAAAGACCTTACTTCGGAAGACCGACAACGGTTGAATGGTTACGTGGAAAAAATTCTCCAGAAGGAGACCTGCACAAGTGAAGAGCTGCTCACTGAAGTTCGTGACCTGGTGGTAGCCCGTATTCACCAGGATACTACTGCCAGCGTATAATCTTTCTAATAAATTTCGTTGACCTTTTTCAAACTCGCTTATACAAAATCTAAAACCCCAATATACTCTCATCACCCCTGTTGTAAATTCCGTCCCTCATATATAAATAAGGGACCTTACGCAGAAATTACTATAGATTTTCTAAATGTCTTGATAAGGAAATCGCATGTCCGATCATCATTATTAGATGGCTCTGTTTGATTCGGAGAAAAGTTAGAGATGAATATACTGCTCGTTAACTCCAACCGACTCAAGCATCCATGGCCCGTGATTCCTTTTGGTCTTTGCTCAGTTGCTGCGGCTCTGGAGGCCGCAGGACATAACGTTGTTTTTCTGGATCTATGTTTTTCAAAAAAACCCGATCGCCAAATCCGCCTCGCCTTCAATGAGTTCAAGCCTGATTTCGTTGGTATCGGCATCCGCAATATCGACAACGCTTCCGGATACAACACCATTTTTTTTCTCGATCAGATAAAAGCTGAAGTGATCGAACCACTGAAGTCAGAATTTGAAGGTCCGATCGTTATCGGGGGTTCTGCGGTCGGAATTAGTGGTGCGGAAATGCTGCATTTTTTCGATCTCCAACTGGCTATCCAGGGTGACGGTGAACAGGCCATTGTTGAATTGTCTGCCAGGCTGGAAAAGAATCGACCTTTGAATGGTCTGGGCGGATTAATCCTAAGACAAAATGGCGAGATTATCGAAGAAAACCCGCCTTTGATGGTTACCGATTTGAACACCTTGCCATCGATAAACTTTAACCGTTACCTAAAAGTTCGACGCTACCGTAAATACAGCTCACCGCTACAGATCCAAACCAAACGCGGCTGTGCTCTGAGATGTGTTTACTGTACCTACAACCGGCTTGAAGGCAGTACTTACCGTGTTAAAGATCCGCTGTGTGTGGCAAGGGAAATAGAGACACTGGTAAATGAAACCGGCATCCGTCATATCGAATTCACTGACAGCACATTCAACATTCCGCTGGAGCATACGAAGGCTGTTTTGCGGGCCGTGGCAGCCAAAGGCCTGAATTTAAAGTGTCGGGCTTTGGGAATGAATCCGGCAGCGGTTGACGAAGAACTGGTGAAGCTGATGAAACGGATCGGATTTCAGGATGTTGATTTAGGAGTTGAATCCGGATGCAACCAGACGTTATTGAGTCTGGGAAAGAATTTTCGTAAAGAGGATGTACTCAAGGCCGGGCAGCTATTGCAGCAGGAAAACATCCCGACCTCCTGGTTTTTACTCCTGGGTGCGCCCGGTGAAACTGAGGAGACACTCCATGAATCGTTTGAGACCATCGGCAAGGCAGCATCACCATGGGATCTTGTGGTCATCGGAGTTGGCATACGGGTTTATAAGGGCGCACCGCTGGCTAAGGCTTTTGTGGCAACAGATGGGGATAGGATCAGTGATAACTTTTTGCGTCCGGTGCACTTTGAGCCGAAGGCGCTCGACATTGAAACCATTCGGGGGATCACCAAGCAAGCCTACCACCGCTATCCCAATTTCTTGATAGTCAATGAGAAATCACAATACCCTGAAATGATATTGAAGGCAGCCAGCACAGTTATGAGATGGTTCTTTCCACATCAGCCCATATGGCGAGTTTATATTTTTGTTCGCAAAGTACTCAAAGCACTGGGTGTGGACTAAGTCAGTAAATCAAGGTATAGCCGGAAGCTTTCATCGGTCCGCCGCAAGCGGAATACTAAGGGCTTTGCATATAAAAGCCTCCGACTCGTGCAAAATTCAGGTAATACCCATGTCCGATCAAAGACAGGTGATGTTTGTAGATAAACAGTTAGTTATTTTTCTGTTTTAAAGCCTCAAGAATCTTTTCAGGAGTAATGGGCAGTTCCAAAAAGTCAACGCCGATGGCATCATAGATGGCATTCACAATGGCCGGTGCCGGTGATAGTTGGGTGCCTTCCCCGGCTTCTTTGGCCCCGTACGGCCCGATGGGATCGTCGGTTTCGACTTCGATTGCCACAATTTCGGGCATCTCCAGAAATGTTGGTAATCCATAGTCTAAAAAGGAAGGATTCATCACCTGCCCTTTATTAACGATTACATTTTCATAAAAGGCCTGCCCCATGCCGCCGACGACGGAACCCTCGAGCTGTCCCTCCACCAGCATGGGATTGATGGGCCGGCCGCAGTCATGGGCGGTTACCATGCGCAGCAGCGTTACCCGGCCGGTGAGCAGGTCCACCTCGACCTCGGCCGCCTGGGTCATAAAAGAGTAGTTGGGGGAGAAATTTCCGTCCTCTTTGAACAGGGTGGTCGGCTCGGTGGCCGGTGCCATCCATGATCCTCGGCCCACGATGGGCATGGGAAGATCCGCATATTGATAGGCCTTCATGGCTTCCAGGAAAGTCAATCCTTTTTCCGGAGTACCTTTCACAAAAATCCTGCGATCTTCAGCCACCAAATCGGCAACGTTGGCCTCGAGTTTTTCAGCCAGAAAGTCGAGGAGTTTCTGCTTGGCGGCCATCGCGGCCAACCGGGCAGCATTGCCGGCCCGCACGGTCACACCGCTTCCGAAGGTTCCCGGATCCAACGGCGTGATCCCGGTGTCGGCTGCCGTGATGCGGATATCTTCAAGCCGCACTCCCAGTTCTTCGGCCACAATCTGGCTGATCACGGTTTCCGCTCCCTGGCCGATATCGGCAGCGCCGGACAGAACGTTGACCGCCCCGTCGCGGCCCATCTGGACCACGGCACCGGAGCTGATATGACTCATATTGCTGACGCCGCTGGGAAACGAGGCGCCGGCCAGTCCGACACCTTTGCCAAAGGGCAATTTACCGCGCTTTTGCTTCCACCCGATGGCATCGGCCGCTTTTGTTACCGAATCTGAAAACCCGCAGGTATTGATGATAAAACCGGCCGCATGGGGCTCACCGGCGTGAATGCTGTTTTTAACGCGAACTTCGGCCGGATCCAGGTTCAGACGTTCGGCAATCATGTCCAGCTGCCGCTCGACTGCAAAGCGCGCCTGGGGAATACCGTGTCCCCGCATGGCCCCGCCCACCGGTTTGTTGGTATAGACATGATATCCCTCATAGATCAGGTTGGGAACCCTGTAGGGAATCATCAGAAAGAAGCAGGACAGGGCGATCATGGTCGGGGCCGTGCTATTGTAGGCACCGCCGTCGGCATGTGCCAAAAATTTTTGGGCCAGAATCGTTCCGTCCTTTTTCATACCGGTTTTGACGGTGATATACATCGGGTGTCTCTGCCGGGTGGATATAAAGACCTCTTCCCGGTCGTAAACGAATTTCACGGGTCTGCCGAGACGCATCGCGAACCAGGCGGCGCAAAAATCCTTGGCGAACATGTCGATTTTCTGGCCAAATCCACCGCCGACTTTGGGTTTGATGACACGCACCTTGCCTTCAGGAATCTGCAAGGTATTGGATAGATTTCTTCTCAGGAAAAACGGTATCTGTGTCGAGGACCACAGGGTCAGTTCCCCGTTTAGCGGATCGAACTGGGCCAGGGCGGCATGCGGTTCAAGGGGGGCGTGATTGACCGCCTGGGAAAAGAAAGTGTCTTCATAGATTGCGTCACATTCGGCAAACGCTTTTTTAACATCACCGAACTCTTTATAGATGGCGAAAGAGGTGTTGTTTTTTATGCCGGAATGGATTTGCGGGGCCCCCTCTTTTTTGGACTCCAGCGGATCGAATACCGCCGGCAGTTCCTCATAATCCACATCGATCAGCTCCAGCGCCTCTTCCGCTATTTCAGGATCGATTGCGCATACGGCCGCTACGTCGTCGCCAATGTAGCGAACTTTGTCCCTGGCCAGGGCATACTCATCCCTGGCCTTGGGTACGATTCCATACTGTCGATCAGGAATATCGCTGCCGGTGACCACACCCTTTACGCCCGGCAGTTTGGCTGCCCGCGAGGTGTCTATATTTACAATTCTTGCGTGGGCATGGGGGCTTCGCAACACCCTGCCATAAAGCATCCCGGAAAGGACGAGATCATCCGTAAACAAGGCGCTTCCCTTGGCTTTCTGGGCGGCATCCAGCATGGGCGCGCGGGTTCCGACAACGTTCAAGTCTTTTTTCATCTAAACCTCCGAATATTTATAAAGCAAGGAGGCAAGGAAGCTGGGAGGCTGGCAAGCTAGGAGTATAACCAAAAACATCTTTTCCTTCGCGCCTCCCAGCCTTCCAGCTTTCAAGCCTTCTCGCCTCCCGGCTCGCGTACACTCATCACCGCTTCAACCACTTTTTTATATCCGGTGCAGCGGCAAAGATTACCGGCCATCTTTTTCTTGATCACTTCTTCACTGGGATGCGGTTCTTCATCGAGGATGGCTTTGGCGGTCAAGATCATACCCGGAGTACAAAATCCGCATTGCAGTGCGCCTTTTTCCACGAACGCACTTTGCAGGGGATGCAGCTCACCGCCCTCCGAAAGTCCTTCGATGGTCAGAATCCGTTTACCACGCGCATCGACCGCAAGCATTACACATGACAGACAAGTCTCGCCGTCAAGAAGCACCGTACACGCCCCGCAGGCTCCCAGATCACACCCGCGTTTGGTGCCCATTAAACTCAATCTGTCTCTTAAGACCTCCAGAAGGGTGTCGTTGGGCGAAACAAGCAATGCGTAGCTGTCGCCGTTGATATGCAGTTCGATGGCTTTTTTCATTCGCTGGCACTCCTTTTTACCTCATTTGCAGCGCTTTGCAGCAACAATCCCATCATCCGTCTTTTGTGCGCCGGTGAATACACAGAAGTTTTTAGCGGCCTGGCCTCCTTGGCGGCCAGATCGGAAGCGGCCGCCACGTTTTCCGCACTCAATTTTTTACCGTTTAAAAAGTTCTCGACCTGCTTGCCTCTCAGGGGCTTGCGATCCACGGCTGTAAACGCCACCCGGTATTGTTTTTCCTTTTCAGATGCCCACAGGGCGGTTCCGACGATGGGAAAGTCAATGCTGCTGCGATTGGCAAATTTGATATAGGTGGAAATTCCGTCGGCTGACGCTTGGGGTACAATGATTTCGGTTAAGATCTCTCCCGGCTTTTTTGCCAGGGGTGCTTTGCCATCCCCGGTAAAAAAGTCTTCAACCGCGATCTCTCTGTGACCGTCGGGGCCCGCCAGCGCTGTTCTGGCATTGAGGACCATCAGCGCCGGCGCCATGTCGCCACAATAGGCTGAATAGCAGATCTTTTTTTTGTTGACCACATGACAGATCTCGCCGCCGGCCTTGTAACATGTCGGGCGCGAGCTTCGCCACCATTTGGATTGATTGTAATACATACATCGATTTTGTTGACAGATGTTGCCCCCCAGGGTTCCCATCACCTGATGATGATAGGAGCCGACCGCAGAGGCCGCTTGTGCGAGACCGGGCAAATTTTCCACAATAAAAGATTCGGCATGCAACCTTTTTAACGGGGTCAACGCGCCAATGCGGATATCCCCATTGTCCTGGCGTATATAGTCCAGGTCCGCTATCCGCTTTACATTGACGAGAACCTCAGGGCACTCAACCCGGTGCTTCATATTCGGCAGGAGGTCCGTTCCTCCAGCCAGAATTTTCGCCCCGGGTTCATCAAGTAGGATGGTCGAGGCTTCCTCGATGCTCTCCGGTTCCACATATCGGAATTTGGGTAACTTCACAGCGCCCCTCCTGCTGGTGTTAAATATTCCTCTGAATTATCAAAGCATTTATTTTCGCTAGGTCCCGCCGAACTTTTTGAATCTGATGACAATACCAGAAAGCTTATGCTGTGGAAATGAAAATCGTTGATATCAATTAAATCATTTCAACCTTGGCCCTCTATTCCAGAAAAGAATAAAATCACGGGCGTTATTTCCCGAAATATAATCCGGGTCGGACCAAGATAAGTTACTAATATCACCTTAAATGCGTCAAAAAAGCGGTTCTTTTCTTTTAAAATCCAAATTGAACTCAAACTGCTTTTATTTTATAATAGTCTAACCATTAACCATAAAGGCTATGATTCAAAAGGAACCTTAATATTTCAAACTGCCAAACCGACCAAGGTTTTCCAGGATGTGGTTGAACAAATCCGGCAAGCTATCCTTGGCGGTCGAGTTAAAACCAGAGACACCCTTTCAGCTGATAGAGATTTAAAGGAGGCCTTTAATCAGAAAGAGAAATCATGGTCCCCTGGACCCGGATTCTTTACCATGCATATGAACAGATACCGCATCGCCAAACATCCTATTCTTGATGTTCCTGAGAAAAAAAGGGTGCCTTTTACCTGGAACGGCAAGAAGCTGATGGGCTATGACGGTGAGATGATTTCCTCCGCTCTGTTTGCCAATGGCATTCACATCTTTGGTCACCATCAGAAAGATAAAAGTCCTCAGGGAATTTTCTGTGCCAATGGCCAGTGCTCCCAGTGCCTGGTCATTGCCGACGGACTTCCGGTGAAATCTTGCATGACACATTTACGAGCCAGGATGGTTGTACAAAGCGTGGAAGGACTTCCCAAACTGCCTGAAGACAACAGTATACCTCTGATTTGCGAAATTCCTGTCAAAGAGATGGAAGTACTAATCATCGGCGGTGGTCCGGCCGGACTGTCGGCAGCCATAGAACTCGGCAAACTTGGGGTTCCAACGCTGATTATCGATGACAAAGACAGATTGGGCGGCAAATTGGTGCTTCAGACTCATAAATTTTTTGGCTCGGTGGCGGATTCTTATGCCGGTACCCGTGGATTTGAAATTGCAAAAATTTTTGAGGAAGAGCTTTGCAAGCTTGATTCGGTCGAGGTCTGGCTGAATAGTACGGCAGTGGCGGTGTTTTCGGATAATATTATCGGAGTGGTCAGGGACAATCAGTATCGCAAAATTAAGCCACAGAAACTTCTGGTGGCCACGGGCGCCAGAGAAAAGATGCTCTCGTTTCCGGGCAACACACTGCCGGGTATATACGGCGCGGGCGCATTTCAAACCCTTGTCAATCGCGACTTGGTAAAATCTTCAAAGCGGATCTTGATAGTCGGCGGCGGAAACGTGGGACTTATAGCAGGATATCATGCGATCCAGGCCGGCATCGAAGTGGTTGCGCTGGTTGAAGCCTTACCCCAGGTAAGTGGCTACAAGGTACATGCCGACAAACTCAAGCGTTTGGGGGTTCCGATATTCACCAGCCACACGGTGACCACCGCCAATGGATCAGACCAAGTCGAATCGGTCACCATTGCCCGGCTGGACAAGCATTGGAAGGTTATTCCGGAAACCCGCAAAACATTTGAGGTGGATACGGTATTGATTGCCGTAGGGCTTGCCGAAGTCAATGAATTTTACCTGAAAGCCAAGCAATGGGGGATGGATGTGTTTGCTGCCGGGGATGCCCAGGAGATTGCCGAAGCCTTAGCCGCTATGTTCACAGGCAAGATAGAAGGGATTAAAATCGCCCAATCCCTCGGTATTGATGTGGGAAAAAGTCCAGGTGATTGGATTGAGAAGGCCACCATTTTGAAATCCAAACCCGGTCGCGAGCATAGAAAGAGACCACCGATTAAAGAAGATGGCGTGTTCCCGGTGTTTCACTGCTACCAGGAGGTTCCTTGTAACCCCTGCACCTCGGTATGCCCGGCGGAAGCCATTCGCACCGAAAACGATGCGATTACCGGATTGCCGTATATTTTGGATTTAGAGGCCTGCACCGGATGCGCCAGTTGCATTGCCGTATGCCCGGGTCTTGCGGTTAGTTTAGTGGATTATCGGCAACACCCCCAACAACCGCTGGTCACGTTGCCTTATGAAATATGGAGAGAGCAGGTTGAGGTCGGCCAAATAGTGCCGGTCACGGATATTGACGGTGCCAAACTGGGATATTATCCGGTTGAAAAAGTGAGCACCAGAAAAAAATATCCAAAAACCCTTTTGGTGAAAGTCAAAGTCGATAAAGCCGTAGCCAAATTCGTGGCCGGTATCTGGGTGCAGGAAAAGCAGATTGAGCCGTCAACAATTTATAAAAAAAAACTGCCGCCGGATGATGCCATTGTCTGCCGCTGTGAACGCATTGCGGTGGGCGAAATTAAGGCCGCCATTCGACAAGGTGTCAGGGACCTGAATCAACTTAAAGCGCTTACGCGCGCCGGGATGGGCGCCTGTGGCTCAAAGACCTGCCGACCAATGATATGGCGAATTTTCAAAGAAGAAGGCATCGATCTTACGGCAGTGACCGACAGAGTCGACCGGCCTTTATTTGTGGAGGTATCGATTGGCGTGTTGGCCGGCGTAAAGTAATACCCAACCCGGATAAACCGGAATTGAAGATTGAAGATTGACGATTGAAGATTTATGGTATCGCTCCGCTCTGTCTTGTCTGTCTAAATCGATCGTTCGACCCTGTCCTTAAATCCTGAGGCTCTCGAAGGGAGGCTCTCGACGGGTAACATTTTTAAAATATTCAATCCGGCTATGGCATCAATCAGGCGCAAATATGATGTGATTTTAATAGATAGGTGGTAAAATAAGCGAGAAATGCATGCAGACGTCATTATAGCAGGAGCAGGTTCTGTGGGCGTTCCAACTGCAATGGCATTGGCAGAAATGGGGGTCAACACCCTCGTCATCGATATGAACTCCTCCCCGGGCCAGGGAGAGAACAAACATGCCATCGGTGGTGTGCGAGCGACCCATTCGGACCCGGGTAAAATACTCACCGGCCAACGGTCTCTTGAAATATTTTCCACCTGGCAGGATCAGCAAGGCGATAACATCGAATGGCTCAAAGGGGGATATGCCTTTCCGGTTTACTGCAAAAGCGACGAACTGAAGTTGAAAAAACTGCTCCCTATCCAGAAAAAGCACGGTCTGAATATTGATTTTATAAGACCTAACAAAGTCAGGGCGTTAATTCCGGGCATCAACACCAAGGGATTGAAGGGGGGTACGTTTGCGCCGGATGACGGTTCGATTTCCCCTCTTCTGTCCGTCAATGCATTTTACAAAAAGGCCTTAAACCGGGGAGCTCAATTTCGGTTTAAGGAAAAAATCAACAAGATACTTTGTAAAAATGGCAAAGTCTTCGGCGTGAAAACAAATCAGACCTCGTATAAGGCCCCGGTAGTTATTGATGCGGCCGGCCCTTATTCCGCGGAGCTATGCAAATCCGTTAAGGTGGAACTTCCGGTATATCCCGACTCCCATGAAGGAGCCATCACCGAACCTGTACAGCCTTTTTTTCAATGCATGGTGGTGGATATCAGGCCTGCGCCAGGTTCCAAAAACTATTATTTTTATCAAAACAAGCACGGACAGGTGGTCTTTTGTATTACCCCTGATCCTCCCATCTTGGGGACAGACAAAAGGGAAACCTCACGCTTTTTGCCCCAGGCATGTGCACGAATGGTCAATCTTGTGCCCCGCTTGAAAAACCTGAGGGTTCGCCGGACCTGGCGCGGTCTTTACCCGATGACACCGGATGGTTCGCCTTTGGTCGGATGGAACCGCGATGTGAAAGGTTTGCTGCATGCAACCGGCATGTGCGGTCAGGGATTGATGCTGGCTCCCGGCATTGCCGAGGTGATTGCCCGTATGATCGCCGGAAAAACAAACACGAGCGATAAAATAATATTAAACGAGTTTTCTCCATACAGGAAATTTAAAAAAGAAGAAGTGTTGAAATGATTCCCAAAAGAATGGACGAATACTTGCGTGATCTACTTCCCCAGGCTGCCATTAACAACCGCTTGAAGCTCCGGGACGACATGTGCTTCCTGGAGTTTGGTCATACGGATGAGCTTTTGCTGGCACGCCTCGGTGTTACGGTGGATAAGCTGGGTCCGAGCCTGGTGGTCTGTGCCTGGGATGAGGCCGCCGATTTGGAAATCGGCGGCTATCTGGTCGTGGACAACCTGTCCATGGGCCGCCCCTCCATGGGCGGTATCCGCATGCTGCCGGATATCACCCCGGTTGATATTCACAACCTGGCGCGCGGCATGACCCTGAAAAACGCTGCAGCCAAACTGCCGTACGGGGGTGGCAAGTCGGGCATCGTCGCAGATCGCGATCTTTCCCCCGAGGTGCATACAGAAACTGTGACCGGATTTGCGCGTCTGATCCGCCGATACAAGGATCTCTATGTACCCGGTCCGGATGTGGGTACCAATGATCGGGATATGCAGATCGTGGCGGTCCAAAACGGTATGGACAGTGCGGTGTCCAAGCCATTTGAAATGGGCGGCAACCGTATTGATGAGCTCGGCGCGGCCGCCGGCGGCGTGGTGGTGGCCCTGAGTACGCTGCTGGAGATTATGCCCCGGCTGCGGGTGCTGCCGCAGTTTTCAAGTCTGGAAATACCCGATCCCGATGAAATCACCATCCTTATACAAGGCTTTGGCGCCGTGGGGGCCCATGCGGCGCGCATTTTAAAGCAGCGTTTGCCGGAAGCCAAAACCACCGGCATCAGTGATCTGCACGGATACCTCTATGATGAATCTGGACTTCCCGTTGACGAACTCTTCAACATCTGGAAAGAGCACCAGCTGGTGACCCATGATTACTATAACGAGAAAATCGTACCCCGCGGATATCCCTGCAGCACCAAATTCTCAACAGATGCCAATAACCTGTTGCGCGAATCCGCCTTTTGCCTGATTCCGGCGGCAGCGGTCTTCAAATATCTGGGGGTGCTGGCTTCGGAAGACGCTTCGATGAAAGTCAACGGCATGGGGGATTGGTCGGTGATCGTGGAGGGCGCCAATACCTATTCGGCCGATCCCAATGAACAGGCGGCCCGCAAGCGCATGGAGCAAATTGTCTATCGTCAAAACGGCATTATGATCGCCAATGATTACCTGGTCAACTCCGGTGGTGTAATATTTGCGGCCCAGGAGCACATGATCAAAACGCCTGATCATCTGCAGATTCCCGCTAAAATGCTGGGAAATCCACAGGCTGTGGACGGATGGCTGAAATCCAACTCTGCGGAGCTTGCGCGCCTGTCCGAAGAGCGCCTGGAAGCCGGCGATGCCTATCGTGAAAAAGTCATGCGCGGCAACATGATCGAACTGGTTGATCTGCTGGCCTCCGATCCGGACCTGTTGCCCTGCTGCGCCGCCGAGCGTATCAGCCTCCAGCGGCTGACCGCCAAAGAAAGCGCCCGCACGGCCAGCGACATCATGATACCCATGAAGACCATCCATATTG
>Ga0126331_1000186_pt1 | contig 26159 bp, 31 predicted proteins | sample InaspJWI98metaG_FD_96379 | JGI IMG/M metagenome (GOLD analysis project Ga0126331, IMG submission 96379) | Marine gutless worms symbiont microbial communities from Oahu, Hawaii - Inanidrilus sp. 2 OAHU.JWI-98 metaG | ecosystem: Host-associated > Annelida > Digestive system > Unclassified | place... | reverse complement strand
TTCGACTTCACCATCCGCAACGCCTGGCAGAAGTAATTAGAGGAGTTAAATTTGTCAATGGTGTCGAAGAAAAACGGATTGCCGCCTAATTTCTTCATACACAACTATTGACTATATCTCCGCCCTGATTCCCGAAAATGTATAGCAAAATATTCGCGAACTCTAATGGGTCTAGAACGAAAGTGCCCTGATGAATTAGATTTTTAGAACCAAAAAAACAGATAAAAGCACAAGTGACATCAAGACCCCGAATCCTATGGCCATAGGCGTCAGGCGCGCTTCAATGTTCGGGCTGCGCATGCTTACAATCAAGATGTCGGCAACTTTAATGATTTGTTTGTCCAGGTATGATCCAAAAGTAATAAGGGGCTTTCTGCAAAATTTTATAAATAATCCCCCGGGAATTCTGACAAGCCAGTCTGTATCCAGGACATAGGTCGGATGCCCACCCAGCCATTTTCGCAACAGCCAGAATCCTAAAAATGAAAAAATAAACAGCTGCGTGATAGAGAATACGCGGGTCACGGTATACGGTACGAACTCAACCGGATAGGGAAGCAATCCATACAGGACATTCGGAAAAATTCCGAGAAAGAGGCACAAAAGGGATAAAATACCCATCGCAATTAACATATGAACAGGCGAATTGAGAGCGGAATCCTGTAATCTCGCACGGATTTCCGGAGGCGGTTCTTCCATGCCCTGGAGCCAGAGGTTCCAAGGTAACTTGAGACCGGTATGGAGGAAGGTGCCGATGGAAGCGCCCTCCAGCAGTAAATAGACTACCGGAAGGTGGGCCAATTCCGAGGCCTCGATCGTCATGGTTTTGCTCACGAATCCGCTGAAAAGAGGGAATCCGGAGATGGAAAAAGCGCCGATCATCGTCATCCAGAAAGATATGGGCATGTATTTGTATAGCCCTCCCAATCGGTCGAACTTGGTCGTACCAACGATATACAGGACGCAACCGACGCCCATATACAACAGCGCTTTATAAATGATATGGCAAAAAGCGTGTGCCGCAGCGCCGTTAATGGCCATTTCGGTCCCAAGCCCGACGCCAGCCACCATATATCCTACCTGAGAAATGATGTGATAGGAGAGCAATCTTCGACCGTCATTTTCAAGTACAGCCATAAAGACAGCGAACATGGCGGAAATCACCCCCATCCACATTAGCAGAGGTACCCCTGCAAAGGTGGTGATCAGGCAAAATACAGCGGTCTTGGTGGTAAAGGCGGTCATATAGATGGAACCGCTGGGTGAAGCCTCGGAGTACGTATCTGCCAGCCAGGAATGGAACGGCACAGTGGCCGCATTGACAACAAATCCCAAAAGCATGAGGTTGGACCCCAGATATTCATCCCCCCATCCCCAGGGCATGTGGGCAAATTCAATGGATCCGGTTTGATGAACGTGGATTAAAATGCCTGCCAGCAGGCATACGCCGCTGAAGTGGTGCCACAATATGTACCGAATGGCGGCTCTTACGGCTTTTTGGGTACCCCGGAACAACAGGATGAAAAACGGGGCCCAGGACATGATTTCGAGACAGAAGAAAAGCGTAAACAAGTCGCCGGCAAAAACGGCACCCAAAGCGCTGCCCACATAGATCATCGCCGCGACATGCTCCCAGTCATTTTTGGCTCCCAGCGCATAAATATTCATGCAAAAAGCGGCGATAACGTAAACATATCCAAACAGGACACTCAGTTTGTTGATTCGTACAATGTCCAGCGTGTAATGCAAAAATGGGATGTTCCCCTTGTGCAGAGCGGTGGGCCAGGGCGGGATGGTGCCGAATAGCCCCATGGAAGTCGACACCATGATGGCCAACCCCGCCAGGGGAAGCGCAATAAAATAGGCCTGTTTCACCCGTCTCCATGGGATAAACGGTATCAAAAATCCGCCGATACAGATGACCAAACCTGGATGAATCCAGCTATTCAATTCGTTCTCCCTATTTTTTTCTCATAGTAATCTTCATCAACAACAATAAAAATACCCATTGCCTTTGCGATTAGAATGAGCAGCATGCAGCCGAACAATCCCAACAGAGCGAAAAATTGGGGTAAATACTGAAAATCAAAATGATAGTGAAAAGTATGGGTATACAGCCAGATAAAATCCAAGATCAGGCTCACGGCGAAACATACGAAATACAGCCGCCAAAACAGCTTTTTAGGATATATTCTTAGCTTGTTCATATTCACATTCCTCCGAAAATATTTTTCACGGCCGTTTGAGCCAGGTCATAAATGCTGAAAGTGTTTGGGAATAAGCAAAGCAGTATGGAAAAAATGGCAGTAATTGCCAAAGGTACAACCATGAACAAGTATAAAGTCCGCTGGTTCTCGATGACGTGTTTTTTTTCAGTATAGATATTAACTTTTTCTTCCAGATCTACTGCAAGTGTTTCATCTGCCGGTACTTTAGCAAAAAAGGCGTCGCGATTTACCGGAAAGAAGTAAACAACGTCTAATAGAGATCCAACAACAATAACCAATAAGAAAAAGATGTAACCCGATTCAACCGCGCCCAAAGCGACATGCCACTTGCTGATAAATCCTGCCAGCGGGGGGGCTCCGCACATACCGAAAGCGCCGATTAAAAAGGCACCCAGGGTAACGGGTAATATTCTTCCGACCCCGGCCAGCTCACTTATGGCCTTTTTGCCGGTAATTGCCGTGATCGCACCAGCACACAAAAACAGCGTAATCTTCATGAAACCATGAAAGGGAATGTGGAGCATGGCACCGGTGATTGACATGGGGCTTAAAAGGGCAACTCCCAGAATGATAAAGGAGAGCTGGTTTATGGTAGAATAGGCCAGCATTCTCTTCAGGTTGTTTTGGCCGATGGCGTAAAAATTGGCTACGATAATAGTGAATGCTGCGATAGAAGCAAGGACCAAGCCCAAGCCCAGTGTATGCATCAGGTCTATGCCGTAAATGTGACATACAATACGTATAATGCCGAAAACCCCCGCCTTGACGACAGCCACGGCGTGCAGCAGGGCACTGACCGGCGTGGGCGCAACCATCGCGGACGGAAGCCAGGAATGGATCGGCATCCAGGCTGCCTTGGCAAATCCGAGTAAAAAAAAGAAAAATATTAATTGCAGGGTGAGTTTGGAAGTAGAACCTAGGGCTGGTTTTAAAATCCCCTGAAAGTTGAAATCGGTTGTTCCAACCAAAAAATACGTCACCAATATGGCGATGAGAAAAAAAACACCGCCGGTGAGCAGATAGGCCAAATATTTATGACCGGCGGTCATGGCTTCCGGTGATTCTTCGTGGGCGACCAAAGGATAGGTTGATATGGTCAATATTTCGTAAAAGACGAACATTGTGACCAGATTGGATGCAAACGCAATTCCCATGGCACCCAGCAGGGCCAAAGCAAAAGAAAAATAAAATCGCGTCTGGGCATGTTCTTTTAAGGTCCGCATGTAGCCAATGGAATAAATGGATACTAGAATCCACAGACATGAGGAAGTGGTAGCGAAAATGAGACCCAAAGCATCTGCCTTAAAAGAAAAATCAATGCCGGGTAGTAGATTGAACCAGATGAATTGAATCGGACCTAATTTCAAAACGACCGGAGACATGGACAGCACGGTAAAACACAGGACAGTGCTGCCGATAAGGGTCCAGCTTTCCCTTGCATTCGGCCGTTTCCCCGAAAATAATATCAACAGGGCAACGACAGAAGGGATTATAACAGTCCAAACCGGTCTGTAAGCTATGGAAAACAACTCCGACATCGACTCACTCCGAGTTGAATTTGTGGTGATCCGTATCCAGGCTATAGCCCCGCCGGGACAGCAAAGTGAATCACGTTGGTCACAATAAGCTGGTTAAAAATACCGATCAACACGATGGCCAGTGCCAGGGCTATGGCCGGCAGCAGCATGCTCAGCGGTGCTTCGCCGGCATGCGGATTGTTCGAATGTCCAGTTGTATCCGGTACCTTTTCATGTGAATGAACGTAAAGACCCTTGTCGAAAACTCTGAAAAACAAGGCCACATTAATCAAAGTGCTTGCCAGCAGGGCAGTGACGAATCCCCATCGCTGCGCCTCTATCCCCCCCAGCAGTAAATACCATTTGCTGAAAAACCCGCATGTCGGCGGTACACCGATAACCGCTAAAGCCCCCACCGTAAAAACGAGGGCTGTATACGGCATGGTTCTGAAAATGCCTTTAAAATCGGCAATCCGATGCCCCTTGGTTCTGTACATGACCAGGCCTGCCACCAGGAAAAGGCATGCCATCATCAAGGCGTCGTTGACGATATGAAATATGGCACCCTGCATGGCGGTGGTATTGGCCACGCCAATACCGCCGACAATATATCCGATTTCGGCGACAATGACATACGACAGCATGCGTTTAAAATCACTCTGGGATAAGGCCATCACGGCGCCGAATAGTATGGCCAAAGTACCCAGCCACACCATAAAATCGTTTACCTGCAGAATAGTGATGGGAAACTCTGCTTTAAAAACGGTGAACATCACGCGAATGATAGCGTATGCCATCACTTTGGTCATTAGAGGCGCGACCGCGGCGCTTACGGCCGAGGGTGCATAGGTATAGGCATCCGGCAACCACCCATGTAAGGGGAAAAGGGCCATTTTTATAGCCAGACCGATTAAAATGAATGCAAATCCGGCCAGAATTGATTTGGACGCGAGAAGTTGGGGAAGCAGTTGTGAGAGGTCCGCCATGTTCAGTGAACCGGTGGCGATATACAAGTAGCCCACCCCCAACAGGTAAAAGCTGGCGCCCATGGTACCGATGATCGCATAACGAAAGCCGGCGTACATGGCCCCTTTTTCCCCCATGGCGATGAGCGAATATCCTGCCAGGGAAGCGACTTCCAGCAGTACAAAAAGATTAAACAGGTCGGCGGTGATACAAATGCCCAGAAGACCGGTAATGAACAGAAGGAAAAGGCTCCAGAACAAAGCGGTTTTTTCCGGCAGCTCGCGTTCCGCACTTTTTTTAGCGTGAACGGCCACCACCAAACTTAGCACCGAGATTAAAATCAGCATGATAGCGTTAAGATGGTCGATACGATACTCGATCCCCCACGGCGGATCCCACCCCCCCAGCTTGTAGCCTATCGGACCCTCGCCAAGCACCGATATCAAGATGTCGATGGATAGATAGACGCAGCAAGCCAAGGCACCGACTGCCAGAGGGCCACCTATCCGTTTAAACCACCAGCCGGAAAAAAATATGAAAAAGGATGCGACAAGTGGAAGTACCACAATAATGGCGGGAAACTGATGGCTCATATCGAAATTACACCGCTATCGATTACTGAATAGTTTTTGCATGTCCGGATGATGTCTGATCGCCTGTTGAAACTGCTCGTTGCGATAATCGAGCCGCTTTTGAATGATGACCAATAGTCGTTGATGTATAATGAATCCCATCTCGGGATCCTGGTGGAAAAGTTTGTTGATTTTTTCCCTTTTAAAAGAAAACACCTCGCTGGGCTCATCACTGGTGGCATCGGCGGAATAAGCGCCGCCTTCAATCATTGCCGACCAACCGAAAGAATACCCCGGTTTGATGGATCCAACGATTGCCGTGACCTTGTCTGAAATTCTTTGTTCCAGCAATACCTTGCCGTATGTCAACATGTAAAAGCGTCTGGCGGGTTCATTGGCCCTGAAGATAAATTCATCCTTGTCGAATTTGAGAACATCGACAATCTGAGCCAGCCTGTCCAGCATTGGATCCGTCAGATAGGTGAGCATGACGATCTGCTTCAAATCCTCTTTGGTTATCATTAGGCTCTCCTTCGAAAGCAATGATTCAGATGTTTACTTCCTTGCACTTATTTATTCATCCCGCAGTCGGGCCAGGATTTCATCTTCATCGAGCGTTTGGTATTGCTGGTAAATCCTGATCACCAAAGCTAGGGCCACGCCCAGTGTGGCAACGGCCACAACGATGGCCGTGAGCATCAGCACATGCGGAAGCGGATTGATATATTCAGCCGCGTGGGCCGCATGACTCTCGGCCCCATGCCCGTGGACGATGATGGGTATGGTGGCGTCTTTTTTGGCGCCGATGGAAATAAAAAACAAAATCACGGCGGTTTGAAGAATATTCATGCCGATAATCTTTTTAACCAGATTCTTTTTGGCAATCATGGCGTACAGGCCGATCATCATCAGCATGATGCAGGCCCAGTAATTGAATTTGGCAATGAAAATCGATAGCAGCTCGGTCAATTTTACAGCCCCTCGTCGTGTCTGCCGGCCGAAGCCAGGTTATAATAGAGGGTGATGATAACGGCCATCACGGTGATACCGACCCCGATTTCCACGAATAATATACCCAGCGATCTGGCCGCGACCGGATCGATGCCGAAAAGCCGTGACAGAGCACCGTAGTCGAGATAGTTGGCGCCGAAAAGAATGCACAGGGCGCCGGTGACGGCGTAAATGAGAACCCCCAGACCGCATAGCAGCACGGCCGGTTTTTCGCTGATCAGGGTGAAACTCCGGCGCATGTTGTTGGATATGGCGAACAGAATGATTGACGCTCCCAAAATGACACCACCTTGAAATCCGCCGCCGGGGCTGTGATGGCCGTGAGCAATCACATACAGTGCAAACAGCTGGCAAAAGGGCACGATGATGCGGCAGGAAGTCTGCACGATCACATCGTATGGGACCCAGGTCGAATCGATTCTTTCAAATTCCAGTGACTCCCGGGGCGGGTCCAGATCTTCTGCAATGCGCAGCGTAATTCCGGTCGGAATGTGGCGGAACATGCGCGATTCGGACTCGATCCGCGTAAATATCCGCAGCAGAAAAAAACAGGCGACCCCGGCGCAAAAGATAACGATGGTTTCAAACATGGTGTCATAACCGCGGTAATCCGCCAGGACGGCGGTGACGATGTTGGGTACCGAGGTTTCCGCCATGGTTTGTTCGATATAGCGGGGCGATACATGTACACTGGCCGGCGCCAGTGGGTCACCCCAGGGGGGAAAGTCGATGGTGCAATACACCAGAAGACTGCCGAACAGAATAACGACGATAATCCCCAGCGCTTTCAATCCTTGGTCCTCCTTGAGGTGCGAAATACAGCGGCAACGAAAAGCACGGTACTGACGCCGGCCCCGACGGACGCTTCGGTAAAGGCCACATCAACCGCCCCCATGATGGCCCACAGGAGACACATCATAAAACTGTAGGCGCCAAAGAGGATGGCGGCTCCCAACAGATCTTTGACCGTGATGGCGCCGATACCGCAAATGATAACAATCAGCAAGACAACGAATTCAATCTGCCAGATCATGTCGGCCTTCTTTTGTCCATGGTTTAAGACCCGCCCGGACCCCAGCATCCATGATCGCATGGGTGGCCGACGGGCTCGTGAGGTAAACGAAAATAACAATCAACACGATTTTGGTAGCCGTTAAAAAATTGTGCAAAGTGAAGTCTTGTAGGATATACAAGGCCATGGCCGACATCGTCAGAAACTGCCCGGCCGTGTCGAGTTTTCCGGCCGGATGAAGGCGGGTGTAAAAATCGGGAAACCGAAGAATGCCGATGGCGCCTCCCGTGAAAAAAAACAGGCCGCCGAACAAAAGCAAGATCACCAAAATTTTCATAGAATACGCCTCCCTTGCCGACGATCACTCGACGGATTTTAATACAGACCCTTTTTCTTCTGGAAATAGCGCGAAGCCGCCAGAACGGCGATAAAGTTAAGCAGCGCGTAGGCCAGCGCAATATCAATAAACATATCCACCCGGCCGTAGATCAAGCCGATTAGAATCAGCAAAACGGTTGTTTTACTGCCGATGGCGTTGACGCCGATGATGCGATCCACCACGGTCGGACCAAAAACAGCCCGATAAAGGGGCAGGACCATAATCAGGCTCAGGTAAAAACCACTATAATAAAATACGGTATCCATTATTCCTTGAAAACGTGTGCGATTTTTTCTTCCATTTCACCTGGAAGCGATTGTCCGGATGGATCGTCGATGCAATGAACGGCAAAATGACCCAACGCATTTACGTTTACGGTGATCGTACCGGGTGTAAGCGTAATGGAGTTGGCAAATACCATCCGGGAGTAATCACTTTTCAGCCGGCTGTCGAATCTGATGATTTTTGGATTGATAAGTTCCATCATTCGGGGATGGAGCACGAGATACATTACATGCAGGTTTGCCAAGAAAATCTGGTATAGCAGCCATGGAACGTAACCGGTCAGCCGGAGCCATGACAGAAAGATGCTGCGCGTTTCGCGCGAAGTGAACATCAGTTCTCCTGAAAAAGCGGCGACTATGGCGCTGGATATGAGGCCCAAAATGATGTGAAACCCATCAAATCTGCCTGATAAGATGATCCATAATGTAAACAGGATAAAAAATGAAAGAAGGAATTTGATATTAAACCTTTTGGGGCGGGATGATTTGGAAGGATTGTTCGAAGAGGAATTGTTTCCAAAGGATGTATGTACATCTTTTTTCACGCTTCTTCTCCCAGGAAGTGTTTACAATTTTCAAATACAGAAACAGGCCCTTTGACGGCTGGATGCGGCATTGAAGAGAAACAGGCGAATTCGTGTGAAGACAGTGACTGTGAAAGCTGGATCTTAACCTTGCGTCGTCGAATCGATCTTGAGCAACGGCTGTAGATTAACGGAGAGACATTCCCAATACACTGACAAAGAGCGTGAAATCAAATCAGCTTCAGGTCCAGTTGCATATTCTTCAGAGGTTCAGGTCTGCCGCGTATTTTTATACTACAAAAACAAATAAAATTTTGTCAACTCCTTATTTGTCTGATTTAACCGGCTGCCAGCGGCGACAGCGGGTCAGGTCCGATCACGACTGAAATTTCAGCGGGCTGCCCCGGAATTTAATCAAACATGTGATTCCTGGTCTTCTGCGTCAGGTCAAAGGCAATCTGCCTACGGCGGACCGTAGACAAAATTCTTGGGGTGAAGGAACAATGGAATGTTGGAATATTGGTTTCATAAGGATTATATTTTTTTCAGATCAATTTTTTAGATAAGAGGTTAATCCGCCTGCGGCGGACCGTTTTTTAAACCCAATATTCCATTACGCCATCATTCCATCATTCCAATTGACGTCTAAAGGTAAACGCCATCCCTCTGGGGCGAAATCGAAGCCGGATTCTCTGGGCTCGGATTCTTTACATTCCGGGGCAGCACCCGGCGTTAGCCGGTCGCCTTGGAAAATGCCCGCTCCAGATCATTGATAATATCGTCAATGTGTTCGATGCCGACGGACAGGCGGACCAGGTCCGGCGTCAAACCGCCCGCTCTTTGCTGCTCCTCGCTTAGCTGCGAATGGGTGGTGCTGGCCGAATGTATGGCCAGACTCTTGGCATCGCCGACATTGGCAAGGTGCGAAAACAGCTCCAGGCTTTCGATAAACTTCTTCCCGGCTTCCAACCCGCCTTTAATACCGAATACGACCATGCCGCCGAATCCATTTTTAAGGTAGCGGCTGGCCACAGGGTAGGTCGGATCGTCTTCCAGACCCGGGTATCGGACCCAGGTCACACCCGGATGGTTTTTCAGGTATTCGGCGACTTTTTGTGCATTTTCACTATGGCGCTCCATTCTCAGGGTCAGCGTTTCCAGCCCCTGTAGAAACATCCAGGCATTGTCGGGTGAGAGGCAGGCTCCGAGATTTCTCAACGGCACCAGCCGCATTCTCAAGATAAATGCCAGCGGGTTCAAATCTCCCAGGTCGTGCGCATACCGCAGGCCATGGTAGCTGGGATCCGGTTCGTTGTAGAGCTTGAATTTCGGGTCCGTCCAGTCGAATTTGCCCGCATCGATGACAACGCCGCCGATGCCGGTGCCGTGGCCGCCCATCCATTTGGTCAGCGAGTTAATGACGATGTCCGCACCGTGTTCAATGGTTCTCAGCAGACCGGGGGTGGTAAAAGTGGCATCGATGAGCAGCGGCAGACCATGCTGGTGGGCGATTTCAGCCACCGCTTCGATGTCGGTGAATTCCAGGACCGGATTGCCGATGGTTTCAATAAAAATCGCCCGGGTTTTGTCCGTGATGGCGTCTGCAAAATTCTGAGGATTCAGCGGATCGACAAACTTGACGCCGATACCGAACTGCGGAAAAATGGTGTCGAACATCGTGTAGGTTCCGCCGTAAAGGTTGTTGGCCGATACGATTTCTTCACCGGCCGAGCAGATGTTGATGATCGCATAATATACGGCCGAGGTACCCGAAGAAAGCGCCAGAGCCGCCGCACCACCTTCAAGGGCTGCAATGCGGTTTTCCAGAACCTCCTGGGTCGGATTCATGATACGGGTGTAAATGTTGCCGAGTTCTTTGAGCGCGAAGAGGTTGGCCGCATGCTCGGTGCTTTTAAACACATAAGAAGAAGTTCGATAGATCGGAACAGCCCTGGCCGTCGTTGTCGGATCGGGCTGCTGGCCTGCGTGCAGGCAGAGGGTTTCAAGTTTGAAGTCGTCGCTCATGGTTTTTCTCCTTTTGTCATTTGTCTGGTTTATGGCAATAAAATTCGATTTCTACCCTGTGCTATATCGAAATATGGCCTTCTTGAATTGCTTGGCCTTCGGCTCAAACATCCATGCCCCGGCTTCCTTGAATTTTCCGGCAGTGATGGAGACAATGACATAGAGATAGCCCTCCCAGGCTAACTCGCGGTCGTGTTCCGAGGGGGTGCACGGATGATCCGGATGGGAGTGGTAGAAACCGCAAATCCCAATTCCATCTTGCTCGGTGCGTTGGTCGATGGCTAAGAATTCCAGGGGGTCAACCAGGTAGCGTCTGGTTGGATCCTCCAGGGTCACGTTTTTTGCCGGATGGATCTCGGCCACATGCAGCGGTGCGTCGCGGGCGCACAGCAACATACCACAAGCTTCCCTGGGATAGGTTGTGGATGTGTGATCAAGGATGCGGCGCCAGGATTGATCTTCAATCGTCCAATGCATTTTCGCTGCTGGCGGCATTAAGAATTCCTTTCTAGTTCTGACAGTCTGTCAATTCAACCGTCCCGTCGGTTTCACCTCAGGCTGTCCAGGGCCTGGCCGAGATCCTCACAGATGTCCGCAACATCTTCGATACCCACCGAAAGCATGATCAAATCAGCGGTAACCACCCTTTTTATGCATGTTAAACCTCCATTGATGATGATAGCCCTGCTTACATCCTGCACCGCGACTCCGACCTTAAAAGTATCAAGCATAAAATTGTTACATCGTGGTACAAGTGTCAACAAAAAAAATTTACAACCAAGGATGAAAGGTATCGGATAAATCTTATATCCATTTCGCCGTTTGATGGGGCCCTATATTTTTTGACTTAAGTCATGCCAAAGTAGATGCGTGCGGCCATAAAGAATAAAATAATGCATCATGGCTATATAAAGGTAAGAAGGACCAAAAACTATGTGAGGTGAGAAATGGAAGCATATTTGAATAAAGGCATCAAAGAGGTTATTAACCAATTTCCCGAAGTAGAAGATATCCTCAATGAATATGACATTGGGTGTGCCCCTTGCATGGTCGGCACCTGTCTTTTAAAAGATATCGTTCAGATTCACAACCTGAATCAAGATGATGAACAGGCATTGATGGCAAAAATCGCCAAGGCTATTTATCCTGATAAAGAAATAACGGTCCCTGAAATTAAAAGCAGGAACAAGGAAAAGCCAAAAGAAATAGTATACTCTCCACCTATGTAAAAGTTGGTTGATGACCAATTTGGGTATTCGCCTTCAAAATACGAGGAATTCATTGATAGGTTGGAGGAAAAAATCAAACAAAAATAAACAACCCTGCAGATTGCTGCAGGGTTGTTTATTTCATAATGCTGTACACATAGTTGTCACAATGTCTAACCTAATTTAAGTATAAAAGATCCCCCATTAGTTAATATAGGTATTTGAAATCTCTAACATGCTTGAGTTACCGGTGCAGTGATGATATAAATAATTCAGGGGAAGCATTATTGGAACACCGGTAGCAGCACCCACCATTCGTGTTGAATTTAATCCGCACACTGCTTTGGAATTAAAATCCCAAATCGCAATACTCAAATTGCAAACAATTCGACAAGCCGTTCGACAGGCTCACGGTCCTGAGCAACGTCGAAGGACTCACCATCCCGATCCAGGTTGAAGGACTATATCGAAATTACAACATCCTCGGAATATATCTATATTCCTGCGTTTTCGCGTGTTGCTCTACGGACGCTTCAACGCCAGAATTTGTGAATTTTAATCTTCGCGAACCCTTACCATCACTCGGTGTATAGAAAATTCGTTCCGCCTGTTTGGTTCAGGCGTTCTACCTGCTTGCAGGATCCAGCCAAACCGTGTGGATATCGTTCACTGTTTCTTTTACTGCTTGGAGAGCGTTCAGGAGCCGGGTGTACATCAGCCCCAACCCTATGATTTCAGCCAAAAGCAGCATGGAATCCAGATCGCGCTGAGAAACTTCCCACACCTCGTGATGATACAATCTGACAGCTCCGATTACCTTGCCGTATAAAATAATGGGGAGCGAAACAATCGCCTGTATACCTTCGTCTTTTGCTTCCTGGGGATATTGCAAAAGGTCTGATTTCGAGATGTCGCTGACGACCATCGACTCTCCCTTCAGCGTCTGAGCAATACTTTTTTCCAACAATACAGGACCCTTATTCAGGTACTGGATGCTCAGCCCGAAGCTGCCCAGAATTTCCAGCTCCTCCGATTCCATGTTCAAGGCAAATATACTGCATCCTTTTAACTTCAGGGTTCCCACCAGAAGCTGTGACAAGTGTCCGGTCATGATATCCATATTGTCCGACTGGGCAATGGCCCGTGAGACCACCTTGAACACATCAATATCTATCTTTTCTTCGATGCCCATGAAACGCCTCCTCATCGATTCTGTGGTGATTATATTTTTACTCCTGCAACCGCCTGCCGTGCTGTTTTCAAGATACAATACAGATGGTTGTATCACTCAAAGACTCCACCAGTTTGCTATACACGCTCCCGGTAAAAAAACGTTTGACCCTGCCGCGTTTGTGATTCAGCACGATCAAATTGAATTTCTCTGTTGACCAAAGCTCGATAATTTCCGAAGCAACATCCTTCTTCCGTGGTTTAAATACACATGTGATATCGACAGACGCAAACCCGCTTTGTACAAGTTGATCTTTGATCGATTGCAGGGCGGCTTCCTGCTCGGAGAACTTTTTAGTGAGGTAGCTCACGCTGTCTCTTAATCTTCCAGTAATCTTGTCATCAGTTACATCCATGGACGGCAGGGGTGTGTAGGCATAAAAAAGCGTAATTTTGATATCTTTCTGATTGGCAAAGGCAGTGACGATAAAGTTAAATGCTTTCTGATCGTAAGGAGTAAAATTATACGGGAGTAATATATTATGACCGTCCATTCTATCCTCCTTTCTTCAAAGATTAACCGCGGGTTAGTTTGGCGACAAATTTGATCCGGCCAATGCAGGGAATAAATAAATTGTAAAGCCGAACTACCTGCCGCCTGATCGTTAACCGACAGATCTCTACTGAATATACGAATTAAACCTCTTAATGAGACCGTGTTTGAATTGATGGATTAGGCTGGAGAGAGACTTTGCCGTGATGCACTGTGCAGGCGTTGTGTTCAGCATATTGCACTTTAGCCTTGTTAAAACTGTCACATTGCCGCAAAGACTGTCAAGAAAAAATTTTTTCGCCGGATGATGAAGAGTCTATCCGATTTCCGTCAACAGGTTGATGCCGTATTTTTTTATGCGCTTCCAAATCGTGACGCGGCTGACGCCCAAAATCCGGGCAGCCTCTGACTGGTTGCCGCCAGTCTTTCGCAAAACCGCCAGAAGATTTTCTTTTTCCTGGTTGTCAAGGGATGGGACGGCCTCAGGTTGCGGGCACACCGGACTTGCGCCGGCGACTTTGGGCGGCAGGTGCCGAACCCCGATTCCACCGCTTGAGCAAAGGACAAAAGCATATTCGATCGTGTTGCGAAGTTCCCGGACATTGCCCGGCCAAGTGTAAGCCGTCAGCCTTTCAAGCGCCTCCGGAGCGAGCCCCAGGATTCTCTTTCCTGTTTTGACATTGTTTTGGCGGATGAACTCCTGGACGATCATCGGGATGTCCGATTTGCGTTCTCTGAGTGACGGGCAGTTGATCGGAAATACGCTTACCCGAAAATACAGATCTTCCCGAAAAGCCCCTTGTGCAATGAGTTTATCGAGATTTTTGTTTGTGGCGGAAATGATGCGGACGTCCACTTTAATTGGCTTGTGATCACCGACCCTTTCGATCTCCTTTTCCTCCAGGACCCGCAGAAGTTTAACCTGGGTCGACAGTGGGATATCGCCGATCTCATCCAGGAATATGGTTCCGCCGTGGGCTGCCTCGAATCGGCCGATTCGGGTCCGGTCGGCCCCGGTGTATGCGCCTTTGGTATGACCGAAGAGTTCGCTCTCCAGCAGATTCTCATTGAGCGCGGCGCAGTTGACTTTTATAAACGGGCTGTCCCGGCGCGGACTGACCTCATGAATGGCCCGGGCCACCAGTTCCTTACCGGTCCCGCTTTCACCGTGGATCATGACCGGTGACTCCGTCGCAGCAACGTTTTCGATGAGTTCGTACACGCTTAGCATGGACGGCGATTTGCCCAGAATGCCATGATAGCCTTCATCCATGTGTAGCGTTTTGCGCAGGGATATGATCTCGTCCTGCTGCCTGACAATTTCTGACATATCCGTCAGGGTTTCAACCGCACCGATGATCTGCCCGTCATGATCGCGGAGGATGGATGCATTTTTGATAATGTTAACCGTGCGACGCTCCTTGTTGGTAATCAAACATTTTTTGGCACGCACATCTCCACGGGCGTACAGTCCGCACCAGCGTTCGGCACGCCCTTTACCGAAAATATCACAACCGGTGCAATCCAGGATTCGGCATGACTTGCCGACGAGTTCAACGGCTTTGTATCCTGTCAGGCGTTCAGCGGATGGATTGACCGCCAGGATTTTGCCTCCTGGGTCAACCACCAGAACGCCGTCCTGAAGGGTATCAACAATCGTTTTCCAATGTTCGGATAAGTCCATTTGAATCATTCACCACGAAAATTGACAACTGCACCGCTCCGGCCGAAGGGCGGTGTGTATTAACCTGTAAAGTTAACACCTGTTAACATAATACCCCCGTCAGTCGATTTCAAGTAAATTGGAAGAATTAATTTTATAATAATTTAAACATATTATGTGGATATGGTATTTTGGCACGCTCGTTGCTCACGGATCCTAATCGATTATGTTGAGCCGAGTGGCCGACATCAGCACGTGACAGTATGGTGAATTACAGGGCGGCAACTAAGTCCTTCGATTCATAAATACGATACCGTATTTATTCATTCAGGACTTAGTGCTGAGTGAGCATTATAAATGATTTTCTCTCTGAAATTACGTGACTGTATTTGCGAATCGAAGCATTAAGTCAGCGTCAAGTTGCTGCTGAATATATCGAACTCCTCTTTATTGCGCAGCATAACAATGAATCAGCAAGCCTTTCAGACAGTGGTGATCCTGATTAAAGACGCAGACCGGATAGATGACGGGTTGCGTACCGGGCGCATGCTGCTTCAAGCGGGTGTGCGTGTGCGCATCTTTCTGCTTGGAAGCAAGGTGTTTGCAGCCAATGAAGACAGGTCCAGACGACTTCGATCCATCCAACAGATGGGGGCCGAGACCCTGACCGACCACACGGTTGCCAACCCTCAATACTGTGATGTTATCGCACCCATCGATCAGATGGCGGATGGGCTTCTGGAGGCAAATGCCGTCATCACTTTCTAAGGAAAAGAATGCAAAAGGTTCTACACATTCTCAAAACCGAACCTGATGAGACGGTCGAGCAGTTTATCGAGGCTATTTCCGGAGATGAAGGCGCGACGGTGGTGAATCTTTACCGGGACGGTATCTCGGACGCTGCGGTGAATTGGGTCAGGCTAGTGGACGATATATTTGATCACGATAAGGTTATCTGCTGGTGGTAGGCGGGTTCTATATCGCGTCAGCGCTAACCGAAAACGAAGCACGATTATGAAAACGAAGCTGGGTATACTGGTCAACTCACCCAATCATATGGATTATGTGATCGCTCTGGCCCGAGCCGCCCATGCTAAAGGCAAGGACGTACATATTCATCTCACCCAGCAGGGCGTGTTGCTGTTGCGTGAGAAGGCCTTTAGCGACCTGATCCGTCTGGTCAAGGTCTCAGTCTGTAAAGAAAGTGTCAAGGTATTCGGTCTGAAAGCTGAGATCGGTAACAGCCGGGAGAAAATTTTGGCGCCATCTTGCCGTATGGCTGAATTACTGAGCGATAGTGACCGCTGTGTTGTGTTTTAAACATAGAAGATTTGCGACTTCCGATTTGTCGAGTCGCAATGCAATGCATGCTCCGGCATTTATTTTGCGGCCTGGGTGTTAGCCCTCTGAATTAACAGGTGTTAACACTCTATGGCAACACACTGATTAACAGATTTAGGTTCAATCAGATTTTATATTTTATTTCAGGTGGTTATTGCGATGTTTCAATTCGGTGAAAATTGGCACGTCCGTTGCAAAACGACAGCGAAAGCAGTTCCAACGTATGAAGCCATGCAATGGGCATAATTGATTTATTGAGAAATCGGAAATGAATCTAGAAAGGAGAAGAGCGAAATGCGAAAATTAATTTTTATCGCACTGGCCGTTGTTTTTTCACTCACCAGCGTCGGGGCAGTATTGGCGATTGATAAAGGCAACAAACGCAAAGGAAAATACATTTACCGCAAGGTTTATAAAGCCTGCTATCAGAGGGGCGAGGTGGAATCTGTGAAGCCACCCCTTAATCCGGATGCCAAAACCCAATCGGAGTGGACTCAGGTTTTTGACAGCAGGAGCTTCGATGAGTTTGGATGCCGGGAAGAGTGGACCAATCTGTCCGACCAGGATTTGAGCCACATTTACTCTTACCTGCACGACCATGCCGCGGATTCGCCCACACCGCTCAAGTGTAAATAGGCCGGATCGCATCGGATCGGTGCCTGTTGGGAATATTATAAAATGAATGAATGGAGGTTGTAATGAAATTGCGTAAAAATCTTATTCTTATGGTTATTGCCGCAGCGTTGCTTTCATTGGGCACTGTGGTGTCCGCCGCACAGCAAAAGGCGGTAGAGCCGGCTGAAGCAGCTGTGCAGGATGACAGCTGGAAATTTCATGCCATCGTGGATGTCGACTTCGTCATGCAGTCTGTGAAAGTGCCGATGCCCGAAAATGTAATGATTATTGACGCCCGGCCAAAGCGGGTCAAGTACGACAAAGGCCACATCCCCATGGCGGTCAGCATTCCGGATTCCAAATTTGACAAGATGACCGACAAGCTGCCGCAGGATAAAGACGCACTGCTCATTTTTTACTGCGGCGGGTTGAAGTGAAAGCTGAGTCACAAATCAGCCTGGAAGGCTGAAAAACTCGGCTACACCAATGTAAAAGTTTTTGCCAAAGGTTTTCCCGCATGGATGAAAGTCAAAGGCAATTATGCCGCTGTTTCCGCGGAATGGGTCAAAAAACAGATCGACAAAAATGCAGACATGGTGCTGGTGGACTCTCGCCCCAAGCGCAAGAAGTACGACAAGGGTCATATCCCCACCGCCATTAGCATTCCGGACACCCAGTTCAGCAAAAATATAGACAAGCTGCCGCCGGAAAAAGACAAGCTGCTGGTTTTTTATTGCGGGGGCTTCAAATGCAAATTGAGCCATAAATCCGCTAAAAAGGCCATTGATCTGGGCTACACCAAAGTAAAAGTATTTGCAGCCGGATATCCGGCCTGGAAAGCATATGCCGGTGCGGACAGCATAGCCAAAGCCGGGGTGACCAAGATTAAGCCGGGCAAGGAAGAAGGCAGCATCGATCTTGATTTTTTCACCAAGATCGTCAAGGAGAATCCATCCAGTGTATATCTGATCGACGTGCGGGACCCGGACGAATTTGCAACCGGCAGCTTCAAAAACGCAGAGAATATCCCGGTCGATAAGCTCGAGGACAGAATCCCCTCGCTGCCTGCCGATAAACCGATTATATTTGTCTGCGGAACCGGTGCCAGAAGCGGTGAAGCATACTATATGGTCCAGGATCTGAGACCCCAGTTGAAGGAAGTGTATTACGTCGAAGCGGAAATTACGATCGCCAAAGACGGATCATTTAAACTGACCGAGATAATCAATTAGTATTTATGCAACTCACACGGACCGCTGCTGTTTGCCTGTTAAAGGCGACTGCAGCTGGTTCGTGGATTTAGCGTCGACCGCAGTCCGGGAGATTTCAATGAACGTATTTAGATATCACCGAAGCTATAGTATTTTTATCACAATATTTACCATCGTGCTGTTTGGCCTAATCCAGGGAGCGATTGCCGCGCAAAAAGCCACCGACCAAGCCCCCGGCCGGGTGATGGCCCGGCAGGCGACAAAAGCACCCAAAATATGGATTACAGCGGACCATTCCAAGCTCAAAGAACTCCAGCGCGAGTTTAAAAACGGTAAGCAGATTACCCAGGCCTGCCTTTCCTGCCACTCCGAAGCCGAAGCACAGTTCCATAAAACGATTCACTGGACCTGGATTGCGCCGGATACCAACAGTCAGGTCGGAAAAGCCGGCTATTCACTGAACAATTTTTGCATCTCCACCAATAAAACCAAGGATAAAAGTTGCCTGGCCTGTCACCCGGGATGGGGCACATCCACCGAAGCCGTCAACTGCCTTGCCTGTCACGGACAGCAGGATATCAACTGGGACGAAGCCTTCGAAGATATGCAATATTTTTCCGAGGCCGATGACGAAGAATCCAAGGAAATGGCCCGTGAGCTGCAGGCTGAAATTCAACAGGCTGTGCAGAAGGTTGGCCGGCCGACACGTAAAAATTGTGGCTCCTGTCATTTTTACGGGGGCGGCGGTGATGGCGTGAAACATGGTGATCTGGATACTTCCCTGGCCAAGCCCAATAAAGTGCTGGATGTCCATATGGGTACCGACGGTCAGAACTTTGACTGTGTTCGCTGCCATACCACGAAATTGCACAATATTGCCGGGCGTGTATACACCGCACCGGCGGCAACCGACCGCAAGAGCCTGATCGAAGATGATTTGACGTCAAAGATAACCTGTGAATCTTGTCACGGCAGCGCGCCACACAAAAACGATTTCAAGGCCAATGACCATACCGACAAAGTCGCCTGCCAGAGCTGTCACATTCCGACCTTTGCCCGAGTGAACCCGACCAAAATGTCCTGGGATTGGTCTCAGGCCGGTAAAAAGAAAGACGGCAAGCCGTTTAAGACCAAAGACAGCTTCGGTAAATACGATTACATGTCGATCAAAGGTCAGATGAAATGGGACAAAAATGTTATGCCGGAATACTTCTGGTACAACGGCTCTATCAAAAGTGTATCAGCCAAAGACGTCATCGACCCGGCCCAGGTCGTAGCGGTCAGCCATCCAGTGGGCAGCCGAGAGGATAATAACGCTCGTATTTATCCGTTTAAAATTCACCGGGGCATGCAGCCCTATGACAAAGTCAACAAGACGTTGCTGGTTCCGTTGCTGTCGGGAGACGATGGTTACTGGAAGACCCTCGACTGGAACCGGGCACTGTCTAAAGGTCAGCAGGCTGTTGATTTGCCGTTTTCCGGTGAATTTGACTTTGTGGAGACCAGTTATGTGTATCCAACCACCCATATGGTCGCACCCAAAGAGAACGTAGTCGGCTGCAGCGAGTGCCATGTTAAGAAAGACAGTCGACTGGCCGGACTGAACGGTTTTTATATGCCCGGTCGCGACAGCTCCCGGCTGATCGACACTTTGGGTTGGATCCTGGTCATTGGATCCCTTCTGGGTGTTATGTTCCACGGTCTGGGCCGAATTTTTACCAATGGTAACGGAAGAAGAAAGGAAGACTAATCCATGTCGGTTAAAAAAATGGTCAACATATATCTTTACACGCGTTATGAGCGTTTCTGGCACTGGCTGCAGGGTGTGGCCATCATACTGTTGCTGATCACCGGTTTTGAAGTGCACGACACTTTCACCCTGCTGGGTTTCAGAACCGCGGTTGACGTGCACAATTTTGTCGGGCTTTCCTGGCTGATCCTGTTTGCCTTTTTCGTGTTCTGGATTTTTACAACCGGTGAATGGCGTCAGTACGTGCCGACCACAAAAAAGATGTTCGCCATGGTCCGCTATTACAGCTACGGCATATTCAGAGGAGAGACGCATCCGGTGCCCAAGCGCAAAGAAGCCAAACATAATCCTTTGCAGCGGCTGGCTTACCTGTCGCTGGCGGCACTGCTGCTGCCGATTCAAATGGCTTCCGGCTTTTTATACTGGGGATACAACTCCTGGCCGCAGTGGGGTCTGGAATGGCTTCCTTTGAAAGTGGTGGCCCTGGTGCATCTGGCAGGAGCATTTGCAATCCTTTCTTTTCTGGTCGTGCACCTTTATATGACCACCACCGGTCATTCACTTTTTGCCCACATCAAGGCCATGATTACCGGCTGGGAAGAGGTGGAAGAAGGGGAACCGGTAGAGGACTGGGAACGCAAAGAAAGAAAAAAAGCGGTTTCGGCCGTCTAGGTTAACGATTGAATAACGGATCAGTTTCTGCTTACTTTTTCTCCTGTAAAACAAACACCCCGGATTTTTGAATCCGGGGTGTTTGTTTATTCGGCCCCAAATTTCGATTCCTTATTATGACAAATTATTGATTATCGACCCGATTTTCAGTAGAATCGCGGTGATTATAGTGATTTTCAAAATTTCGTTCCGTTTGAGGCAAACTCCCAATTGAGGATTCAAATTACAAATCAATGTCATTAACTTAAAGAATGGTATTATCTCTGTGGGAGCGGCTTCCAGCCGCGATTAAGAATACAAAGAGACTTCTTATCGTGGCTGGAAGCCACTCCCACGAAAATGTGATGTTAAGTAAACGATATTGAATTATAAAATATAATTTTTTGCTGTTTTATAAAAAGAAAGAGCGACACGCGGCGCAAGCGCATGCGCTGCGGAACGATACCGTGACCCGGCATCTGGCATCCGGCATCCGGTATTCGGCATCTGGCATCCGGCATCCGGTATCATTCATCTAATAAATAATTGCGATCAATATTAGCCAATCGCTGTTAGACAAATCAATTTACACATTGAGGAGGAAATAATGAATTTCGAATCGATTGAATCGGTCCTGCAGTTTGCCATCGAAAAGGAGGAGGAAGCTGTCGCATTTTATGAGGAGGTTGCCCAGCAGGAGCCCTTCGCCGGCGCTAGAGAAACCTTTGAGGAATTTGCCGCCGAAGAGCGTAAACATGCGGCGCTGTTGAGGGATTTTGAAGGCAATAAAGAAAAAATTGAAGAATACAAATTAAAATGGATTCCCGATATGAAGCGCAGCGATTACATGGTGGATATGGAATACGAAAAGGGCATGCATTATGCCGATATCCTGCGTCTGGCCATGAAGCGGGAAGAAAAAGCCCTGGCGCTTTACAACGAACTGCAGGCAAAAACCGACAAGGAAGAATACATTCGTCTTTTTAAGGTACTGGCCCAGGAGGAAGCCAAGCACAAGCATTTCCTGGAGGGGATGTACGACGACTACATGGCCGAGATGGGTGACTGATCTGTAAATTCAGATAGTTACGATTGTGAATTGACCATTTGGTCAACAGGATAATCAACATTCTGGATTTGAGTATTCAACCAATCCATATAAAAATGGCCAAAGCCTGTCTCAGGTCATCATTTAACAAAGATGTATAATTAGCGTCCATTCTCTCAGGACAACTAAGATATATTCAGACAACCTGTCAGGCTAAGATACGGTTTGGATATCAAAAGTTCTCAAAGGTGGTTAAAATCTGCGATTAATAGCAGATAGCAAAACCATCGCCAACATTGTATGATCACAATTTTTAGTGGTTGCGTAAAATTTAATAAGGTGCGGCATCCATTGAGAATAGCGCACCTTTCTTAATACCACCTCGAATTAAAGTATAGCAGAATATTGGACTTGGCATTAGCGGGCAATTAAGTCTATTTCGGCCATAGTCAACCTTAGAGCGAATTGAGATAGGTGTGTAGATTGGTGCCTTTCTTTGTCAGGCCCAGTTTTTTTCTCGACATACGGCGGTGCTTTTCAACAGTGTGAAGGGCTATATTGAGTAGGCGTGCAATCTCTTTGTTAGTCAGACCGTTTTTAACGAAATTGCAGACTTCGATCTCTCGTGGAGACAGCCTTACTCTGAAGTTGGCCACTTTTTGGCCAAAGGAGGAGGCTATATTTTCGAGGGCCTTACGGTACTGCTCAATATACATTTCATTACCTTTGTTTAGCCTGACTTTCTCCAAGGAGGGCAAGACAACTTGCTCAATGTTTGCTGTGACTCGATCTTTGAGCTCCTTCTTTTCCAGCCCGATCTGAGCGATAAGTTCTTTTAATGCAATGTTTTTTTCCTCCAGGGCTCTCTTTTGCTCGATGAGTTTCTCCGTTGATCGTTTCAGTTTTTCTTGAGCTTCGAAGAGATCTGATACATTGAGGCTCGCGCCCCATATATACAGTATCTTGCCTTTCCGGATGCCGGGAGTGATATTATTCAAAATTACTTTGGATTTACCGTCGGAGGATTTCTCGTGGGTAATCATATTTTGCATGCGGTAAGTATTCTGCACCAATTCGGCCACTATATTCATGTTATTTAAGTCTGACTCCTTCATGAATTCTTTTAGAGGCTTGCCGCACACTTCCCTTCCTTTTTTAAAGCCATATATTCGGGCGGTTACATCATTAGCTTCGGTAAAAACGCCATTGGTGAAGACACTTTGAACTTGCTGTGATTCAGGAGCGTCAGGTGAGATAGGCGGATCAAAGTCTATACGCCAGATTGCCTCATTTGCATTCTCCATATATGCAGAAAATCGATTTTCTTTTTCTGCGACCAGTTCCTTCAACCTTTCCTTTTCTTTAAACTGAGACGTAACATCTCTTAGCACCCAAATTAAGTGCGTCATTTTACCGGATTGATCGCATATGGGTATAATAGAAAGTTCATTAAAAAAGAGCGAGCCATCCTTTCTATAATTACGCGCAACCGCAGTGCATTTACTACCGCTCTTAATTGCATCCCGAATTTGCTCAAGAGATCCCTGCTTATTATCTTTACCCATCAAAAACCTACAGTTCTTTCCCAGGACCTCTTTGGGTTCGTAGCCCGTTATTTCTTGGAATGCCTTATTTACGAAAACAATGGGGTTCTTTTTCTGTCCGCATTCCGTAATGACGTAGCCGAATGAGGCAGCCATAACAGATTTTTCCAACAACTCTTTAAAGACTCGGTCACTCAGGCTGAGATTTGAACTGGAGAAGGTGAGTTTCTTTTTTATGGGAGCATTGTTCATTGCAGATATGTCCTCCATGAGTAGCTAGGCTTCTATCACTCCACGCAGTTTGTGTGGAACATACTGAGCATATTATATGCTCAGTATGTGCTCATTAAAGTGATTTGTCAATTAGATCGATCGCTCTTAATTTTATCAAGGGCGAAGCTGTCTTCAATCCTGCATCCAACGTTTCACTTTTTTTTACAGAATCCTCACCTGATTAGAAACACTGCGAGGAATGGCCTTTGAGTGGCATCCACCATACAGGTGATCAACCGCATTTGGATGTTGAATCGAACCACAGTGCGCCCGGATTTGGCGTGTATGTACGGCTTTCAGATTTAGCGAAAAAGAGTGAAAAACGAATACAGAACAACTTTTCATCTTAAAGCCTAAGTACAAAAAAGGAGAGGAAAATGAAAGCACACCCCAAAAGATATGCCCATCTAAGTAAATTGCTCATAGTTGCCGTAGCTATCGCGGCACTGGCACTGCCCGGCATGGCAGTGGCCCAGGACATCGGAAGCCCTGACCCCAAAGTCCTCGAAGGACTCTATCCCGGCAAGACCTTTTCACCTTACGCCCAACGTCCCTTTCCCAGCCGGGTGTACTGGGGAGACACCCACCTGCACACCGGGCTGTCGCTCGATGCCGGGTTGTTCGGCTGCATCCTTGATCACGAAGACGCATACCGCTTTGCTCGTGGCGAAGAAATTAAGTCGTCGACCGGCCTTCCAGTCAAGCTTGGCAGGCCGCTTGACTGGTTGGTGATCACGGATCATAGCGACATGATGGGCATTGCGACCGATATCCAGAAGGGGGCATCCAATATTTTGGCGGTTCCTAAGGGCAAGGAATGGCATGAAGGATTTAGTAAGGGCGGCGAAGCTGCAGGCAAGGCCGCGTTTGACCTGATCACCAATTTTTCGCAGATGACGCTTCCCGAGCAACTCGTTAAAGACTAATCTCCAGGTTCGAAGGTCTACAACAGTATCTGGGATGAAATTATCGATACCGCAGAACGCTACAACGAGCCGGGACGGTTCACAGCCCTGATTGGCTATGAATGGACGTCGGTCCCCAAAGGTTTTAATCTGCACCGCAATGTGATCCTGCGCGACGGCGGGGACCGGGCACGGCGTGTGCTCCCGTTGACCACGCAGCCGCCTATCGGATCTCAGGATCCGCTGGATCTTTATAAGTGGCTGGAAGACTATGAAACCAAAACAGGAGGCCAGGCACTTGCGATTGCCCACAACGGCAACCTCTCTAACGGCTGGATGTTTCCCACCGCAGAAACCTATGCCGGCGGCAAAGTCGACAAGAACTATGTGGAGCAGCGTGCCAAATGGGAACCGCTTTACGAGGTGACGCAGATAAAAGGTGATGGAGAGGCACACCCATTGCTGTCGCCCAACGATGAGTTCGCCGATTACGAAACATGGGACGTTGGGAATCTCGATATCACTGAACTCAAGAAACCCGACATGCTGCAGCGAGAATACGCACGCGAAGCGCTGAAGGTCGGTCTTGCCCTCGAAAAAAAGCTCGGCACGAATCCCTACAAGTTTGGGATGGTCGGTGCAACGGACAGCCACACCGGTCTGTCCACTGCCGAAGAGGAAAACTTTTTTGGAAAATCAACCAGTGTCGAACCTTCCGCAACACGGATTCAACACCCCTTCGTCAAATCGAAACTCGGCGCCATTGAAGGCGATATGCTGGCTGCCTCCGGTTACCAGGCTGTCTGGGCGGTGGAGAACACGCGTCAGGCGATTTTCGATGCCATGGAGCGCAAGGAGACCTATGCCACCACCGGTCCGCGCATTCGGGTTCGTTTCTTCGGTGGTTGGGAGTTCAATGACAATGACTTGCGAAGCCGCGCGCCAGCGTTCATCGGCTACGAAAAAGGTGTGCCCATGGGTGGTGATCTTAGAGAAGCTCCAAAAGGTAAGAAAGCACCGACATTCATGGTTTTTGCCCTGCGTGATCCCATTGGCGCCAATCTCGACCGCATACAAATCATCAAAGGATGGCTCGATAAAAAAGGCAAGACGCACGAGCGCATTTATGATGTTGGGGTTTCCGGCGGACGTAAGATCGGATCGGACGGTCGATGCAAAACGCCCGTGGGAAATACCGTAGACATTGAAGCGGCGAACTGGACAAACACCATTGGAGCTTCCGAACTCTTGGCCGTTTGGACCGACCCGGATTTCGACCCGAATCAAAAAGCCTTCTATTATGCCCGTGTTATCGAGATCCCGACACCGCGTTGGGTGCTATATGACATGGTGCGCTTGGGAGCGAAGGTTCCCAATGGAGCAAAATTGGTCCATCAGGAGCGGGCCTACACCAGTCCCATCTGGTACAAGCCTGAATCTTAGTAGGAGGTACCGATGAATCGACTTAACCATCACTTGTTTTGGATTTTATTGCTTTGCACCATGGTATGCCTGCCGTCCACGGCAATAGCCCAGGATAAACCTAACATCGTTCTGGTCTTCATGGACAACTTTGGCTGGGGCGAGCCCGGGAGTTATATTTAAAAGTTGTGTTTAAAGGAAAAGGCGGTGTATCCACCGGTAGATTGTTAGCAGCAGTCAACCGGCCACACTAAAAAGGAAAGGATACACCACCCATGAACCAGGAT
>Ga0126331_1000183_pt1 | contig 26617 bp, 18 predicted proteins | sample InaspJWI98metaG_FD_96379 | JGI IMG/M metagenome (GOLD analysis project Ga0126331, IMG submission 96379) | Marine gutless worms symbiont microbial communities from Oahu, Hawaii - Inanidrilus sp. 2 OAHU.JWI-98 metaG | ecosystem: Host-associated > Annelida > Digestive system > Unclassified | place... | reverse complement strand
TTATCCTGGTTCATGGGTGGTGTATCCTTTCCTTTTTAGTGTGGCCGGTTGACTGCTGCTAACAATCTACCGGTGGATACACCGCCTTTTCCTTTAAACACAACTTTTAAATATAACTCTCGCGTTCATACAGATGGCAAAAAAGCGCTCGCTCGGCGATAAGGCTCACGGCAGCCACAATCAGCGGGGCCAAAACCAGGGCCAGCCAGAATGCGAGCGGTCCACCACCCAGTGCCGTGGCAATGCTGTGGGCGGCAAAGGCGCCGATCATATACAGCGACCCGTGCGCGACATTCGGCACCCTGAGTACCCCGAGAACAAAACTCAAGCCCGATGAAACAATAAAAAGAATCATTGCGCGGCTCAGTCCGACCAGCAGGTGGCTGCCCAGGGCGTAGAAATTAAACGTTTCGGTCAGAGCCATCGATAATATTCCAGCGTCTCGAATTAATTGATTGGACAAATGGGGCTCATTATCACAGAAACCATCATCCCGCATTCAGCCTTGAGTCCCGAAGGGATGCTCCTCGAAGTCACGCGTCAGCGGGACTGCTCCTCAAGGCCTGAAAAGCCGTTCCTTAGGTGACGTCAAAGTAATTGTGTAAATCATCGTTAACTAAAAATTACCTCTCGCAAAGACGCAAAGGCGCCAAGTTTATGAAAAATAAAAAACTGGGATTAATCAAAATATTCTTTGCGTCTTGGCGTGAGAATTTAATAATTTCGCCTTAATAAAATGATTTCAAGGCTATGTCTCAAAGAATGACTTATCCCTGAGGCCACCATGTCTCGGCTTCAACGATATGCTGCAGGATGCAGCTCTATCGGCCAGCTGCATCCCCACAACCTAAGTAAATGCATTCATAATCACGTCATGGAATATAAGAAACAGACCATTAATTTATCACACAGCTAGCAAAGTGTTCATTTCCCCCGGGCTTTGATAATTTCGGTGCATGTCGGCATGACTTCCGCACCGCGCAGGGTTACGATATCGGCCGATACGATAAATCCATACTTGGCGGAGTACCGGGTCACGCCGAGGTACATGGGCAGAATCACCTGATGGTCGCAGGCGCGCATCTCGATCGGCCCCACGGGGCTGTTGATCTTCAGGCCTTCCAGGGCATCGATGAACCTTTCCTTGTCGACCTCGCCGGCTTTACGAAAGGCATCGGCAATAAAATGGGCGGTGATGTAGCCGTGAAATGCCGGGAAGCCGGGCGGGTTGCCATACGCAGCCTCGAATGCCTTGACGAAATTTCGATTGGCGGAAATGTCGGGGTGATAAAAATGGTAATCCATGGTGCCCATCACGCCCTCCGGCGCTTGCGCGCCCAGCGGTTTGAGGACCGCGTGATCGGTGGCCGTATGAACCCAGATCGGCACTCTTTCGGCCATTCCGGTCGCCTTGATGGCTTTCATGATATTGGTCATGCTGCGACCACCGGTGCAGAATATGACCGCATCCGGTTTGGCTGCCAGAATGGAGGTAATGTAGGGAATCAGATCCGGTTCGCCCGGCTTCCACCAGGATTCGCCGATCTTGGTCACATCGGGTTTTGCCCGCTGCAGGTTGCGCCAGGCGGCGTTGGCGATGGCGTGACCGTACTCATAGTCGTCGCCGGCGATCCAGTACTTTTTATACGGTTTCTGGGCCAGGGCCACACCGCCGGTTTTTCCGGCCATGGCCGTATTTTCGCCGGCGGAAAACACGTAGCGATGGCCTTTTTCTCCGGTGATACGCTCGCTCTTGGAAATCCAGGCAATGAACGGCACTTTCTGCTTTTTGGCGATGGCTTCGGAGACCGCCATCGCCGCGCCGCTGTTTATGGTCCCGACCAGAACATCGACATCTTCGCGCATCACCAGCTGCCGGGCCATACTCAATGCCAGGTCGACCTTGAACTTGGTGTCGCGGGTGGTGAACTCTATCTTCTTGCCCAGGACACCCTTTTTATTGATTTCCTTCAGCGCCAGCTTAAATCCGTTGAGCGCGTCCTTGCCGTAGACAGCCGGCGGGCCGCTGTAACAGTCGATAATTCCAACTTTGATATTGCGGGCCCGGGCCTGGAGCGGCGCAAGAAACAGGGCTATGGACAGAAGGATAACGGATACGGCCAGAACTCTGAAAAAAAACTTTGAACACTGTTGTTTGATATCCATCATGGCTCCTCCCTTCAAATGATAGGAAAAATGTTTGAAGACGCATTGCCAAAATCCAATTCCAATGGCTTGATTTGATGATGTATTGAGTATACACAGTGAAGTCAAGATTCATTGTTGCCTAATGTCGTATCACGATTGTATATTTGGGGGGTATATTGAAGTACAACCGTCTGAATTCGAATGATATCAAAGAGTTGCGGTCCATGGTCGCATCGGATCGCTTCAGCACCGGACAATCCAACCTTGATCTGCATGCCCAGGACCAGTCCCGGCACCCGCCGTGCCGGCCTGAAGCCGTCATCTGGCCGGTCGATCGGCATGAAGTGTCGGATATCTTAAGTTATGCCGCACAGCACCAGATTCCGGTTACAGGCTGGGGGGCGGGGTCGAGCCTGGAAGGCAATCCAATTCCAGTCCAAAGGGGAGTCGTGCTCGATTTCTCTCAAATGAACCGCATCCTCGACATCCGCCGGGAGGATTTCCAGGTGGATGTCGAGCCGGGCGTGATCTACCAGGACTTAAATCACCGGCTGCGGCACAGCGGTCTTTTTTTTCCACCGGATCCCGGTACCCGGGCGACAATCGGCGGCATCATTGCCAACAACGCCAGCGGCACCAAGACGGTCCATTACGGTTCCGCCAGGGATTACGTTCAACGGCTGGTAGTGGTTCTGGCCGGCGGCGAGATTATCGAAACCGGAACCCGCGCATCCAAATCTTCTTCCGGTTACGACCTGATCCATTTGTTCACCGGTTCTGAAGGGACCTTGGGAATTGTCGTCGAGGCGACGCTGCGGTTGGTCGGACTGCCGGAGGAACTTTCCGCAGCGGTGGTCACTTTTCCCGATGTCAATACGGCCGGCCGGGCGGTTTTTGAAATAATGCGCAGCGGGCTCGACCCGGCTGCCCTGGAATTGCTGGATCCTGCCTGCATTGGGTTGATCAACCGCGAAAAGGATCTGGGGCTTGCCGCGGCGCCCACCTTGTTCGTCGAATTTCACGGGGCCACCGAATCCCAGCTGGCAGATATTCTGGAAATCGCGCGTGAAATCTGCCGGGAACAGGGATGCAGCGACTTTCGAGCCGGGCAGGGCCGACAGGCGTGGCGCAGCTTATTTGAAGCCCGCCACGAGTTGGGGGAGATGATCTTCCGTCATCACCCGGGATGCGGGGTGCTCATCGTCGATATCGCCGTGCCGCTGACGACCTACCCGGAAATACTTGCTGCCGCCCGGGAGGAGGTTACGGAAACAGGGCTTCAAGGCTACATATTCAGTCACGCCGGTAACGGCAATGTGCATTTGAACCTTGTCGGCCAAAAGGGAGACACCGCAACCTGGGATGCGATTGACGCGGTTTCCCGCCGGATGGTGGACAAAGCCCTGGCCGCGGGCGGCACCGCAACCGGTGAACACGGTGTCGGGATCGGCAAGATAGAGTATATGCAAGCCGAGCACGGCCGGAGCCTTAAATGGATGAAGCACATCAAAACGCTTTTTGATCCCAAGGGTATTCTAAACCCCGGGAAAATATTTCCGCGGTGACAAATGAATAATCCCGGACAGACAAGATTCATTAATAGAGTACGAGAAGCTTTAGAAGGTAAGATCGAAAGTAAACGGAACCGGGCGGCATTGGATCGAAATATCGATCAGGACCGGATGGATACGATCCTTGCGAAAATATCCGGACGTTCACGGGAGGAAAGAATCGCTTTACTGGATTCGTTGACTCACCGGTGTCACCTATCCAATATCACGATCGGCACCGGCGAAGGCCCGGCGGATGCGGCGCAGTTCATCGTTCGACTTGTGCAGGAGAAAAGAGTGGAAACCGGGAAGCCGGGCGGTGTTGCCGTCTGGCGCCATCCCCTGTTGAATCAGTTGAAGTTGGCAGAGGCCTGCGCCCATCTGGAACCGCCGTTGCGGCTGTATTTTACCGCAGACGGATGTTCTGAATCCAATGCGCAGGTTGATTCGAAAATCCGCGACCGAATTCGTCGGCAGGTGGTGAATACAACCATTGGTGTCACTTCGGTCGACTATTGCCTGGCCGAATCCGCAACCCTGGTCCTGCGGACCCGACCCGGCCTGGCCCGCTCGGTCTCGTTGGTTCCACCGGTGCACGTCGCCGTCATTTCCCTGAAGGATGTCATTGCCAACCTGGAAGAGCTCTATGTCCTTTTGAGCCATGCGGGCAACACGGATACGGCTGATATCACCAACTGCATGACGTTTATTTCAGGCCGCAGTACTACCAGAGATATTGAGGCTGTCGCGGTTCCCGGCGTCCATGGACCGGGAGAGGTTCATATTTTTGTCGTTACCGGAACGGCTTACTCTTAAAGTGCTGAAAATACGGAAATCATCTTGGCAGCCCGGCCAGCTTTAATTTATCGATCAGCATAGTGGCTTGCAGGTATTCCGGGTGGAAATGGTTGAAGCGCACTATGCCGTTGCGGTAATGCACAGGCGTCTCTTGGCGCTTCTGGTCCGAAATCCGGGAAAAGTGCTTGATCGGGATCAGCTACTCCAGGAGCTGCGCGGAATGGACAGCGATGCTTTCAACCGGTCGGTGGACATCACCATGAGTCGTCTCAGGCAGAAGCTCAAAGATGATATTTTTCTATTCGCTGGATCCTGCGTCCGGTGAAATTTCTCACCAAAGGCGCAAAGACGCGAAGTAAAAAGGGCATGAAAAAAAATGGAGAATCCTGATATTCTTTGCGGCTTGGCGTCTTTGCGTGAGACCAAAACATTCGAGAATTCAGTTCTTAGAATCCGTCGTAATTACCCGGCATCTTTATCATTCACCGAATCCAAATAATCCTTAAAACTGGCAATAAGTGACACCATCTCCGCTGAATTTTACCCGGATATTTCACAAATCACCTTTTATATTCTTTTTGGGCATTGCTGAACAATATTCAGTAATTAAACTGGCTAAAGGTATCTAAAGAAATACCGATTAATTTAGTAGGATAAGCCGTTGGGTAAATCCTGCAGATTCTTCTCTTTATCCATTGACTTCTAATATTTGTTGATCGGCACTTTAATATCTTGGATAGGGTGGATACGATGAGGTGCGAGGCCTGCGGCAGAGAAACTTACTGCCTGTATATCAACGAAAACTATGAAAAAATTTGCGACGCTTGCAATGACAAGAATCGAGATCAAATCCATAATAAAAATGAAACACATGAGACGCTGATGGTTTGAACTATTGAATCAAAAGATACGATTCTTGTAATAATTTAGACGCTATTTTCGGGATCATTCGAACCAACCTGCTGCACGACGACTGACTTGTGAATGAAATCAGTCCTTATTCATTGAAATCAAATCCTGTTCGCGTTTGAGCATGCATATTTTAAATTGAGCTACTCCTTATTTCTCAGAACTAATCTCAATCTCATAGGCCTGCAAATCCTTCAGGTGGATGTATTTGGCCGACAGGACTTTATCTCTTACGGATATTCCGGCTGCGTGCACCGTCTCCGAATCGCCGGATACCAGAGGGTGCCACCGTGGCAATTCTCTTCCTTCGGCAATACAGCGGTAGGCACATGTCGAAGGCAGCCACGTTAGCGTCTTCAGGTTTGCCACCGTGATTTTTACGCAGTCGCGATTTTTTCGTGTGCGATCTTTATAGACCCGGCAGCGGCAATTGCCGATGTTCAAATATCGGCAGGCAACTGCAGTAAGTTGAACTTCACCGGTTGCGGCATCTTTTAGTTTGTGCAAACAGCAGATACCGCACCCATCGCACAATTGTTCCCATTCTTCGCGGGTTAATTCGTTTAGTTTTTTGTGTTTCCAGAAAGGGGTCATTTCCATCTTAACAGTGAAATGTGAGTTTTACGGTCTGAATGGCTTGTTTAGACTGTTCTCATTTTCATTCATGCTTTTATTTCTTTGCGTCTTTGCGTCTTGGCGTGAGATTCTTTTTGGATTCGTAGGCAATGAAAACCTAACGTGAAATTTCCACTACTCTTGCCCTATGCACTTGAAGCGAACTAAAAGGTCTTCCCGTTCCAGCCGAACATTGCCTTTTGCAGGTCTTTAAACTCAATGTATACCCGCTGCGGTGGGATATCCAATTCTGTGCTTAAAAAATCGCAAATTCGTCTTGAAAAATCGGCACACTTTTCTTCAGGCAGACCGATACTTTTCAGTGCCACGAAAGCTATGGAATCCTGGCTTCCGTTGTATACCATCACAGTTCCTGGTTTGATCGCTACCATCATCCATTGCTCGGCTTTGCCGGTGAGTTCAGAGGCAAAAGCAGATACCTTGCCGGCAAGATTGCCAGCGACTGATTCATCTAATGATTGATTTGTTTCAATACTGATGTACGGCATAATCCGGTCCTCCACGTTAGAATACAGATCAGGTGCATTTTTTGATCTGGCGTTTGCTGTGAAATTGATTTAATTGATTTTTCTAATCCAATTGTTAACATAAATTTCAACCGGTTTCACCTTCCTTTTTCATCAGCTTTACAATTTCCCCGAAACCGATAAGGAGTAAAAAATTGTGACTCATTTGAAATTGCTGGCATTCAAAAATGCCATGCTGCTGGCCAATTTTGCCGCTATGATGATCGGCGGCGGTTTGCTTGATATTATTTATAAATATATTCTTGGCGATTATCAGCAGACGCACTACATTCAGTTCCATCTGCAAACCTCCCATTTTGTAGGCTTGCCGTTATTTGCTTCGGTTTTTGTGGTATTGCTGATTTACGAGCAGCCAATACGCCGCTATTATCAAAAGCAGGCTGACGGTTACGCGATCTCAGAGGCGCAAAAATTGCTGGCAGCCAGACGATTGCTCAATGAACCGTTCGTGATTGTCGGATTGGATCTTGCTGCCTGGATCGTTGCTGGCATTATCTTTGCAATCTTTGAATACCGCTATGGTCTGGGGTTGACGCAGATCAGTATGAACAGAATCGATGCGTTGCTAACGGGTCTCGTATCGACCACAATAGCCTTTTTCCTTGCCGAGCGAATCCTGCAATCCGTGCTGGCGCCGGGCATGTTCCCGGACGGCAAGTTGCACGGCGTAAAAGGCACCTGGCGGATTAACCTGGCAGTGCGATTGTTCGCGGTATTTGTTGCCATCAATCTGATACCCTTCCTGGCGATTCTTGTTAGTTTGTACCGGATTACGATTTCTGAGCGACTGGCGATCGATTCGCTTAAAATGCTGACCAGCGGATTGTGGGTGGTTACGCCCGTTGCAATGGCCATTGGGGCGGGACTGGTGCTCATTCTGGTTCTGAATTTAAAAAGGTCTCTAGATGCTTTGGTTGTGGTTCTGAAACAGGTGTCTGCAGGACGCTTCCATACACGTGTTAAAGTGACGGCCAATGACGAAATAGGATATGTGGGAGATGTGATCAATGAGATGACCACCGGATTGATTGAAAGGGACCGCATGCGCCGGTCCCTGGATCTTGCTATGGAAGTTCAGCAGCAGCTGCTGCCGAAAGAAGACATGAAAATAAATGGTATCGACATAGCAGGCAGAAGCATTTATTGCGATGAAACCGGTGGTGATTATTATGATTTTATTATGACCCCGGCGGGAGGGCGTAACAACATAAGCCTGGTCATTGGTGATGTGTCCGGCCATGGGATCCCCTCTGCGCTTCTGATGGCCTCGGTTCGGTCGTTGCTGCGGCAACGGGCCGGCATGCCGGGCGGTACTGCCGCCATTATCTCTGATGTAAACCGACAATTGGCCGGTGATGTCGAAGACACGGGGCAATTTGTGACCCTTTTATTTCTTAACATAGATCCGGTTAAAAGGTCGCTGGAATGGGTCAGGGCTGGCCATGATCCGGCTTTGATTTATGACTCTCTCACCGATGGGTTCGAAGAGCTGCATGGACCGGGGATAGCGCTCGGAGTCGATGAAACCTGGGAGTATGAAGCTAACCGCAAAGTCGGGCTGCAGAAGGGGCAGATTATATTTCTCGGTACTGACGGTATCCATGAATCACGGAGTCTACAGGGCACCATGTTCGGCAAAACCCCAGTCCTGAATGTCATTCGCAGCCATGCCGGTCTGAGCGCCAAAGAAATTCTGGATGAGATATACGCGGAACTTGAAAAATTCAGAATGGGGGCACCCATCGAAGACGATATCACCGGTATTGTCGCCAAAATAGATCGATAGTGGAACAGGGTGAAGTTCCGCGTTGCGGGATTTAGCTCACCTATGCTATTAAGCTCTTGTAATACTCAATTCATAATTAATGCTTCTTACTCTGAAAATACGTCATAGTAATTGCGAATCTAAGCATTAAGGAAGTGTCATAGTGGAAAACCGCTGGGATATCCGACAGACAATCGCTGACGGTCCACTGCCTGAAACGATCGTCTCACCCGTAGACGGTGCTGAAATGGTTCTTGTGCCCGGGGGGGAATTTATCATGGGAATCTCCGAGGAAGAGCTGTATCACATTTTCAAGCTGGACGAACGGCAGACACCCATATTTGCTACCGAGATACCCGCGCGCAAGATAAATCTTTCTGATTACTACATCGACCGATATCCCGTGACCAACTATCAGTATCGCAAATTTCTGGAAAAAACCGGACACCGCCGGCCGCCCCTGCTGGACGATTCAATTTGGGGAAAACCGATGCAACCCGTTATCTTTGTCGGTTGGGACGACGCCCGTGCCTATGCCACTTGGGCCGGTAAAACCCTGCCCACAGAGCAGCAGTGGGAAAAAGCCGCTCGCGGCACCGACAGGCGATGGTGGGCCTAGGGACATGAATATGTTGCCGATCGATGTAATTGTCGAGATTACGATCTTCAGCACACAACGGAAATCGGCAGCTTCTACGAAGGCATCAGCCCTTACGGGTGCTACGATATGTGTGGGAACGTGTGGGAGATGTGCGAAGGAGAATGGCTCGAAACACATTTACCGATGCGCGGCGGATGTTTTCTCGGCTCGGCTACCTTCGTTCGAGCGACCTGTCGCTGGACCCCTGAAGACCCCGTAAACGGCGCTCACTGGCTCGGGTTCCGGTGTGTCAAGCAGATTCCTGTCCAACCCGGCCATGCCGGAATTGAAGATTGATGATTGAAGATTGAAGATTTGTGGTTGCCGCTTCGCTCCGTCAATTTCTTTGATTGTTTTATTAGAATTGATAAAATTCCTTAAATATTCAACATTCAATCGGTTTCTTACAACATGTTGTCAGATAGAAGGCCCGAAGCGCCTAAATCCTACCACCTATCGATCCAACTTGCTGCGTACGTCATGCCTTGACCGTAGAAATAGCGGCCTTACATTAAATTTAGGTGCCAATTTATTCTCCTACGCTACATTGCTCTGTTCAGTAACGGCCCCATTGGCAGAATTGGATAAAGCGTCATTTCTGAAAACCTTTTAGATGGACAAAAATGAAAACCAGGCTTTTGGTATTTTCAGGAATTCTGATCGGTTTTTCGACCTTACCGGCGTTTGCAGATATTTATGTGTGGACGGATGGGGACGGTGTAAAGCATTTTACCAATTTTGCGCCGCCCGACAAGGCGTCGATATTCATAATCGAACCGACATTAGCATCGATATCGGCGCCGGTCGAACAACAAAACGATTCGGAAAGACTTCGGGAGGCGGAGAAGAAAATAGATGATTTAAATGCAGAAGTTACCGAGTTAAAACAACAACTGGAAAAACAACAGACATCAAAAGATACATATGATGCGCAGGACGGCTCTGATCCACCGGACGATGCGGGTGTCACCGAACACGAACCCTACAACACTTCAGATCGATACGACCGATCCCGCTACGAAGGCTATTCTTACGTTCGGACCTATATAAGATCCGGCACCAGTGGCAGCCGGTACAGGAGGCACTTCACCAGACACCATTATGGTTATTACTATCCCCGAAAAGATAAATACAGATACTACAAGAAGCTACATCGCCATTACAAATCCCACCGCTTTCCCAAACACCACCGGCATTACAAGCATCGCATCGTTTTCAGGCGTCACGGGCATCCGATAAAACATCATCGGAGTGGTCGCCACACCGGTTTTCGTATGGGGTACCGCCACCGACGGTGATCCGGACAGTACTGACGGCGGATTGCCTGTCGGCTATAACGCCAGTGAATCCTGCCCTCGCCCTATAAGCTATGGTGCGCCATGCGAACTGAACCAAATGCGGATCGTGCAATTCTGTCGATGCCAACAACCTTAGGCCAGCACTGTTATGCCCGGGTTTCTCCATCAGCCGACCCATTCAGCATTTCTCTGATCATGTGGTTGATCTGGTTCAGGCTGAACGGTTTTTGTATTAATTCGGTGCGGCCGTCTTCCATTATCTCTTCATTAATATCTTCAATACCATACCCGCTTGACAAAATTATCCTTATTTGAGGATCTATCTGCTTCAGATGTTCGAAGGTTTCCAGGCCATCCATGCCCGGCATGACCATGTCCAGTATCACCAGATCGATTATGGATTGCCTTTTGCGAAAAATTTCAAGTGCCTCTTCCCCGCTGCCGGCAAGCAGAGCCTTGTAGCCCATTTTTTCCAGCATCGCCTCACATGTTTCGAGGACAAATTCTTCGTCATCGACGATTAATATTGTTTCACGCCCCGGCTTCAGTTCGCCGGTTGTTTCTATCTCAGCGGTAACCGTCTTATCGGAAACCGGCAGATAAACATAAAAAGTCGTTCCTTTTCCGACGGTACTGTCGAAATGAATGATGCCGTCATGGTTTTTGACAATGCCGAATGCCGAAGCCAGGCCCAACCCGGTGCCTTTTCCCACCGTTTTGGTGGTGAAAAATGGTTCAAATATTCTTTTTTGAGTGTCTTCATCTATTCCTGTGCCGCGGTCCGTGACCGAGATTTTGACATACCTGCCTGATCGGGCTTCAAAAGATGCGGCAAATTGATCGTCAAGAACAACATTTTCAGTTTTCAGATAAATGGTGCCGCCCGGTTGCATTGCCTGCCAGGCGTTGAGATAGAGATTGACCAGCACTTGCTCGATCTGGTTGCTGTCTACTTCAACACTCCAAAGATCTTTCTGATACTCCGTTTCAATTCTAATTTCTTTTTTGGTACGGCCAAACAGACTGGATGACTTTTGAACAATCTCGTTAAGATCGGTGGGTTTGACCACATATTTACCACCCCGGGCGTAACCGAGAAGCTGCCGGGTGAGATTGGCTCCATTGTGCACGCAGCGTTCGATGCTTTTCAAATTATTAAAGTTTGGATCGGTAGCATTCATCGATGTTTGTAACACCGACACGTTGCCCTGAATACCCATGAGCAGATTGTTGAAATCATGGGCGATTCCCCCGGCCAGCGTACCGATTGCTTTTAGTCGCTGGGCCTGCTGCAGACGTTCTTCGAGTCTTTGCTTCTCTTTTTCCGCTTGAATACGTTCGGTTACATCCCGTCCGAGACCTCTGAAACCGGTTGGCTTTCCATCAGCATTGCGAATCAGCGATATGGACAGGTCGATATATCTTTTTTTACGATCTTTGCGGGTGATTTGAAATTCGATGGCGCTGCGGGACATCTCGGTGCGGTAGATTTCCCTGAAAATTCTGAATACATTTCTGACGGTCTTTCGGTCGGCATACTTGCGCAGATTCATGCCCAGCAATTCGCTGCGGGACCATCCCAGGATCCGGGAGGTGGCATCGTTGTGAAAGGTGAAATTACCGCGAAGATCGGTTTCGAAATAACCTTCTTCTATACTTTCAAGGATGCTGCGGTATTTTGCTTCATTTTCACCCAAGGCCGCCTCGGTGCGAAGACGTTGTTCAATTTCCCGCAGCAGTTTGCGGTTTGCTTTTTCCAGGTCGGCGGTGCGCTCTTTTACAAGCTCTTCGAGTTGTTCCCGGTATTGCCCCAGTTCCTGATCGGCTTTTTTACGCGCGGTGATGTTGCGCATGGAACCGATAATTTTTATCGGGATGCCATTTTCATCGGTCATTAACTTCGAAGCCAGGGAATAATAATTGGGATTGCCGTCAACATCTTTGAGGACGATTTCATAGTCGGACACTTTTTTTTCTTTTAACAAGGTCTGGATTAATTTGTCTCTTTCCGGCGGGGAAACATACAATTGACTGACAGGGCTGCCGATCAGATCGGTCCTTTTGAAAGAGGAGATCTTTTCAATCGATGGGCTGACTTCGAGGATAATCCCATCCAAAGATGATTCATAATAAGCGTCCTGCATATTTTCAAATATTCCGCGGTATTTTTGTGTGCTTTCCCGGATGGCCTCTTTCATTAAAATGAAGGAGTCGGCGGTTTCCTGAATTTCTTTGTATCTGGAGTGAATGTTAAATTCGGTGAGCATGTCATTGTTTTTCACCGCCAGCGATTCTTTTTCGAGATTGGCAATCGGTCGGATGATGCTGCGGGCAATGAAAAGGGCTACGATCGTGGCAGCCGCCGAGATAACCAGGGTCAGCAGGATATTGAATAGGCGATTTTTTTTCAAACTCCCCAGATAATCATCCTCGGGCAGATGGACCCCGATGATCCAGGGCCATTGCTCAATGGAAAACGGTGTGAGCATCGCATGATACCAGCGACCGTCGTGTTCGAATCTGGCAAACCGTGAATTACGTAAATAATAACGATCATCGCGGCCGTGTTCCAAATCTATGGCGTTAAAGGCTTTTCGGCTCAGGATGTCGTCGAGTTCATGTATTTTAGTGAGTCTGAAAGATCGGGAGGTTGATTGGCCATTCGTTTTGATTTTTTCGAGATCGGGGAAAGCAACCACATCGCCATTGTTGTTAATCATGAACGCCCGGCCGTTTTTGCCGATGTTCAGTTTACCGATGAAGAATGATAATTGATCAATTTCGATATCGACCCCCACGACACCTTTCAGTCCACCGGCTTCGTTGTACACCGGACCAGCTATGGTGATACCCGGTTTTTGGGAGGTAAAGAAGATGTAAGGGTCCGTCCATACGATTTCTTTTTTCTCCAGTGCCTTTTGGTACCAGGGACGAACGCGCGGGTCGTAGCGATCCTTCGGATCGAATTCATCGGCAACGATATCCATTTTTTTATCACGCCAGATCAATCGTGTCTGGCGAATGTCCCCCGGTGCAGAATTATTTTTGTCCGAAAACCTCCGGGCGTGTATTGTGAATGACGGCTGACATAATAAAAATCCCCGTTCGGTTGGCCGATATAGATGCCGGCAAAGTGAGGATAAATCGCCAGTTGGTCGAGAAAATAACGCTCCAGCGAGAGAAAGCTCTTTTCTTCGCAAGTGACCACATCGGCGGTGATCAGGCGCTGGGAGAGTGCGGCCACACTGTGAGCATGCGCCAGATGATTTTGCGATTGCTCCATTGCCAGACCGGCAATATTTTGCATGATGTCCCTGGCGTGGCGATTCATTACCTTTTGGGATGATAAAAAAGTCGACGTCGTCGTAATGGTGTAAGTACCCCAGATCAGACCCAGGAAGCCGATGATCAACGTCCAGCGAATTGATAGCTTCATGTTCAGTCTCCATTGTCAATGGATTACTTCTGTTCGCAACCGCGAAAATATCAAGGAGCTTGCTGCAAACCCTGTTGGCGAGTAAAAAAGCAATACTTAACGTTTTCAGAAGGTTTGGTCAACTCACTATTCTTATCTTGCTGCTGAGCCGGCTATACGGTGGGCCCGGGGCCCTTTCGCATGTTTGAAAGAACCCGGGTGTTATTCAGGTAACCGCTGATGAGACGATGAAATATGATAACGGCTGCACAGCCTAGGATAATCCAGCCGTCTTTAAAGCCTTCAAATAATATAGTGTGCATCACGTCGGTCCAACCGGCGTAGCCGGCCGACCAGTTCACCTCAAACGGCCAGAAAAAAGAGACCCGTGAACTGGTGAGCAAAGCATCCGCAATCACATGAGAAAAAATGAGTAAAAAACAATGCCGGATAGAGATTCCCGGGATTTTCAAACAGCCTCGCGCTGCGGTTCCTGCCAGCAATCCTATCAATATGGAAAATGCCAGACTGTGCGTGGGACCCCGGTGGAAAGCATTCCCATTCCACTTTATTACCAACCCGATGATCACATCGATGTCGGGTAAATTCGCAAGAATGGTGATGTAGAGAAAACGCCTCCAATTACGAAACGGCGAATCGCCGGCACTCAGTTCATAGGTTGCCAGTCCGATGGTGGTATGTCCCAGTGGCAGTGGCATCGTTAAAATAGATATTGTTTCCCTGTTCGCCCGAACAGGTTCAGGTTTTTTCTGAATATTTCATGACAGGAAGATACATGGCCGGACTTGGAGCGCAGCATCCAGGCCGCGGAAAAATTTTGCATTATTTGTGCCAAAGCAGCAAAGAAGGCTATTAATCTTGAAACACGAGCAATTTTAGCATGTTTCAGATTAGGCGCCGAGAATCCTTAACGCGGAGTTTCTCTAGAATGTGTGAAATAAATTTCATAATATGACATATTTTTCATAGGTTAGCCGGTTAGCCCGTCGGGTCCGTCGGGTCCGTTCGGTCCGCTGGGTCAGTTGGGCCGTTTGCCTGTTTAGCCTGTGAGGTTAAACTTTTAATCCACAGGTTTCGCAATTTACACAGATTCCAATGAATGTGCGATGGAACATAAGGCTGAAGCGGCTCGACTGCCTTCGACAAGCTCAGGCCCCAAGCACGTCGAGGGGGCTCACCGAAGTCTGGATGCTGGATACTGATCACTGATTACAGAACACTGATCACAGGACACTGATCACTGCTCACTGGTCACTGGATACGGGATGCCTTCGATCTGCTCCAAAAATAAGATCGGTAGAATTCCTCAACCCTGGCCCAGACCGATCACCGGTGCTGTGCAAAAAATTACATTTTGAATGACACTTAGGCTCTACCAATAGACATAGATAAGTCGCACCAGTGCGGGCTTTAGGCAACATAGGCACTTTAGGCATTTCAATTACTTCAGGCAAGTTCGGAAGGTGTGTCTTGGGTGGGGAGCAGAAAAGCGTAAGGAAATTCCAAGAGGTTGAACGCCATCAATCCTTGCGGTGCCTTACGGTTGACCGATTCCTCACGCCAGTTTAATTAGTACCACTGTAAATAATGATAGTCAATAAAACAATCGGATTTTCAAAGGAGATATTTCCGGCCGCATTAGCCGGATATCCATTTGAAAACAAGTGGCGCGGTTAAAATGACAAAAATGACCCGGAAGAAATGAAAACAGACAACCAGCATGGGTTGCGCCTCACTTTCAAGAGCCAGGACAATAAGCGCGCTCATGGCACCGGGACTGGTGCCCAGGTATGCGGTACCGATATCCAGCAGGCCCAGCCGGGTAAAAACAATGGCCATCACCACACCCGCACCCACCAGAATCACGCACGAGATGATCACCGGGATCGCGATTTTTTTCATGGTCTGCAACAGTTCCGGTTGAAAGGTTGCCCCCACCATTATGCCCAGAAAAACCTGCAGGGCAAACGTAAAGCTCTTTGGAATCTCCCAGTGGACCTTGGTAATCATTTTGAAAACAATGATTGTTAGCATTGCACCGATAAGTGCGCCGGCCGGAATTTTCAACTTGGATCCCAGGAATCCTCCCAGGAGTCCAAGAACCAAATACGCAAGCAGACCCAGGCTGGAACTCATTTAATCTCCTTTTACAAAGTATTTTTCCGGGACCAGCACCGAGCCTTCCATAAGTCGGCGGGCAGTGCGACCCAACGCTGCTTCCTTATAATAAAATCCGTCGTCTTTATCTTCCACCACCGCGCCGACTTCAATAATACCACCGGGATGTCCGACTTTGAGCATTTCCTTTTTCAGAACTTCCGGTTTCAGCAGGTCATGGACGACCGTGCCGGGAATTTTAGCGGCACCGACCGTCGAAATGGCACCGCTGACGGCAAACGATTTGTGCAAGGTTCCCATGGACATAATTCGAGCAACCAGATCGATCTGTCCGGCATCGATCTCGGTCCCGCCCAAGGTTCGGTAGGAGCTGGCTGCCGTGACAAAGGCAATTTTTGGTACGGCCTGACTGCGCTGTGTGGCTTCTTCCATTGTTTCGGCCAGTCCGATTTCGACCGCTGCTTTGCAGCGGATTTTTTCAAGTTGCGCTTTGACGGCCTCACTGCCGTCGATTTCCTCGATTTCAGTTCCTTTAAGGCCAAGCACAGCAGCCGGAACCAAGACAACGGGATTGGCAGCATCGATGATCGTCAGTTCGACATTGCCCATGCCGGGAACATCAAGAACGTCTCTGGTATTTCCCGTGGGAAAAAGTTTGCCGGTGAGAGAGCCGCCCGGATCGGCGAACCGCAGGGTGATCCGGCTGCCGGTAGTCGGTACGCCGGAAATCGCATAGTCACCTTCTTCATCGAAGCGGCCTTCTTTAACCGGTACTTCGGCGATGATGAGTTTGGCGGTGTTTTTTTGGTGGATCCGCACCCGGGTAACGGGATCGGTCGGTGGGACCAAACCCTCATCCACGGCAAAGGGTCCGACGGCGGAAGAGATGTTGCCGCAGTTGCTTTTGTAATCCACTATTGGACGGTCGATCGACACCTGGCCGAAATTGTAAACCACGTCGTAATCCGGCGATTCCGAAGGGCTGATAATGGCGACCTTGCTGGTGGTGGACACGGCGCCGCCGATACCGTCGATCTGGCGCCGGTTCGGATCCGGGCTGCCGTAAGCTGCCAACAGCACGGCATCGCGAACATTCGCATCCGGAGGCAGATGCTCGGCATGAAAGAAAAGTGCCTTGCTGGTGCCGCCCCGCATAAATACTGTCGGTATTCGCTTTTGCATGGTAGTGCCTCCCTTGTGAATTTCTTTTATTTGACACAACGCGTGAAATGTTGCTTGATTTATAGTGTGAATTCAAACTTAGTTAAAGATAGATACGAATCGATTCGTGTAAAATTTTTTATTCATCGTGTTGTATATTCCTCAGATATATGATTATTTATTTTACTTCGGAAGTTTTGGCCTGCAAACTCAAAAGTGACAAAGTCAAGATGAGTTGTTCGTTTCACACTTAAAACAGAATGTCAAACAGGTAAGCGGATTATAGGTTATTGCTATGGCTTATGGCAGCCGATCCCATGTAGATTTGTCACAGACTTTTGACGTTCTGGTCGTTGGTGGCGGCAACGCCGCACTGTGCGCTGCCATGAAAGCACGTGAAGCCGGTGCCAGCGTGTTGCTGCTCGAATGCGCTCCGAAAGATTTTCGGGGCGGCAACAGCCGTCACACGCGCAATCTGCGCTACCTGCACGAAAGCGGCAATGAATATCTGACCGGGCCATACGACGAAGAAGAGTTCTGGGACGACCTGATGCGGGTAACCGAGGGCCAGACAACTGAGAAACTTGCCCGCTTTACCATCCGTAAATCAAAGGACGCAGGGGAATGGATGGAGGAGCATGGCTGTCATTTTCAGCCGGCAATGCGCGGCACCCTCCATCTGGCAAGAACCAACGCCTTTTTCCTCGGCGGTGGTAAAGCCTTGATGAACGCGTACTATGCCACCGCCGGCAATTTGGGTGTCGAGATAATGTACGAGGCGGAAGTCCGCGATCTGGAGATCCAGGACGGCAAGTTCCGTGCGGCGAGTTTTGTGTCACAAGGCTCTTCTTTAAAGGTGCGGGCCAAAACTGTTGTCGTGGCATCAGGGGGATTTGAGGCCAACCTTGACTGGCTCAAGAAGTATTGGGGTGAAGCTGCCGATAACTTTATCATCCGCGGCTCACCCTACGACAAAGGACGCATGCTGCGGGTGCTGCTCGACAATGGCGTCAAGCCTGTCGGCGACCCGCGGCAGTGCCATGCGGTAGCGGTGGACGCCCGGGCACCCAAGTTCGATGGCGGGATTGTAACACGGCTGGATTGCGTTTCATTTGGAATCGTGGTCAACAGGCACGCCCGGCGCTTTTACGACGAGGGAGAAGATTTCTGGCCCAAACGCTACGCCATCTGGGGACGACTGGTTGCCCAGCAACCGGATCAGATTGCCTATTCGATTATCGATTCAAAATCGATGGATCTATTTATACCGTCGGTCTTCCCACCCATCGAAGCCGATTCAATAGAAGAGCTGGCCGTCAAGCTAACGCTCGATCCAACTGTACTTGATAAGACCGTGACCGAGTTCAATCAGTCCATACGCACCGGCACGTTCGACCCAGCGGTCCTGGACGATTGCAGGACCCAGGGATTAACACCGCCTAAGAGTCACTGGGCGCGAACGCTGGATGCCGCACCATACTATGGATACCCGTTGAGACCCGGGATTACTTTCACCTATCTTGGCGTTACCGTAAATGAAAACGCTCAGGTGATCTTGCAAAACAGTCAGCCGCTGGCGAACATCTTCGCGGCGGGCGAGATCATGGCCGGCAATATTCTGGGAAAAGGTTACCTGGCCGGATTCGGAATGACGATCGGCACTGTTTTTGGTCGCATCGCCGGAAAGGAGGCGGCGCGATATGCCATCCAGTGAAGTACTCAAAGAGGCCGGTCGGGTGATGGGGATCTGCAACGCCTGCCGCTATTGCGAGGGATTCTGCGCGGTCTACCCGGCGATGGAATTGCGCCGAACGTTTTCTGCACAGGACTTGAAGTATCTGGCCAACCTCTGCCATAATTGCCGGGGATGCTATTACGCCTGCCAGTATGCTCCGCCGCACGAGTTCGCCTTAAATGTTCCCAAGACTTTCGCCGAACTGAGGCTGGAAGTATACCGGGAGTTTACCCGGCCCGGATATCTCGCGGGCCTGTTTCGGCGCAACGGACGGTGGGTTGCGTTGATCTCGATTCTGAGTATCGCCCTCTTGCTGCTGCTGCTGTTTGTTTGCCAGGCACCATCGGTGGTGTTTGCGACTCACATCGGAGAGAATGCTTTCTACCGTGTCGTTCCCTACATGCTTATTGCCATACCTTTTTCGGCCCTGGCGATTTATATTGTCACAAACTTCTTGATCGGGATCCTAAATTTCTGGTACGCCACAGGAGGCGCTCTGAAGGAACTGGTTGACCCCCGTGCAAACGTGCAGGCGATTAAGGACGTTTTACAGCTCAAGTATCTGGATGGGGGTGGTTACGGCTGCAACTATCCGGACGATCGGTTCAGCATGGCGAGGCGCTGGTTCCACCATTTTGTATTCTACGGATTCATGCTCTGTTTTGCCTCGACTACCATTGCCGCCATCTACGACCACTTCCTGCACTGGAGCGCACCATACCCGATCCTGAGTTGGCCGGTTATGCTGGGGACTGTCGGCGGGCTGGCTTTGCTGATCGGAACGGGAGGACTGCTTTACCTCAAAAAGCAGATGGACCGGGCGCCCACCGCCCAGCGCACCTTCGGCATGGATGTCGGATTTTTAACACTGCTGTTTTTGACTAGCCTCACGGGAATGCTGCTGCTGATTCTGCGCGAAACGCCGGCCATGGGAACCCTGCTTGGTGTGCACCTGGGGGTGGTATTGGGTCTGTTCATCACGATGCCGTATGGCAAATTCGTGCATGCTGTCTATCGTTATGCCGCCCTGGTTCGAAATGCGATCGAGCAGTCGGATGAAATATCTTGATTTCGCAGTTTGAGTCGATCCACCGGAGGCGCAGCTGTGAAGTGCGAGCTGCACCGCGGGTCATGAGGGATTCAGGGCAAGGTCAAGGTAATAACGCCTATTCTGGTTGACCCTAAATAAGTCCTACGCAAAGCCGCCAGGCATCGCTAAAGGTACGATCCGGCAAGCAAACGCAAAGTTTTCATGATCTTTCTTTGTCGTTTGAGCGACTTGGCATGAAGATTTAACCATTCAGCATGAAGGAGCGAGTTATGGAAAAAGACACATACCTCAGGCAACTGGATGTCAATAACAGGTCCTTTGAATTCTATAAAATTTTGCTTTTAGAAGAAAACGGCATCGCCAATATCGCACGGCTGCCTTTTTCGATTCGCATCCTGGTCGAAAATCTGTTGCGTAAATTGGACGGCCGAATCGTCACAGAGCAGGACCTGCGCAATATTTCCGGCTGGCAAAAAAGCTACGACGAACCGGTGGAGATTCCCTATCATCCGGCCCGTGTGTTGATGCAGGATTTCACGGGGGTGCCGGCCGTGGTGGACCTTGCGGCCATGCGCGATGCGATCAAGACCCTGGGAGGCGATCCGAAAAAGGTCAACCCTCTGGTGCCGGTGGAGCTGATCGTGGATCATTCGGTGCAGGTGGATTATTACGGAACCGACACTGCCGTTTATCATAACGTCAGAAAAGAATATGAAAGAAACGGCGAACGCTATGCCCTGCTGAAATGGGCCCAGAAAAGCTTTGACAATTTCAAGGTGGTCCCGCCCAGATCCGGCATATGCCATCAGGTGAACCTGGAACACCTGGGGCGGGTGGTGATCGCCGAAGAAATAAACGGACGCAGCATCGCCTATCCGGACACCCTCGTGGGGTTGGATTCACACACGACCATGATTGACGGCATCGGGGTCATGGGCTGGGGTGTCGGCGGGATCGAGGCCGAGGCGGTGATGCTCGGACAGCCGTATTATATGTCGATTCCCGAGGTTATCGGCGTGAAGCTGACCGGGCAGCTGCAGCCGGGCGTGACTGCGACGGACCTGGTACTGCAGGTGACCGAAATGCTCCGTAATTATAATGTGGTCGAAAAGTTCGTGGAGTATTTCGGGCCGGGCTTGAAGAACCTGACTGTCCCCGACCGGGCCACCATCTCCAACATGACACCTGAATACGGCGCCACCATCGGGTTTTTTCCGGTGGATGAAAAAACCATCGAATATTTGAAAATGACCAACCGGGAAGAACAGGCCGGCATCGTGGAAGCCTACACCCGGGAAAACGGCCTGTTTTACACCGACCGGCAGGATGCCGAATACACCGATGTACTGGAACTGAATCTGGCAACGGTCGAGCCGTGTGTTTCCGGCCCGGCCCGGCCCCAGGATCGTATTGTTTTAACCGACTTAAAGGAAAAGTTTGCCGACATTTTGGGGTGCGAATATAAAAGGGATGAAGAACTGCAGCGGATTTCCCAGTTTCATGAGGAGTCCGGAACCCGGACCACCCGGCCCGGCAAATGCCTGCCGCTGACCGAATACGCTTGCAACGTGGATTTGAACGGCACCCCTGTCAGGCTGGGCAACGGCAGTATTGTTATCGCCGCCATTACATCCTGCACCAACACGTCCAATCCTTTTGTGCTGCTCGGTGCCGGCCTGCTGGCCAGAAACGCCGTTCAGCGTGGGCTCAAAGTACAGCCGTTTGTGAAAACCTCCATGGCGCCGGGCTCCAAAGTTGTCATTCAGTATTTGGAAGATGCCGGTTTGATGCCGTATTTCGAAGCCCTGGGATTCCACCTGGCCGGATTCGGCTGCACAACCTGCATCGGCAACAGCGGTCCACTCCATCCGGCTATTCAAAAGGCCATTATCGAAAACGATCTGAATGTTGCCGCCGTGCTTTCCGGCAACCGCAATTTTGAAGCCCGCATTCACCAGCAGGTAAAATCAAACTTTCTGGCATCCCCCATGCTGGTGGTCACATTTGCTCTGGCCGGTCACATCGATATCGATTTAACCTATGAACCGGTGGGACTGGATCCTAACGGTCAGCCGGTATATCTGGACGACATTTGGCCCAAGAACGAAGAAATTGAAGAATTGATCGTTCGGCACGTTAAAAAAGACTTCTATGAACTGGAGTACGGCCGAATATTTGACGGTGACGAGTTCTGGCGGGATTTGCCCGATGTGGAGAGCATTACATATGACTGGGATGAAAAGTCGACCTACATTAAAAATCCGCCGTACTTTGAAGGTTTCAGCCTCGATCTGGAAAAGATGTCTGATGTCGCCGAAGCCCGGGCACTGGTGCTGGTGGGAGATACCATTACCACGGATCATATTTCCCCGGCCGGCGCCATTCCGGAAGAATACCCGGCCGGCCGTTACCTTATCGCCCAGGATGTTAAACCGGCTGAGTTCAACTCCTATGGATCACGGCGCGGCAACCATGAAGTAATGATGCGCGGCACTTTCGGCAATATTCGTCTGAAAAACAGGATGGTCGGTAAAAAAGAGGGCAGCTATACCGTTAAATATCCCGATGACAAAGAAATGTATATATACGATGCAGCCATGGCATACGGCAATGAGCAGACGCCCCTGGTGGTGCTGGGGGGCAAAGAATACGGTGCCGGCTCCTCCCGAGACTGGGCTGCCAAAGGATCCAACCTGCTGGGAGTTAAAGCCGTTATCACCCAGTCTTTTGAACGGATCCACCGCAGCAACCTGGTGGGTATGGGGGTGTTGCCGCTGGTGTTCATGCCGGATGAAAGTGCCGAAAGCCTAGGGCTTGACGGTTCTGAAACCTATTTTATCGGCGGTATCGAAAACATCCAACCCCGCCAGCAGATCCAGGTTCGCGCTCTCAAATCCGACGGTAGTGAGATATCATTTGATGTCATTGCCCGGCTGGATACGGATATTGAGGTTGATTACTTCGCCAACGGCGGCATCCTGCCCTATGTTTTGCGCAAGATGATCCGGGAAGGGTAGGGCGACAATGGAAATGCAGCTACTATTTTACATTAATGAGTTCAGCTGGCGTGATTTGTTTCGGGTTACATATTGCCGCCTTATAAGAGGGTTTTTTACAGCTTATGGCCCCCGATGCGGCGCTGTATACCAACGATACGGGTTTGCTTATTCCAAAATTCAAGTATGTTAAATAATTGGACAGGTTTTCCGACTTGACATAAGCTACCCTATCGATAATATTTATATTAACTTCGGGTGCTTGGGTCCATAGGTGGTGATTAATTTGTTTTTGTGCAAGTGGATAACAAAACCTATGTGACGTCACCTGAAACAGCAATTCTCAACCAAGACTATAAGGAGGTGCATATGCGTATTACAAAGTTCATGCGTTGGTTAACGTTTGGATGTGCGGCCGTCGCAGCGATCGTCATTCCTATGCAGGCGTTTGCGATGGGGCATGGAATTGATCTGAAAGGCAAGACCATCGAGTTTGTCATTCCGTTTTCGGAATCCGGCGGCTCGGCCAAGTGGGCCAACTTCTACGCTCCGCTTCTCAGCGAAGCGCTGCCGGGCCAGCCGACCGTTGTGGTCAAGTTCATGCCGGGAGCCGGTTCGACCAAAGGTGCCAACTGGTTCCAGAAGAAGAAATACAAGGACGGGACTGTTATTTTCGGCTCATCGGGGTCGACCCAGTTTCCCTACCTTCTCGGTGATCCGCGCGTTCGCTATGAATACAAGGACTGGAACGTGGTTCTCGCATCCGGTACCGGTGGCGTGGCCTATCTGCCGCCGGACCTGGCCAAGAAGTTTGACGGCAGTGCCAATGGGCTGAAAGACATCAATTTTATCTACGGCTCCCAGGGAGCGACTCGCCTCGATCTGGTTCCTCTTCTGGCCTGGGAGATGTTGGGGCTGAAAGTCGAGCCGGTTTTCGGAATCAAGGGACGCGGCGACGGCCGCCTGATGTTCGAGCGCGGCGAGGCCAACATCGACTACCAGACGTCTTCCAGTTACCTGAAAGGTGTCGTGCCGCTGGTTGAAGAGGGCAAGGCTGTGCCGATGATGACCTGGGGTTCCCTGGACGCGGACGGCAACATCGTCCGTGACCCGACCTTCCCGGACATCCGCACCTTCAAGGAAGTATGTGCGGCAACCGCGGGCTGTGAGGCGAAAGGCGAGAAGTGGGACGCCTGGAAGGCATTTTTTGTCGCCGGCTTCCCCGCCCAGAAAATGGTCTTTCTGCCGCGGGGCGCCGGTAAAGATGCTATCGCGACCTATACCAAGGCTTTCGACGCAGTCATTGCCCGGCCCGACTTTGCCGAAATTTCGCTGGTGCGTCTCGGGAAATATCCCCAGATGACCGGTGTCAAGGCTGCCGGCGCGCTCAAAAGCGCTACCACTGTTCCTGAGGAAGCTAAGACTTTTGTCGTGAACTGGCTGAAAGATCGCTACGGCGTCAAACTGAAATAACCTACCTACCCCTCCCGGGGAATCCCGGGAGGGGTAATCAGGTTCCTGTTCTTCAAAGGAGGGCCGGATGGATTTTTTTACCGCTGCACTGCCCGCTCTTGGTGATGCCTTTTCCTTGATTTTACGTCCCGAGCAGATCATGTTTTTGGTTCTGGGCGTGCTGCTGGGTCTTTCGGTCGGCGTATTTCCAGGCCTTGGCGGCATTGCGGGCTTATCCCTGGTCCTCCCGTTTATCTACGGGATGGATCCGATCTCCGGCCTGTCTCTGATGGTCGGCCTGGTAGCGGTTATTCCGACGTCGGATACCTTTGCCTCTGTACTGATGGGCATCCCCGGGTCGTCGGCTTCACAGGCAACCGTGTTGGACGGTTTTCCGCTGGCCAGGAAGGGCGAGGCCGCCCGCGCCCTTTCAGCGGCATTTTCATCATCGCTGTTCGGCGGACTGCTCGGTGCCAGTTTTCTGACGTTCTTCATTTTGATTGCCCGGCCCATCGTGCTGGCCTTCGGTTTGCCGGAAATGCTGATGATCACCACCCTGGGCCTGAGCATGGTGGCGATCCTGGCCGGGCGCATTCCGCTCAAGGGGGTTGCCGCGGCCTGCATGGGGTTGATGGTCGGCACCATTGGCGAAGCCGATGCCAGCGGTTCTCTTCGGATGTCCACCTATGATATCCCCTACCTGACTGATGGTTTGAAGCTGGTGGTTGTTGGTATGGGGATTTTTGCAATCCCCGAAATTGTGTCGCTGCTGCGCCAGGACCGCGCCATTGCCCGGGGGGCGACCCTCGGTGCCGGTTGGTTGCAGGGCGTGCAGGATTGGTTCAAAAATATCTGGCTGTCGATCCGCTGTTCCCTGATCGGCGTGATCGTCGGCGTAATCCCGGGTCTCGGAGGCTCCGTGGTCGACTGGATTGCCTACGGGCATACCGTTCAGACAACTCCCAATAAAAAAGGATTTGGCTCGGGGGAAGTTCGCGGCGTGATCGGTCCGGAGTCCTCCAACAATGCCAAAGAAGGCGGCGGCCTGGTTCCGACCCTTATTTTCGGCATTCCCGGTTCGGGATCGATGGCCATATTCATCGGCGGTTTGGCACTGCTGGGTTATGATGCCGGTCCGCAATTGATCACCAATAACCTCGACATCACCTATACCACCGTTTGGTCTCTGGCTTTGGCCAACGTTGTCGGCGCGGGGCTTTGCATCGCCCTTTCTCCCGCCATCGCCCGGCTGACCACCATCCGTTTCACACTGCTGGCGCCCTTTCTGTTTATGATGATCACGTTTGCAGCATTTCAATCCCGGCAGTCGCTGGGTGACCTGGTGGCGCTCTTTTCGATTGGCCTGCTTGGCATTTTCCTGCGGCGGTTCGACTGGTCCCGCCCCGCGTTTTTGATCGGGTTTGTCCTCAGTACCCAGGCCGAGAACTATTCGTTCCAGGCTTACCAGATCGCGAGGAGCAAATTCCGTCTTGCCACGGGCACCGGTCTGGAATATATCTTCTCTCCCATCGTGATCGTTCTCATCATCATAACCGTTGTCTCGGTGGTGATCGGCATACGGCAGGCCAAAGCGATCATGTCGGAGGGGGATGTGCCCGTCGGCCGGAAACGCGCACCCCTGATCTTTTTGCTATGCGTGACCCTCTATTTCGTGATCAGTTTTTTCGACGCCGCTGCCATCACCATCCAGACCGACCGTATTTTTCCGATGACCATCTCATTGATTGCTATAGCTGCCTGCCTTACGCTGATCATCCGGATGATCCGGGCACCGGAAACCGACCATGTTTTTGCCGACCGCGAAGCCAGCGGCGAAGACGCCGAGGCCCCGCACGGCTTTTGGGCGACCTTGGCCTGGTTTGCCATCCTGCTGGTGTTGTCATCGCTGGTCGGATTCATCCTCGCCCTGGCTGTATTTCTGGTGATGTTCCTCAAGGTGCGGGCCGGCCAGAGCTGGGCAAGAACCTTGATACTTTCGGCCGGTGGCATTGCCCTGATGTGCTTTATGGCGGGTGTCCTGAACCGGGATTTTCCGCCGGGTCTGCTGCAGGTTTTTGTGGAACTGCCCTGGCCGCTGGGAGGCCTATGAAGTAGAAAGCGATCCCATTTCTTTCTATGCGGAGTGGCACGTCCCGGGGACCCTATTTCACCAGAAACGACCTGCCTGATGACCGCGCCACGCTAAGCGAAGTGCTCCTGGCCGTGGCCGACGCCGGGAAGCGAGTAAGGTAAGAGCTCGAATTGCAATTGGATTGGTAAAGATCCACGGCCTATCTTAGCAGAGGTTGCCAGACAACTGTGAGTGACAACTTCAGCGATATCAAGAATAATTTCACGGGCGGATAAATAGATCAACTCAATCAGCAACGTATTTAC
>Ga0126331_1000182_pt1 | contig 26842 bp, 19 predicted proteins | sample InaspJWI98metaG_FD_96379 | JGI IMG/M metagenome (GOLD analysis project Ga0126331, IMG submission 96379) | Marine gutless worms symbiont microbial communities from Oahu, Hawaii - Inanidrilus sp. 2 OAHU.JWI-98 metaG | ecosystem: Host-associated > Annelida > Digestive system > Unclassified | place... | reverse complement strand
CGACTTCACCATCCGCAACGCCTGGCAGAAGTAATTAGAGGAGTTAAATTTGTCAATGGTGTCGAAGAAAAACGGATTGCCGCCTAATTTCTTCATACACAACTATTGACTATATCTCAAACTTGTTTACCACACAGCGACCGCAAACTTTGTGCCAGATCAGTGAAACGTTGATGGGGCTCTAACCAATTATGTTTAAAATCGATAAGTTAATATGTTAGCCTAGCTATAAGGTTCTGTGTAAAATCGAGAAAAAATGGCGATCTTGGCAAAATTTTCCCTTACCAAGTTGGCCAATTTTAAAGGAAACCTTTGACAAAAAAATGGTTTTTAGGCTAATGAATCTGATTAATGTCAACTTTGAACTCATTTTGTAAATCGTATTATGGAAAATAAAACCGATTTTTCGCAAATCCTCGATTTCTTTCGAGGCAAACCACCTGCTTTGCCGGGCGAACCTGAATATAACGCCGCATTTTGCAGGACGTTGGTGAAGGCGAGTTCATCGGGGGAGGCTTCCATCTGGCAACTGGATAGCCGTAATCAACTTCATCCGATTTATGGCACCAACTTTATGCCTGAAGATGTAGAGGATGTTTGCCTGCGCGAAGGAGAAGGAATCGGCGGGGCGGTGGCGATGACCCGACAAACTATGGCCGTCTCACAAGTGGTTAGCAACTCCCGGCATGATCGACGGCTAGATGCGCGCATTGATTTTCAGACAAGCTCCATAATATCCGCACCAATTTTATATAGCGACAAACTATTCGGTGTTATCAATATATTGAATCAAGAATCTGGAAGCGATTTCCAGGCGCAGTGGAAGGAAAAACTTTCCACCATTGGCGTTATGTATGCCGCCGCCCTGGTTGCTGCCGGCCGCTTGCGCCTTTACGATGAATCTCCAATTCAAAATGAGACATACGGCCGAAATATTAGCCGGTTCTCTGAATGCCAGACCGTTATTGTCGGTGCAAGTTATCCCATTCAAGAGGTCCTTGACCTGTGCGTCAAGGCGGCCAGGTCTGATATTGCGGTATTGATTCGCGGAGAGACGGGTACCGGCAAGGAATTGGCCGCCCGACGGATGCACGATGCCAGTAGCCGTGCCTCCGGTCCTTTTGTAGATGTAAACTGCGCCGCTATTACCGAAACCCTTTTAGAGAGCGAACTATTCGGACATGTGAAGGGAGCCTTTAGCGGAGCAACATCCAGCCGGCAGGGAAAGTTCGTTGCAGCCACAGGGGGGACACTGTTTCTTGATGAAATCGGTAACATGAGTCCGATATTTCAGGCGAAGATCCTGCGCGTGCTTCAAGAGAAGAAGCTTAGTCCGGTTGGTTCAGATAAGACCATAGAATGCGATGCTCGCATTGTCGCTGCAACCAATCAGGATCTGAGGGAAAAAATTGAAAAGGGTACTTTTCGGGATGACCTTTTTTATCGGCTTTGTGGTATCGAAATTATAATGCCGCCTCTTCGAGAAAGACATGAAGACATTCAATTGCTGGTCAAACACTTTCTAAACAGGGCGGGTGCAGAGCAAGAGAAAAGAGATCCTTTTTATCAAACGCCTAAGATCTCAGATGAAGCCCTCCAAATGCTGATGGCCTATAGCTGGCCGGGAAATGTGCGCCAGCTGGAGCAGGCAGTTATGGCCGCCCTCGCGATTTGCGAAACAGATGATATCCAACCCGGCGACCTTCCCGTGTGGTTTCAAAAAGCCATAGACTCCCATAATGACGAAGCAAAGCTTCAGCCAAACTTAACAAGCGCTCGTCCAAGCTTAAAAACGTCTACTATAGAACATGAGAAATACTCAGACCCGGAGCGCTCGCGCTACCTGAAAGCACTGGATTCAACGAAGTATTCGGGAACCGGACGCTGGAATTTGAGCGCGGCGGCACGTCAACTCGGTGTACCCCGAAAAACACTCGTTTACCGATTAAAAAAAATGCAGCTTATCACGTGACACTTTTATCCTGCGTAGCCTCCGCAAACTCCGATGTTCACTAATTCCTATGATCCTCGTATGTCCGGGATTTTAATGTCTTTTTACACGGATTATGTCAAAATGAATATATCAACAGGTTTCTAAATCTAAAACTCGATTACAGGAGGTATGCAATGGCCGACGGATACGCTGGAAAAATTGGATTTGTCGATTTGACGACCGGAGAAATTCAAACCGAGACTCTGGATAAAAGCCTGGCCCGCGAGTTTATCGGCGGACAGGGCCTTGGGGCGCGGATCCTGTTTGAGCGCCAGAAAAAGGGTGTCGATCCGTTGGGTCCGGAAAGCATCCTGGGTTTCACGACCGGCCCGCTGACCGGGACCAAAACGCCCACCGGCAGCCGTTATGTGGCGGTATGCAAGTCCCCGCTGACCGGTGGTTGGGGAGATGCCAACTCGGGTGGATTTTTCGGCAGCGAACTGAAAGCCGCCGGATATGATGCAGTTTTTGTCAGTGGCAGTGCGCCGTCTCCCAAGTACTTGATGATTGCCGACGACCGGATCGAATTAAAAGACGCCTCCCATTTATGGGGGAAGGACACCGTGGAGACAGAGACAGTTATTAAAAAACAGGTCGATGATAAAAAAATCCGAATTGCCTGTATCGGACCCGCTTCTGAGAAGATTTCCCTGATCAGCGGTATCGTCAACGACCTGGGCCGAATTGCGGCCCGTTCCGGTGTGGGGGCTGTGATGGGAGCCAAGAAGCTGAAAGCCGTCGCCGTACGCGGAACCGACAAAGTCGCCGTCGCCGATAAAAACGCTCTGGATACTGTCCGCAAAGAATTCATCGCTCAAATGCGGGAAATGGAAGGGTTTCCCCAGATCCTGATCAAACACGGTACCTGCGGGCTGACCGCAGCGCTGGTTGCCTCCGGCGCCACACCGGTGAAAAACTGGCAGATGACCGGTGAGCAGTCCTTCCCCAACCTGGAAAAGATCACCGACGCCGATGCCATCATTGAGTATCAATCCCGCAAATACGGCTGCGCCAACTGTCCGATTGCCTGCGGCGGTATTTTCAACGTCAAAGGCGGGAAATATCCGGTCGGCGAAACCCATAAACCCGAGTATGAAACCATCGGCGCATTCGGTACCCTGTGCATGTGCGATGACTTTGAAACCATCATCAAATTAAACGATCTGTGCAACCGCAGTGGTTTGGACACTATATCCGCCGGCACCGTTCTGGCCTTTGCCATGGAGTGCTTCGAAAACGGCATCATCAGCGAATCCGATATGGACGGCATCTCCCTGTCATGGGGCAACGCCGAGGCCATGGTTGCCATGCTGGAAAAGATGATCGCCCGTGAAGGATTCGGTGATATTCTCGCCGACGGCGTCAAGATTGCAGCTGAAAAGATCGGCGGAGGCGCCGAAGCATATGCCATGCATGTCGGCGGCCAGGAGCCCGGTCTGCACAATGCCCTTTTTCTGCCGAGCCGGGGAACCGGGTTTGTATGCGATCCCACGCCGGGCCGGCATACGGCGGCGCCCATGGCTCGGATCGATGCGGGCCCCGGAGCGATGGGACCCTATCCCGAATTGAAAATCGAGCAGGTCGAGCGCTATAGCTACACCGGTAAAGGACCTCTCAGCGCCACGGCTTCCGGTTACCTGCAGGCCGGTGCCAGTGCCGGGGTTTGTTTGTTTCCAATGATTTTTTTCGGCAACTATCCCTTGATTGATTTTTTTAATGCGGTCACCGGTTGGGACCTGGCAACATCTGAATTCCTGACCACCGGGGCACGCATCCAGACCCTGAGACAATGTTTCAATATCCGCGAAGGCATTACGCCCTCTGATGCCAAACTGCCGGATCGCATGTCCGGCCGTCCGCCCCAGGAGGAGGGTCCGGTAGCCGGCATAACCGTAGATATCGACAGTCTTGCCCGTGAATACCGTCAGGCCATGGGATGGGATCCGCAAAGCGGCAAACCTGAGGATACAACCCTGGAGAAGCTTGGTTTGACCGAGCTGATCAAAAAGCATGGATAGAATTCCAGGCAATAAAAAGCGTATCGAGCACCATGAAATTTGCGGAGAAAATTGTAGATGAAGCTATTGCTTTTCAGTGATTTGCACAACGATTATAAAACCGCTGCAAAGCTGGTTGAACTATCCAACAAGGCCGATGCGGTGGTCGCAGCCGGCGATTTATGTATTGCCCGCCGCGGGCTGGAAAAAATAGTCAGGTCTTTATCGGATATAAAAAAGCCAACGGTTCTGGTACCCGGTAATAGTGAATCGGCGGAAGAACTCGAAAAGGCATGTCGCTCATGGAAATCCGCAATTGTACTGCATGGCAGCCGAACAAACCTTGATGGTATAAGCTTTTATGGAATAGGAGGCGGTATACCGATAACACCGTTTGGATCGTGGAGTTATGATTTCACGGAGGAACAAGCCGTAACGCTTTTGCATGATTGTCCTACCGGAGGCGTTCTGGTCAGCCATTCTCCACCGAAAGGTTCGCTGGACGTCAGCTCCGATGGTCGCAGATTAGGCAGTGAAGCGGTAAGGCAAACCATAGAGAAAAAGAAACCTGATCTTGTTGTCTGCGGGCACATTCATGGAAGTGCCGGTCATATAGACCGCCTGGGTGAAACAACCGTAATAAATGCAGGTCCGGCTGGTATCATTTGGGATCTGACTTAAAGTACTGCCACCAATTCTGACGCAGAAGGCTTAGTTCCCAAAGGTCCGTCCAGATCGGCTTTTCTTTTACTTGAGTCGCTTAATAACCGATCCACTGATTTATCTATGTGAGCGGCAGCATCAATACAGTTTTGCTAACTATGTTTACCGCCGATTCAATCAAAAAGCATGGCAACCGGCAACAATATGGCGATCCGGATAGAAGTCCTCGGTGCCCTCACGCCTGATCACCAATTCCATTTTTCCGTTGCATTTTCAAATTAAAGCGGGCAATGTCTTTCAGATCAGGTCACACGCACCTGTAATTGGAAAATGCCCATTTTAATATCAACTTCAAGGGTGTTAGCATGAAATCGGGCGGTCCTAAAATTCTTATTGTGACGATTCTTTTGATTGGAGCGGCAACGGGATTAGGCTGGGTTATTTTCGATCAACTGCAGGAAAGGATCGGACCCGGAAAAAGAGGTCGGGCATCGGGTCCGGTACCTATAGAAGTGACTGAGATTCAGCACGGGCCGATCGCGTTGCAGCGAACCTTTAGCGGGGAGTTGGAAGCCCTAGCCGAGTTTGTAGTTGCGCCGAAAGTAAGCGGTCGCGTGGTACGTGTGTTCGCGAATATCGCCGATATGGTCGCGCGGGGTCAGGTCGTGGCCGAGTTGGACAATGATGAATATGTGCAGGCTGTAGCCCAGGCCAAAGCCGACCTGGAAGTGGCAAAAGCCAATCTGACCCGGGCCAAGCGAGCCCTTGAAATTGCCAATCGCGAGTTTAAACGCACCGAGTCACTTTTAAAGCGCGGGATTACATCTGAATCTGAATTTGATATCATCCGTCAGGATCAACTGGCGAAGCAGGCTCAACTTCAAGTAACTGTGGCCCAGGTGGCGAAAGCCGAATCATCGCTGGAAACTGCAAATATCCGGCTTGGCTATACCAAGGTAACAGCGGGCTGGACCGGCGGCGGCGAACATCGCGTCGTCGCCGAGCGCTACGTGGATGAAGGCCAGACCGTAGCCGCCAACGCGCCGCTGCTTTTAATCGTCGAACTCCATCCCATCGTTGGGGTGGTTTTTGTCACCGAGAGAGACTACGCTCTCCTGAAACCTGGGCAACTAGTATCGTTAACCACGGACGCCTATCCGGGTGAAAAGTTTACGGGCCGCATCGATCGCATTGCCCCGGTCTTCCGCAAATCCACCCGGCAGGCGCGGATCGAAGTGAACATCGATAATCCCCAGCATCGACTTAAACCCGGCATGTTCATCAAGGCTACAGTGGCATTGGCCCGGGTGCCGGAGGCCACCATCGTTCCGGTGCAGGCGTTGACTAAACGTAATGACAGGCGCGGCATCTTCATCGTCGATGATGATGGCCGAAAAGTGGCCTGGCGCGAAGTAAAAGTGGGCATTCGAGCAGGCGACCGGCATCAGGTGGAGGGCGAGGGTCTGTCGGGTCGGGTTGTGATCCTGGGGCAGCAACTGGTAAACGACGGTTCCCCCATCACGATACCTGCCGAACTGAACAAAACCGCTGCCGACCGAGAAAAGATTGATTCCCAATGAATCTACCGAGTTTTAGCGTCAAGCGTCCGATTTTTACGACAATGGTGACCCTGATTTTGGTCATCCTGGGTGCCGTCTCATTGAGCCGGTTGCAGATCGACATGCTGCCTAATATCGAGCTGCCCACACTGAGTATCCGGACGGATTACGAGGGCGCCAGTCCCGAGGTTATGGAGCGGCTGGTGACTCAGATCATTGAAGAGATCGTTGCCACTGTTCCCGGAGTGGAAGATATTACATCGACCTCCTCGGAAGGCCGCAGCAGGGTTCGTGTCAGTTTCGTGTGGGGGACGGAAATCGACACTGCGGCGATTGACGTTCAGGGCAAACTTGAAGACGAGATCAACGAACTGCCGGATGATATCGTCAGGCCCCGTATCCGTAAATTCGACATCGCCAGTTTTCTGGTGGTCTTGTTGGGTATTTCCAGCAACCTTGATCCCGTGGAATTGACGGAACTGATCGAGGTCCAGATCCGTTACCGCTTTGCCCGCATTCCGGGTGTCGCGCAGGTCGACGTTTGGGGAGGCTTTAACCGTGAGGTTCGAATCGAACTGGATCCTGATCGGATCAAGGCCGCGGGTTTGCCGCTGGACCGGGTGCTCGATGCGATTCGTGATGCTAATCTCGATCTCCCGGCGGGCAAAATCGAGCAGGGACAGTACGAAGTCATGCTGCGGGCACCAGCCGAATTTATTAACCTCGATCAGATTCGAGAAACGGTCATCGAACGGCGCGACGGTGCTGCGATAAGGCTGGGTCAAATCGCCGAGGTTAAAGACACATATGAGAAGCTGACGCGCATCGTACGCGTTAATGGTGGACGCGGATTGCGCGTGGCTATTCGCAAACAGGCCAATGCCAATACCGTCGAAGTGTCCAGGCGCATCCTGGCCGAAATTGAAGCGGTCAATCAAGCCTATCCTCAGATTAATATCGTCCCAGTCATCAACCAGGGCAACTTTATCGAGCGGTCAATTGCCAATGTTGCTCGCTCGGTGCTCTATGGCGGTGGGCTGGCAATCGTGGTATTACTGTTTTTCCTGCGCAACATCCGAAGCACGCTGGTAATTTCCCTGTCGATCCCGATCTCATTTGTGACAACTTTTGCGTTAATTTTCTTCGGGGGATTCACACTCAATCTGATGACCCTGGGCGGGTTGGCCCTGGGGGTGGGCATGATGGTCGACAGTTCCATCGTCGTGCTCGAAAACATTTTCCGCCGCCGCAGTGAAAATGGCGAAGCACCAGAGAAAGCATCGGTGGAAGGTGCCCGGGAGGTCGGACCGGCAATCATCGCCAGCACCATAACCACGCTGGTAATTTTTCTGCCGTTGATTTTCGTCCGTGGTGTCTCGGGCATCCTTTTTAAAGAGCTGGCGTATGTGATCATCTTTGCGCTGATCTGTTCGCTGACGGTGGCGCTGAGTCTTGTGCCCATGCTGGCGTCCAGGCTTCTGAAGTCAAGTCTCGAGCGCCCCAAGGAACTGGCATCAAAAACGAACCATTGGACCGCTGCTGCAGATACCGCCTTTTCGGGTTTCCAAAACGCTTACCTGGATCTGCTGCGCTGGGTTTTGGGCCATCGCCTTATCACTGTATTTGCGGCTGCAGTTGTATTTGCTGCAAGTCTACTGCTTTTGCCTCTGATCGGCAGTGAGTTTCTCCCTCCCAGCGATGAGGGAGAGGTCCGCATCAACGGTAAGATGGAAGTCGGTACCCGGCTCGAACTGGTTGACCAACAGACACGCGTAATGGAGCAGATCGTTCAACCGGCGGTGCCTGAGGCGGTCGCATCAGTGGTCAGTGTCGGTGCCGCCGGCTGGCGGCCGGACGCGGGTTCAGAGGGTCAAATTCGCATGTCTCTGTTGCCGTCCGCCCAACGAGAACGCTCCAATGTAGAAATCGCCCAAGACCTGCGGCGTCGTCTGGTCGGCAGTGTCCCCGGTATGGAGATCCGTGTCCGGGCTCCGCAGGGTCAGTTTATTCTGCAAAGAATCCTGCGCAGTGACGAGGGATTGACCATCGAGATCCGCGGCTACGAACTGGCAGCGCTTGACGCTCTGGCCGGGAGGGCTGCAAAGTTGATTAAGGATGTGCCGGGTATCACCGATGTTCAGACCAGTCTCGAAGTCGGTATACCCCAGCAGGAAATTCGTGTAAACCGGGACAAAGTCGCCGACCTCGGTCTGAGTATCCGCGACGTCACCGAGCTTCTGCAAACTGCAGTGGCCGGCTCCAAAGCCGGCGAGTACCGTGCAGGTGGCAATTCTTATCGCATTCTGCTACAGCTAAAGGATGCCGAGAAACGCTCCCTGGACGAAATTCTCAACCTTACGCTGACAACTGCATCCGGTGAAAAGGTGGCGCTGCGCAACGTCGTCACATCTGAACCGAGCCACGGTCCGATTCTGATCGACCGCAAAGATCAGCAGCGCAGGGTAACGGTCCACGCCAACGTCGCGGGGCGGGATCTGGGTTCAGTAGCAGCAGACGTACAGGCGTTGTTGGATCAAATCCCACGTCCCGTTGGTTATGATCTGAGGGTCGCGGGCAATTTCGAAGAACAGCAAAAGGCCTTCAGGGAACTGGTCATCTCACTCGTGTTGGCGCTGGTCCTCGTATATATGGTGCTGGCCTGTCAATATGAATCGTTGCGGGATCCGCTGGTTGTCATGTTTTCCGTTCCTTTGGCGGCGATCGGCGTCCTGGTCACGTTGTTTATTACGCATACGACGCTGAATGTGCAGTCATATATTGGCTGCATTATGCTGGGTGGTATCGTGGTTAACAACGCGATTCTTCTAGTGGATCAGGCGGGTCGATTGGTACGCGACGGGATGCACACCCAAGATGCCCTGATTGAGGCCGGTCGTCGCAGATTGCGGCCAATTCTCATGACGACGTTGACCACCATTCTCGGCTTGTTGCCCCTGGCACTCGGCATCGGCGAAGGATCCGATGCTCAGTCCCCACTGGCAAGGGCGGTTGTCGGAGGCCTCATCGGATCGACGCTGATAACGCTGGTACTTATCCCTGTAGTCTATTCATTGTTTCATCCCGAACAGAAAGTTTCAGAATCTATTTTACCGGATCATCCAACCCGGATATGAGCCATGGCAAAGTCATTGCCGCCCGCGATTCTTTAATCTAATCTCCGCCTTTCTCTATCTCGCCTTATCGGAATCGGACTTTACGAATATGCCACCTGCGGAAAGACCCTCGAGGATACGGTCCGGGCCATGCGGCTTGTTGTCGACCTGGTGGGTGTCGAACACGTGGCGCTGGGTTCGGACTTTGACGGTTCCGCGGCATTTATAAACGCCAGTGGCCTGGCGATGTTGACCGAGACCATGCTCAACGCGAGCTTTACAGAAGCCGAGATCGCCGCGATCATGGGCGGTAATGCCCTGCGGGTATTTCGGCAGACACTGCCCGAACAATTAGTGGGCGCTTTCAGATTAAATTGTTAACAGAAGGTTGGATTGATACGCCGGAAGCGGAGAATCCCAATAAAGCATCTAGGCGAGTTTTCGTTCAACTACTAACTAGCGGAATTGATCCGCCCGCTCCGCTCCCTTTTTGATCGCGTCACTGATTGCCGCACGGAATGCGTACTTTTCTAAAACATGAAGGCATTCCACAGAAATACCGCCGGGTGTGCTGGCTTCGGCCATAAGCTCGGAAGGCGGCACCTTGCGCCGATGCCAGACCTCCATTGAACCGACAATGGTTTGGTAGGCAATCTTTGTGCATGTTGCACGATCAATACCGGCCCGTACCCCGGCATCGATGAGCGATTGAAAAAACATAAAAACATTGGCCGGCGTAGTTAATGCAGTAACCGCATTGATGTGGCCTTCCTCCAATACCACGCAAAGGCCCAGAGAATGAAATAGTTTGTCAACATCCCCTTTTTGAGCTTCGGTTACGAAATTGTTGTAAGCGATAGCAATGACACCTTCACCGATCTGGCAGAGTGGATTGGGCAGGATCCTGACGACCCGAACATTGTCTCCTAACCTGTTGTAGCGCTCCATCACGATTCCCGCAGCCAGAGTGATAATCAATTGCTCCTCTGATAAACCGGCTGTCCTGATGTCGCTGATAACATGCTGCACCACCTGTGGCAGTACGTTGATAAAAATAAAATCCCCCCGGGATATGGCCTCCTTGTTGCTGGCAGTGGTGGAGATGGAAAATCGATCTTTCAAGAAGTCAAGACGTGCTTTAATCGGGTCACTGACAGTGATCTGGGTCGCGCTTAATGTTTGCGTTTCAATGAAGTTGTCAATGAGAATCTACGTAATATGCCCGCCGCCAATAAAGGCGATATGCCTATCTTCCAAAGCCATGGAACACCCTCCCTAAAGCTATTCCTTTTTGCCGGGTCAGATCACCTATTCTCTGCGACGCATATCGGCATCCCGAGGTTCGGGGATTCGATCATCCGCATCAGCCTTCCCTCCAGTTTTGCGGAAGGGTAAAATCCGAGCTGCTTTATGCGTCTTGAAACATCGACCGGCAGCGCCTGTCCTTCTGTTTTTTGGTTCAACACCCCGCCCATGATGACGGGTACGGTCAGATTCTTTTTCTTCAACTCTTCCTTGAATCGTATTGAATAGTCGAGTGCCATCCCGTTGTGCGTGCTGATCAATATGGCTTGGACGCCTGTTTCACGGGCCTTTTCGGCAATCTCGTCCGGGTCTTTCTCCGCGCCCAGGTATACGGTTTCCGCTCCCGCTTCTTGACACAGCCGGTCCAAAATCAAAATTGCATGTTCGTGGACGTCTGTCGAAGCAATGAGCAGACGCCTGTCTTTCAGCATCTGACGATTTTTGGGCTGTTGAAATAAATCGCGGTACTGATCGATACTTTCCTTGGACATTATGAATACATCGGTCATAACCTCCGGGTGCCGGCCGCGGATGGCGGATTCGTCCGGCTTACCGACGCCGAACATCTCCTCGAATACGGCCGGCCCGATCTGTTTGAGAACAATTAAAAGCTGCACCGGATCCCTTACATTCACACCCGCGTCCTTGAGACCTGCAAGGGCGTTGTCCAAGACGGTTTTCCCGCAGGTTGTCACCTTGTCGGCGAAGATGTAGGATGCACTAAAATCCACATGCGGATAAAGGCGTCGGGCCGTTTTTTCGATCCGTCGCCCCAGGATTTGTGCCTCGACGATTTCGCGTGCGGACGGTATGCGAATGGCCTCGGTCACAGGCAGCGGATGGACGGCGTGACCAGTGGGACACGCCATCTGGGCCATGATGTCCCACAGCAGGTATTCGCCCACCAGCGCGCTGTTGACGGTGAAATTATCGATAAAGGAAATGGTATCACCGTAGAACATCGATCCCAGGCAGTCGTGATTATGGATCCGGTCCAGCGCAAACACCCAACCGGCCCGTTTGACCGGATCACAGGTCAACCCTCCGATACAGTGGGCCAATTTTGCACCGAGAAGCTCTTCAACGATATAGCGCTCCAAGTATGCCCACCCGGCTACCGTGGTACAGTCGTAAAATAGGGCACCGTAGCCATCTTCCAGATAAGAATGCATCAGGGTCCCCTGCTCACGCAGTGCCCCCATAATGGCTATGGATCGAACCGTTTCGACAGTGGTGGTGACATGGTCCCGCCACAGGGGCACCTCATGGCTGAAGAACTGAGACAGATTGCCGATGGAAGTCACGCCTGCTTTAAGGGCATTGATGGTATTTTCGGTTGCGGCCGGAAAACCGATCATGAAGTCGCCCATGTGCGGCTGTATCGGCGCCACTTGACCGATCTGCAACCAGTCTGCAGGTTTCTCCAGCATGGGGCCGGTTTCGGCCGGGACCCCCTCACGGTGGGAACTGGGAAGCCCCATTCGCCGATCCAGACAGATACCCGCTCGATCTACTCTAACGTCTCCGGCAGCCGCCTCTCGTTTCAAAATGGTCAGAGCCTCGGCAGTAGAAGTCCAGGTGTTCATGCCGATGTGGGCATGAAACATGATTTTGCCGTCTTGGATACAACGGCGCTTGTACTCGGCCTCAGAGTCGACGCCCATTTCGTCCATGAACAGTGTCCGACCGATGTCGATATCAGAGGCTAGGGCGCGGCCCTCGAAGATAACAGTCTCTCCCCCGGGAAGCGGAGTATTAAGAATCGCTGCCACCTTGTTTTTAAATTCAGCAAATTGCATGATAGTCACGATATTTCTTAACCCGGGCAACCTGCTGGATGCGTTCCTCGGCCATCCGATCGGCCGCCAGGTAGGTGGCAATGCCGTCACGATCGGCTATATCAAACACACGCTCCATGTTCTGGAAAATGCGATCGACCTTGACCTTTCCCCTTTCTAGATCGACTGTGCCCGTGCCGAGTCGATCCGTATCGAAGATGGTTCCGCCGGCATTAGTGATGTAATCAGGCGCATATACAAATCCCTTATCTTCTAGCAGTTGACCGTGGCGCTTGTCTAGTAGTTGATTGTTGGCACATCCGCAGATAATCTTGCATTTGAGTCGGGAAAGCGTATCGTCGTTGATTATGCCCCCCAGCGCGCACGGACAGAATATGTCACACTCGACGTCGTAAATATCCTCGGGCATCACCGTCTCCAGCCTATACTTTTCCTTCACTGCCTCGACCTTTTCCGGGTCGATATCACAAATCACCATACGTGCTCCCAACTCCGCCAATTGAGCCGCAATGTTTTGACCGACGGCCCCCTGCCCTTGTATCGTTATTGTTTTGTCTTTCAGGCGGATTGATCCGTATACACGGCGGCAGCACGCCTGCATGGCGCGAATCGTACCGTGGGCGGTCATGGGAGCGATATCACCGGCGCCACCCAGATATGTGGGCAGCGTGACCACATGTTCGGTCTCCATCCGTATGTATTCCATATCGTTCAGGGTAGTCCCTACGTCTTCTCCGGTAATATATGTTCCTCCCAGGCGGTTGATGAATTTTCCCAGCAACCGAAAAACCGGCTCACGGTCTTTGCGTTTCGGATCGCCGATGATGACGGCCTTTCCCCCGCCCAGGTTGACACCGGCGGCTGCGTATTTATACGTCATGCCGCGGGCCAATCGCAGCGCATCCTCAATAGCTTCGGTTTCAGTGTCGTACATCCACATACGACAGCCACCGGTGGCAGGACCCAGGGTGGTGTCATGCAGGGCGATGACCGCTTTAAAATCTAAAGATTTGTCCTGACATAAATACAGGTTTTCGTAATCATACTGCGCCATATAGCCGAAAATTGATTCCATGACCTACCCCCAATCGGCCCCTTTTGATCTATCCGTCGGTTTTATCCAGGGTTTCTTCGGCATACTTACGTTTGACGGGCGCCCGCCCGCCGATGATTGCCTCAACCACCAATGCATTGTTGGGAGGGCAACCGGCTACGTGTCGTTCCGATCGGCTTTCCTTTGGCATGCATTTGCCCACAGTGATGATGTTCTCCGGTGCCGCCTCCCGGGGGGGCGCCGCTTCCCCTGTGAGTACCGCAACCCCCGGTAAATACATCAACTGATCTGCATTGCGCATATCCACCAGTGCGCTCATGACCGTATTGCGGCAACCGGTACAGGCAACATCTCCATGAATGAGTTGAAAATCCTCGACTTGCACAGGATCATCCTCGATAGCCCGCAGGAATCTTCTCTGAACCGACGTGAGTGGAATACCAGCCACCTGGATTCGATTCATTTCCATCTCGCCTAATCCACGTGCGGCTGAATTTACCGTTAATAAGGTGTCGTTGGGTTCATAACCGATGAGCCGGGCGCAGACCGTATCGGTGGCCACCAGGTCTTTGCCGGCCAATACAAGGTTCATTTCTACCGGTTTGCCGAAAACCGGTCCGATACCTTCCTGACAGACAATGGCATCCACTACTGCAAGTTTGGGCTTAACCGCGGCCAGCAGATCGACGACACCTTCAAACAGGCCCTGCTGGTGCATCTCTTTCTTCCATCGGTCCGTGAGAAGCCCCTTGAGCTTTTTAATGGCACAGGTCATCTCGGTTTGATCGTGGGTTTTCAATTTGGGAACGCTGATGATCACATCCGCCAGTTGTGCCAGTTCCCAGCACTCTACTGTGTCAAACACTTTGCCGTTTTCAACCGGGATTTGGACCGGATTCAGCGTTTCCAGATTGACGACATCGTACCCCAAATCCTGCAAGAGACGATACCCTGACTCTTGGATCACCTTTTCCGTGTCCACACCGACAGCCGAGGATTCTGCGATAACCGGCTTTGCCCCTAAATCTTTCACGATATCCGCCACTGCCCTGGGCACCTCCGGCATAGTGATACAGCCAGTCTCAGGTTCCACCGGCGGTGCAACCCAGCTGGGGTTGATAAGCACCAGGCAGCCCGATTTTACAATATCTTCTATACCCCCGATCAGCGTCAATGCCTCTTGGACAGCCTCTCGGATTTTGGGGTAATCCGGTTTCGGTTGAAGCTTTACTATGGAAACAGTCGTATTGCTCATAGAGTTTTCTCCTTTTGTATTGATAAAAATTCCGGGTCTTAATTTAGAAGAAAATAGCGGGTATATGCCGATAAATAATCAATTCACCAAGCCGATGAACACACTGATAGAATCATCGACAGATGAAAAACATTGATATCGTTGATAACTATTTTATACGACAGTAGATATGGTTTTAATCTATAAATGCAAATAGTAGGAGGTGATCCATTGAAAAGTGCTCGGGTACTTGCATATGACAAACATATTTAATTGTCAATTCCTGGACTTTTTTTAGCGCTTATCATAATTCTCAGCCCGACCAAGCAGAAGCGCAGATGGATCAACCAAAATAAACCACTCCGGTATGCGACTCCAGGGACAAGGTATTCTTTCGGACATAGCCTTGAAATCATAGCATTAGGGCGAAATTATTAAATCCTCACGCAAAGACGCTAAGGCGCTAAGTTTTCATGATCTTTCTTTGCGACTTTGCGTCTTTGCGTGAGGCAATTTTTATTCGAGCTTGAATTGCCCAATTACTTTGCCGTTACCCTGAGGCGGCTCCGGATTACCTTGACGAGGCAGCTTTTTTGAAATATATTGCCCGGCTCAATATTCTGAAGGAATAAAAGGTGAAATTATGGAATCTTATCCATTTGAGTTGGGTCCGATTCGTCCCGTGGACGAAGCCGACAGTCTCCTGGTCCGCACCACCCGCGGCTGCCCCTGGAACAAATGTGAATTTTGCGTCAATTACAAAGACATGCGATTTTCCAGGCGTTCGGTCGTGGACATTAAAAAGGACATAGTCGCGGCCGCCGAATATTACGGAAGCCACCCTTTTCAATCCTGCTTTCTGCAGGACGGCGACAGCTTTATCATGAAAACAGAGGAGCTGCTCGAAATCCTGGATTTCCTCAAGCAACATTTCCCTTCCTTGAAAAAAGTGAGCAGTTACGGTCGATCCCAGACTATGATCAGAAAAAGCCCTCACGAAATAAAAGCCATCTGTGATGCGGGTCTTAATTTGCTCTATTGCGGTATGGAATCCGGGTCGGATGCAGTGCTGAAAACTATTAAAAAAGGAGTCACGGCCGCCGACCATATCAACGCCGCCAAAATGGCCCGGCAAGCCGGGATGGAAATTTCAGAATTCATCATTCTGGGTCTGGGCGGACGTGAGCGGTGGCAGGAGCATGCCACAGAGACGGCCAGAGTCTTAAATCAGATTAACCCGGACTTCATCCGCGTCCTGACCATCGGCGTCAAGCAGGGCTCAGGATTGGAAAAGCAAATGCGGACAGGTAAATTTGAGCTGCAAACCGAAAAAAACCTCATTGAAGAACAGCGCCTGTTAATCGAGAGCCTTGACGGCGTCACCAGTTATTATGTCAATCATCACGGGGTTGACCTGCTCATGGAAGCCCGTGGTCAATTGCCCGAGGACAAACCCAAACTGCTGGCCATAATGGATCGCTATCTCGGCCTGCCGGAAGAAGAGCGGCTCAACTACACTCTGGGTAAACGCCTGGGTTACTACCGGCATATGGATGATATGCAGGATGAAAAACGGAAGATGTTCGTGCAGGGCAAACTTCGGGAAATCCTGGATGCCTACCCGGGTCAATTCGATGAGATCTGTCACCAGCTTCGCGCCCAGGTAGTATAACCCGACCACTGAAAAATCGGATTCAACTCAGGTACCAATATCCATTTTAGTGTGAATATTTGGCAACAAGTATTGAAGAAAATAACAGTCGGATGAAAATGAGAAGCTATTCTTTGAAAAAAGAACTATCTGGAGATAGCGTTTGATATGGAAAATAATCAATTTATAAAAGTCTGGGACATTGCCGTTCGCGTTTTTCACTGGACGTTGGTTGGATGCTACGCTATCGCCTTCATAACCTCGGAAAGCAGTCAGCAATTACACGTTATTTTCGGTTACAGTGTCCTATTGCTGGTATTATTACGTATTTTATATGGTTTTGTAGGCACGAGGCATGCCCGGTTTTCTGATTTTTTATACCACCCTTCTCAAATTATGGATTATCTAAAAGGATTATTTGTCGGGAGGCCCAAACATTACATGGGTCACAATCCTGCCGGAGGATTCATGATCATTATTGTGCTACTGAGTCTGCTTTCTCTCACCTTGACCGGCCTAAAAACACATGGGGTAAAAGGACACGGCCCTTTGGCCAGGCTTGAATTCTCATTTATATCTTTGGCTTTAGCCGATAGTGATGATAACGGGGATCATGATGACCATAACCGCCATGATCGGCGCCGCCAAAAATTTTCAAAAACCCAAAATGAAGAAAAAGATGAATTTTGGGAAGAGATTCATGAGACCATCGCCTATTTTACCCTCTTTCTGGTATCGATTCATATCATGGGCGTTTTGGTATCGAGTCTCGTGCACCGGGAAAACTTTATCAAGGCGATGATCACCGGTCGTAAGAAGCTTCTCTGATTGCGCTATTTCAATAAGATGCCATTTGTTTTCTGTTCATCATCGATACAATCAATTCCTGATTTTCAAACTCCAGGAAATCTGAGAGATCTTTCCAACAATTGTTGACCAGCCGTTTGGCCATCCTGAGGGATGTCTCCGGGAAGGCCTCGAATTGCTTGGCAATCGATAATGCTTCGTTCTCGAAACCTTCCACCGGGATACAACGATTTACGAGCCCCAGCGCCTTGGCTTCATTCACGCCGATGCTTTCCTTTGCCAGAATCAATTCCAGGGCTTTGGGTCTGCCGAGCATTCGGCTGAGAAACCATGCGCTGCCGCCTTTTGGAATCAATCCCAACTCGAGGGCCGGGTTTTGAAAGACCGTATTGTTTCCGAGGATGCGATAATCGCAGACCAGGGAAACGGAGGCGAACATGGGCAGAATTTGTCCGCAAGCAGCGCTGATGAAAAACAGATCTGAAGAAAGGATGAGCAAAATGAACTGATCGATGGCCCGGTAAAGACGCATTACACTGTTTTCCGATATCCTGGATGACCGCACCATGTCGAAAAACGAGAGATATTCTTGGCGTAGGGCTCTTCGCGCTTGCGGCATTAATAGAACGATCCTGGCTTCAGGATGATCTTCCACGCACTTAAAATAATCGTGCACGGCTTCCTTTGCTCGGAGAATCGTCGAAACCAGCAGTTGATTCCCTTTTGGGCTGAAAATCACCACTGCCCCATCTTGCCGAGCCGAAAAATAATCTGTTTCGCATGTCAGATTCGAATTGAAGTTATTCATGCCATCCTCCTGATTTTGAAAAATGATGCATAAAGAATCGGCACGACCACCAGGGTCAAAACCGTGCCGAAGGTAAGCCCACCAATGATGGTGACGCTCATGCCGACAAAAAAGACATCTTTTAACAACGGAAGCATTCCCAGGACTGTGGTGAGCGAGGCCATGGTAACCGGCCGCAAACGACTGACTGCAGAATCAAGGATTGCCGTGTAAGGGGCTTTGCCGGAGCGAATTTCCAAATCGATCTGATCGATCAGCACCACGGCATTTTTGATGATCATGCCGGAAAGGCCAAGATAGCCTAGTATACACATGAATCCGAACGGCAATCCGGTTAACAACAGTGCAGCAGTCACCCCGATGCTCACCAGCGGCAGGCATAAGAAGATGATTACCGTCTGCCGGGCCGCATTGAACAGGACCACGACCGTAAAGATCATGGCAAGGAAAAAGACCGGTACCATTTGAAACAGTCCTTTATTGGCATCGACCGTTTGCTCGTAATCCCCACCCCATTCCAGCGTATATCCCACCGGCATCGCAATAGCTTCGATCTCCGGACGCAGCCGGTTCAGGAGCGCGCTTGGATTGCCGTAGGCGGGATTGCATCCGGCGGTGATGGTACGCCGGCGGTTCAGGCGTCGGACGATCGGATCCTCCCATTCGGTTAGCATGTCGGTGACAATCTGCTGCAAGGGAACGGTGCGGCCGGTGAGCGGACTGAAAACGACAATATCGTTGATTCGGTCCACGACTTCGCGTTCGTTTTTGGGGGCCCGAATATTTATGGGCATCAGCTTGTCCTGTTCTCGATACATTCCGATGGTCTTTCCGGAAAAATTCATGGCAACGGCATCAGCGAATTGAGGCCGGGTAATGCTTAGACGCCGGGCTACGGCTTCATTCACCCGGGGCACCAGGGTCGGCACCGGCTGACGCCAATCGTTTCGAATGTCTGTTGCCACCGGATCGACGGCCATGATGGCCTCGGCCTTTTGTGATAAGCGCCGCAACTCCCCGATGTCCGGTCCGCTGAACCGGGCCTGGATCTGGGCGCCTTCACTCGGACCCCGCCTGAATTTTTTCAGCTCGATCTTTGCATCCGGAAAAAAATCCGGCAGATCACTGCGCAAGGCAGCAATGAGTCCGTCTATTTTTTTATGATCTCTGACCGTGACCAGGATCTGACCGTAGCTGCTATTGGGCATATCCGGCTCATAAGTCAGTACAAAGCGCAGTGCACCCTGGCCCATAAAGGTGGCGGTTTCGGCCACTTCATCCATCTCGATCAAATATTTTTCAAGCTGCTGAAGATCTTCAGAAACCTTATGGATATGCGTGCCTTGCGGACGCCAGTAGTTGAGCATGAACTGATTACGGCTGTCATTGGGAAAAAGATTGCTTTCCACAAAAGTGAATCCGACCAGTGCGGCAATTAGAATTCCGGCCAAAACCATCAATGACAGGGTACGATGCCCCAGACAAATGTCGAGAAATCTGCGGTAAAGACGGAAGAACTTGCCGCCATATGGATCGCTCTGTTTGTCGCTTTTTTTCTTGGGCAAAAACTGAACGCAAAAAAGCGGCGTTAAAGTGATAGCCAGCACCCAGCTCAGGCCGAGGGAAATGGACATTACCTGGAAGAGGCTCATCAAAAACTCGCCGGTGGTATCCTTGGACGTGCCGATGGCGGCGAAAGCCAGAACCGCAACAAATGTTGCACCCAGCAGAGGCCAGGCAGTCTGTGCCACGGTTTCGACGGCTGCTCTCTTGCGGTTCATGCCCTGCTGGACCCGAACCAGGATGCCTTCGGTGACCACGATGGCATTATCCACGAGCATGCCCAGGGCCAGGATCAGGGCTCCCAGGGAAATCATCTGAAAATCGATGTCCAAAAGCTGCATGCCGATGAGGGTCCCGAAAATTGTAAGTAGCAGTATGACTCCCATGAGCATGCCCGAAGACAGACCCATGGTGATACAAAGCACGGCAATGACTATGGCCACAGCCTGCAGTAGATTGATGAGAAAAGCGTTGACCGAGGCGTCGACCAGGTCCGATTGATACGCGATCGCCTCCAGCTGCATACCCACCGGTATGTCGGCTGTAAGCTGGGTGATACGCTCGCGGACAGCCTGGCCCATTTCTACCACATTGCCGCCGTCCACTGTGGCAATGCCCAACCCCAGGGCCGGCCGACCGTTGAATCTTAGCATCCATAGGGGCGGGTCCTGGTAGCCACGGCTGATGGTCACTACGTCCTTGAGATAGATCAGGTTTCCGGTCCCGTCGCTTTGCACCAGCAGTTCACCGAGATCTTCAACCGTATTGAACGCACCGGTGGGATTCATGCGGAGATGATCTTCGTTTACAAGCACCCTGCCGGCATCCACCATCAAGTTTTGCCGGTTGAGGGTACTGAGAATTTGGTCCATGGATATTCCCAGTTCGGCCATGCGGGCGCGGGATAGTTCCAGATCGACGGTCTCCTGCTGGTCACCCCATATCTCCACACGGGCGACATCGTTGACCAGCAGAAGTTCGCGCTTGAGAAAATCAGCGGTATCTTTCAGTTCTTCATAGGTGTAGCCCTCTCCGGTAAGGGCAAAAAATACACCGTATACATCCCCAAAATCATCGTTGACCATGGAAGGTCCGGCGCCGGGTGGAAGAAATGGTTGGGCATCGGATATTTTGCGGCGCAGCTCGTCCCATATCTGGGGGATGGCCTTGCTATCGTATTCGTTTTTTATATCCACATAAATGATGGAACGGCCGGTCTGGGAGATGGATCTGACTTCTTTAATCTGTGAAAGCTGCTGCACGGCTTTTTCCAGTCGGTCAGTGACTTCCAGTTCCACTTCCGTGGCCGAAGCACCGGTATACGGTGTCGTGACTACCGCTGTCTTGATGGTAAAGGTGGGAAACTCCAGTTTGCCCAAATTCTGGTAGGACCAGAGCCCGCCGCCGATGATGATCAAGGCCAGAAAATACGAGACCGTTTTTTTTGTAATGACAAATTCGGTGATCTTCATGAGCGTTTCTCCGGATGTGCATCGAGAATTCGTATCGGCTGTCCGTTGCGTAAAAATCTGGCACCGGCTGTCACCACACGATCACCGGAATCCAGGCCGGCAACAATCTGGATCGTGTCACGGCTCAATGTTCCGGTTTGCACCTGTGTTCTTATGACGGTCATTGACTCCGGATCGATCCGCCAGACGCATGATTGCCCCTCACTATCGGCAAACACGGCACCCAGCGGAAGGATAAATCCTTTTGTCGGCTGCTCGGCGCTATTAATACTGACCGAGACCGTTGCCGCCATACCCGGTTGTGCATCGATATCGTCGGGAAGATGGAGAATAACCGTCAGGGGATAACTCTGATTGGCGCTGTCGGTTTTGCGTCCGATTTCCTTAACCGTGGCGGGGAATCGATGTCCCGGGTAGGCATCCAAAGCACAGGTGATATCGACTATTTCCGAGCGGCGAATAATCAGCTCCTCGGGGATAGCTGTATGAACCTCCACTTGCGAAAAGTCCAGTAAAGAAACAATGGGATCACCACCTTTGACCGTCTGATAGTTTTCCACTTTCTGGTGATGGACATAGCCGCTGAAAGGGGCCCTCAGGTAAGTGTCAGCCAGTGCATTCTGTGCTGTTTTCAGGTCGGCCTGCATGAGCTTGATGCGCGCCTCCGCGGCTTCAATATCCTCCCTGCGTGCGCCGCTCCGGGCCTTTTTCAAGGACTGCATCGCAACATCGACCCTTGCTTTGGCAGTGTCGAATTCCGTCCGGGAATGGTCTAAATTGGCTTGAGAAACCGCCTTGTGAACGATCAATTTTTCATAGCGACGGTAATTTGATTCGGCTTCGGTCAACCGGGCGCGGGCAGCGCTAAGGTCGGCTTCGAGCCGGGCAATGTCCTCGGCCCGGGCGCCGGTCCGCATGGCCCTCAAATTGGCGCTGGCTTCTTCGATGGCGGCTGTCAGGCGCATGACGTTGACTTCGAAGTCGCGCGGATCGATTCTGGCAATTACTTCTCCTTTCTGCACCGGCTGGCCGATGTTTACGCCGAATTCGATCAAAGGACCGCCAACGCGAAATGCCAGTTCGGTTTCGGAGGCAGCTTCCACGATCCCCGGAAACGAGCGGATCTCACCCACCTTGGCTTGGTGGAGGAAAACGGCCTTGACCGGGCGAATCATTGGCTTTGATGGTACGACTTCTTCGGCATTTGCACCCATACGCCAGAACGCAATTGCATCTGCCATTGCCGTGATTCCAAAAATAACCGCCAAAGAAATAACTTTATGGGCGAGCCGTGTTCGAAGTTTCATATTCTGTTCTCCTTTTTCTCAATGAATGCTGTTGGAATGTTTCCATACAGAATGGTTGATCAGTCCAAACTCGGAAAAGGCGACTGCCAGTCGCTGACCCAGAGAGCTTTTACGCAGCTTGCCGACCGGTGTCTGCCAGGCGATGAAAATACCCAGATCCGTGTCCAGAGTTGGATTCTGAAACAATTTTATGCCCATGAGCCCCGTATGCGAGGTGGGAGTGGACAAGCGCGAAAAGGCAGCAAGGGCCTCCTTTTTATTCTTGATTGTATTTGCACGAAGATGGATGATCTCGATCCATTCCATGGCTACCTCCTTTGACTATAGAATGCAGGTTGGTTTGCATTTCCGCCTTCAACAAAGCTAAAAGCGTGCCAAAAATTAATTTAGTACAATTTCAAGTGGTTACACTATAGGCTCATTCGACGCTGCCAAATTAAACAGTTTTAGCTTCCATATTTAACAGATATGTGTTACATTCTGTCAAATATGATAGTACTGATAGGAGCCGTGTAACGGATTTTTCGTTTCGAGCGTGGGGATTTCAATTTGGAGAAATAAAATGGCAATCGATGAAAACGAGTTTTTCCGACAGGTGACCAATCGGATTCACAGCAGCTTGGATATCGATATCGCATTGCGCCGCTGCCTGGACTATCTGAAACAACATATGCCGGTCGCCGGTATTTTTTTAGGGGTCTATGAGCCGCAGCTGAACATCGGCCGGTTCGTCGCTTCGATCTGGCCTGAACACTGGGAAAAAGCGCCGGACACCATAACGCTGCCCAAAGAATTGTGGAATTGGGCCAAAGAAGGATGGACCGGGAAGCCGAAAACTGAATATATAAACGATCCCGATCAGGCAGAACCTCCCCTTCGCCGAATCCTGTCCATGGTCTGGCCCAAAGAAATCTCACATATTCATATGGACCTGGAACTCGAGAGGAAGCGACTCGGTAGTCTACATCTAGTTGCGGATGGAAAGAACCGATACACCGAAAAACATGCGCACTTGATCTCATTGATGCATGAACCCTTTGCCGCTGCCATTTCCAATATTCTCAAACACCAGGAGATTCTGCGTCTTAAAGACATGCTGGCTGACGACAACCGCTACCTGAACCGTCAGCTGCTGAAGGTATCCGGTGACACCATCATCGGCGCAAATTTCGGTCTCAGGGGCGTCATGGAAATGGTACAACAGGTAGCGCCTCTGAATAGCCCGGTGCTACTGATGGGGGAAACCGGCGTCGGCAAAGAAGTCATTGCCAATTCGATCCATTTTTCTTCACCCCGCAAAGACAAACCATTTATCCGTGTCAATTGCGGTGCCATTCCCGACAGCCTGATTGACAGCGAGCTGTTCGGTCACGAAAAGGGAGCCTTTACCGGTGCGATCTCCCGAAAACGGGGCCGGTTCGAACGGGCCCACACCGGTACAATTTTTCTGGACGAAATTGCGGAACTGCCGGTGGCAGCTCAAGTGAGATTGTTGCGGGTCCTGCAGCAAAAAGAAATTGAAAGGGTCGGTGGAATCGAATCAATACCAGTAAATGTGCGAATCATCAGCGCTACGCATCGCAACCTGGAACAATGGGTACGCACGGGTCGGTTTCGTGAAGATCTGTGGTTTAGACTCAACGTATTTCCAATCACAATCCCGCCTTTGCGTCAGCGAACCGGTGACATCCCGGCCCTGGTGAATCATTTTATCGATCATAAATCAAAGGAACTGATGATTCAAAATCGACCGAAGCTGGCATCCGGTGCCCTGGAGCAACTCCAAACCTATCCCTGGCCGGGTAATGTAAGAGAACTTGAAAATTTGGTGGAGCGGTCCTTGATACAAAGCCAGATTGCCGGTTCTGGCGGAGTGCTGCGTTTTGACTGGCTGCCGCGGGAAATGCCCGGTGATGTCACTGTTTCGGCCGGTGACAAAAGCGATGCCATTCTCCCTATGGACAGAATTGTTTCGGATCATATCCGGCATGCGCTTAATAAAACCAACGGAAAAGTAGAAGGTAAAGATGGCGCCGCCCGAATTCTAGGGCTTCACCCGAGTACATTGCGCGGACGAATGAAAAAACTCGGCATCCCTTATGGACGGAATCAAAAAGAATCATCTTCTAAAGAGTTGGTGTAATTCCAGATAATTGTCAGAATATTCTTGTGGTATCACGACAGGACCAGGCTTGTGGGCAGTGCCCAGAGTCTTTTGCCAAGCTGCACCGCGTCATTACCATTATGGCAGAAATCCCAGCTTTACAGTGTGGCGTTGCCGTCAAAAAAGCTTTAAGACCTGCAAGATCCTTTTCCTCTGGACGGATGGCCTTTCCAGTAACTTTACGGCCAATTTTTTGGTTTTCAAAGAATTTCTTTAAGAAAGGCTCCAGTGTCGTTTGCCGATGAACTTCTCGGCGGTTAAATGGATGGATCGCCAAATATACCGATCGACCTGCGAGACTCTCGGTAATATTTTTTAAAATTGAAAAGTTGGCTGAGCCGGAAAGCAGAAACTGACCTGAACTTCTCCTCTTATCAACAGCTCGCTTGATAGCATCAAGATTGAACCAGGTACCAAGTTTCCAAGGCTTGTATCTGAAATTGTGAGGTTAGCGACATTTATTAATAAAATTTTACTTGACAAAAATGAATGATCGTTTATTTTAGAACCATGAGAACCAAGGATGAGGAAAAAAAGGCAGCTCTATTTGAAGCCACGGTTAAATTGGTCAATGAAATTGGATTTGTCTCCAGCTCCGTGTCCAAGATTGCCAAAGAAGCCAATGTTTCTCCGGCCACGATATATGTGTATTACGAAAACAAAGAGGATCTTTTGGTTTCAACATATGTTGAAATAAAGCGCAGTCTGAGCAATGCCATCCTTGATAATTTCGACGCTACGCTGCCGATCCGGGATATCCTGAGAAACGTATGGTTCAATATATTCGAATATATCTCTAACAACTTGAATTATTATAAATTTGCGGAGCAGTTTTCCAATTCGCCCTTCAGTTCGTTAGTCGATAGGGAGACAGTGGAACAATTTTTTGATCCCTTGATCAAGGTATTAAAGAGAGGAATTGAACAGAAGATCATCAAGAATGTAAACTTCGATATCCTCGCGGCTTTCATGTGGTATCCGATCACGGTTCTCGCGAATCCCCGTTTATGCGAGGACTTTGAATTGAACGAGGTAAATATTGAAACAGCCTTCACCTTGGCCTGGGATGCCATAAAACTCTAAAAAATTTTAACTTATTTATAAATGATTGTTCATTTATAATTGTTTAAATAACCGAAAGGCAATTTGAATCCGCATGAAACTAAAAATCATCATTAGCATCATCGCAGGTGTCGCCATTATTCTTCTTATCCACACCATTACCCCGGCGGTGAGTAATTTAGACCATGCCCTGTCGGGTAGAATTGAGAGTTCACCACAATTTAAAAATGGTAATTTTAACGACGAAGGGAGAACACCGAATATGTCTTTAAAAGAATATGCTGCGACAACCTGGGATTTTCTTTTCACCAGAAACGCCAGAACACCGAAAACAAAGCTGCCGTTTAAACCGGTGAATCTATCACACTTTAACAACCCGGAGAGTGGTCAACTAAACGTCACATGGCTGGGGCATTCGTCCCTGATGATCAATATCGACGTGTATAAAGTTCTAACTGACCCTGTGTTTGAAAAGTCCGTTTCGGTATTCGGTCCGACACGCTTTAACGGCGATGTGCCCCTGGACATTCTTCAGGTTCCACCGATTGACGTTGTTATAATTTCCCATGACCATTACGACCATCTCAACAAGTATTCCGTGCAGCGGTTAAATGAAAATACGAAGATATTTATTGTACCACTTGCCGTTGGTGCCCGGGTCGCAGAATGGGGAGTGCCGAAAGATAAAATTGTGGAACTGGACTGGTGGGAAGAATTTCGGTTCGATCAAAATCTGATGGTCGCTGCCACTCCGGCCGAGCATTTTTCAGGGCGCGGTTTCACCGACCGAAACAATACGCTCTGGGCATCATGGGTCATCATGACGCCTTTCCACAAACTATTTTTCAGTGGCGATTCAGGTTACTTCGACGGATTTAAACAGATCGGTGCAAAGTACGGCCCATTTGATATGACATTCATAGAATGCGGGGCGTATAGTGAATCGTGGCCGCAGGTGCATATGTTTCCTGAGGAGACCGTTCAAGCTCACCTGGATTTGAAGGGATTCGTCCTGCATCCGATTCATTGGGCCACGTTTAACCTGACTTTACACCCCTGGTATGAACCGATGGTGCGATTAGCAGCCGCTGCTGACACTGCAAAGGTCAAAATTGCTACACCGATTGTTGGTGAAACGACGGTATACGGAAAGACAATTCCCACAGCTAGAGAGTTATATTTAAAAGTTGTGTTTAAAGGAAAAGGCGGTGTATCCACCGGTAGATTGTTAGCAGCAGTCAACCGGCCACACTAAAAAGGAAAGGATACACCACCCATGAACCAGGATAAT
>Ga0126331_1000180_pt1 | contig 27225 bp, 27 predicted proteins | sample InaspJWI98metaG_FD_96379 | JGI IMG/M metagenome (GOLD analysis project Ga0126331, IMG submission 96379) | Marine gutless worms symbiont microbial communities from Oahu, Hawaii - Inanidrilus sp. 2 OAHU.JWI-98 metaG | ecosystem: Host-associated > Annelida > Digestive system > Unclassified | place... | reverse complement strand
ACTTCACCATCCGCAACGCCTGGCAGAAGTAATTAGAGGAGTTAAATTTGTCAATGGTGTCGAAGAAAAACGGATTGCCGCCTAATTTCTTCATACACAACTATTGACTATATCTCTTCTTTAATAATCTGGGGGGTAACAATAATCGTTACGAATCGTTCAAATGAATGTAGGATATCTTTTACGATCAGAACATCTGCCCCAAGTTTGGTTGTTGATGCAACATAGAATTCTTGCAATACTTGCGTAGATATTACACCCCGCAGGTCACCGGTCAACGTTCTTAGGAGTTTGCGACATTTTTCCCGTTTTTCTGACTCAAACTGATCGAGGCTGTAAACCAAGATATTGGTATCAATGAAGATCTTAGACATCGTAAAGCTCCGCGCGATTCCATTTGCGACCTTTGGAATTGCCGCCAGCCTGATCCATGAGGCGGAAGCATTCCTCAAGCCAATCGTCAGATTGCGATCTGACGGTCTGTTCCAAAAGCTTTCGAATCAGTGCGTTTATTGATGTTTGGTGCTTTGCCGCATACCGCCGACCGGACATGAGCAATTCTTCATCAAGTGAAATAGTTATATTGGGCATGGCAAATCTCCTCAGCTTTTTTACACATAATAAGTGTACACTGTTTATGTGTCAATAGCAATTATTCTAATAGCATCTAGATACTTGAAGCTCATACATGGTATTTTCACAGTTGAGTTGAGCATTTGCGGATGGACGCTAATCCATAATTTTTGTTCCCTATAATCCAAGAACACCCAAGAAATTAAATGGCTATAGACGCCCTGTTGAAAGATCAAACCAATTTAGATATCATGGTAACCGGTTGCATAATCTTTGCCTTTCTGCATTTTCGGGGGAGTATCGTATTCGTCGCCAAAATCCGGTATCGTCATCAGGTATTTAAGCGAGCCATTCTCAAGACAGAGCTTTACATTATATTTATTCCCTGTTTGTTCTACAACGATATTTCCCGGTGAATCTTCAAGAATTATCGGTTCCTTGGTAATATCGTTGACAATGCCTTTGCGATTCAAAAAATCAATTAATTCTTCCCCGTTTGAGGGCCGCTTTTCCGGAAAGGCAAATAAATAAGTTATCCCGATGGAGCTACCCTTGCGCAGGCTTGTTTTCACCGCATAGAAATCAGAAGTTTCCTCAAGCGATACATAGGTAGAAATAAATACCGCTGCACATGAAATGAGCAGCAGCAACCAAACTACAGCCATGCCGGGTATGTTCCAGCGCTTTCTTATAAGCCGGTAGGAAATGGCCAAAAGAATTGCCCCGATTGATGTTAACCACAATGTGTTGAAATAAGCCTTATCGAATTTGGCTTTGGGCGTGTATAGTTGCTTTTGAAAGGGAACGGCCTCTTTAAATCTAAAAAACATATCCGCCTTCATGTCATTGCTGGTAACTGTATCGGCTATTTTCGTTACCACACAGCCATCCCATAGCATCTCGAAAGCATCCGAATGGGCAATTTCCTGGTGAATTTTAAAAAACTTCCTGGGTACAAATCTTTTACTGCCGGATGATTCAGAGTGAAAATCTGAAGCGGGAATTTGATTATAATCGAAATAATTGCAGTATTCCTTTGTTATATCATAGTTGATGGGCACGGCCTCCTGGTCGCTGACCACAAACAGTTCCAGATATACGTTCGAACCGGCAAGCGCCGTCAGTTTCATGGGGTAAACGGGTCTGTCGCTTTCGAATGTCAACAACAAAGGATGGGGCGTCGCGATGCCGACTGAATCCGTATTGAGTTTTGCAACCGTAAAATACCAACCCTGTGCGATGTAATCATCAATTATCCCGGTTGCTTTTGGCGGGAAATGGCTGAGGCCATTGCGATCGAGCCAGGAATTCAGCTCGGAGCTGTCCCGGACTTCAAGAATAAATATATCGTAGTTTCCGACGACTTCTCTGGATTTCGTTTTTACAAACGGATCCATCAGCAAAGAAGATTCGGGTCCTGTCGGGGAATCCCAATACGAATAAATGTTGGGAAACCAAATCATGAAAAAGACTATTAGGATTAGCGGAAGAATACTGCGTTTTGCCCCCCAGCGCATGAAAATAAAGCAAGCGATTAAAACCAAAAATGTATACAAGGTGTAAATGTAAATATCGAACGGTTTCGGATGCGGCTGATAATGAATTTTAGGCTGCAGCTGCAGGGAAAGCGTTTTTAGAAACCCGGGGGAGACTTTCTCGATTTTCTTCGGCTGGTTTGGCACCGGTATTATCCATCCATAATCTCTTCCGTTACCGTCTAACGTAGATTCAATAATGAGAGTTTCGGTTCCTCCTCGGTACTTAACGAGTGCGCGCTGGGTGGGTATATTCGGCAATTTCTTTACCATTTTAGGGACGAAGCAAGCATCAGCATCAGAAATATGATAGACAAAAAGAAGGCTTAACAGCGCCAAACCGAAATATATAGACTTTGTTTTCATTGTTTCGCATTCCCGTGATATTTAAAGTCGGTCTGCTTCGTGCCATCGTTACGGTGGCCAACGATTACGATACCCGACCAAACCGCATCAAATTTTCTCCATGACCAGATTTGAGGACCCGAGGAGATCGGATCACCGACAATCAGAGCGTCTTTTGTTGTTTCCAGGACGCATATCATATGATTTGTACGAGATGAGAATCGTATTCCTGCAAGCAGCGGCTTGGGCAAATTGTGAAGATCCTTTAATTCGGGGACTTTAATGGCGACGTGTTCCGAGCGTCCCAATTGTTCAAACTTTCTTTTAAGACCATAGGCCGCCTGATGGATCGACAGCCCCCTACCGGGAGCGGTCATCGATAACCTTGCCATCTCACCTTCTGTGGCAGAAATTCCCATCGCATTCAGCAACGTCACCATCGATGCCGCTCCGCAGGTTTCATAGGAAGTCTGTCGACAAACACCGTCAACGATGGTCCCTTTATAATCATACATATCCGGTTTGCGGAGGTGCCAGAATGACTGCTGAGCGACTACCAGGACGAGCATAATTACGATAATTAAAACGGCTCTGCGATTGCGGGAAGGAACAAGGTGGCTGGCAAATGCGAAAAACAGAACTGCGAACGGCAGCCAGAACTCCTTTTGAATGGCGGCATACACGTCAATGGGCATGATGCGGGCTTCAAGCATCGGGAAAATGGAGAATGTCATTTTCGCCAAAATCAGAATAAGTGACAAGGCTGCTCCGATAAATAGTTTTTTCCGGCAGCCAAGCCTGTGCTTTGAAAAAGGCAAGAATGCAACGGCCGCCATCATGCAGGCCGTGAGCGTTAAAATAATGAAAAAGTGCGGTGTCATGTGGGAGATATCTCGACGTGCCCCGACATTTTAATCTTTGATTGTCGGATTGTTTAATATTTATCGGTATATAATTGAAAATTCTAAAGAAGAAAGGGAATAATTGAAGGGAAAATACTGAAAAGGAAGAAAGGGGGTGTGCATATTACTCGCAAAGTTCTCACGGATACCTGTTTGCCTCGTTTTGGTGGCTCGCTACCCAAATCACCTTACCTGCATGGTGGATCCAATGGGGGAAAACCACCGGCGCATTGCATCACACTTTTTACTTATTTGGATAAATATTGGTCCCATTCAATCGATGCCTCAATATGTTGAGCTGCAATTGATGCAGAAACACAATTCAGCATTTTCGATTCATCCGCTTTGAAAAAGCAATTTCTTATCTCTTCGTTATGGACCTGCATGTGGTTCTCCGGTCGCGTCACCGTCGTTACCCTCCCTCGACTCTTCTTGCTCGAGGTGTTCTTCGCTGGCCACCATCAACGGCCTATACAGGTCCCTTGTGAGTGTTGCCTCTCGCTCAGGATCACTCTCGCCGATAAACGAGAAAGTACTCACCAGATGCAAGTGTCGTTCGTGCAACTGCTCGAAAGAGAGATCCTGCGAGATGAGAGCGGGGTTATTTAGTGCTGCTTCCACCTCATTCCAATCCTGAGGAACCAGTGCATTGTTCCGGTTTTTCATGCAGTGTTCTACCAAAAACGGGACGATTTCCGTGGCTGACTCCGACTGGGGATCTGCGTACTTTCTTTCCATGGTATGGAGAAGCTGCCGCATCGGCTCGGGGAATCTCGCAGCGATCACGAGCAGGGCCAGCATGGCTTTCTTGACGTCCGTCTCCGGCCCCTCGTCCAGTCCTTGCCGGAACCAGATGATCTACAGCAGTTTGAACACGTTTACGAGTCGCTTCATGGTACGGGGACTCACTTCGAAAGACGCACAACACGCGCTGATGAGTTCGTGATCGTTGATCGAGAACTGTAGCGTTTTCGTGGGCAGAACTCGCAACTCACTCTGGTAGGGGTGGGCACTCGGGGTACGACTCTCTTCGCCCTCCTTGAGCTTTGTCTTCTCGGGCGGTTCACCTGGACTCCCGGGCTCGGGTACTGCTGGTTGCGTCGCACCAGCGGCACCCGGAGGTGCTGCCAAACGAGACTCCGACCCGGCAACCGGTTTCTCCGGCGACATCTGGGACCACAGAAAACTGCTTACGGCCGGCTCCGACACCGGTCGCACGCGGTAGGGGATCTGGATGATCTTCTCGATGTAGTCAAGGCCGGAGGGCATACCCCAGCGGACCAATACGCCGGCGTAGACCTTTTCGAGTGCTCGCGTGATGTAGCGGACGTCCATCGCGAGCACCACGACGAACAGCGGCGTCTTGACGAGCAACTGGGCTGCTTCCAAAACTTCGACCACCTTGTTGGGCGGACACCGGTCGAGGTCATCGATGAGCAAGATGATTCGAGGCTTGCCACGCGGGAAGAGATCATGGGTCGAATCTCGGCGGAGCAGCGCGTCGGACAGATCTTCCAGATCCGACTTCACTTGATGCAATAGCCCGAGCTTGTCCTCATAGAAGCGCCCTTCGAGGCGTTGTCTCACGAAGTCGACCAGATTTTCGTGGCGCGCGGCCATACCGACACGTTGCCGTCGCGTTTCCACCTCTGCTTTCTTGGCTTCGAAGCCATCGTCGAATTGCCCGAACTCATGCGCCTTTTCCGCGATCTCAGGCGGTACCTCTCCCACACCGCTGGTTTTGACCAATCTCACGGCGTTGTCCACCAGCTCCTCTCTCATCTCTTCACTGAAACGACGGTTCGCAGCCGTTGCCTCCTCGAAGCGCTTTGCCGCGGCAGTCGCCCAACTTCGGAACCGCGTGAGCCCGGTCCATACCGACCCGACAACGCCCATGGCGCCCGTGAAACCGGCACCAAGGCCCCCGGGCATGTTGGCAATTACCGCAAGGATCCCACCTGCAAGCGCGAACAGGATCAAAGCGACCGCTGTGGACGAGCGTTCCTTATAGAGTTTCTCGTACCACCGAACCGACTCTTGGACCTGCGCGAAGGTGGGCGGTTCACGCTCCTCTTGGGACTTTGTCTTGTCCGGCCGGTCGGACCAGTTCTTCCAGGCCTTTTCCAGGAATTCGTCGCCGACAGCGATCCAGGCGCTGCGTCTCGCGTCCCGCTCGATTTTGCTGTCGACCGCGTGTTGCAGTTCCAGGCGTGCCTGGTCCCGTTTACTCCGCATCTGCTCCATCTCGCCTTCGGCCGAATGGAGTCGGTCGATTTCCTTTTCCTTGAGCTTTTCGAGGACCTCCCACAGGCGAGACTCTGCAATTTGCCCCCGGTCGAACTGGGCAACGATGTTCAGCGCCTTCTTGCCTAAATCTGTCTTCAGCAGGCGATCCTGTTGTTCGCCCGTTAACCGGCTGAGAACGCGCCAAACTTCATTGCCTCGTCCTTCGCCGAGCTCTTTGGGGAGTTTTTTTGCGAGCGTTTGTTCGAGTCCGACCTGCCGGTCGAGCTCAACGAAGATTTGTTGCATGAGGCTCGCCCAGAGATTGCCCTTCGCGTAAGTCCAGGCATCGAAGCGGATGAGATAGGGGTGCCCGACGAAAGGGAAGTCCGACTCACTCGGATCTTTTTCCTCGTCGACAGGCTCGCAGCGGATCTCCTGTATCCGGTTCTCGATCAGATGCAGCACGAACGACTTGCCGGCACCCCATCCCCCCATCACCCCGACGACCATGGGCGGTTTCATGTCGTTCAATGCGATCGCCTCCGCCAGGGCGTTGACCTCGCCGAGGATGTTGAGTCGGTCGGGGCCGACAGGCACATCGTTGGCGAGGGCCTGACCACGAGTGTGTTCGCGATCCAGGGGGAGATCGAGGTTGGTCATCTCCAACGAACTCAGCACACTGGTGACACTTTCGGGCAGACCGGACAAGACGATGCCGACGCGTTCGGGCAAGGCATGGAGAGACTCAACGACCTGCTGAGTCAACGCGACCCGCTCGGCCGGCACGCCATCCGGTACGCGTCGGAACTCGATTAGAAGAACCAGTCGCGTGCCGACGGATAGAAATTGCTCGCCCGAATGCCCCACACCGAGGATAGACAGGGCCTCGGGGCCAGGTACGATCGCACCGGCCACCTCCTTGCGCCAGCGCTCTAAATCGGTGGCCGGGTCGGGTAGCAGGTCACCCACCGTGGTCTGATCACCTCGCTTCAGACTTCCGAGGTCCGACATGAACTGGGACAGGGCGTCGGTGAAGCCGTCATGCGGACCAACAACATAGCGTGCGGTGAAGGGGCTGTTCCATGTCTGTCGGTGGCAAAGTTCAGCGAGCCCTTGCAAACCCGGACCACCTAGGGCCACGACAATAAATCCCTTTTGGCGCGGCTTCTCTTTGTTCACGGGTTTGTTCTGGAGCAGCTTCATGAACTTGCCGCGGTAGGCATGGTCACCGGCATGCGTCGGAAGCAGCAGGGAGTCGAAATCTTCCTTGAGCTCATCGGTGAGCGTCCTAAGAAAATCCTGGCGGTTTAGATAGTCCCTGAGTGAGGGATCGAGCTGGCTAAGGCCCAGGATCAGTAGCCTGCCATGGAGCTCATGCACCATTTCACGATCAAATAGAGCGCTGACTTCTTCGAGCCATTGTGTCGCGGACTTGCGCGCAGGCTCGGACGGTCCTCCGCCGGCGGCCATTTGCTCACCTTTATGGCCGCCATACTCAGAGTGGTGTTTCAAAAGGTTCTGGACGAGGTGCCAGGAGGACGGTTCCTTCTCAGCGGACAATTCATCGACGGCGGTTTGCACAGAATAGGTCGGTTTGATGGGCGGTTCCGGTGACATGCGATACTCCCCTGAATGAATGATATGCTTGCACGGACCATGTTCGAATTCGGGCCAGTGATTGGAAATGAGCTGGAGCGTGGAAGAGGAAAGCTATTGATCATAGCTTATGTGAATATAAAGATTTCTATCATCATTGATCTGCAACAGTCAAGTTTCATTTATTCACTGAGAGGGGGGTGTCACTAATAACTTGCTGGCATTGACAAGGACCAATCTTTTTGGTGGCTTCATCACCTAACTGAAAATTGTCCAACTGCACCCGACATCGGTTAGCCCTTTCCTGGAAGTCTTTCAATTTTGCATCAATCCCAGTCTGATTGCCATGCGCTTGTATGCTTTCTTCTATATCTTTGAGAAGCAGATAATTTTCTTTTTTAATTATTGCTATTGAATTCGAAAGCGAGTTCATCATTGCATTAATTTGTTTGGCTTCGTTTTTTAGAAAATCGCCTTTTCTTAAATAAATCTTCCGAGTAAAATCACTTTCAGATATTCTTGAAATGGTATGGCCGATATTAATCAACGGACCGCAGAATTTATGAGTAAATACTACAAAATGAAAAAATGATATGGCCACAATAAAAAGGCTGGCTATAGATAACCGCTCCAGTAATACGATAAACGTATTAGCGGAAAAATGCTTAGCCCATAAATCGCCTGATGCAAAAATATCTGTGTAATAAGGGGATAGCACGGTTGCAATGATTGCAATGAATACATATAAAAGATATGCTAAATGGGCAATGATCATGGGCCGCTGTAAATCTTTATGGATAAAAAAATTCCTGAGTTTTCTACGATTCTCTTTTGACCTCATCTTCAATACTCCAGTGATATTCAAACAAGCAGTAAAGGGTTAGGGTTCACGATGAAATAAATTCACAATTGTAGGCGTTGAGGCGCCCGTCGGGCAAGGCGTGAAAACGCAGTGATATCGAGATATTCCGAGTTTTCGCAACGCAGCCAGGCGGGATGCATCGACGCATGAAATGTGAAGTTATTTTTGAGTGAGCCCTTAGTGCCGGAATTATATTTATAAATATTCGTTGCAAGATCTTTCTGTTTCCTAAATCAAAGCGCACAGGAAAAAATGAAAAAAATCCCGCGTGCTAACTTTCTGGTGAAAATATGGTGATTGATTTTCATGCTGCGAAAATCTTCATAGTCGGATACTAATCCCATAAAACCGCCGTTGTTGGCGCGTATAATATCATCTTGGCTTATTTTTGCCGTCAGAGGGGCCGTACTTTTACCATCTCTCCCCACGCTGTATAGATCAAAGTCGGTATTTATCAGATGCAGCGATCTGTCTTTTCTGGGTTTGCCTTTACCGTTTTTCACATCGTCGCTGCCGAATATTTTCAGGTATTTATAGGGTCGTCCCCAGGGATCTATAATTTTGTCCAGTCCAATGTCACTGAGATCCTCAGGTAATTTACCGTTATCCGAGACAAGGTTCGTAATTTCTTTTTCGATGATTTTTATTTCCGTTATCGCCAATTCAATTCGGGCCTCTTCTTTGTATTTTATATAAAGAGGTATAGCAATGGAGGCCAGAATACAAATGATAATGATTGCGATCATCACATCGATCAAAGTAAATACAGTATTATTGGTTTTCAGGTCTGTCTTCAATCTAATAACATCCGTTAGCACATGATTATGGGTCGTGTCGTGATGATTTGAATGCAAAAGGAATGTATCAGTTTATCTATTGGCTATTGGAAAAAATACTTTAGGCCTGGTGGGGATTTTCGCAGATAAATACATCATTTTAGATAACGTTCGTGCACAACGTGCATAGTGGTTCAAGAAGCACGAATTCCCAGGTTATGCACGTTGTGCACGAACGTCCCGGTTATCTATTCTATAAAAACAACCGCCAACGAATAAATAAACTTCATTTCTGCTCGATTGTGACGGCAGCGGGTCTGGGTCGAATTAGCAGAGAAACCATGAAGGCAGCCAGTGCCGCCAGCATAAAACGGGCACTGATCAGAACCCACCCGTTGGCGCCCAGGGCGATGAACACCACCGTGTCTTCAATGATACTGTGGCAGATACCGAGAAAAACCAGCACCAGCGTTAAATCTCTCTTGGTTAGACTGCCTTCCCTGGCAAATGAAATGATGACTCCGGAGCCGAAAATAATCCCCAGAAAGAGGCCCGCCAGCAGCGGGTAGGCCGCATTATTTGAAAGCTTCAGCCGCTGCATGACCGGCTGAATAATTCCGGCAGCCCGATCCAGCAGACGAGAGTCTTTCAAAACAGCCAATCCTACCATCAGCGGAATAATGATTGCTGTCAGCAACAGCGTGATGCGGATGCTGTTGATCAGTATTTCGTTTATGATGAGTGGCCAGTCCAAAATATTTTGCTGCCTTTCGGTTAATCAGTTAACCGGGCGGTATGTCTGATATTTGGGTATGTTTCGGTATTTGGTTTCAGGTGTCGGGTGTCAGTAAACTTGATAACAGGTGGCAGAAGGCAGAGGACCGATCACTGAATTTGGCAGCTTTCCTACTAACTGCCGCCATCCGCCTGTTGCCCATATCACATGTTTCAAAAGCAGTCGCAAAAGCCTTCATCGTCCTGTAAATTCTTAGCTTACCTGCGGCAGCAGATTTCCAACCAGATTCATCATTACACCGGCTGAGAAAGCCGTGAACAGACGAATGCCTAAAATGGGCCAGGCAGGAATACCGGCTTTTTTTATGATGGCCGACTCCAGCACAAGCTCATGACAACAGCAGAGCATTATCGCCACCGTGGTGATCTGCCAAGCGGATAAACCCAGTGCGAGAATAATACCAAGGGCTGCATAGAAATTAGCCAGCATCCCCGTAACCACAGGCAGGGCGGCCTCTCCGGGAAGTCCTACCATACGCATCAACGGATCGCAGGCGTTTGATATCCATCCAATGATCGGTGTATGCTCCAGAATTTTAACAACGGCAAATACCGGGATAACAACCTTCAGCAATGCGAGAGAGGTTTTTAACCCATCGACGAATCCCTTTTTCCAGGTATCTTTGGTGATCAAATTTTTTTCCAACCGCTTTGCGTTTATGAATTATAGCCAATGCCAGCGCAGCTTGCAGCCGCTCCCGGTCTGATTTAAAAGGGAGCCGGGTTATCTCGTTGCCTCTATCGCTAAAAAATGGAAAACTGTTTAAAATCATGTCTGGCGATATTTTGCAACATCTTTAACCGATTTAAGCCCTTTGAAAAGTTTCGGTTTGCACAAGCTGTCTGGTGACAGAGCCGGTCAATGGGCAATGACGGTTAATGGAAGGGACCGGGACGTTCGTGCGGAAAGTGGAAGGGACCGGGACGTTCGTGCGGAAAGTGAATTATATATAAGAGGAGTACCGGAACATTTTAAATAACTAAATAACTCATTCAAGGAAATGGATTATGGATAAGGGCAATACTTTCCTCTTTTTGGACAGCATAGGCGACAAATGATATGGTCATTTCAAGTTTTCGAACAAATTCGCTCAGCGCTATTTTCAATTCGCGAGCTAACCGGTAACAACGGGTACGGTCATGTGAAAATACATTTCTCGACGATGTATTGCCGGACCCGGACAGTATTTCATAGGAGCTTTTTCAAATGACCGCAGGCTCGAAAACCAGCTCCCCCCTGTCAAACCTTCCAATGTCGATCCTGTCGATCGGCAGTGATGTTTTGCCCTCCAGCATCAGTTCCGCCATGAGCTGACCCGTAATGGGGGCCAGCATGAATCCGTGGCAGCTAAAGCCGATCGCCATGTAAAAGCCCTGAACGTCCGGGTGAGCCCCTAGTATGGGCTGAGCGCCGGGGGTGATGTTATAAAGACCGGCCCAATGCCGGACCAGTCGAACTGCTTTTAGCACCGGCAAGATTTCCACGACTTTTTGGCAAAACTCCCGTGCATACTATCAACTGGCTTCCACGTTAAAACTCGCAGGCTCTTTCGGATCCCCACCTCCCATGAGGATACTTCCATGCGGGGTCTGTTGGACGGAAACTTGCCTTGAGAAGGTGATCAGAAATGGTTTGAACAAATGTGCCACCGGCTCGGTCACCATAAACTGCTGCCGTTTTGAATAGACCGGCAAATCAAAACCGACCATCCGACCGGCCCTTCCCTAAAAGAAAACAACAGAGTCAGACCTACACATTTGACAAAATGAACCTGATCTGGCAGTGGTGCAAATAAATAACACAGTTAAATAAAATGTAACTTCACGGGTAAATGAATTCGTAAAAGGTGTAGGTCAGACGCTTTTGTTTGTAGAAATGAATGAGATATAAAAGTCACCGGACAGGATTATATGAATTATTTGACTATGCTCTTAAAGGTCGAAGCCCCTGATTAGAGCTGGCAATGGCCAAACCATGAACGATCGAACAGACAAAAAGATCCAAACCCTGGCACAGTGGTTGTATGAATCCCGCTATCTGGTTGTGTTTAGCGGAGCGGGTATCAGCACGGAATCCGGACTTCCCTATTTCAGAGGCCCTGACGGTGTCTGGACCCGGCGCGATAAAGGATTGCCGCCCAGATCCATGAGGACATCCTGGGATGCGGTTGAGCCCAACGCCGGGCACATTGCCATTGTAGAGCTGCAGAAGATCGGCAAGCTCAAATTTTTAATTTCGCAAAATGTGGACAACCTGCATTTGAAATCCGGCATTTACCCGGGACTTTTGGCGGAGCTGCACGGCAACATGACCAGATTGCGCTGCACCCGCTGTGAGCAAACGGTGGATGGGGCTGTCGGTGAAATCAGGTGTCACTGCGGGGGCCGTCTTGTCTCCAGTGTGGTGGATTTCGGCCAGCCGCTGCCGCAGAGAGATTTGAAACTATCATTTGAACACTCGCGCCGATGTGATCTTTTTCTCGTTGTCGGTTCCAGCCTGGTGGTGACGCCCGCGGCAGAAATGCCAAAAGAAGCGCTGGAGGCCGGCGCCAGGCTCGTCATCATCAATCAGGGCGAAACCCCGTTTGACAGCCATGCCCACCTGAGATTTCATGACGCCATCGGAGAGGTACTTCCCAGAGCAGTAAAAAGACTTAAGCGGTTATAGCGTTTATCATAATAACGTTACGATACCGGTGGCTTCACGACATTTTCCGGACCATCACGACGTTGATGGCTTGACGCAAACGCTATATTTTTTTTAATTTGAAATGTCCGTTGCACCGGGACGCATGGTGACACTATGGCTATTTACGCCGCACTGATTGAAATGGATAAGGACCTATTTTTATATAAAGCGTGTTGCTATCAGAGTATCGAAAATTAGATTTGCGAAGGTACCGGTTAATCGGCTTGGATGTCGGTACAGCATGTAGCGATTAGATAGCCATCCACACGGCGTGATAGTTTAATATCTTCTTTGGCTGCTCTTTGCGGCTTGGGATAATGAAGAGCCGTTTCATGTGTTGGTACACAGACAGTATTTTCAAAGAACATACGGTTTTTTGCCTAAAAAAAATAATATAGCGGTTGTCACAAGTTACTTTTACCTGGAAATGTCATAAGAACCTCCTTATTTTGTAATGGCTCAAACGGAACGTATTTATGACAACCGCTATAATGGGTCTTTTTGAGTAACCAAAAGGGAGTTTTGGAAACGTCGATTTAGCTATTGGATGGATTTTTCTATTAAAGCAAGAATAGAAAAGATTAAACGTCGAATATTAAATATTTAAGATATGACCCTTATCTTTTCCATTGACGATGTATTGCCGGACCCGGACAGTATTTCATGCGGGCTTTTTCAAATGACCGCAGGCTCGAAAACCAGCTCCCCCCTGTCAAACCTTCCAATGTCGATCCGGTCGATCGACAGTGATGTTTTTCCCTCCAGCATCAGTTCCGCCATGAGCTGACCCGTAATTGGGGCAAGCATGAATCCGTGGCCGCTAAAGCCGATCGCCATATAAAAGCCCGGAACGTCAGGGTGAGCCCCCAGGATAGGTTGGGCATCGGGGGTGACGTTATAAAGACCGGCCCAATGCCGGACCAGTCTGACTGTTTTCAGCACCGGCAAGATGTCGACGACTTTGCGGCAGAACTTGCGGGCATACTGCCAGCTTGTCTCCACGTTAAAACTCGCAGGCTCTTTCGGATCCCCACCTCCCATGAGAATACTTCCATGGGAGGTCTGCTGGACGGAAACCTGCCTTGAGAAGGCGATCATAAATGGTTTGAACAAATGCGCCACCGGCTCGGTCACCATAAATTGCTGGCGTTTTGAATAGACCGGCAAATCAAGGCCGACCATCCGACCGACCTTTCCCGAATAAGGACCGGCTGTATTGACAACCACGGGCGTTGCGATCTCACCACGATCGGTGACGACGGACGAGATTCGATCGTTTTTTGTCTTGATCGTATTCACTTCGGTGTAAGTGTAGATTTTGACACCCAGCCGCCGAGCAGCCTCAGCATAAGCGAACGTGGTTTTGAACGGATTCGCATGCCCGTCTGTCGCACAGTAGGCGGCTCCGAGAATGCCCGTCGGATTGATGCAGGGAACGATTTGCTTTACATCGTCCGGAGAGATCAGCCGGGAATCTATCTCCAGACGCTGCTGCAGCGCAACGTTCTTTGCTAACTGATCGAGTTCCTTTACGGTGTAAGCAACGAGAAGATATCCCCATTGCCGCCACTCAACATCCTGGTCCAACTCCTCGCTCAGGAAACGAAACAACCCGGCACTCTCGCGCCCGAGAATGCAATTCATTTTCGTGCCGAATTGCTGTCGAATCCCTCCGGCACACCGGCCGGTGGATCCGCTGGCCAGAAATTTTTTTTCCAATACAGCGACCCGTTTGCATCCTCGCTTGGCGAGGTTGTAGGCCAGGCAGCATCCATGCACACCGCCCCCGACAATGACCACGTCAGCCGTTCTAATCATCACGCTCACCTGTAATCACATCCCCAATACTAATTGGCTTGACAGGCGGGCGCACTCGGGGAAAAGCACTGTCTGACAATTCACATTTTGTTTTGGCGCGGACAATCTCAGCTAAGGAACCCAGACAGTTGCGTCCCTGGCAGCGGCCCATACCCGTTCGGGTCAGCGTTTTGATGCTGCTGATGCCGTAAATGCTTCCATGGATTTTATCGTAAATCTCTCCGGCGGTTACATCTTCACAGCGGCAAACGACCGTTTCATCAGTAATCAAAGAAAGAAAGTTATTCGGCGGGGCAAATATTTTTTCAATGCCGCTTCGAAAACGATGATACCTAGATAGCGTCCGTTTTAACGACCGAATTTTTTTGGAGCTGATTCGGTTGGCTTCACGGTTTAGCCGCATGGCGACGTTCATCCCGGCAATTCGACCTTCCAAAAAAGCAATTTCTGCGCCTTGAATCCTTGCACAATCTCCCACTGCGAACACGCCCGGGACGCTGGTTTCCAGGTCGGCCGAGCGCTGCGGAATCCAACCACCCTGAGATGATCGGTAGACATGTTCGCTACCTAGCAAGCGCGTTATTTCTGATGATGAAGTCAACCCAAAACCGGTTACCAGAATTTCTGTATTTATCGACCGCGCTTTAGACCTGTTTACGCGACCTGATCGATCGATGGGGGCAACCAATACTTCGGCCAATTTATCTTCGCCCCGAGCCTCTAAAACAGTCATCCCAGTCTTCAGCGGAATACCGGCCCCAATCAGGGCAACATTATAGAGAACCCCCTTCATCAAGAGTGATGGCACATTTAAGAGTCTAAGAAGATCGAGAGCCCTTATCTTTTTCGGGCCGGCTTCCTGAACTTGAACAATTTTGCATCCGGCGCGATTCAGGTTGTAAGCGACCAACAATATTAATGGGCCATTGCCGGTTATTAATACCCTGTCTCCCGGAACGATCCTCTGGCTTTTAATCAGGTTTTGAACACCACCGGCAGTCATGACTCCCGGAAGTGTCCACCCGGGAAAAGGTACTGCCCGGTCATGGGCTCCTGTTGCAATTATGATATATTCTGCACGAATATAACCCGACTCGAGTCCGCCGGCATAGGCAATTACTTTATCGTTGAACACCCCCCAGACAACAGTGTCGCTCATATATTGCACACTGGGATGGTTTTCAAACTTCAGAAAAGATTTGTGATGCGCCTTTTGCTTGTCAAACACGGTGGGTGCTGTTCTTCGAAAACTGCCCGGCAATTGGCGGAGGAATTGGCCCCCTGGCATACTATTGTCATCGAACAGGGTTACGGACAGGCCATGGGCAACTGCCTCTGATGCTGCTGCCAGTCCGGCTGGCCCGGCGCCTATAATAGCCACTTCAGCTTTCTTAATCTTCCGCTTCAAGATCGAGCCCCGTTTGGATCTCCACCTGCATGCCCGGTTGTGCCAACGTATTACACGTTCGAACGTTGGGTCTTCCATCCACGATCATGGTGCACTCCCAGCAGACACCCATACCGCAATAGAATCCACGCGGGTAGTGGGATTTAGCTGTCTTGCGAAATAAACGCCGACCGGCAGCTAACAGAGCTGCGGCAATTGTTTCTCCAGGGTAGGCATGAAGGGGTGTTCCATTCGCTTTAAACACAAAAGGCTTTCCTCTATCCAGGTTGGTATTTATGCGGGGAGAAAATTGCTTTTGCTTCACAATTCATAGTTCCTCTTTCGATTAGACCGGCCGCTTAACAGGCTTGCGGCAGGGCAGAAAACTGAACCCTAAGCCGCAGTTGGATCCGATTGGCAATTCGAGTGCAATCGGCAAAGATATCGCGTCGACATACTTGCACCATGGTTCAGGCATCATGCAATACTGTGCTTCGAAGAATCGGCTCCCGGTGACAGGTTGAGAATGGAGAGATTGTTGGCAAACGACTACAGTGCCAGCAGCGCACGCTTTATTAGGGTCTTTGCCATCGGTATCTTGTAGGCGTTGTCTTTAAGCGGTTTTGCCTCTGACACGCAAGCTTCGCCGACCGCCCGGGCAAGGGAATCATCGATCCTTTGGCCGGGCAGTAGTTTTTCGGCTGCATCAGCCCGCCAGGGCATGCCGGCGACGCCCCCGAGGACGATTTTGCCCTGCTGGACACAATCTCCATTCCAATCCACTGCTGCGGCCACGCTCACCAGTGCAAAAGACCAGGCAGCGCGCTCCATGAGTTTTAAATACACCGCGCTTGAGCCCCCGGGTTTTCGGGGGATTGAAACTTCGACAATTATCTCCCCGGGAGTTAGGATCGTCTGCGCCCGATGGTCCTCATCAGGCAGGCGATACAGGGATTCGATCGGGATTTGACGGCTTCCATCCGTCTTGGCGATTGTGGCGGTTGCATCGAGCGCGATCAGGGCGGGTGCAAGATCCGATGGATTTACGGCGACACACGGGCTTTGACCGAAAATGGCATGCAACCGGTTGAGGCCCTTGCGCGCATAGCACGTCTCACCGCCTTTCAGCCAGCACCGGACCTGCGGATGGCGATAATACCAGCAGCGCACGCTCTGACAGAGATTTCCGCCGACGGTTGCGGCGTTGCGCAGTTGCGGACTGCCGATCGAGGCGGCAGCCTGTCTCAATACCGGAAAATGGATTGAAATATCCGAACTCTCTTCGACTTCCGTAATCGTGGCCAGTGCGCCGATTTTTGGATGCTCGCTTTCAAATTCGATACGGCAAATTTGTGGAATGGTTTTCAAATTGACCAGTTTTTGGGGTGTTCGAATTCGTTTTTTAAGTTCCGTTATCAAATCCGTGCCGCCGGCGATCGCTGCTGTTCCGGGTTCCTCAAGCCAGGCAGCGGCGGTTTGAATATCAGGTGCGTTGACGTGTTTGAAATGATTCATTGGTGCCTGCCTTTGGATTTTTCATGCTGCTGCAGTTGCTTCAAAACATAATCCGGCGTCAGCGGAAGCCTGTACAGGCGCCGGCCCAGAGCATCGGCGACCGCATTGGCAACCGCCGCCGGCAAGGGGATGATGGGCGGCTCTCCCAATCCCTTGGCGCCGATGCTGTTGACCGCCGCATCCGGTAAATCGATCATTTCGGCCAAAATTTCCGGAATATCTTCCATGGTAGGGATCTTATATTGATCGAGATCGGCATTGACCACCAGGCCGATGCCTGGATCCAGCCAGCGTTGTTCGGTCAAGGCAAATCCCAGACCCTGGATAATTCCCCCGATCAACTGACTGTGCGCCGTCATGGGGTTGATTATCCGACCGCTCTCGTGAACGGCAATGATCTTATTGACACGGATCTGTCCGGTCTCGATGTCTACCGTGACCATGGCGTATTGCGCACCAAACGTGTTGACGTTTTTGTTTTCAGGATTGGGCCCACGGGCCCCATGGCCCACGATCATGTAACTGCCCACCTTACGCAAAATTTTCGATATCGGCATTCGATCCGATGTCTGAATGTCTTTGACTTCGCCGTTTTCAACCGTCAACTGTTCGGCCGGGATTTCTAGAATCTGAGAAGCGACATCCAGCAGGCGATCGCGTGCATTTTCGGCTGCCGCCCGCACGGCCGGTCCCACTGATGGAAGCGTCATGCTGCCGGCGCTGAGGGGCGCGTAGACACCCAGTTGCGTGTCGCCCAGCCGGACGTCCACCGCCGAAATAGGGAAACCGAGGGTTTCAGCGGCGATCTGGGCCAGCACTGTTTTACTGCCGGTACCGATGTCCTGGGTGCCTGTGATGACAACTGCGGTGCCGTCGGGATTGATTTTGATCAGTGCATAAGCCGGTGGTCCGCCGCCGCCACCCCACACCTGGCTTGCCATGCCGAAGCCGATTTTTTCGTTTGAAGTTGCCAGGTCTCGTTTAATATTTCCACGGTCCTGCCAGCCAATCAGTTCGGCGCCCCGGTGATACGTATGGCGCAGGCCTTTGGTGGTATAAGGCTGAGCGGTTATCGGATCCGTTTCGGCGTAGTTTTTTAGACGCAGTTCTAACGGATCCAGGTTCAATTTTTGGGCCAGCTCATCGATTATGGACTCCAGAGCAAACGCGCCTTCCACATAGCCGGGTGCCCGGAACGCCAAAAAAGGCCCGGAATTCGTAAAGACACCGTAATCTTCGGTTTTGACATTCGCACAGCGGTACATCCTGCGCGTGGGGCCGCAGGGGCTCGCCATCCAAAGGGCATAAGCGCCCAGGGCAACGATGGATTTGTGATAGATCGCCGTGAGGGTGCCGTCCTGTTTGGCGCCGATTTTTAAGGTTTGGATGCTGGCGGGGCGATTGCCGGCGGCCAGGTTTTCTTCCCCGCGATCGAGCAACAGCTTTACGGGTCGGCCGGTCTGCTTGGCTGCCAGGGCCGCCAAGACCGAGTATTTGCCGGCGTTGTTCTTGCTGCCGAAGCCACCGCCCATGTAGTGTTTAATGACGCGCACCTTATTTTGGCTCAGTCCGAGCGCCTGGGCGACCTGATCCCGCACACCGTGGATGTGCTGGGTGGAATCCCACAATGTCAAAGCATCGCCTTCCCACAATGCCACGCTGCCGTGTGTTTCCAGGCAATTGTGCAGGGCCGTCGGGGTCTGAAACTCGCCTTGCACTACTGCGTCTGCCTCGGAAAAGCCTTGTTTCATGTCACCACGCTCATAGACCTCGGGTTCTCCCGTCAATAGATTGCCGCCGGGCTGCACCTCGGGTGTCCCGGTCTGCATGGCTTCAACCGGGTCGATGACAAACGGCAACGGCTCGTATTCAATTTCGATAAACGCTAGGGCATCGGAGCCGACGGCTTCATCCTCAACTATGACACAAGCAACCTCTTCGCCGGCATAGCGCAGCTCTGTATCGAAGAGATATGTCTGTCCCGCATGCCAGAGAATCCGGGGCGTGTTGAGATGTGTCAAAACTGCACGCACACCTGGCAACTGCTCAGCCTTTTGGGTTGCAATGCGTTTGATGCGCGCATGCGGATGGGGGCAGCGCAGAATTTTACCGTACAATAAACCCGGCAGGTCAATATCATGGGTAAATTTAGCCGTCCCAGTGACGCGCTCATGTCCATCGATGCGGCTTTGATTTTTGCCGATAATGGAAAACTGTTGATCGTCGCCCCAGGGTCGAACATCTTCGCCTTCAACCACGATATATTTTTCATAAAATCGACCTTCGAATTCATACTTGGTTTTGATGACGCGTGCCATAACTTTACTCCGCTCCCGGGGATTCTTTTTTGGCCGCAGCCATTGCGGCTTCGACGATATTGGGGTATGCGCCGCATCGGCACAGATTTCCGGAGACTGCCCGCTTGACCTCATCTGCTGAGGGGTCGGATTTATGGTCGAGCAAGGCCTTAACCGACAAAATTTGACCCGGTGTGCAAAACCCGCATTGATACCCGTCTTTGTCGATGAATGCCTGCTGAATCGGGTGCAGCTTGCCTTCTTTGGACAGCGCTTCAATGGTTTCGATGGCGTGGCCTTCACATTCGACGGTGAGCGTCAAGCAGGAATAGATGGCTTTACCGTTTACAAGTACCGTGCAGGCCCCGCAGGTCCCCTCGTCACAACCTTTCTTGGCTCCGGTCAGGCCGAGGTCCTTGCGAAGTGTGTCCAGCAGGGTTTGCCGCGGTTCGATAAATACCTCATGACGGTCACCATTGACCTGCAAGGTTACCCGGACTTTGTCCGGTGCTGGATTACCGGCTTGCGTTTGATATTTCATTTGCCATTCGCCTTTTCGTGAAGAGATCATTACACTTAGGGTTCAAGAAGAAATAATTTCACAATTTTAGGCGTTGAGGCGCCCATCGGGTAAGGCGCGAAAACGCAGGAATATCAAGATATTCCGAGTTTTTGCAACCCAGCCAGAAGGGATGCATCAACGTATTGAATGCCCAGATGAGATGCATCGGCGTATAAAATGTGAATTAATTTTTGAGTGAGCCCTTAGATCACTCCAATGAATAACGTTCCCACGACCTTTGAAAACTCATGGGCTTGTACCTTTCGGGATTAGATTGAAATTACATAGCAGAAAATATGAATAGGTGCAATAAATTCATATCCTTATTGTTACCATCCGATCATCCGAGCCAATACGGGCCTGCCGGTGACGCGCACGGACAGATACTATACTACTTTGCCTTATCAAGAAGTGGTTGACATCGATATCTATCAGGGTGACGAACCGGATGCCTTAAAAAATATTCCGGTTGGACATTTTCGTGTAGAGGGACTTTGGCCGACCAAGGAGCACAACACGGTTCTTTGCCGGATGAGCCTCAATCTCGACGGCATCCTAAAAGTAACCGCCATCGAAAAGGAAATCGGAAAAACAAAGCAAATTACGATCGAAAATGCGCTTCAACCAAAAATTGAGGAGGAAATTGCAAAAACCAGAAAGCGTCTGGATGCTCTCTATGATACCCGCACCACTGAGCTGGACAGCCTGCTCGATGATCTTGCAGCTGCAGAACTGGAAAACGGGACAGGTGAGGACGACAATATAATTGAGATTCCAATCGATACAAATCATGGAAATTCGGGGGGCAATGCAATTGAAGAATCACAAAGCAAGATCCTGGAGTTTGACTCCCCATGGCGCCGGGCGCGTCGGGATGCGAATACCCTCCTTCAACGCTCGCGACAGCTGCTCGACCGAATACATGGTATTTGGCAGTGGAGGCAATAGTAAAGAATCCGGGCCCAGAGGACCCGTCTTCGCCAGGCTTCAGGCTTCGCTCTGCGAGCTACGACCAGATACGACGCCGAGGCAGGCCCCGGCTTTGATTTCACCCCAGAGGAGCAGGAGATCTATGTTTGATTAAGGCGAATCCTCTTGCGTAGTCCGCTGCCCGATATTGAATGGGTTAAACACCGGGATACTATGGTAGGTTTGGGCATCATTTAAATCTTCGGAAAAGATAGTTGTGCATCCCGCTCTTTCCGCCGCTGAAATAATTAAAGAATCCCAATAAGAAATTTGATACCTTTTGTGAGTTTCAATCGCACGGTTTACCATAGCCAGATCGATCTCCTGAACGGGAAGGATACTGAGTGTTTCAATAATCTCTTGAGCTTCATCAGGCGACATGGGTTGCCGGATGTGCCGGGTAACTACGTTGAAAAATTCACTGAGAACCTGCACCGACAGTACTGCGTTCTCCTGGACAATGCCGTCGTTGAGTAGCTCTTGAGCCTTCTTTTGTTTTTCAGGTTCATGCTCATCGTAGGCATAAACCAGGATGTTTGTGTCTAAAAAGACTTTATCGCTCATGCAAAGTCTCCCGGGTCCATTTCCGTTGGCCCATATCTCTGCTTAGCGTCTTAAACGACTTCCGGAGTTTCTTGATCACTTCATTCTTCTGTTGAGCATCCCGGTTTGCCACCGATATCAAGAAATTTCTGACCATAGCTGTGAGTGTTGTATTTTTGTCTATAGCGATTTTGCGTACTTTTTTAATGATTTCATCATCGACACTTAGCGTGATGTTGGACATTGCCGATCTCCTTTATAGGCAGTACTATAATCATAACCATAATATGGTTTACCCTTATTATTGATATTTTTTCCGCTGCCGTCAAGTTTAATCGTATTCAATATCAGTTAAAAATTTCAGGCATCTCCTCTGCTACCTTCTCAGCCTCCTGTCGGGCGAATTCGAAAAAGGCAAAAACTGCAATCAGGCATTGGGAGGGGACAAGCTTGTGCCCGATAATTGCTGTATCCACAGCGGATTGCCAATAGGAGGTGTTTAGGTAGATATCCGCCCGATAAGATACCGCAGAAATATCGTCACCGCATTCTTTCTCAAGACAATCGCAATAGGCGAGGGCTTCATCATAACGCCTGGCCCGATTCAGTGCAAGAATCATGTTTTTAATACCGCGATGAAAATGAAGCGATCAAGAAAATATTGAAAAATCTGGATTAGTGGGATGAAATGGAGTGGTAATAGACCCGGACCACGATGAACGCGTGGTAATAAAGGATGCATTCTAGCGAATATTTCTTGTCACTGCCGCATCAATTGGTTGGTTACAGCTTGGGTTCGCAGCCCGGTGCCCGCACCATCAGTACGGGAACACAGGAATGACTCACCATCCGGCCGGCGATGCTTCCCAGCAGCCATCGGCTTATTCCCGATCGGCCGTGAGTGGACATGACAATCAGATCAACAGCATTTTTCGTTGCATATTGAATAAGGGTTTCGGCAATTTCGCCTTCCAGTACCGCAGAGCCGACCTTCAGTCCCTCGGCTTTCACTTGTTTTTCCATCTCTTGGAGGTATGTTTCGGCATCTTTCCTCCGTTCCTGCTGGATTTGCTTGCCATTTTTTTCCGGAATCCCGAATTCGCCATGGGCTCGGACCATAATTGGGTATCCGAGCGGATCCACCACGCGCACCAGAACCACCTGCTCAACCTGGCTCCCGGAAGCAATGGCCTTCACATGCGGCAGCACATTTTCGGCCAGATCAGAACCGTCTAATGGAACCATAATTTTTTTATACATGATAAGCGTTTACCTCCGCAGAGCGTTATGTGTCTGAATTGAATAAAAGATAAGGATGAAAAGCCAGCCGTGTCAATAAACGCGGTGAAAGATCGAGACATCGGTGGAACGCGTGGGAGGCCGTTTTACTGAGCAGGCAGATTCCTGGGTCTGGGATCGACAGAGATTCGGCCCTTTTATGAATCGATCTTTGTTGATTTTAACCGCCAGTTGATGTACTAAGTCCCGAGAGTCGACGGAAAGCACATCCCCGTTATCCGTGAACCGTTTCGTATTCCTAGCGCACGCTGGATTGTCATTGCAGTCAAAAAGGCGGACCACGCTAGTATAGGCTTGAAATTACTACCCCAATGCAAAAAGTTTCCCTCGATAAATAAATCCGTCTTCGATAATTGGATTCCAACAATTAGCGCACATCATTTCACAAAAGAATAATGTACTCGCGAAATCCAATCAAATTCAATCACTGGATAATAAGAGTTATAGCGTTTAATAAAAACCGTGGCTTTCGGCAACGATTGAAAAGTTGTTTCAAAAACTAGTAAACGTTGAAAGGAGTTTTAACCATGGAAAAACCGGTTCAATTAAAGGACGGGGTTTACTGGGTTGGCGCCATTGATTGGAATGTGCGAGAATTTCATGGCTATACGACATCACGTGGCTCTACCTACAATGCGTATCTGGTGAAAGGCGAAAAGACGGCTTTGGTTGATACGGTAAAAGCCGAGTTTTTTCCGGAAATGCTTGCCCGGATCAAATCGATTATGGATCCCGCCGAAATCGACTATCTCATCGTTAATCATGTCGAGATGGATCACTCAGGGGCCATCCCCATGTTTGTGGAGCAGGCACCCAATGCACAACTGATTGCCACCGACAATGGCATCAAGGCCTTGGAGCGTCATTATCGCCAGGAGCTTCCCATTCGAAAAGTAAGAACGGGTGACGAGATCGCCCTTGGCGCAAAAACACTGCAATTTCTGGAAACCTATATGCTGCATTGGCCTGACAGCATGTTCACCTACCTTAAAGAAGATTGTATCTTAATGCCCAATGATGGTTTCGGACAACATTATGCCAGCTATCACCGGTTCGACGATGAAGATTCGCTTGAAACGATCATGGATGAGGCTGCCAAGTATTTCGGTAATATCCTCATGCCCTTGGCGCCGTTAATACCGCCGCTGTTGAAAAAGGTTAAGAATATGGGAATTCCAATTGAGATGATCGCTCCCAGCCATGGGATCATCTGGCGGTCTCACCCGGATAAGATTATTCAGGCTTATTTCGATTGGAGTACAGGCGTGGCCAAAGAGCGTGTTTTAATCATTTATGACACGATGTGGCAAAGCACCGAGACCATGGCCAAAGTCATTTCTCAGGGTATCAGCCAAGCCGGGGTGGAGAACAAGCTTATTCATGTACGCAAAAATCATCGCAGCGATATCATGAAAGAGATACTGTCGGCAAAAATCTTGGCCATCGGCTCTCCAACCATAAACGAAGGAATATTTCCTACGGTGGCCGAGCTTTTGATCTATCTCAAAGGACTACGACCATTAAAAAAGAAGGGCGTGGCTTTCGGCTCCTATGGTTGGGGCGGGGAGGCGATCCCGGCCATTAACGATGCCATGAAAGGTATGGGGATTGAGGTTATCGACCCTGGATTGAGCGTAATGTATGTCCCAGGAGACGAAGATCTTCAAAATTGCTTCCAGATGGGTGAGAAGATCGCCGCAAGCCTTTAAGATGGCGGAATTGGAAAGGAGGTGTTCAATGCTCGAAATAGACAAAGAAATTGATCGCAGAACATTTATAAAGTCTACCTTTATAACCGGTGCAGGACTGGCTACAGCAGTTTCAATGGGCGACTTTGCCTGGAGTAAATCCCATTCCGATGCGGATTTGGCAGACTTATCGCTCTATGAATTGTCAAAATTGATTCATACGAGGGAAATCTCATCCAAAAGACTTGTTTCAATCTATCTGGATCGTATTCAAAAATATGGTGGTCCGGACGGTGTGAACGCCTATATAACAGTTGATTCAGAGTCAGCCCTGAAAAGCGCGGAAGAACTTGACAAATATGCCAAATCAAAAAATTTGAAAGGTCCCCTGCACGGATTACCCATCGCTGTTAAGGATAACTTAGATACCAGGGATATTAGGACAACCGGCGGTTCTAGTATTCTTTCCCAATGGAGACCTAGACAAGATGCGCATGTGGTGGCAAAACTCAGAAAAGCTGGAGCTGTTATCATTGGTAAAACCAATATGCATGAATTCGCCTTCGGCATCACTACCAACAACACGCACTATGGCCCCACCAAAAATCCGTATGACTATTCAAGGATCCCTGGTGGTTCAAGTGGTGGTTCCGGTGCAGCGACAGCAGCCGCGCTTTGTGCGGGAGCAATCGGGACTGATACAGGAGGCTCTGTAAGGATTCCAGCAGCCCTTTGCGGCGTGGTGGGTCTTAAGCCTACTTTGGGCAGGGTGGGAAGAGGAGGATTAATGTACCTTTCCTTTACGCGGGACGTGATCGGTCCAATAACCCGGAGCGTGGCAGACGCGGCCATCATGCTGGGAGCAATTGCAGGGCCTGATTCCAAAGACCCAGAAAGCTCTAGAAATATGGTGCCGGAATACCTCTCTTACCTGAAGGATGGAATAAAGGGAAAAAGGTTCGGAATTCCGAGAAAGGTTTTTTTTGAAGGGATCCATCCGGATACTCAAAAGGTGATGGACGATGCTCTTAGAGTCATAAAAGAACTGGGGGGTACGCTTAAAGAGGTGAAAGTGAAACACATGGATATTGCCACTCCCACAGGATTCAACATCGTCCTTGCCGAATGCCCATATTTAATGGAGAATTATCTTAAAGCCTTTGATCCAGAGGCGACGATCGAGAAATACGCTGACCGTTTAGGACCGGATGTAAAGCCCCCTATTGCAGGTTCAAAATCTAAACCGGTTCCTGGTTTTGAGTATGCCAAATCTGTCAGACAGGATCGCAACAAGATGATTGCGGGATTTGAAGAGGCCATGTACGGAACCGATGCCCTGCTGCTACCAACCACCCCACTGCTGGCTTGCAAGATCGGCGAAGACTTGGAAACTGAACTTCTGGGTAAAAAGGTCAACACTTTCCTAACCTTTATCAGAAATTGCGATCCCATCAGCGTGGTAGGTTATCCTGCCATTACGGTGCCTGCCGGATATGGCCAGACGGGACTTCCAATTGGATTACAAATTGTTGCCAGGCCATGGGAGGAATACAAACTGTTTAGCATCGCTCATAACTTTGAACAGACAACTAAGATTCGCAAGCCACCGGCACTATAATCCCAGTTCAACCAAGGTTCCAGGCTCAGGCCGGAATATTATAGTCAATGCTGCCCAGGTTTTGAGAAAGCAGCTTAAAAAAGCCAAAGTCGGTACCATCTGGATAAGTTCGGTTTGCGATACTCATTGCCCGGTTGGAAGGGAAAGTAGATACAATATCGATTGACCGAATGAACTATATGCAAAGTATATAAGGTTTTTACTTTAAACTGGGAATTAATGAGGCGACGTCCGATGATTTTTTCCGGAAGTATAAGGAGCGTCTTATCGCGGAATTAAAGAAAAGAAATATGGAATTCAAAGTTTTGTTTTAAACTATGCCTTTCTGTCGTTTAACGGGACGGGATCCGAAATTGATCGTGTCCGGCTAAAAATTCCTTGGTTCTGCGCTTTTGGGGATTGACAAGGATTTCTTTTGGCGAACCCTGCTCGAATATTTCCCCCTTGTGCAAAAACAGAACCCGATCGGCAACTGCGTAGGCAAACCCCAGTTCGTGGGTTACGATCAGCATGGTCATGCCGTCCTTTCTCAACTCCTGCATGGCTCGCAGCACTTCACCGACCAGCTCGGGATCGAGGGCGGAGGTGACCTCATCGAACAGCATGATATCCGGTTCCATGGCCAAGGCACGCGCGATCGCAACCCGCTGTTGCTGGCCCCCGGACAATTTGGCCGGATAGGTGTCGGCTTTGTCGGAAAGTCCGACTTTTTCCAGGTATTGCAGGGCCTTTTTCTCCGCCGCTTCACGTGAAATTTTGAGAACAGTTTTGGGTCCCTCCATTACATTTTGGACAACTTTCATATGCGGGAACAGGTTGAAGTGTTGAAAAACCATGCCGATTTTTGTTCGCACCCGGCACAGGAGAGGCTCGGGATAACTGATTTTGACCTGTCCGTGTCCGGCTGTTTTTTCGATACCCAACGGCTCATTCTTGAAATAAATCCGTCCCTCGGTCGGCAATTCCATAAAATTGATGCAGCGCAGCATGGTGCTTTTGCCGGAACCGCTGGCACCGATCAATACGATGGTTTCACTTTTGTGAACCGCCAGATCTATCCCTTTCAGTACCTCGAGATCGCCAAATGATTTGTGAAGATTAACGATTTTTAGAATGGGCTCCATCGATTTTCCTTTCCATCGCATTATTCATGGGCTTGTTTTTCGAAACGGCGCACCAGCAAGGTTATGGGGTAGATCAGGATAAAGTACACGACGGCAACGATGGTGT
>Ga0126331_1000178_pt1 | contig 27341 bp, 22 predicted proteins | sample InaspJWI98metaG_FD_96379 | JGI IMG/M metagenome (GOLD analysis project Ga0126331, IMG submission 96379) | Marine gutless worms symbiont microbial communities from Oahu, Hawaii - Inanidrilus sp. 2 OAHU.JWI-98 metaG | ecosystem: Host-associated > Annelida > Digestive system > Unclassified | place... | reverse complement strand
CTGATCCTGCCAGAAGTATCAAAATCAGAATGATACCCAGTAAAAATGCCTGCTGGACCCACTCTTCTCCTTTTTCCTCGGCCTTTTCCAGCGCCCGGATTATTCCCGGCAGCGCTTTTTCCCACCTGGGAGAGAGCATCAATTGATCGACGGTTTTAACCAGACCGTCAAGCTGCACGATGACACTGCTCGCTTCCGCCAGGGTAGTCTGATAATCTGTGATATCAAAAGGCTTGGAAGGGGCTGCGCTGCCCGAATCCGTCTGGCCGAGGTTGAGACGCTCCACCAGGGTGTTGGTCGACGTCAGCACGTTGTTTCCGGCAGTTAGCGTCTGTTTCAGGTCTGTCAGAAGGCCGCGCATACGTTTCTCCTCGGCCAGAAACTCCTCGATCGTTTGTTTTCGCTGGTTCGCCATCCGATCGACAAGATGATTTATGGCACGCTCCCGCTCGGCAGATATTCGATCCACAAGCTGATCGATTGTCGCTTTCCGTTCGGCAGCTATTTGTTTCATGACGCGCTCCAGCGTGGCTTGGCCTAGCGTATCCACCTCCTTTATGACCTGCGTGACGGTTGCCTGGCGTTCCGCGGCAAAATGTGCCGGTAGTTTTTCGGCTACGTCTGCCAGGCGCTCGGATACGCCGGAAATCTGATGCAGATCATTCAGGGTTTTGTCGACATCCGGGTTGGCGGCGAACTGTGACAGCCAAACATCCACAAATGCACCGATCGTCAAGGGCATTCGAGTTCCCAGGTACATCCCCCGCTCTGCCAACAAGCGCATCTCCTCTACCTGCTGGGTGGCATTCTCGACGGATCTATATAATCCTCTGGATTTTTTCTGTTTTGACGGATCCTGCTTAGTACGGGAGGCCGCAAAGTCACCAAAACGGATATAGCTGAAAGTGATCACCTCCGGGTGGTTTTGGCGCCAATCCCAAATTTCAGCCATCAGTTCTTTTTGCTGCTGCTTTGTGAGCACCCTGGCCGCGATTTGCCAGATATCGTTTTCGGCTGTTTTTAATCCCGCAATTATGGGATTGACTTCCCTGCCGAATTTTTTTTTCCAGTGTTCCTCAAAAATCATCCGACCCAGGGTGATCATTGCTACCAAATCCAACAGGGCGGCATCCGGGTCAGGCTCGGCGGCAATGACAAAAGCATTCGCAATGGAATACACGATTTGGCTTCGAATTATGCGGCGGTTCGCCGGAGACGGGGACTGGGCATCATACTCCAAACTCGCTGCTGTAATGATCGACACATAACGATCGGCAAAGGCCATCACCTGTGCCTGCAGCTCTGCTTCGGTCATGACAAAGGCGGGTTGCTTTTTATCCCCTTTACTTTTTTTGGTCGCTGCCTGGCTCTCGCCTGTATTTAGCCCAAGTACAAGCACCACGACCAGTTGTGTGATTAATAGAAGCTTTAAGTTCAGTTGATTATTGATCATCATCAGACCTCCTTGGGACAAGGGGTGTCAAAACCTTCAAGTAGTTCAAAAATCAAATTTGACGAACCTCTATTTACGGCACAAATTTTAAGCGCCGCGTTCATTTATTCAGCCCCCGGCTTATCGGCATCTTTTACTTTTTGAAGTTTTTTTCGCAACAAATCGATGTGAAGCCGAAGGTCGTAAAGTTCTTCTGAAAATGCCAGCGGTACGGAAATGCTGGATACGTTCTTTTCCAAAGCATCCAGATCGGCGATGTATTTATCGAGGTTTTCAGTAATTTTTTCCTTGAATATTTCGGCATCTATGGCTCCCAGCTTAGGGTACCAGCGGTAGATTCTCGAGCGCATTCTCCAGCGGTAGATGGGTGGCATGAGCTTAAAGAATGGAAATAACAGCGCAATTAAAGGTAGCAGCATGATTTTCATACGGTCGATGAAATTGGCCACCCAAAATGGAAGGTAGCGTTGGAAAAAAGGTGGGCCGGATTCATAAAACCGATTCGCTTCTTCGCTCAATTTGAAATCCAGGTATTTTGGTGCCGGAAACTGCCCGATGGACTCAAACCCGCTGCCTGTCCGGTGAACTTCTCCGGCCGCCTGCAAAAAAAGGGCGACCAGCGCCGGGTGCAGGTCCGAACGGGCGACCAGCTGGGCGGTGGGGGCAATCAAAGCAAGATCACGTGAAGGCACATTGGCTTCAAAATCAATAACACCTTCGGGTAATTTTAACAAATGAAGGTACTTGTAACGCAGGGCATACGCCTCGGCCCGTTCAATCCCCATCAGTTTCACTTTTTTGGATTTTAAAAGCTGCAGAATGTATTGTGAACGCGGATTGGCAACGAAGACGGCGACATCTATGTCACCACTCAGCAGAAGATCGGCGGCCTTTTGGGCACCATATGAGAGGGTTCGAGTGTTTTTATCGTCGACGCCGTTCAGTTCAAGCATTTGCATCGTCAAAACTTTTGTACCGCTGCCCTCAGGGCCGACTGCCACGCGACGTCCCTTCAGATCGGGCAGACGATGCAATTTGATGCCGGATCGGTGAAAAATCCACAGCGGTTCAAAAAAAAGACTGCCTAAAGATACCAGGTTGTTTTCTTTGGCCAACGTAGCCAAGCCGCCTTGTACAAAAGCTATCTCGACACCCCCGCTTTGCGCTTCGAGCAGCTTCAAATTTTCGACCGCGCCGGACGTGTTTCTCAATTCCAGCGTGATGCCGTCTTGGGCCAATAGCTCACGGAAAGTTTTACCATAGGCAAAATACGCGCCTTGTACAGAACCGGTACCCATGGTGATTTTTCGGGGAGGCGCCGGAGCAACAAACTGGTAGGCGACCAAAAATCCAATACAAGTGATGATAATGGCCGGTCCGAAGATTTTTAGTTTTTCGCCGGTATCAAGATTTTTGGTCAATCTCCACATATTTTTAACTTGATGGTATCGGTGGCAAATGTCAAGTCGACCTGTTGATGACCCAGACATAAATAAAAATGGGTTGCCGCCGAATGGTGATTTCCTTAGAGGTCTGATGGAAAGTGCCCGGTTGGCCGTCAGGTGCTGTTGATCAATACTATAATTAAAGATGGTTGGCTATTTGATGTCAGAATTGAATTGGCTTGCGCTAATTGTCAGGTTGATCACAGGATTTCGGCCAAAAGGATCACAGTACTGCTAAAGGCGAGACGGTTTGACTTCGAATGTACCCTCTTCGGTCTGAGCTACATTCGGCCGGAGCTCAAGTCGAAGGCAGGGTCGAAGACAGTCGTTGCCCGCCTCTGGAAATCCTGATTCTGGGCAGGCTTGACTTTCATTCAATTAAGGAAATGCTCGCAGAAATACAATCAAAATCGCCCCGCTGGCACCTTGGTTGCCTGACGACATTCACGGCCAACCCATCGTCATGCTCCTCGTGTGTTACACCGGGTCGGTTGAGGACGGCGAAAAGCAAGTAGCGAAAATTAAAACGTTCGGGTCTCCGGTGGCTGATGTGGTCCAGCGGCGGCCCTATGTGTCGCAACAGAGCCTGATTGACGCGACCCAGCCTAAAGGTCGGCGCTATTACTGGAAATCCGAGTACCTTCCCAAGCTCGAGCCGGAATTGCTCGCAAAAATTATTGAGTATGCCGGGCGCATTATTTCACCCCACTCGGCGATCTTCCTCTTCCCGATCGGCGGCACTCTTAATCGACTATCGGTGAATCACTCCCCGGTTGGTAACCGGGACGCCGCTTTGTTGTTGAACATCATGTCTTCGTGGGAGAAGGCTAATGACGACCAGGCCAACATCGACTGGGCGCGTGCGGCTTGGCAGGATATGCGAAGCTTCTCAACGGGCGGCACCTATATTAACTTTTTGACGGAGGAGGAGGGTGACAAACGCATTCAGGCAGCCTATGGGGCTAATTTAGAGCGATTGGTTGAAGTTAAAACGAAGTGGGATCCGGAGAATTTGTTTCGCGTAAACAAAAACATCGTACCAAGAGCATCCTAAGGTTCGGATTGTCCCTGGAAACATCGTGTGTGAGAAAATCTATCCGGAAATGATGATCGCATTCATCCACGCTTCGATTCATTATTTCTGAAGTCATAAATTTGTACCGAGAGGGTGACAATGACCAGCTATTTCAGGGGGGGCAAACCGCCCGCAGTGCTTTTAGATGAATAAAGCTGTTGTAATAATTATGATCCGATTGGGTAACCGTGACAACCGGTGTAGCGGCGAGGCCTGCGACGAGCTCAACCGTGTCGTTTATCCGCGCCGGCAAGACTTTTCTAGAAGCACAATTATCTTGCAACGGAATAGAAATCTGACAATCGCTATAACAGCAGATTTTAACGAAACATATTTCTGACCATCACTATCGGTCGAAGGGAAGTTAGAAGGAAGTTCTCATGATAAAAAAGGGCAGAGTCTTGCGAGGCTCTGCCCTTTTCATATTGGCACTTTGAAGTAATATATTGGCTGATTTGTCGAATTCTTTTTCCGGCAATCAACCCTGAACATCGATGCCCAGATCACATCCCAGGTGGGGATCCGGCTTTTCGCACTCGAAGTTCTTCCAGCGCGTGTCCACGTGTCCTTCTTCTCTTTCATTGTCGGTTTCAAAATAATCTTGAGTTTTATCTGCCATAATGCACCTCCTGTTATTTTAGTTGCTAATAGCACTTTGTGTAACTCGTGTTTGAATTATAATGTGACCATGAATTCTAAATTTTCAACGATAAACAAACTGGAGTTTAGTGGTAGGTAAATACTACTGTTGCAAAGATTCCTAAATTACCTCGGACCCATGTCGCAGGATATGACATCGTAGAAATGCGGTAGAACAGTGCCATTTACGGAATTTAATTCCTCTGGTTTAAAATTTTTATATTGCGATCGATTTGAGACATGTGGGAATGAAAGTGCAGCCGACCCACGTGGAATGTTCTTTTCAATGTCAGCGTACCGGCTACCGGATGGCAAAATAATAAACGTCTTTTTAGATCCGAAAGCGGGGCCTGCATTTGACGTTTTAATTTTTGCCTGTTCAAATTCCATCGCCGGTATAAGTCTGATAATGAAACATCTCCTTTCGGTTCCATATCCGACGACACCACCGGAACGGGTATACCAAGCTTGAGCACGCCAACAACCAGAAGGTAATTGAAGGCGTTAAAGAGTCTTTTCGGAGCGGCCATTCGCCTCTGTAAATTCGGCTGGCAATTTAGCACGGATATTTCAGCCAATACCAGGTGTTCGATGATCTGCTGCAGTGACCATTTGTCGGGCCCGGGTTTGAAATGCAGCTGCTCCGGTTTGAATGTCTCGAGTGTTTTGAACAGGTCGTGGTATTCTTGTCCCAGTATTTCATATTGGTTTTGATTGATCATTTCTTAAGATTTTTCATTAAGCATAATTAAAGTTTGTTGCGAACTATCGCTGCGCCGGCAGCAAGGCTTTTAAGCTTGCCGAGCGCAGTATCGTAAGGGATAGGCACCATCCCGCAGTTGGTGCAGGGAAAAAGCCTTTCAGCATCCACGTGCTGCAAAGCTGATCGAATGGTGGTTGCCACTTGCTCAGGTGTTTCCACCTTATCAGGCGTAACAGCCACCGCACCCACCATCAGACCCTTGTCCTTTAGCAGGCCCATGAGTGACATCGGTACACGCGAATCGGCGCATTCCAGCGACACCTGATCGATGCGACTGGCATTTAAGGCCGGAAAAATTTCTTCGTACTGCCGCCACTCGCTTCCCAAGGTTTCTTTCCAGTGCAGATTTTCATCGATGCCGTAGCCGTAGCATATGTGCACAGCGGTGGTGCACGTCAACCCATCGATGGCACGATGCAGCGCAGCGATGCCCCATTCCTTGACGTCATCCATAAACACGTTAAAGGCCGGTTCGTCGAATTGAATTACATCCACGCCGGCGGCAGCCAGCTCGCGGGCTTCATCGTTCAGGATTTTTGCAAACGCCATGGCCATCTCGGGACGGCTGTCGTAGTGAACATCCGCAATCGTGTCGCATATGGTCATGGGGCCGGGTAAAGTGAACTTCAATTTGCGGTCGGTCTTAGCTCTGGTGAAGCGGACTTCATCCAGATGAACGGATTCCGGCCGAATAACCGGCCCGGTCACCGTAGGAACCTGCACGGTATAACGGTTGTCGCGGATACCCATGGCGGTTTTCTTGTCCCAGTCGATACCACTGATGTGCTCCAGGAAGCCGTGCACGAAGTGAATGCGAAACTGCTCACCGTTGGTTACGATATCTATGCCCGCCGCCTGTTGGTGATTCAGCCATTCGGCTGCGGCACGTTTCTTGGCCTGCTTGAGTTCTTCACCTGCCAGGCGCCAGGGCGCCCAGAGTTTTTCCGGTTCGGCCAGCCATTCCGGCTTGGGCAAACTGCCTGCTATGGTGGTTTCCAGCATTTGGTAACTCCTTTTTTATAGTTTATCGATATCATTTGAATTTTCATCCCCGGCCACCTTTCTTTAAGTTCCAATTGTTGGATTCATCCGCATGGCGAAAGACCTTTGGGGCAACCTCTGTTCTTTTATTATTCTTATGCAGCATGATTGAATTGTAAAGCATCTCTATTTTCAGACGATTGGCTCCAAAAAAATTGCGGTAATTTCAGAGAAATCTAACCTTGATGATCTTGCAAAAAGTCATAATTTCCCTTCCCCTCTTTTTCACCCTCACCCCAGCCCTCTCCCATAAAGTGGGGAGGAGTTTTGGACTTATTACTTGTTCGTAAACCTTTTGAGTTTGAAAAAAATTGGGTACCTGGTTGACCGAGTTGTATATATCAACTCAGGATCCGGATTTTTACATTTAAAGGGATTTAGGAATTCTGAGATGTTTGGAATTGAATGGATTGAAGATATTGAAAATTTGGAGGAGAAATATTGCCTGGATCTTGTATATGGAAGTATTTAAATTTTGCAAAATACAGGTTTTAAGTTATTTTTACAGAACTTTTAAACTCAATCAACAGTTCATTCTCATTCGGTTTTGCACTTGGTGCTGACATTGAGCTATGCTATAAACCGCGGGATAGATGAAGAAAAGCATAAAAACTATCGAGGAAAGATCCTTAATGACAATTAGCTTAATTTTCGTATGCGAATTGTACTTGGGGAGATAACTGAAAATGCGTTTTGAATCGCTTTCAAATGCTTATTAATTACTGCAGAAACAAGCTCCGCTTTGGTTGAAGATGAAAGTCCGGCTAATCTGACAAGAACAACCCCGTGAGTAATTCGTCGCTGACGAAATACGAGCTCACCGAAATCTCTATCAGCGGTAATTAAAATCGCAGAATTCTGTTCAGCTTTTTCTAATACAGAATCATCAGATATACCGGGCTCCATCTCTGCCACATACAGGACCGAATGGTTATCTTGCCTTAGCACCTCTACTATTTGACTCTCAACACTTTCGTCAACCAAGAAATTCATGCATTTGCCTCTGAGGTGGGATAAATCACATCGGCTTTTAAAGCTTTAGCGGCAAAAGAAAGCGCCTCTTGGATGGCATCACGGGTCAAGCGTGGATGAGCATCGAGGATTTGGTCGAATGTTTCACCAGCAGCTAGTTTCTCTAAAATTAATTCGACGGTAATTCGTGTACCGGAAATGACCGGTTTACCCATCATAATGGTTGGATCTGATATAATTTTCACCTTTTTTCTATTCATTATTAAACCTTTCTTAGATTAATACCACATATTACAAGGATTTTTTTTAGTATAATCTATACAAGAAATCCAGTCAATTAGACGGTTTTAAATGAGATATATTGAGGATCATTCAGCTATTTTTGACATAATTATATGAACACCACCCTGCCATATGACCTGCATGATATCAAGAGACAGTAGAATATTCGAACCGATAATCTATCATCACCTTAATGGCACCGCTTGTTTTGTCCATAGCCGTACGAACAGCCGTTTGCCTTTTTTCCAGAGGATAACGGTGCGTGATCAATTCCTTGGCGGTAAATCTTTTCTCCAGCAACAGGTTGGTGGTAAGATCATATGTGGACTGCCGGGTCTTATTCCATTCTTGCATTCCATGGGCAAGCAGGCCGATCAGATTTACTTCCTGATACCAAACCGGTGTCAAGTCAACATGCATACGCTCCAGACTGACACCGGCCAACACTACGGTACCGCCGGCACGGGTCCAGCGCAGGCTGTCCTGAACCGTTCTCTCTGATCCTACACAGTCAAAAGTTACATCGAATCCACCGAGAACCATGCGTGTATTGAGAGCGCCCGTGTAAAGTTTGCCATCCGTAATGCGGGCTACGGCCTTATACAGATCACCATTTACGATGACTTCGTTGGCACCCAACTTCTGAGCCATTTTCTCTTGATGGGGATAACGGGCCATTGCGATTATATGGCAATTCGGAGAAAGAACTCGCACCGCCTGGATCACTGCCAGGCCGATCATACCGCAGCCAATAACCAATCCCTTCTCATTGTCCTGGGGTAACCGTCGCAGCGCTGTGCGTATACCAACCGAAAGGGGTTCGATCATCACAGCCGTTTCATCTTCCAACGCGTCCGGCACGCGGTAGACATCCGTGGCGTGGGCAGTAAAACTGTCACCCCAGCCGCCACCGGCCCCCCGGCGCCCATGAGACAAAGATACGTTTTCGCACAGTGCACGATTACCCTCACGACAGTGTCGACAGAGCGGCTTAATCTCTTGATTGAGGCAGTTCGCTCCCTGGGCATCCATAACCACCCTGTCGCCGACCTTCAAATCCGTAACGCCCGATCCGACTTCAGTCACTTCACCGAGTACCTCGTGGCCCAGGTAAATGCGGTCAGTGCCCGGCAAAGCCGCCGGACTTATCTTTGGATCTGCTTTAGCCAAAAGCAAGTGCAGGTCGCTTGCGCAGATACCGCCCAGTCGATTTTTGACGCGCACCCAGTTGGGGCCGGGCAAATTCTCATCCGGCATATCAATAAAGCGGGTAGGGGATAGGCGGGAGAAGACAACATTCGGCCAGATCGTTCGTAAGGCCTTGGTGATCAGGATCCGGGGAATATTTTTCTCAAAACAGATCGTACGCACCCGCCATATTTCCTTTCGGGAGCATATAAATACACTATGCGCTCAGTACCGTAGCCCTATCTTGAGTCAGGCTCGCTATGCAATGCAGCTTGTTTTCCAACAAAATCATTCGTTCAAGAGGTACTGAAACATCTCTATTTGGCGTAAGTCAAGCCGAAACTGCCCCAAAACGAACATCGCGTCCATCCACTTTTAACAGCATCCCGTGGACTAATCTCTGCATAATTGACAACGGTTCACCTGCGTTCTTCACCCATGTTTATAGAAGTGGTTTTAAAACCTCAGATTACGCAGAAGATCAAGGCGTGGGCTGACGAAAAAGCGCAGCATACATATAGGTATGTGAGCATATTGAGGAAGTCCGCAACACTGATATTCGGTGTTAGATGGGGTTTTAAAATCACTTCTAATCAAGTTACCGGATCAATCCTGTCTATCCATTCCGTGACATTACCATTTGGTAATGTCGTGGTCAGGGTATCGGGTTTGCGATACCGGTGAATCTGGCAGGTAAAATTGTTGCCCAGCTCAAAGACGAGGGTGAAGTGACCCGGGCTTGTTTGGGCGTCGGTATCCAGGACGTCACAGATGAACTGGCCGATTACTATGGGCTATAAGATCAAGAAGGTGTTCTGGCGGTTAAGATTACAGTTTAAGGCTTGCCCGGGAACCATGGATTCTGAGTTATACTAGAATTTTGAACTGAAATCGTAACGATATCCGAAAAGTCGGGAAAATGTTGTGACGGCGCGTGTTGTTGAAATCATAATCCTAGAGCTGTTTGAATAAATGCGAATACTGAACCTGCAAACTGCACGCGCCGGCCATTTTATCCATCCAATTAAATATCCGGTTTCTCGTTTGTTCCGTACAACTTGTTGGCTCGATCGTATATTTTGTGAATGATATCTCCCATATCCAAGTTATGCTGGTTGATCCAGTCCGACGTAGTTTGCATGATACTGCGATCCACTGGGGGTGGCTTCCTTGCCGGAGGCGGTGACCAGACGTCTTCGTTGAATACGACGTCTCGGACAGTGATTTTATCCTTGGTCACGTTCCAGACCATCATATCGTCGGCCAGCGTGAGGGGACCATCATAAGTGGACCTGATTCCCTCCTGAATTTTCGGTGCCGTGTCGAAGTCGTTGAAGAAATGATATGCAATCGCCAACCGTGGTTTCACCTCGCTCATAACCTTTCCAAAAGCAGGCGGCGCCGTGTGGATCTGGGTGCCCACATTCAGCGCCCTTGACACCGGGAAGTTCATCTTTTCGACCAGGTCCGGGACCGCGATAAAGCATTCGTGAATGGCAACGTCGGCGCCTTTCGAATACTCTATGAACCACTTATTTGGATAGGTGTCACCGCCGAAGACGAACTTGAGTCCGTTCCATTCCAGGCTGTAGCTTACGCTGCCATCAAGGACATGATTGGCCGGCCACGACCGAATGGTCACACCGTTCTCCTGATAGACGACTTTGTTCTCACCCCGATAGTCGAACTCGTGAATCTCCAGTTCCTGCCCCGAAGCAGGCAAACGGCCTGCCCTGCCGTCCACATCCCAGGTAAGTGCCTTCCTCCAATGCTCGAGTGCATATTTGGTGCCCCACTCGGGCTTCGGTCCGCTTGGCCCCCACATTTTCAAAGCAACGGTCCGACCATTAATCAATCCGCCTACGTAAAGGGCGCCGAAGTCACCAAAATGATCAGTATGAAGATGGCTTAAAAAAACCTTGTTGAGGTAATCATACGGTATTAACAGAGCGGCAAGGTTGTCTGAGGAACCAGTGCCCAGATCGAAAAGGAACTTGTCTCCGTTCCCCAGTTCTACCAACCAGCAGGTTGCCTTTTGAGAAGGCCTCGGATTCGGCATGCCTGTTCCGAGAGAAATGATTCGCATTTCATCAGGTGCCAAGTCCTCAGTGTTTGGGTAATAGGTGCCACGGCCCCCTCTGGCCTTGACCGGCGACACCGAGGCCTTGGCCTGGGCGGCGATTGCCTCGTTTGTTAGTGAAAATGACTTTCCGACTCGCTCATCATATTTTCCTTTGACGTATACGGCTGTAATGATAAGTGCAGCAACAGACAGCAGTACCAGATATACAAGCTTCGATTGTCGAATTTTTTTCATTGCCTATCCTCCTCTTTTTACTCTCAACTTAAAGGGTATATATTTTTACTGCCTTCACAATGGCAATTCACAAGTTGAAATATTTGTTTGAATGTCTGCCTGATTATCTAAATGAGGTATGTTTATATTCGATTAACGCCGTCATCAATAGTAACTATTTGTCGCATCTCAAGCATATGAATTTTAAACTAAGATTGTGGTCATTGCCTGTCAATCCTTATTCATAATAGGACAACTCGAATGATTTGACATAATTCGTAAGCGAACTAAACTTTCGATAGACAATTTGATCAGAGAATATTGGGAGAATTCCAACCCCAATAAAATTTTAAAGTTGACCACGTATAAGTAGGTTTGTTATTTTTCTTATATGCAAACGCACAACCGGAAAATAGGTTCTCTGCCTGGGCAGAAAGATAGACCGTTCAGCGATATCTTAACGTTAGCAGGTGACTTTTTTATGAAAAAAGGAATTGTGTTTGAAACCATGTGGCGTTTGGCGAAGCGCTTGGAAGATGAAGGTATTCCTTATGCTGTTATTGGTGGCATGGCTTTAGCTGCCCATGGATACGTACGTATGACCCTTGATGTTGACGTCCTCTTAACAAAAAAAGGGCTGGATAGCTTCCGGGAGAAACTTCTTGGCCGGGGTTACGTTCCGAATTTTCCCGGAGCTGCCAAATCGTTTCGCGATGCTAAAACAAACGTAAAAATTGAAATCATAACCGCCGGTGAGTTTCCAGGTGATGGTTTGCCCAAACCGGTTGAATTTCCTGATCCCGAAGGCCAAACAGTTGAAGAAGATAATGTCCGTGTAATCACTCTCGAAAAATTGATCGAGCTTAAATTGGCTTCCGGATTAAGTGCCTCGCACCGCATGCGCGATCTTGCGGATGTGCAAGATTTAATCGTTGCGTTATCGCTTCCGTTGAATTTCATGGATAAACTAGATAAAAGTGTTCATCCTGAATACCGTCGAATTTGGGAGGCTTCAAATAAGTAACAGAAAGATGTGGTGATTGTGGGCCAAATAGTCCGGTGATCACTGATTACCGATCACCGGTCACTGACACATGCCTTTTCGGCCATCCTGATCAGAACTGCCAATGAATCGGCTTGCATTTTTTGCATCACCCGGGCCGATGCATCTTGATGATCTCCTCGCTGGTTCCCAGCAATGAGGCGAATGGTTTGGCCCTGATTCCAGCGATTTTGATTAACTGTTCTAAAGCCCTGCGAACAGCGCTGTCGTCATCGATGAAATAAATGGTGATGTTTTTTGTTCTAATCTGCGGAATGTCAATCCAGTATAGTAAAAATAAACGCTACAATCGACGCTATCGTGAAACTCGTAGTTAAAATGACCATGGACCGTGAAGGTAGTCCTTTGAATCCCTCTTTCTCCAGCTTCTCAAGCACGTTGTGATAGGTCCGATATCCTAGGGATAAAGATTGCAATACCGGTAACAACCAGTAAAAGCCCATCGCCTTTACGAGCCAGCCCGGACTTAAGTCCGGCAGTAATTTTACCAAACCGAGGCCGGCGATGGCTGTGCCTAGGCCGGTCCGCAGCCAGGCCGCAAATGTTCTTTCCTTAGCCAGTCTTGTTCGTTCCAGGGCCCAGTCAGTTGTAACCCGTCCGGAATCCTGATTTTCTGGAGTTTTTATCATAGCACAATCTTTTATATCGCTTGCTCAAATTGAGAACTATGGTTATAGTCCTCACCTGCTGGTGCGTCACCTGAACTCGTGATGCGAATTCATAATCCTCGCCTCAGCGTCATCCAGCCAAAGCTTTGCTTCAAGTTCCTGGTGTTTAATGAGGGATCGTCCCCTCCAGGCTTGAAGCGCGCCAATGAGTTTATCAAAGAGACCAAGGCTGCGACAGACTGGTACGGCTCGGTTCCTTTTGCGCTTGACTCACAACCGGCCACCATGTTATGCTTGTGCCCTCTATGAAGCTAAGGGTTCGCTCAAAAATAACTTCACAGCTTAGTGAGTCGATCCATCCCGCCTAGCGGCGTTGGTCGTCGGTTAAATAGCTTGCTATTCGCCCTCCTCGCGCCTTGCCACGCGGGCGTCTCGATCCCCTAAAATGTAAAGTTACTTTTTCGCGAACCCTTAGGCCATGGCCGAATTAGAGAACAGATGAAGAAAATCAAGGCCATTCGATCTTAGGTGCCAAGGCCTTAAGTCCTCCCCGCTGGATGTCAACCCAATCAGGAATTTCGGCGCTCTTGGGCCGCTCCAAGGATTACTGAAAAGGAGTTTCATGTCGCTCCTGGTCATCATGTCATTACTCAACGGTCTGACATTGGCAGCACTGCTGTTCATCACGGCCAGCGGGTTGACTCTGTCTTTCAGCCTCATGCGCGTTGTCAACCTGACCCACGGTGCGTTCTATATGGCTGGGGGCTTCATCGGCGTCTCCGTGATCAAACTTACCGGGAGCTGGCCTCTGGCTCTGCTCGCCGGCGGCGGAGTCATGGCCGTCCTCGCCCTGCTGGAAGAGAAGTACCTACTGCGATGGGCACGCGGCAACGACCTGATTGAGACACTGATCTCGCTGTCCGTGGCCATCATCATCGGCGACCTGGTTCTGGTCATCTGGGGAGGGTACCCCAAAACCATTGAAATCCCCGCGATGCTGAGCGGCATCTGGACCATACCCGTAATCGATATGGTCTATCCCATATTCCGGATTTTTATGTTGGGTTTGGCCATTCTGATCATATTTGCCCTGTGGTTTTTCCTTAAGAAAACCAACCTCGGGATCACCATCCGGGCGGGTGTCGATAATTTCGAGATGGTGTCTGCTTTAGGGATCAATGTCCGCCGGCTATTTACGATCGTGTTTTGCCTATCCGGCTTTTTGGCCGGTATTGCCGGTGTAGTGGGCGGAACTTTCATGATGCTGGTGGTGGGCGAAGACTGGCGCATTCTGACCTTAACCCTGATCGTGATCATTATCGGCGGTATGGGCAGTTTGGGGGGGACCATCGTAGGGGCACTGATAACCGGCCTGGTCTACAGTTTTGCTACGGCTTATATTCCTGAATTTTCGTTGTTCATACTGTTTTTGCCCGTGGCCATTATCCTCTCCATCAGGCCCCATGGGCTGTTTGGCACAAAGGCGTGATCCGATGCAATTCTCCCGAATACCTAAATCCGTCATACTGCTGTTATCCCTGGCGGTATTGGTCGCTGTGCCGTGGATCGCCTCGGACTATTTTGTCATGATGTGTATCCGCGTCATGTACTTCGGATTGCTGACCCTGAGCCTGTGCTTTCTGGCAGGCGAACTGGGTGTCGTTTCGTTGATGCAGGCTTCGTTTTTCGGTATATCGGGGTACTTTATCGCCATTTTACAGACCCGCTATCAGATCCCGTTTCCGATTCCGCCCTTGGTGGGCATTGGGGTGGCTGTCTTGTTTGCCGCTTTGACCGGGCTTCTGGTGATTCGCGTTCGGGGCATATACTTTTTGATGCTCACCCTTGTGCTCGGCCAGCTCGTATGGGCGCTGGCGAGTCAATGGGCATCGGTTACCAGAGGCGACTCGGGCATTACCGACATATTCGCGCCGGTGATATTCGGGATCTCAACCGAAAAGTCAAAAGGTGCCTTCTACCTATTTCAGCTGTTTTTCTTTTGCGGTGTGATTTATTTTCTAGCAGCGTTGAAGCGCTCCCCATTCGGGCTGATGCTGCGCGGCATCCGCGATAGCGAAAGCCGGATGGCGATGCTGGGTTACCCGGTTTCTCTTCTGCGCTACGCAGCGTTTATCTTTGCCGCGTTCGTGGCCTCTATTGGCGGGGTTTTCTTCGCCTATTTTACCGGCCTGATCAATCCCCACTCGGTCTCTTTAACCACCAACGTCGAAACCCTGCTTTCGGCAATTTTGGGCGGTATTCAGACTTTATTCGGGGCGATCTTGGGAACCGCAATTCTCAAAATTCTGGATCTGGTTCTGAGCGGTATCACCCATCGCTATTTACTGATTATGGGTATCTTGTTTTTGATTACGATTATGTTCGCACCCCAAGGGGCTGCTGGGGCTTTAAAGCGCCTTTGGGACAGGGTAACATCGCGAACGTCGGGAAGCGGGGCGCCCGCAAGGGGGGCAGCCGCCAACCCATTTTCTGAGGACACTAAATAGGAAAGGAGAAGGAATATGAAAAGAAAAAATTGGGTCGTAACGATCACTGTCGTTTTCTTTTTTATCGGTGCCATAGCGGGTAATGCGATGGCAGTGGATCAAATCCGCATCGGCACCATAGGGCCGACCACCGGTTGGGCGACCATTTTCGGCCAAGGCGTTCTCAACGGCATCAAATTGGCCCTCGGCGAATACAATAATGAATTCAACGGTGTCCCGATCAAGATTTTCAGCGAGGATACCAAAGCCGATGTGGAAGTGATGCGGACCAAACTGGATTCTCTCAAGAACCGCGACAAAGTCCATTTGATCATCGGCCCATCGCTGGGACACGAAGGTATGGCGGCGGTAGATTGGGGTGCACGAAATCCTGAAGTTCCGATGCTGATCGGCTATTCCGCCCCGGAAGACATTACGATGCGCAAGGCAACCAACAGTGTCATCCGTCCCGGCTGGACCGGCGCCCAGGTGATTTTCAATTTTGGCCAGTATTGCGCCAAAGACCTGGGATATAAAAAGGTTATCATCGTCGGGCAGGACTACTCTTATCCTTGGGACCAGGCCGCCGGCTTCATCAGAGGTTTTTTGGAAAACGGCGGGGAAAAAGTCGAACGTATATGGCATCCGGTGGAAGCCGTTGATTTCAGCTCGATCATGGCGAAGCTGATGGCCATGTCCAAGGAATACGATGCGGTATTGAACAATTCCGGCGGAGCCCAGGTGGTTGCCTTTTTCAAACAGTGGAAACAGTTCGGACTGAGCAATGTCTATCCCCAGATCCTGGGACAGGCCAACGTGCCCATCGTGTCGATGCTCTCCGAACTTGGGGACTCCGCTCTGGGAGTTTACTCTTCTCTGCACTACTACGACGGCAATCCCTCGGAGGCCAATCAGAAATTCCGTGAAAACTTCAAAAAGAAATACGGCCAATATCCGGACGTGATAGCTGTCCAGGGTTACGATGCCGTGCATGTCGCCTTCAAAGCGATGAAAGCCATTAACGGACAGGTGGATGATTCCAAGAAATTCATTGCCGCCCTGCGCCAGGTGACGATGGGTGCCGACGAATCTCCGCGCGGTCCGTTTTACTTCGATAAATTCGCCAACCCGGTGCAGAACATCTACATCAAGAAGGTGGTTGAAAAGGGTGGCAGGCTGATGAACGAGGCCGTTAAGACTTACACCAAAGTTTCCCAATTCGGCCCCTATGCCGATATGGCCGAAAAGTACATGGCGGCTCCGGCCACCACCCGTGACTATCCGCCCGGAGACAAGGCCTCCTATTTCAAGGAGATCGAAAAACACTTCGGCAAAGACTATGTCGAAAAGCTGAAGAGGAATAACGGCTGGGTGGATTAACCCCCAATATTCCAACATTCCGTGTATGTCCGACAATGGATGGCACTATAAAATTTTGGTGCTTTTATCATGACATCATATTTCCAAGTTGGAAAGCTTCCATTGGGTTCGATCACATGCAGGCGCTTGTTTTAAAGAACGTATCCAAATCATTCGGCGGCATCGATGCGGTCAGTAAGGTCGACCTCACCGTAATGATAGGGGAGAGCCGTGCGTTGATCGGGCCCAATGGGGCCGGCAAGACGACCCTTTTCAACTTGGTCACCGGTGAAATCACTTTGGACGAGGGCAGGATCTTACTGTTCGGCAAAGACCTTACCCGGGAGCCCGTGCAAAAACGCATCGATTCGCAACTGGGCAGGACCTATCAGGTTTCCAACCTGTTCTCGCAGCTGACGGTCCAGGAAAACCTGTTTTTGGCTTCCTGGCAGACACGGGCAAAGAAAGCCTCTTTAGCCGCCACGCTGTTTCGTTCCTGGCGCAAATTTGAGAAACAACGTCGCTACCTCGCCAAGATAGCCCAGCGGGTAGGATTAGAAGACAAACTCGACGTAACCGTCGATGAGCTTTCACACGGCGAACACCGCCAGCTGGAGTTGGGCATCACACTCGCTCACGAGCCCAGGATACTGCTGCTGGACGAACCCATGGCGGGGCTTTCCGTAGCCGAGCGAGGATTCATGACAGAGCTGATCATGAGCCTTAAGCCCGATATTACTGTGGTCATCATCGAGCACGACATCGATGTGGCGTTTAGCATCGCAGACCAGGTGACCGTGTTGCACCATGGTTCCATTATCGCTGAAGGAAGCCCGGAGCAGATCGAGAATAATCGAGAAGTTCAGCAGATCTATACTTTAAGCCGGCATTCAAAAGAATCCCATCATGCCTGAACCGCTGTTGAACATAGAACAACTTGATGCTTACTACGGCAAAAGCCATATTCTCCAGGGCGTAAATCTGCAGGTACGTCCTGGAGAACTTGTCGTGGTTGTCGGTCGCAACGGTATGGGCAAAACAACCTTGCTCAAATCGGTCATGGGGCTGCCGCCCTTATCAAGAACCGGCACGATCCTTTTCGATGACCAGGAAACAATCGACAGGCCTACGCATGAGATTGCCAACCTGGGCATCGGGTATATTCCGCAGGGGCGGATGCTGTTTCCTTCTTTAACCGTGGATGAACACCTGCGTTTTTCCTGGCGCCGGACTGGCGAAAATTCCCAGTGGTCGCCAGATACGGTCTACGATCTGTTCCCCGAATTGCATAAAAGAGCCCATCTATCCGGTAGCCTCCTCAGCGGTGGCGAACAGCAAATGCTGGCCATCGGACGGGCATTGGTCACCAATCCACAGCTGTTATTGATGGATGAACCGTCCGAAGGCTTGTCAGTATTAGTCATCCAACGGGTGGAAGAGGTGTGCCGCCATCTGAGTTCCCAAGGTATGGCTATCTTGCTGATCGAGCAGAACCTGGAGATGGCTCGGTCTTTGGCCGATCACGCCTATATTTTCGTTAACGGCCGCATCGCCCGCAGCCTGCCGGCCGCCACTCTGGCAACGGAGGAACACCTGCTGCAACAAATGCTGGGAGTCACCGCCACCGGCGACATCACGCCGGAGCCACCCGAGGAACCAGTGGTGGATGTGGCACCTGAGGAGCCGGCGGCCGAAAAGCTCCCCGAAGCCGTCGTCGGGGCTGTTGCGCCGACGCAGTGGAGCAGCGGCGGCTTCCCGGAAGACCAGGCGCCCGAAAGTTCGACACTTACTACCCCGGTGAGTGAAACCGCTTCGGCGGTATTGCAGGTGTCGGTAGCCGACACGATAGACCGGGCCGCTTACATCGCCGGGACTTTCGACACCAAGGCCCGGGACCTGCTGTTCATCAAGTCCTGCCTGGACCGCCAGCGCCTGCGAACCATTACGGTGGATCTGTCCACTTCGCGGAAACCCTCCCCGGCTGCCATCAGCCCCACGGAGGTGGCCCGACACCATCCGCAAGGCGTCGGGGCCGTGTTTACCGGTGACCGCGGTTCGGCTGTGGCCAGCATGGCCCAGGCTTTCACCCGCTTTATGGCCGGACGTCGCGACGTGGGCGGCATCATCTCGGCCGGGGGCAGCGGCGGTACCGCCCTGGTAACGCCGGCGATGCGCAGCCTGCCGGTGGGCGTGCCCAAAGTAATGGTTTCCACGGTTGCTTCCGGCAATGTCCGGCAATACGTGGGCCCTTCGGACATCTGCATGATTTATTCGGTCACCGACGTGGCCGGCATCAACCGCATTTCGGCCAACGTGTTGTCCAACGCCGCCCACGCCCTGGCCGGCATGATCGGGTTTAAACTGGAGGCGGACCGCTCGCGACTGCCGGCTATCGGACTGACCATGTTCGGGGTCACTACCCCTTGCGTCCAGGCGGTCACCAAAGCACTGAAAATGCGCTATGACTGCCTGGTATTTCACGCCACCGGCACCGGGGGCCAATCCATGGAGAAACTGGCCGAATCGGGCATGCTCGAAGGCGTCATCGATGTTACCACCACCGAGGTGGCCGATTTTCTGATGGGCGGCGTAATGAGCGCCGGCGAGGATCGCATGGGAGCCATCATCCGCAGTCAAACCCCCTATGTTGGTTCCTGCGGGGCCCTGGACATGGTAAATTTCGAAGCCATTGACACGGTGCCGCAGAAATTCAAAGACCGTAACCTCTATCAACACAACCCGCAGGTTACGCTGATGCGCACCACCGCGGCGGAAAACCAGGCCATCGGTCGCTTCATTGCCGCCAAACTCAACCAGATGGAGGGACCCGTGCGTTTTCTGCTGCCCTTGAAAGGGGTTTCGCTGATCGATGCCCCCGGCAAACCATTCCACGACCCGGAGGCTGATCGAATGCTGTTCGATACCCTGGAACGCGAATTTCAGCCGGGACCCAATCGCCGGCTGATCAAACTCGACATGAACATTAACGACCCGGCCTTCGCCCAGGCGCTGGTCGACCACTTTTTGGACATAAAGCAAAGAAATAACTACTGAGGATCTACTGATTTTTTCGGACATTGATTTTAGGAGGTTGCCATGGCTCGTTTCACCCGACAACAGATTCTGGATCGACTCAATGCGAAAATTCGCAGCGGACAGCCCATCGTCGGCGGCGGCGCCGGCACCGGACTGTCGGCCAAATGTGAGGAAGCCGGCGGCATCGACCTGATCGTGATCTACAACTCGGGCCGCTACCGCATGGCCGGCCGCGGATCGCTGGCCGGACTCCTGTCTTATGGCAATGCCAACGACATCGTGATGGAGATGGCCCGGGAAGTGCTTCCGGTCGCCCCCAGAACCCCTGTACTGGCCGGCGTCAACGGCACCGATCCCTTTTGCATCTACGACCACTTTCTGGACCAACTCAAGGCCGTGGGGTTTGCAGGGGTGCAGAATTTTCCCACGGTGGGGCTCATCGACGGCATCTTCCGGCAAAACCTGGAAGAAACCGGGATGGGCTTCGGGCTGGAAGTGGACATGATCCGGTTGGCGCACGAAAAAGATATGTTGACGACGCCCTATGTGTTCTCTGAAGACGATGCCATCGCCATGACCGAGGCCGGTGCCGATGTCATTGTCTGCCATCTGGGGTTGACCACCGGCGGTGCCATCGGGGCTGACACGAGCAAAACTCTGGACGATTGTGTCGATTATATCAACGCCTGGAGCGAAGCAGCGCTGAAAAAACGGCGGGACGTGATTGTTCTGTGCCACGGGGGTCCGATCTCCATGCCCGCGGATGCCGAGTACGTATTGAAACGCTGTCCGGCGTGCAACGGATTTTACGGAGCCTCCTCGATGGAGCGGCTGCCCACCGAGAAGGTTCTCACGGCCCAAACCAAAGAATTTCTCAACATCAAGCGCAACTAACGGTCGCCCCGGCCAGGCCGTTCGCCCCACAAATGCGTTGGCAAAGGGACGCGGGGTGAACCGGTGCTGCGTGGGTTGTCACCCATAGGAGGAGTACCATGAATATTTACGGGTGGGTTATTCTGACGGTCATTATCGCGATAGTCATCATCGCGGTGGGGATCTGGTTCATCCGGTCCTTTTATCGCCGATCATCCAAGGAGGTCGCTTTCGTTCGCACCGGACTGGGGGGGCAGAAGGTCGTCATCGACGGTGCCGCTTTCGTTTTTCCGATTTTTCACGAGGTCACAGAAGTCCATCTCAACACCCTGCGACTGTCGGTGGTACGTAATCAGGAAAAAGCGTTAATCTCCGAGGACAGAATGCGCGTGGATGTTGCCGTCGATTTTTATATTCGTGTCCGAAAAGATGCTGAAAATGTCACCATCGCCGCGCAGACCCTTGGACGCAAGACGGGCAAACCCGACGAACTGCGCGAGATGATGAAGGGCAAATTCGTCGACGCGCTTCGGGCAACAGCCGCCGGTATGACCCTGGAGATGCTCCACGTGCAACGCAGCAAGTTCGTTCAGGCCGTGGGACAGGCGGTAGCCGAGTCTCTGACCAAGAACGGGTTCGAACTTGAATCGGCCAGCCTGATCGACCTCGACCAGACTGACATGGAGTACTTCAATCCTTCCAATGCCTTTGATGCCGAGGGTTTGACCCGGTTGACCGACGAGATCGAACAGCGCAAGAAAACGCGCAACGACATCGAGCAGGACACGTTGATCCAGATCCGTTCCAAGAACCTGGAAACCGAAAAGATGAGCCTGGAAATCGAACGCGAGAGCGAGTATGCCCGCCTGGCCCAGGAAAAGGAGTTGGAGTTCCGCCGAGCCCAGCAAGAGGCTGAATTGGCCGGCGAACGCGCTGAGCGCAAGCGTGATGCCCAAGTGGCTGACATAATGGCCAACGAGCAGATTGAAAAGTCCCGCATCGCTTCCGAGCGCCAGCTCGAGCAGGACCGTATCGAACAGCAGCGGGACATCGAGGCCATGGAGATCGAACGGCGCAAATTGATTGAACTGGCCGAGCACGACCGGGCTATTGCCGTGGCCGAATCTTCAGAGGCCGAGACAGCAGCACGTACCAAGGCCGATGAGGTGCGTGCATCTGCCATTTCGGCCGAAGAAGCCATATTTACTGCCCGGGAGAAGGCCCAGGCGGATCGTAAAAAGCAGGTGGAGCTGATCCTAACGGCCCTGGAGGTGGAAAAGGACCAGCTGCGGCAACAAACCCGCATCGCGACCGAAAAGGCGGTGGCCGCCGAGAAGGCGGACATTGCGCGCATCGAGGCCGATGCCTTTGCCGTAGCCGAAGAGACCCGCTCCAAAGCCTTTCAAATCAGGAACCAGGTCGAGTCCGAAGGCGTCCGGCTCATGGCCGAAGCCAACAACATCGCCAGCCCCGAAGCCCGAGTGTCGGCGCTTCGGATGCGACTGGTGGAAAAACTCGATTCGATTATCCGTGAGAGCGTCAAGCCTATGGAAAAGATTGAGGGGATCAAGGTGGTTCATCTCGACGGCCTGACGGTGCCAACCGGCGGTGGATCCTCCGACGGCGAGGGCGGGCTCACCGATCGGCTTGTCAGCAGTGCCTTGCGCTACCGCGTCCAGGCCCCACTTCTGGACCAGCTGTTGAGCGAAATCGGCATCGATGCCGGCGACCCCAGCAAGCTTGCAAAACTGCTGGCTGAACTGCAAAAGGATCACCCCGAAGGAGCCAAGGAGACCTAAACATTCGGACCTAGAGGATCCGGCTTTTTTTCACCACAGCTGGGTGGAGTTTACTTTTGGACCTCAAATGGAATAGTGGAATGACGGAATTACGGGGATTAAATGTGGAGACATCTCTTTTTTTGATTAAAACACTCATCTTGAAAAAACTTATTCCGCCAAACCCAATATTCCAACATTCCAGCATTCCAGTGAGTACGTTAATAGCAAATCCACTTTTTTCTGACCTGGCCTATAGGACCAGGTTTTGGAGGACGCAATAGATGGCAAAGATCTATCGATCCACGGTCTTGGACGCCCCGGCCGACAGGGTGTGGCGGGACCTTCGAGATTTCAACGGGCTAGCCAACTGGCACCCGTCGATTGTATCGAGCCGCATCGAAAAAAGCCATCCAGCCGACAAGGTTGGGTGTGTGAGAAACCTTCAGCTTAAAGACGGCGCCCGGGTCCGGGAAAAACTGCTGTCACTATCGGATTACGACTATACCTGCACTTCCGCCATTCTGGACAGCCCCATGGACCTGAGAGATTATGTTGCCACCTTGCGGCTGTATCCCGTCACCGAGGGCAACCGCTGCTTCATTGAGTGGTTTGCGGAATTCGATTGCCCGTCGGAAAAAGTTGCTGAGCTGGCCGAAACCGTCGGTGAAGGCGTGTTTCAGACCGGATTCGACGCATTGAAAAAACGCTATGGAAAACGATGAAAATTTCCGTCATTCGATCAGCCATTATCGACAGCCCAATCGATCGAGTGTGGGCTGTGCTGCGAGATTTCAACAGTCATGACCAGTGGCATCCGGCTGTGGCCCGCAGCCGAATGGAAAACGATCCCGGCGGGGACGTCGTCGGTGGCGTGCGCCAATTCAGCCTCAAGAGTGGCGCCGAGTTGCGAGAACAGCTGCTGAGCCACAGCGACCGCGAGTACACTTTTACTTACTGCATCCTTGACTCCTCCTTACCTCTATTTGACTACGTGGCCACGGTACGGCTCAAGCCGGTGACCGACGGCAATCAGACTTTCTGGGACTGGCGCGCGCAGTTTCGCGCCTCGGACGATGGTGCTGCGGAACTGGAAAACCTGGTTGGCCGGCAGATTTACGAGGCCGGGTTTACAGGACTGCGAAAGTTTCTGGCCGAGCAAGCGGCACCCCCCCGGCCGCCGCCCCCCCCCAAGGAGGCGTCGGCAGTGGCTGCAGCCGGTGGTGGTGAGCTGTTGTTTTCTAAAGCGGTGGTCGTGACGGCCACCGGAGGCCCTGAGGTTATGTCCCTGAGCGATGTGACCGTCTCTGCGCCAGCCCCCCAACAGGTTCGTATCCGTCAAACCGCCATTGCGGTCAATTACCTCGATCTCAAGCATCGCCGGGGAATCTCCGCGGGTTTAAATCTGCCGGGAACTCCGGGAATGGAAGGTGTGGGTGAGATCATCGACGTGGGGGAACAGGTCAATGGTTTATTCCCGGGTGACCGTGTGGCCTACATGTGCCGAACGCCCGGGGCTTATGCCGACATCCGGTGTATCGATGCCGACGCATGCATACCCTTGCCCGATGGCATATCCGATATTGACGCATCAATGTTGCTCAAGGGAGCTACAGCGGCGTTGCTGCTTACCCAAGTGTTCAGGGCTACTCCTGGAGCGACGATACTAATCCAGGCGGTTTCCGGCGGCATGGGTCACCTGCTCAGCCAATGGGCCAAATCTATGGACCTTACGGTCATTGGCACGGTATCTACGACCGAGAAGGCCAAGTTCAGCCGAGACCGCGGCTGCGACTACCCCATCGTGGTCGCAGACGGTACTCCCTTAGCGGCCGAAGTGATGCGCATCACCAAAGGGAACGGTGTCGACTACTGGGTTCACAGCAGCGGCGCCCATGGGCTCGATACCGCCCTCGCCTGCCTGTCCGTCTGCGGGCACTGCGCCGTCATCGGCGACCGCGACGGACAGTCCATCACTCTAGACGTGAACATGTTGCAGCAGCGGTCCCTGACCGTGTCGGCACCGGTATGTTTCGACTATTTTGAAGATCGGCCATACCTGCAGCGCCTCGCCCATCAACTGTTCGCAAAGATTCAAAGCCGCCTGATCATTCCAGCCATCGAAGCGTTTCCCCTGAGCCAGGCGACGGAGGCCCATTATCGAATTGAATCGCGACAGGCCATGGGTGCCGTTGTTCTGACCCCTGGAGAGTGATCTCCAGAAATTGTCCATCACTAATATTTCTCAGCTGGAAGCCAACTAATTAGTTTCCATCCGGAAATGGCCCTTTATCCGATGAGCTGCGTTCTCCGTGGGCTTACTTCCTCTACGTACATCAGTACGCCTCGTCGTAAACCCTTGTGCGGCCTTGCTCATCGAATAAATTGCTAATTTCCAGATTGGAAACTAATGTGTGCCTGGATTAATTTCCGGATGGGCACTAATTAAGGATTTCTTTTAGCTTGGGTAAAAAGGTATGGGCACGGTGTCTACTCGCGGGGAGGAAATTGTCGCTTCCCTCTATGAACAACTGGTAGGCTTGTCCTTCTTTTTTGATATGTTTGACATGCTGTAGATTGACGGCATAGGAGCGATGAACTTGGGCAAAATGGCTGGATGGGAGGTTCTCTAAGGCTTCTTTCAGAGATAATAGCACATACTCTTTGGTGAGTTCACCTTTCCAGTTGAACACCAGTTTACAGTAATGGTCCTCTACGGCTATGAAGTAAAGGTCGATAAGTGCAATCTTTCTGACTCCATCCTTCAAAGGGACACTAAAACTGTCCGTTCGTTTTTCGCCCTCAACATTAATTGAGATCTCTTGCGGTTTAATTTCAAATTTCTTTTGGTCTAATGAATCATTAATTTGTTTGATACTGGCCAGTTCTTTAGCCATTTCCTTTTTTAGTATTCCCTGAGTCAGCATAGAGATAGATATCACCCAGGGCAAGATGACTGTTTTAAAGAATACAGCAATCGTGTCAGGCGGAGAGGTGTGCCATCTCACAGGACAATATGAGCCGGTAATCTGACATACAAATCCACATATCCCCGTGAAGTAAACCAAAATGAAACTCATAACAACACCGGCAAAAGAAATCAGCCAGAAAACTCCTATGGTTCTTTCGAACGGTTTCCAAAAATTATACAGTATCTCTGTTATGATATAGTGGACAAAAACAATGGCTGACGAGACAATTATTGGAAAGAGCCAATGATAAAGCTTTCCCATCTGAGCATATTCCAACCACAGATAGGTAAATAAGCCGATAAGAGCGCCTTCAAGGATGTATACGGTTATCCTGAAAGAGGACGTATTTGGATAATCATCCATCCTGGCCTGCAAATAGTCTGCAATATCGCCCAAAATTGATCGACTTTTTTGAACTCGAGACATTGGTTGGTTGATACTTCCTGTTTCGTGTGACATCGAAATCCCCACCCAAAACCGTTTGCTTTTGTGATATTTTTAGAATCTCGTTACGACAGTTTAATCCATTCACGTTAGACGTCAAGCCCAAATGCGGCCATTATCAGGTCTCCAAATCCTCATACGACATTTTCAATCCAGTTACGACATGTCGCTTGCGTGATGACTATTGAGACAATACTCTAATGTCGTGATCAGATCAATTGTGATTGTATGTTGGTATCCCGATACTTTTTTATGAGCAGGTGAACCCACTTTAAGGAGGTAAAAATGAAAATTAAAAAATTAACTTCCGGAGCAGTCTATGTAATATACGCTCTGATAATGTTGGAAGGGATACTGATGGCTGCCCCTTTTGCCCTGTATTTATATTCGTTTTATTTCCCATTTTTGGAAGGGGTTCAACAGAGTATTCTGACCGCATGGATCTCCTCTTTCTTTTTTCGCCATGTAGTCGTTGAAACAAACAGCACATTTTTGGAAATTATCGGGTGGACAAGGCTTCTTTTTCCCATAGGGCTAATAAGCTTTTTCGTATTTGCCTTTCAGGTGTATTGGGCAAAGATCAGACGAAAAGGGATGGTCAATAGATTTGTATATAGGTATATCAGACACCCTCAATATCTGTTTTTCATGCTGGCAGGGCTTGGGGTGCTTTTCACATGGCCCCGAATGATGATGTTAATTCTATTTACGATCATGAGTGTATTCTATTTTTATTTGGCCAGATTCGAAGAGCGAAAAATGATAGCCAAGCATCCCGAATATCAGGAGTATATGAATAAAACAGCCATGTTTATTCCTGGAAATCCAGGTGGCAAACTATTCAAGCTAACGTTCGGGTGGATTCCGAATCAAATAGCCGCGCAACTCTTAGCCATAGTATTGATAATCACGATAATTTTCGGCAGTGCCATTGGTCTCAGGAATCATACCATAGCCAATATATCAGTCACCAAAATTCCTGATAAACATACATTGGCTATCTCTGTATACCCTCATACAGAACAATATTTGCAGGATGTAATCCAAAAAACAATGGCGCATCAATCGGTTGAAAACGCCTTATTCGAACAGGGAAATGTCAGTTTCATCTCCCACATAATGCCCAGCAACTATGGTATGTTGGCCCATTTTACTGAAGTCGACAGGCAAAAATTCACACGACAAATGTTTAACTCTGAGCTGAGTATTAGAGAAAGAATATGGGGAACGGAGTCGGATAAAGTTAAAGTCGCATTTGCCAAAACAGATAAACCGGGCAAAGAATTTGTCCCTTTAAATGAAATCATGGATATGAGTGTCAGGATGATCCCGGTTTTGGTGGCAGATCTTGACCTAACGACAGGAGAAGTTTTTAATGTAATTCAAAACTCAAAAAACCAATATGGAATTACGCCTCAGCCAGTTTTTTAGTCGATAGTATATTTGAAAAACTAAAGAGATATAGTCAATAGTTGTGTATGAAGAAATTAGGCGGCAATCCGTTTTTCTTCGACACCATTGACAAATTTAACTCCTCTAATTACTTCTGCCAGGCGTTGCGGATGGTG
>Ga0126331_1000177_pt1 | contig 27388 bp, 26 predicted proteins | sample InaspJWI98metaG_FD_96379 | JGI IMG/M metagenome (GOLD analysis project Ga0126331, IMG submission 96379) | Marine gutless worms symbiont microbial communities from Oahu, Hawaii - Inanidrilus sp. 2 OAHU.JWI-98 metaG | ecosystem: Host-associated > Annelida > Digestive system > Unclassified | place... | reverse complement strand
GGGGCTAAAAAAAGCTGGTATTCCGCCAAATAGATCTAAACTACTTAAGATAGATGCTCTGCCAATACAGAGGCTACAATGAACAAATTCCATGGATATGGCATCCTGGTTCTAACCCTAAGCACCCTCTTGGCAACCTGCAAGGCTCCTACAACTTCCCTGGTTTGGGTGGTGAGCACCCTAGCAGGCAGTAACGCGGCGGGATATGCGGATGGCATCGGCGCCGCGGCAGAGTTCAACTGGCTCACCGGCGTGGCCGTTGATTCGGCTGGCAATGTTTATGTGGCGGATACTAGCAACCACCGCATTCGGAGGATAACGGGGGGGAGAGGTGAGCACCCTAGCAGGCAGTAACGCGGCGGGATATGCGGATGGCATCGGCGCCGCGGCAAAGTTCAACTGGCTCACCGGCGTGGCCGTTGATTCGGCTGGCAATGTCTATGTTGCGGATTTCGGCAACCACAGCATTCGGAGGATAACGGGGGAGAGAGGTGAGCACCCTAGCAGGCAGTAACGCGGGGGGATATGCGGATGGCATCGGCGCCGATGCAAAGTTCAACTACCCTACGGCGTGGCCGTTGATTCGGCTGGCAATGTCTATGTTGCGGATACTAGCAACCATCTCATCCAGAAGATTGAGTACGGGGCTCCTTAGCCTTGGAGCAAAATTCGGCGATGTCTTCCAGTTCGGGGAAGGAAATGAAAAGAAGTATCGGCGGTAGAACCTGCCCGGGCCCTTAGATCGGGCTCAGGAGCGAGAGAGATGAGCGAAGCTCCGCCTGTAATGGGGGCGATAGACCGGGTTTGGACATTCTTGGCGCTGCCGCCAGCGCGCGCATTAGGATCCTGTTATTTCCAGAATCTCGGAGTAGGCGCTTAGCGTCTCATCATCCGAATTTCCGCCGAGCAAGGCTTTTGTTAAGGATTTGCCAAGCTGAACGCCTTCTTGGTCGAAGGAATTGAGATTCCAGCAAAAGCCCTGAAACATCACCTTGTTCTCATAATGCGCGAGCAAACCGCCAAGAACTCGCGCACTGAGTCTTCGAGCTAAGAGGAGGGTGCTCGGTCTGCGGCCTTCAAAATTCTTATTGCTATTTTCATTTTTCCTTCCCCTGGCAAAGGCCGCAATCTGAGCCGCAAGATTAGCGTTCAGCTGTCTTTGGCTGCCTGAGGTATCAGCGCCCGCATTCTTTCCGTTATGTCCTTCCAAGAAGCCAATAAACTGCAGCGGTACAACTTCGGTTCCCTGATGGAGTAGCTGATAAAAAGAATGCTGTCCATTGGTGCCCGGCTCGCCAAAAATCACGAAACCCGTCGGATAGGTAATTCTATCCCCAAAGCGGTTAACGCACTTGCCATTGGATTCCATGTCTAGCTGCTGCAGGTGGGCTGGAAACCTACGTAGAGCCTGACTGTATGGCAGAATTGCCGAGCTGCGAAAACCAAGGACATTTCCGTAATAGATTCCAATCAAAGCATCGAGCAGGACTCCGTTGTTCCGGATATCCTCCACAAGACAGCGCTTATCCACCTCATGAGCGCCAGCGAGCAATTCGTCAAAAACATCCGGTCCGAAGGCAAGCGAGAGAATCGCGCCACCCACCGCGCTGGTTGAGGAATACCGGCCTCCGATGTCCTCGTCGATGTAGAACGAGGCCAGAACCGAATTCGAATTCGCCAGAGGACTGTTTTTACTCGTTATCGCAATGAAATGCTTCACTGGATCGAAGCCCCTAATCCGCGCGAATTTCATCCAATCGATAATCAAATCCCTGTTGGCAAGCGTTTCGGGAGTGGTTCCGCTCTTGGATGCCAGTATAAACAGGGTGCTTTCAGGATTTACGCGGGAACACACCAGCGCGGCGTCATCAGGATCCACATTGGAGATGAAATGTGCCTGCATCTTCGGTTTATGGATTCCTTCCAAGGCCAGATACAGGGCCCTGGGGCCAAGGTCGGAGCCGCCGATGCCAACCTGAACTATGGTATCGAATCGCTTCGCCGTCGAACCTATTATTTGTCCCGCATGAATTCTTTCCGAGAACTCCCTCACCCTTGTATTCTGCTGGGCATAAAAATCCCTCAGATTGATACCATCTTCAACAACATCTTCTCCAAGTTGTCCCCGGGCAAGGTGGTGGAGAACGCGCCGCCTCTCTCCAGTGTTAACAACTTCGCCATTGAGCAGAGCCTTGTATTTTCCAATTAGCTCCTGTTCATCCGCCAATTCTCCAAGGGCGTCGATGTGTGAAGCGGTGAGCAGAGAAGCGCCGTAGTAAAACGAGAGACCGGCGCCGGAATCGATTTTCCAGTTAAGCGCTCTATCTCTAGATAGCTCCTTGGCCAAATCTATCCGCCTATTCATGTTCGCCAATCGTGAAAGGGCATCCGTTTCATCCAAGTTTTTCCAACTAAGCTCCATCTCTTCACACCCCCAATCTAGTAGTTCAGCGTTAATCTCCCGCTCGGTTTCGCCTCTTGTTTGCAGTCAGTTCTGCCTGTCCGCTATCAGCAGTGTTCGGATAGAATTCTAGAATCTTGGCTCAATTCGAGCAAGTCCATTATGATACGGATTGTGAGGCAGAGATATCGTATCCCCGCTAACGAACTTCATACCCAGGAATGGCAGAATCCCGAGGTGGTTGGAAGAAACAAGCTACCCGGAAGGTTTCAGCACCCGCCCACGATTCCCGATACTTCGGCTCAACTGGAAAGCCCATGGGTGATGTATCTGGATGGAAAATGGAACTTCAAATTCCTAATCAATCCCTCACTTGAGCCTGAGGGCGTCGATTGGCAGAGTGTAGAGGTTCCGTCCAATTGGGAAGTTCACGGCTATGGAGTCCCTCAGTATTTGAACATGGATTATCCGTTGAACCACGATATCAGAAATCCGCCCGCTATAGATCCAAAGGACAATCCCACTGGATACTACCGGAAGTCATTTCAGATTCCCCCGGAATGGAAGGAACGGCTCCCGCATGTAACACTGCGTTTTGAAGGCATACGCTCGGCAGCCTGGATTTGGATTAATGGCGAAGAAGTTGGCTATACGCAGAACACCTACTCTCCGGCTGAATTCATTGTTGGCCCTTATCTGAAAATGGGGAACAATCAGATTGATGTCAAAGTAATAAAAAACTGCGCCGGCACCTATCTTGAAAATCAGGATATGTGGCGCTTGGGCGGGATTATTAGATCTGTCAGTTTAATTGCAGCGCCCGATGGCGGCATATTCGATGTTTTTGCACGCTGCAGCTTCGACAGTAATTTCATCAATGCCGATTTGACCGTAACAATCACCCTTGATGCGCTCCGGTTTGCCGATTCCGAAGAGAGGTTTGTTCGCTGCTATCTCTACGAAGCCGGCGGCCGGAGCATAGTGGCATCCTGTCCCCTAACTCCGGTAAGGTATCAAACCGGCAGAAGCACAGTCGTCGAAACTTCCATCAGAGTGGTTAACCCCAGAAAATGGAGCGCGGACGAGCCAAATCTCTATAGTCTTGTATTCGAATTGAGCGAAGAGGACGGCAGAGTTTTGGATGTTCGTTCACTGGCTTGGGGGTTTCGACAGGTAGACATCGATTGTACGAAATTTGGCGTGCTGAAGGTGAACGGGCGGCCGGTGAAGTTGTACGGTGTGAACAGGCATGATTTCCATCCCCAATTTGGCCAGGCCGTACCACGTGAAATCATCGAATCCGATTTGATTCTCATGAAGCGGAACAATATCAATGCCATCCGATGCAGCCACTATCCTAATCAGACGGCGCTCTATGATGCAGCCGACCGCCTCGGATTCTATGTGATAGACGAGGCCAATATGGAGAGCCACGGGCTGCGGCACGTACTGCCAGCTTCTAAGCCGATTTGGCGTAAGAACTGCGTTGATAGAGTGGAGAGGATGGTTCTCAGTCATCGCAATCATCCCTGCGTGATTATGTGGTCTCTGGGAAACGAGGCCGGGCAGGGGAGCAATCTCAGGGAGATGAAGAAGTCCGCCCTGGCTCTGGATACCACCCGCCCCATACATTATGAGGGCGATCATAAGTTGAAGCACTCAGATGTTTTTAGCCTGATGTATCCCAGCATAGGCGCGTTGAGAAAGGTGGGAAAGGGCAGAGTGTTTAGGGCGGTTCTCGGAGAAAGGGGCAGTCCGTTTGGATGTCTGTTTTGGCCGCATAAGTACCGCCGCAAACCGTTTATTCTCTGCGAGTTCGCTCATGCTATGGGGAACAGCCTCGGAGGCTTCTCGGATTATATGAAGGAAATCGATCGCTTCCCCAATATCGCGGGCGCTTTTATATGGGACTTTGCCGACCAAGCGCTCTATCGCTTCTCGGATGAGGGGCAAAGATATCTGGCATATGGGGGAGACTTTGGAGATTTCCCCAACGATGGAATATTCTGTGCCGATGGCATCTTCAGCGCCGATCGAAGGGCCAAGCCGATGCTAGAGGAGGTGAAAACCTTATATGCCCCGGTTTCGATTCGCATGGTGGATATTGAACGGGGTGTGATTACGCTGCGCAACAAGCACTCCCACAAAGATTTCAGCGACTATCAGATAGACTGGACACTGGAGCGTGATGGCATCGTTCTAGGCGAGGGCAGCCTGCGCAAACCTGATTTGGGCCCGGGCGAGGAACGAGGGGTAAGTCTTTTTAGGAGCATTGCGGATTATTCGGGCGGGGGCGAGGCTTATCTAAACTTTTTTGTCCGTCTGCTCAAAGAGAAGAGCTGGGCGCCAGCGAAGCACCTGGTGGCTAGATTTCAGTTTCCGATACCAAAGCCCCAAGGGAATGCTGTGGCCTCAGATCTGATATTTGGACATCTGAAGCTTGAGAAACCCGAGAGAATCGCCGAGTCTGGTGTAGGAAATCAGGAGCCGGAGCCAGGCCGCTGGCGCCATGAGCGGCAAGATGAAAGATTCCTAATCGCGAGCAGCAAGATCGGCGCCATAATTGATTTGAATAAAGGCGCCCTCGAAGTTCTCGATTTCGGCAAGGGCAACATACTTTCCGGTCCATTGCAGCCAGATTTCTTTCGCGCGCCAACCGACAATGAACGTTTTGGCGTTGGCCCAAACCTTGGCGCCTTGGTTTCGAATAAGTTGCTCAGACGGGCGGCAGTAGATAGAGCCTGGGAATCGGCTGGACGAAGACGCAGATTGAAAAACTGGGAATCGAAGCTTCGTTCGGATGGCTTAGAAGTTGCGCTGTATTTTCATATCAGGGGCTTCATAGGCAAATTCGCCTGGAAATTACTTTTCAAAAACGATGGCAGCGTTCTTGTAAATATGCGGGGACTGCCACGGCGGGAGATGCTTCGCTTTGGCAGCCGGATGATTATCCCCGCGCGTTATAGCCGGGTAAGCTGGTACGGACTTGGTCCACAGGAATGCTACATCGATAGGAAGACTAGCGCGGTTGTAGGGTTGCACGAGGCGGAGGTGGAGAAGCTTGGCTATGATTATTTGAAACCCCAGGAGAATGGAAATCGCACGGAGGTTCGAAGAGTGGCATTTTCAGATGGTGGTTCCGCCATAGTATTCACCGCTTCTGAGCATAGCAGAATTGATTTCTCCGCGGGTTTTGCGCCACGAGAAGCAATTGCCCTTGCCGCTCACGCCCATGAGATAATTAGAGATGCGGACATTCATGTAAACATAGACGGGGGGCAGCGAGGCCTTGGCGGTTGCCGCCCCGGGGTATTGGACCTGACGCCCAAGCATAAGATTAGGCCTCTTCGCCTCCGCACCCTTACTTATACGATTAGCAGGGAAGCCCCTGGAGCCGCGGATTAGGTAATGCTTTTCGGCGCCGGTTCATAGAAAGAAGAGATGCCCTCAATCACATAGGCTGTAATTTGAAAGGGTTCGGAAGTTCCATGGCGCTCGAGCATTAGGGTTTCCTGAGTTTCTCCATTCTCGCCTGTAACCATGAAAATATAGGTTACAATCTCCCTTGTTTTGTTCTCTTCAATCGAAATACGCCTGCTTGTCTCGATTCTATTATGAGAGATATACGCGCCATAAATCATTTCCCGCTGGCTCAAGGCAAACCTAGCCTGCAAGGCCACTTCCATGTCGGCAAACATATATTCCGGGAAATTCGCACTGCCATCTTGCTGATACTCATAAAAATCATCGACTACTTCTATGGCTCGATTCGGGAGTATGCCACAGGATATCAGTGTTAAAAGCGTTCCAAACAAGAATTTCCGATTCATGAAGCGCATATCGTGTAGAATACACTAATCAGTTTTGGCTGACTATCCCACGGCGCCAAGCGAACTTAACGAGAATTGACTTTGCTCGAAATTCTCATCAACACGATTTTTCCAGCAATTTCTCAATACTCCCGATTTTTTCCGATTTTCATCTCGCGGCCTGCCCAAGCCCCCGCCGGCCAAACTGGTTAATCTCCGGGAAACTCGGATAAGGCAGGCTAGTCTGCCCTAGGAAGGTGGAGCACAGGGTTTCTTAGCCGTGGGCGCCGCCCACATCGAAGCTAGAAGCGCTCCCGATGGCGTCGGCCTTGTGCAGGTGATGAGCCGAGATTCGGGATTCATTGCCGCCCATACCACATTGTCCGCCAGCGATGTGAATTTCTGCCTGATTTCCGAAGTTCCCTATCGAAGGTGAGAACGGTCTGCTGAAAAGACTCGAAAAAAAGCTCGATAGGCGCGGCGGATTTTAGGGAGGGCTCCGGCGCCGGCCACAGTTCAATAGACCCATCGGCGCGGCCGTTGATTCGCGGGCAATGCCTGTGCGGCGGGTTACTCAAACAACCCATTCGAAAGATTGAGTACAGGGTTTCCGTTGAAGCGGCTAGATATACTCGAATTCAGCGGCGATCCTGTTAAAGACGGCGCCCCGAACCGGATAGCCCGAAGTAAGGACTAGGTAAAGAGCCGCTGCGCTTCTCGCATCTCCGGCAGTAGAGCTATACTCACTCTGCTGGCCCGCGGTACTTGACGGATATGGGGACCCACATAGTATTATCACCGAAAAATGGTTGAGGAAGCATATGGCGGTACCAAAATTCCGAACTTCAAAGGCTAAAAGCCGCCGGAGACGTTCGATAAACATGAGAATTTCCGTACCCAAACTTATTGTGTGCTTCAACTGTGGAAACAAAATTGTGCGTCATCGTGTTTGTCCAAAATGCGGTTTTTATAAGGGCAATCAGGTTGTCGAACCTAAAGTTGTAAGCTGATTTAAGGAGTGATGTATGGACACCAAACTGTTTGAAAAGCTTAAGAATCTTATCGCCGATAGACTCGAGGTTGATAAGGACAAGATTGCCTTGGACTCCCGATTCCGTGAGGATCTTGGAGCCGATAGTTTGGATACTTATGAATTGCTTTATGCAATAGATTCGGAATTGGGTGTTTCCGTACCCGATGAAAAGGCGACTGAGTTTGAAAAAGTTCAAGATGCCTTGGCATATATCGAGGAGCAGCTAAAAGCAAAAGAATAGTGCGAATTCCTTTACGAACTCCCGAAGTTTCGAGCACGCGGCGCAAGGAATTGCTCTTTTTTCAGAAGAAGGCGGGGTTGAGGTTCAAGAGACTTGAAAATCTGGATCTGGCCCTTTGTCATAGATCCTTTGTTCACGAGACTTCCGCGAATATCAGCAATAATGAAACTCTAGAGTTTTTAGGGGATTCCATTATCGGCATGATTGTGGCCGATTATCTTATACGCTTGCTCCCGGAGCGTTCAGAGGGAGCTCTAGCTAGGATAAAGGCGCATGTAGTTAGCGAAGACACGCTTGCCGGAATTGCTTTGAAGCTGGGTATTGATTCGGTTGTGCATCTTGGCAGAGGCGAGGAAGCCTCCGGAGGCAGAAAGAAAAAAGCTCTGCTTTGTGATTGCTTAGAAGCCCTGGTTGGCGCCCTGTATTTGGATTCGGGTTATGGCAAGGCAGCAAAATTTGTTTTGAAGAGCATACATAGTCCGATCGATTTGGTGCTTGCGGATAGGCATCGCAAGGACTATAAGACTCTTCTTCAAGAGTTGGTTCAAAAACGCTTTCGCAGTTATCCAAAGTACATGCTGGAACGCAAGTCCGGACCCGATCATCAGAAGACTTTCTGGATGACCGTGCAAATCAATGGCGAGAACTATGGACCCGGCAGGGGCGCAAACAAGAAATCCGCTGAGCAGGAGGCCGCGAGGCTGGCCTATGAGCAAATGGCTACTTGAGAGCGCAGCGGATAGCTCCTAGTCGTTATTCTGATATTGGATTCAGGAGCGCTCGTTCAGCCAGCTTCGGCTTCGCCGCAGCAGTTGATCGTAGCTATTTTCCTTCGGGTTTTCCAGAACGCATTCCAAAAGGAAACCCAGCAGTTTGCCCAATTTAGGCCCGGTCTCGATTCGGCAATTATCTATTATCTGATTGCCGTTTATTGCCAGATCGCCAATAGATAATGGATTGTTAGATTCGATTATCAGCTTCACGCGCTCGGTCAGATTTTGAAGTTGTCTCATGCTTTCGAGTATTGAAATTGCCGCCTGGTTTTCCGAATCTCCATTGGAGACCTTGTATGAGGTAGTGAAGGGCAGGTTGGCGCGGGCTATTACGTGCTTTAGTTCAATAAGAGTATGCACCTGCCTAGCGCCGATACGGGATACGAAACGCCTTACCTCGGCATCGCTCCAATCGCCGGAGTATTGAAAATTCAGATTGCTAAGCATATCGGTTATCCTGCCGCTTTCGGAGTTGGATGCCTTGTAGCGCCTTAGGATAGATAGGGCCATATCGGCGCTTTTAGGAGGTGATAAGTCCTTGTTTCTTGCCGGATGAGCGGGGTAGCCAAGCCTGTGGAAAAGCGCGGCCGCACGCAGAGAGAAGTTTTCCGGATTTGCCAAATCGCATGCTCTTAGGCAGATTAAAAAATCAGTTCTCTTGTGTGTTTCCAGCGAGGAGGCCGGTCGGATATCAAACTCGGGAAATAGAACTTCAATTAAACCGGTTTGCTTGAACAGCAGGAAGGATACGGATGGTTTCTCGGTTTGAAGAATCTTCTTGAACTCCTCCCAAATTCGCTCGGCGGAAAGGGCCTTAATGCTTGAACGTGTTTCGTTTATGGCATCTAGTGTTTTCGGATGAATGTGGAATCCTAATTGCGATGCGAGTCTGCATGCCCGTATGGATCTGAGTCCATCCTCCCGAAGGCGTTCCTGTGGGTTGCCGATTGCCCTTATCAGCCGCTTGTTTAAATCTTCCCTGCCCCCGTGAGGGTCGAATAATCTGCGGTTTATCAGATCCCAAGCCATGGCGTTTATGGTGAAATCTCGTCTGGCAAGATCCCCATCAATGTTTTCGGAAAACAACACCCTATCGGGTCGTCTGCCATCCGAGTAGGGTCCGTCTTGGCGGAAACTGGTGGTTTCGAATCGATACCTTCCGAGCATGATAGACACGGTGCCGTGTTTTATTCCGGTGGGTATAGTTCTGCGGAAGAGCTTGATCACATCCCTTGGCGCTGCATCGGTTGCCAGATCGTAATCATACGATTCGCGGCCTAGTAATCCATCCCGAATGGCTCCGCCTACAAGCCAGCACTGAAAGGACGCGTCCGAGAAAATTCTTGCGGCCCTTTTTAGGGTATCGGGTATGTGTATCGGCGCCAGCTCCATGTTTTTGAAAACTAGTGGAGGGTTCCAAGGGGGTCAAGGGGAGGAAGCTCTGGGATGCATTCTGATACTTAATGCCGCGGCAAAGAAAAACCCGGCCCTAAGGCCGGGTTTGGTGTTATGCGGGATTCTACTGCAGCAATTGGAGAACCAATTGGCCCTGCTGGTTGGCCTGGGCAAGCATTGCGTTGGACGCCTGATGCAATATCTGATGCTTAGTTAGTTCCACGGTCTCCTCTGCCATATTCAGATCCCTAATACGGGATTCTGAAGACTGCAAATTGACGGCTCCCACATCCAATCCCTTGATGGCATGCTCAAGGCGATTTTGATAAGCGCCTAAATCGGCTCGCTGCTTATTGATTTGCGTTAGAGCCGCATCAACGATGCCGATATTTCTGTTGGCCTGTTCGGGGGTGGATACGGTGATTATTTGCCCCGTGCCAAGCTGCCTTACACCAAGGGCTTCCGCGGTCATCGTTCCTATGAAAACTCTTTCCCTCTGATCCATGTTAGCGCCGATATGGAGCCACATGGAGGCAGTAATCACATTGAGCCCGTCAAATCGGGCAAAGCGCCCGGTGAGCATGTTCATTCCGTTGAACTGGGCGTGTGATGCAACGCGGTCTATTTCATCGACGAGCTGAGAAACTTCAACTTGAATTTGCATCCTGTTTTCCGCAGAGTAAATTCCGTTTGAGGCCTGAATGGATAGCTCGCGAATTCTCTGGAGAACGTCCGAGGATTCTTGTAGATATCCCTCGGTTGTTTGGATGAACGAGATACCGTCTGCCGCATTTCTACTTGCCTGCCGCAGCCCGCGTATCTGAGCTCTCATCTTTTCAGATACGGCGAGTCCGGATGCATCATCCCCTGCTCGGTTAATGCGCAGTCCGGATGAGAGTTTTTCCATGCTTTTCAGAGAGTTCGAATCGTTGATTTTGCTCCGATTCGTCGCAAAAATTGCGCTCATGTTGTGATTAATGATCATTACATCCTCCTTGATGTTGACCAGTTGTAAATTTAGTGGACATCCTTATCCACATATCAACTTATCGGTGGAATCCGAAGCAATTTGAATTTTTAGCGGAGTTTGATTGCTACAGATGGCCTTAGTTTGGAAGTGCTCCGGCGAAGATGCACTTTAGGAAAGGAGATATCGATGCGACGTGGAGTTCTTTTCATTGGAGGAGCCGGACCCTCATCTGCACAGATTGGATGCATAACAAGACCGGACGATTTGGTTTGCGCGGCAGATTTGGGCTTGGATATGGCATTGTCCGCTGGAATTGAACCCCAGGGAATCGTTGGGGATATGGATTCAATATCCGATTCGAAGCTTCTTGATAGGCGCCCCGTTGTCGAGGTTGCAGAAAGAGATAAGGATGAGTCTGATACCGAACTTGGAATTTCGTGGCTGATAGGGCGTGGGTGCGGGGCTATTGCGCTAATTGGGGGCGGCGAGGGGAGACTGGACCATACTTTGGCTCTGATGAAGCTGTTTTCCAGAGAGCGCCGCCTGACTGACTGGTTTACTGCTAAGGATATGATTGAAAGCATCGAGGGGAATACGAAATTGAAGGGCGATGTTGGTTCCACGATATCACTGTTCCCGATCGACAATGGGCCCTGGTTGATTCGATCGACGGGATTGACCTGGAAGCTGGATGCCGTGGATTGGGCTTCTGGCGCGTTAAGCCTGAGCAATCGCTTTGAGTCTGCCTCGGTTGAATTAATGGTGGAAGGCGGGCGCTTTATTTTGATACGGCCTATTGAGCAGCTATTCTATCGTCGTTGGTAATATGGATTCGATGGGAACCCCCTCGAGTTCAAAAAATTCTATCAGAATAGGGTATTCATCGAGAAGCTGCCCATAGCCCCTCAGCATCTTTAACCGGCTTTCTTGAGTGCTCTCAAACCTGGCGGAGAGATTTTCGACTTCGCTAATCACTGCCTGGCGAGCCTGCATTGTTTCGAGTATTAGGCGGCGGGCTTCAGCGTAGAGAGCCATGTCAGGATATTTCCATCTGATAAGAGTCGCTTCAACTATGTCTACTCTTTCATCAATTGAGCTGTTCCTTATGGATTCGGAAAACCACTCCTTATCTCCTGCCGCCGCTTCGTTTGAATTGCTTGCCATGGTCTGGTTCATTATATCTAGCACAGTCGAGTTGAGCTTGGTTTCATAATCCTCGTAAAACGAGTCCAAATTATCGAAACCACTTTCCACGAGCGATAATAGGATATCCGGGTTAACGCGGTAATTAATCCTTGCTTCGATTTCCCAGCTGAAGTCGATGTCATCACCAGCAATTTCCTTGTAGATTTCATCTGAGGGCAAAACGCCGTTTTGCCTTATATCTACGGATTGGGGTTTCAGATTGAATTTGTGGAGGGTGAGATAGTTCGGAATCAGGGCCTCCCACCGCCAGTCAAAATCTTCGCTTCTAACTAATTCCGCTTCATAACCGTGGGACTTCCTGTATATCACTGCGTATTCACTTTCTTGGAGGCGAAGCTGAATCCAGCCAAAATAGAATACAACGCCACCGATTATTAAGAGTATTAGAAGAGTTACAAAAAATCCCCCCACGGGATTTCTCGATTTGGTTCTATTCGAATGTTCCTTTTTACCGGCCATTTACTGCCTCCTTTGTGCTTACAAGTATACTGAGTTCTGATAGTTTTGTGATTACCATGTCGGGTTCGATATTTGCCTCAGGGTTATTTTCTCGAAGCCTTAATGAGCGCTCATCTCCCGCGAATAGCGCGGTTTTGCAGCCAAGCCTGGATGCACTTGCTATGTCGTTTAACATGTCGTTTCCTATGTATAGAACTTCAGCGGCCCTTATTTGATCTTTATCAAGTTGCGCCAACGGTGCTTTGAATATGTTGATAGAGGGTTTGGCCTCAGAGAGCTTGTAAGACCACGAGCACAGGCTTTTTTCAAATCCAATTTGCGAGATTGTTTTGCTGCATATCTCTTGGAGAACGAGAGGGGTGTAGAACTGTGCGTTGGAAACTATTCCAAGTCTTAGCCCCATGTCGCGAAGCTCGCGGATAATGCTCGGGAATCCAGGCATGGGCCACACCGGATTGGTGGCGAGTTCGTATTGAAGCGCCAGCAGGTCAACAGAAAAAGGAGAGGGAGACTCGACCAGCATTTTACCTTCCCAAAGGTTGTTTAGGGCCTTCCTCCAGATATCGCGGATATCTACTTCGGGATGCTCTATGCCTTGGGCCTGTAGCTCTTTGTGGCGTTCGATGATTTTCTGTCTTAGCGTGCTGCTCACTAGATGGGCGCTCAGCTCCTTTGAGGGTTTGTAGCCGCAAACCTTGAAGAGCTCATTGATTTTAACCCTATGTTCGCCGTGTTTGATACTGCCTTTGCCGGAGATTAGTTTGGCGTGGCTTATTTCGCCGCTGTTGGATATCAGCAGGGTTCCATATATGTCGAATAGCACCGCGCGTATTGGCCCTGGAACCTTCAGTTTTGGCTTGAGGCGAGTGGGTATTGGGGTTAGTTTGACTAGTTTCGATTTTATTTTTAGCTTTTGCATTTCCGACATTGTTTGGCATGATAGTATGGGAGATGGTATTTAACAACTTGCGGTGAGTTTTGAGCTTGTGGAGGACTTGTCTTGAAAACCAGAATTGCTTGGCGCCTACGGCGATTTTGGCTTCCTAGCATCTTCGGAAGACTTACGGCCTTGCTCTTTGTTTTTTCCCTGCTGATTCTGTATTTCTATATCGTCGGGACTCGCCAGAAATTTACTGATGACACTCTGCTTTCCCTTATCGTGATTGAGACTTGGACACTGGCCGTTTGCGCGATTTCGGGTTTGTTTTCAACTCTCGGCTATGCGATAACACTTCCATTTCGAACTGATTTGCGAATAAATCGAATCGTTATTTCGGGTTTGGTTACGGCTTTCAGTGTCTTCCTATACTTGGGCGTGGCTCTGCTTCGAGCTTTTTTGGAGCCCTATGGTTAGCGCTTAAGGAATTTTAAACGCAGGCCCTTCCGACTCCCCGATACGGTTTAGCCCGGTGCCCTCGTTTTAACCTGTTCCGATGGCTTCAATTGGAAGTAGCCGAGACTTATATAGGCTTCTGCGTTCAGTATGGCCGCCCCGGCCGCGCCTCGAATCGTGTTGTGGCCCAATACAACCATCTTGATATGGCCGATAGGGCATTCTCGTATTCTGCCTACGCAGGCGGCCATGCCATTTTCTAGCCGAATATCGCGGGCCGGCTGAGGCCGATTTTCCTCTTCAAACACAATAATTGGACTACTGGGAGCCGTTGGCAGCTTTTTTTTCTGTGGAAGCGACTTCCATGCCCCTAGAATATCCCTTACCTGCCGCGGGCTCGGTTTTCTTTCGAATTTCATGCTTAAATTGATAGTATGTCCGTCTATCAAAGGAACTCTGTTGCACTGGGCGCTGACTATGAAATCCGCTGGTTCTATAACATCCCCGTTCAGTCGGCCGAGTATTTTTTGCGACTCGGTCTCCACCTTGGATTCTTCCCCCTCGATAAAGGGCACTATGTTGCCTAGAATATCGTAGGATGGTACCCCGGGATAACCGGCTCCGCTGATTGCCTGCATGGAAGAAAGCTGCACCCATTTAACCTTGAATGCCCGGTGGAGCGGAGCGAGAACCATGGCCACGGGCATAATCGCGCAGTTGGAATTGGTTATTATCGCCCCCATGAATCTTTGCTTTTTCGTAATTTCAAAATGATCTGGATTAACCTCGGGTATTATGATTGGAACATCCGAATCCATCCGATGATTCTTCGAATTGGATATCACGATATGTCCCCTTGAGGCGTAGTCCTCTTCGATGGGTCCGGCAACCGATGAGTCCATCCCGGAGAAGAGAATCCGGCTCGACAACTTTGCGCCGGCCTCGAGCAGCAGCTTATCGCGCAGCAGGCTCGGAATTGGTTTGTCTTGTTTCCAAGCGCAGGCATCTTTGTAAGTTTTGTTGGCTGAACGTGGTGAGGCCGCGAGTTCACCTATTTCAAACCAAGGATGATTCTGAAGCAGCAAGACGAATTTCTGACCAACGGTTCCGGTGGCGCCAAGGATGGCAACTGGGATTTTCGATTCCATTTTGATTGACTCCTTAGGGGCGGGAGCTTGATACCAAGGCTATGCGAGAAAATAGCCCTTTGAAGCCGGTAGGTCAAGAATAGTTCGAGGCCGTTCGAACTTGGGGCTGATGCTTTGTTACAGGCTTATAAATCAAGAATAGTTTTGACTCGGTGCTGTGGCCTCGCCTTGAGTTTTAAGTCCGGTAGGTTTTCGCGGATGCGAAAGTCAGCTCGCGGGGCAAGAATTCTTCGAGATGGGGGCTGCACGCGGAAGCGTTTTAAGTAAAAGACAGCGTTTTCGGAGACTTGCTTCCCCCCTGGCCATAGCTTTCTGGCGCCTAACGGGTTACTATCCTTAGTTATGGATTTATCAACTAGTTTCATGGGGCTTCGAATGCCCAATCCCCTGATTGTATCGTCATCAGGTTTGAGCGCGAGTGTGGAAGGAGTGAAGAAGGCGGTGGAGGCCGGCGCCGGCGCCGTTGTGCTCAAATCTTTGTTTGAAGAAGACATTGCCGCCGCAGTCGAACAGACGAGAACCGAAGTAAGTGAATCCCATCCTGAGGCGGAATCCTACCTGCAGCAAATGGGCATGATTCTCGAGCCGGATGAGTATCTTAGCTTCGTTGAGAGCAGCGTTCGATTGGTGGATGTGCCGATAATTGCCAGTTTGAACTGCTATTCCACGAACTGGTGGGCAGATTACGCTCGGCGTATTGAGAAAGTCGGCGCAAACGCAATCGAGTTGAATGTTGCGCCGCTGGCCACAAGTTCGAAAATAGGAGCCTCTCAATTGGAGGATGAACTAGTGGCCGTAGTAGAACTTGCACGTAGGGTAGTGAAGATACCAATAGCCGTAAAGATCGGTCAGTATTTCTCGGCGCTACCGCATCTTGTTGTAAGGCTGCATCAGGCTGGCGCCGATGGCCTAACCCTCTTCAATCGCTATTATAGATTCGATATCGACATCGAGAAGATTGAATTCAAACCCGGCAACCCCCTCTCTGTTCGAGAAGAGTTCACACCAGTTTTCAGGTGGATTGGAATTGTATCCAATCTCACTAACCTAGATATAGCTTCCTCTACCGGCATACATGGGGCTCCTGATGTAATAAAGTCGCTACTGGCCGGCGGCGATGCGGTGCAGCTATGCAGCGTTCTATATCGAGAGGGCCTTAGCGCAATGGCCGCAATCAAGGAAAACTTGGAAACCTGGATGAAAAGGCATAATTATTCCACGATTTCGGATTTTCAAGGCCTGCTCAGCTTCAAGAAGCGCGGTGCCTACTATCAGCGCATCCAATACGTAAAGGCCTTGAAAGAATTGTCAACTTAAGTACTTCCAATCTTTGGAACAGGCACAACTCGAGCAGCTTTGACGGCAGGATCATCATAATAGTCGCCTGGCTGCTTCAACAAAAAAGGACCATCCGTTAGGAGGGCCCTTTCTACCACAGAGGCGACTTTAGCTTACTATGGCCAAAATATCCGAAGACTTGACAATGAGATGATCAACATTATCAATGCTGATGGCAGTGCCGGCGTATTTATCGTACATTACCTTATCTCCAGCCTTAACGGTAATCGACTCTTTATCGTCGCCGACGGCAATAACCGAACCGGTTTGTGTTTTTTCCTGGGCGGTGTCCGGGATGTAAATGCCTGAGGCGGTTTTTGTCTCCGCCTCCATCACCTTAATCAAGACCCGATCCTTCAGAGGTTTGACTGTCATCTTGAATCCTCACGAAATCAAATTGTTGTAGCAACTCTTCACTCCCGATAGATGGAGCTAAAAATCACCCGATGAAAATATACGGAATGGAAAGAGCGGGGGTCAAGTGGAAATGTCGATGAATTCCACTCTCCGGAGCTTCGGGAAGCGACTCTTAGCTTAAGCGAATAAAACCTCATTTGATCCGATATGGGGGGATCGGATATGTGGAGTGGGTCATTTTGCCGCGCAATATTCTCCGAAATCACAAGATGGGTCAGTTTTACCCAAGATTTTGGACTTCACCGTTTCTGAAGCGGTAAAAACAAGCTTATCGCCGCTACACCATCATAGCGGAAATGAGCTAATTATATATCATACAATCTCTTATTCAAACATGGCATAATTATTGCCTATGAGAGCTAGGAGACCTTATGATACATGATGAAGAATCCACGCTTTCAACATATCTAAAGGAGATTAACAGAATTCCGCTTCTTACTCGGGAGCAGGAGGATGCGATATCCAGAAAGGCGCTTGCAGGAGATAAGGGAGCGCAGGCGCGGCTAATAGAAGCTAATTTGAGATTTGTTATCAACGTGGCGAAGCAATACCAAAACCAGGGACTGCCTCTAGAGGATATTGTTAGCGAGGGAAATATTGGACTGATGAATTCGGTTGAGCGCTACGATCCCGATAAGGGCTATCATTTTATTTCCTATGCGGTTTGGTGGATTCGGCAGGCCATATTGAAGGCGATATACGAGAAATCCAGAATGATTCGTCTTCCCCTGAATCGGGTGAACGAACTGGTTCAGATTGAGAAGGTACGCAAGGGAATGCTTGCTGAAAACGGAGACGATCCGAGCGATAAGGAGATTGCCAATATCACAGGCATAAAAGTCCATGATGTAAGCAATCTTCTAGCAATAAGCAGGGATCCGATTTCTTTGGAGTTGCCGGCTTATGAGGAGAGCGATTCTTCTGCCTTGGGCGAGTTTATCGAAGATGATTTTTACGATAGCCCCGACAAGCTGGCTCTGATGAGTTCGCTTTCGGATGATATTGAATCGATTCTTGATACGCTTGATGATAAGGAGGCGGAGATTATCAGGCATCGTTTCGGTCTAGGTGGGCGAGAACCGCTCTCGCTCAAGGACATAGGCAATTTCTATGGCCTTACGAAGGAGCGGATTAGACAAATCGAGAAGAAGGCTCTAGATAGGCTGCGCCACCCCTCTAGAAGTCAGTATTTGCAAGACTATATCGCGGCTTAGGATCGAGGAGCTTCGATTACTAGGGCTCCGAATCCCTGGACAAGGCCTGCAATCTCAAATCCCAGCCTCGGATGGGGATATTAGGGCCTGAACCCGGCAAGCTAGGGCTTTCCGGAGCTGCTTCATTGACAGAGAGCTATTCATCATCTAACGTTAAAAATCTAATCCATATCGACTAGGCGGGAAATTATGAGCAATCAGCATGTCTACTATTTCGGCGCTGGCAGGGCCGAGGGTAGGGCCGAGATGAGAGAGCTTCTGGGTGGTAAGGGCGCAAATTTGGCGGAGATGACCAATCTGGGTATTCCGGTTCCGCCAGGCTTCACTATTTCAACAGAAGTTTGCTCTCTATATTACAGGAACAACCGAACTTACCCCGACGAGGTGAGAACGCAGGTTGCGAGAAATCTCGACCGCTTGGAAAGGGAGATGGGGAAAAAACTTGGCGACCGGAACGATCCTCTTCTGGTGTCAGTCCGCTCGGGCGCCGCGGTTTCAATGCCAGGCATGATGGATACGGTATTGAATCTCGGATTGAACTCCTCGGCGGTTGAGGGCATTGCAAACAACACGGGCAATGCGCGCTTTGCATGGGATGCCTATCGGCGATTTATCCAGATGTATGGCGATGTAGTTATGGGCGTACCGCACGAGGACTTCGAGAGCGCTCTTAACGCTGTTAAGAAGCAAAGGGGTGTTGAGGCTGATACCGAATTGGATGGGAGCGATTTAAAAAGAGTTGTCGATAACTACCTGTCTGTCTATGAAAGAACGGTTGGCAAGAACTTCCCACAGGATCCTATCGAGCAGCTGTGGGGGGCCATCGACGCGGTTTTCGGTTCTTGGAACAACGATCGGGCGCTCAAGTACCGCAGTATAAACAAGATTGGAGACCTTCTGGGAACCGCGGTGAATGTTCAGTCGATGGTTTATGGGAACTGGTCTGATACTTCGGGCACTGGAGTATGCTTCAGCCGGGATCCTTCAACCGGCGAGAATTATTTCTATGGAGAATACCTGATGAACGCCCAGGGCGAAGACGTTGTGGCGGGTATTCGTACACCCGAGCCATTGAACTCGCTCGAAAGAGCTAATCCCAAGGTTTATCAGCAGCTCGTCGACGTTAAGGAGCGGCTCGAGAGGCATTACAAGGATATGCAGGATATGGAATTTACTATCCAGGAAGGCCGCCTGTTTTTGCTCCAGACTCGAAATGGAAAGCGCACCGGAAAAGCCGCGGTGAAAGTGGCGGTGGATTTAGTCAATGAAGGCATGATTAGCAGGGGGAATGCGGTTAGCCGGATTACCGCGGAACAGCTGGACCAGCTGCTGCATCCTATGATTTCGCCGAGGATGAAGAAGACTTTGAAGCCCATAGCCAGGGGTTTGGAGGCTTCACCCGGAGCTGCTGTGGGGAAGGCGGTGTTCAGCGCCGATGAGGCGGAAGACTGGACCGCTCGCGGCGAAAAGGTGGTGCTGGTGCGCCGTGAAACCAGTCCAGAGGACATCGGCGGGATGAATGTAGCGGAGGGCATTCTCACTTCGACCGGCGGTATGACCAGCCACGCGGCAGTGGTGGCCAGGGGAATGGGGAAGCCCTGTGTTGCGGGCTGTAAGGCTGTTGTAATTGATGAGGCCGCAAAAACCTTTAGCGCCGGCGGCATGGTTTACAAAGAGGGAGATTTTATTACCTTGGACGGCTCGGATGGAGAGGTATATGCGGGTTCGGTCGAGCTTGAGAAGCCCTCGCTGGGTGGTGAGCTAAACGAGTTGCTATCGTGGGCCGATGAAATAAGGCATTCGGCAAAAAGGACGGGCGTCGAGGATGGGTTCATGGTTAGAACTAATGCGGATTTACCTCAGGATGCGAAATTGGCGGTGGATTTTGGAGCTGAGGGAATTGGGCTTACACGAACCGAGCATATGTTTTTCGAGGAGGCTAAGCTCACTTCTTTTCGTCGCATGATTATTGCGGACAATCTTCAGGAGCGGATAGAAGCTCTTAAACCGATACTGAAATTGCAAATCGAGGATTTCAGGGGCATATTCAGGGTGATGGACGGCAAGCCAGTTACCATCCGCCTTCTGGATCCTCCATTGCACGAGTTTGTGCCTCATTCCGAGAAGGACGTGCTTGAGCTGGCTAAGGAACTGGGAACGGACGCAGGGAAATTATTGAAGCGTGTTAGGGGCTTGCAGGAGCTCAATCCGATGCTGGGCCATCGAGGCTGCCGATTGGGAATCACCTATCCTGAGGTTTATGATATGCAGGTTGAGGCAATCATGTCTGCCGCGGTTGCAGAGGCTGAGGCGGGAATTGCGGTTCAACCCGAGATAATGATTCCGCTTATAGGCAGTACCGCGGAGCTTGAGGTTTTGAGGGCAAATGCGCAGAGGGTTATAGAACGAGTGCTAAATAACGTGGATGTTAGAATCGACTACCTTATCGGCACAATGATAGAGATTCCTAGAGCGGCGCTAACTGCCGATTTGATAGCGCCCCATGCCGATTTCTATTCCTTTGGCACAAACGATCTGACTCAGATGACTTTTGGATTTAGCAGGGATGATGTGGGAACCTTTGTACCCGAGTATATCGAGAAGAAGATTCTACCGTTCGATCCGTTCCAAACGCTCGATGCTTCCGGGGTGGGCCAGTTGGTGGAAATGGGCGTGCGCAGGGGGCGCGGCGTGAAGCCGGCATTGAAAACCGGTATCTGCGGCGAGCATGGCGGCGATCCTTCTTCCATAGCTTTCTGCTACAAGGCCAATCTCAACTATGTTTCCTGTTCGCCCTACCGCGTGCCCATCGCCAGGCTGGCCGCGGCTCAGGCTGTGCTGGCCGCGAAGTGAGTTCCATGCAAGTATTGTGAATGTTATTATTCTTGGAGCCGGAAGAGTTGGCTGGCAGCTTGCGAAGCAATTGATTATCGAGCGCAAAGAAGTAACGATAATCGAAAAAAATTCGGAAGAGGGATTGCGAATAGCCGATCGTTTGGATTGCAGAGTGATTATCGGCGAGGGGAACAACCTTCCGATTCTCCGTAGGGCCGGCATTGAAGAGGCCGACTATTTCGTCAGTGTAACCAAGTCCGACGAGATAAACATGATAGCCTGCAGCCTAGTTTCCGCTGAGTATTCTGAACCTGTTACGGTAGCCCGGGTTAGGAATGTAGCCTACTCGGGTACGCGAATGATAAGGCAGCGCCTATACGGTATCGATCATATCATAAATCCGGAAATCGAGGCGGCGCACGCGATTATTCGCTCGCTTGAGCGCGGGGCGGTTGGAACCGTGAGACACTTCTCCGATTCGGGTTTGACACTGACCTCTGTTTCCATCCTTCCAGGTTGTCCATTCATTGGCAAGTCGATTAGGGAAATTCGAAAGAACCTTGCCGGAAATTTTTTGGTGCCGCTGATTACTCGAGATAATGAAACATCGATTCCCGTTGGCGATACAAAGATACTCGTAAACGACATGCTTTATGTTATCGCGAAGCCGAAAGACACCGATGAGTTGATTCTCGCATCCGGCTTGCGAAAGAGTGAGTTAAAAAGAATTGCGATTGTTGGAGGCGGACGCATTGCCCGCTATGTGGCGGACTATCTTCTTGGCAATGATGAAGATGAGACGATGAGCAATGTCGGAACCTGGAAGAGGATGATCAATCGCTTTCGAAATAAACTCCCCGCGCGCAAGGTTCATTTTATTGAACGAGACTATTCGGTTGGCCGTGAACTGGCGGATAGATACCCTTCGGCCCTGATAACCAATGCCGATATCTCCGACGAGGAGAATTCGGAAACGGGACTCCTAGAAGGTTGCGATCTTCTAATAAGCACCACTGGCAATCAGGAACTAAACCTGATAAGCGCCTTGTACGCTAAGAACCACGGTGTTACTAGAACTATCGCTCTTGTCAGAATGGCCTCCTATGTGGGAATGGCAAGGGAATTGGGGGTGGATGTAACGGTAAGTGTTTCCGATACGATGGTTGATGGCATTCTCAGAATTTTGAGGAAGGGGAACATCCGCAGTATTCACACTATTGTGGGTAGCGATTTCGAGATAATAGACTTTCTGCTCGATCGAGACTCGCCTCTAGTCGGTAAAACCATAAAGGACTGTGAGCTTCCCAAAAACAGTTTGATTCTAACGGTTAACCGTGGTTCGGAGTATCAGCTTCCTGATGGGAATCTAAAACTAAGCGAAGGGGAAAGGATAATTGTTATCACTCTCAGAGAGGAAGTAAGTAAGCTGGAGAAAGCTGTTACCGGACTATGATCCGATTTATTCCGGTTCTACATGTGGTGAGCCTACTCCTGCTAATTATTTCTCTTTTCATGATAGCGCCCCTGGGGATTGCCATATACAACGGGAATCTTGCATCGGCGCGGGCCTTTGGATTCACTATCGCCTTCACAGCCGTTCTTTGCTCGCTTCTGTGGTGGTTAACTAGGCAGAAAAATGGCCTAGGCCAGCAGCTGCGAACAAGAGAGGGTTTTTTACTTGTAACCACAAGTTGGATTGCGGCCTCCGCTGTTGGGGCAGTTCCCTTTGTACTCTCCGGAGCAGTCTCATCGTATACCGATGCTTTTTTTGAAACTATAAGCGGCTTCACTACCACTGGCGCCTCTATTCTCACCGCAATCGAAACTCTTCCTAAATCGGTTTTGTTTTGGCGTTCTCTTACTCACTGGCTTGGCGGTATGGGTATCGTTGTATTGACGGTGGCCATCTTGCCATTTCTGGGAATTGGCGGTGTACAGCTGGTTAGAGCGGAATCACCGGGCCCTACCTTGGATAAAATGGCTCCAAAGATAACGCAGACGGCGAAAATTCTCTGGTTTCTGTATCTGGGTTTCACTGTTTTGGAAACAGTGCTGCTAATGGCTGGAGGCATGAGTCTTTTCGATGCGCTTACGCACACCTTTGGAACTCTGGCCACGGGGGGATTCTCGCCGAGAGATGCAAGCGTTGGGGCATATAATTCGAGTTTTATCGACTGGGTTATCATCGCCTTTATGATAATTGCCGGGATGAATTTTGGGCTTTTCTATAAATTGCTGCGAGGGAATTTGAGGGATATCTCGCGCAATACGGAGTTCAAAACCTATGCTCTTATAATTGTTTTTTCAGTACTCGTAATTGCTCTGGCGCTTATGAAATTTTATGGGGATTTTGGTAAATCGCTCCGCTATGCAGGATTCCAGGCTGTGTCCATTATCACTACAACTGGTTTTGCCACAGCCGATTTCGATATGTGGCCAATGGCGGCAAAGGGAGTGCTGCTGCTGCTGATGTTCGTGGGGGGGTGTTCCGGTTCAACCGGCGGTGGCCCTAAGGTTATTCGTGTTGTCACGCTAATCAAGCTTGCCCTGAAGGAAATGAGGTATATGTCGCGCCCGAGGGGAATTTTCCGGGTTCATATCAATGGCGAGCCGGTTAAGAAGAATCTCCTTTATTCGGTTAGCGGCTTCTTCGTTCTCTATCTGCTTTGCTTGCTGCTCGTTACCGCGGTGGTAAGCATCTTCGAGGCAGCGGATATAGCCACGGCCTTCTCAACTGCCTTGGCGACCGTTGGAAATATTGGCCCAGGATTTGGTTTGATTGGCCCCACTAAGAATTATGCCTTCTATCACCCCCTTGTTAAGTGGGTACTGAGTGCCGCCATGCTGGCGGGGAGGCTGGAGGTGTACACTGTGCTCATTCTTTTAACGCCAACCTTCTGGCGCCGTTCCTAACTTGAGTTGCCGCCGGGCCCTACTTGGATGTATTCAAGTAGATTGACTGAGAGAGAGCAATTTCGCGCCTACGCGAAGAGCGTATACTGCGGCCTGACGGCTGCCGGGACGCCGTTGGCGTTGGACGGAGATAGACGAGTGGCGCTGGGCGCCGGCGGATATGATTAGGCGCGAGAAGCCGGAGTATTTCTGTGCTGGGATTGAGGGCGTTTCCATGGTGAAGGCGGGAATCCAGGATGGGGATGAGGCGCTGATCCGCTGGGAGGACGGTTCATTGTGCCGCGGCCCTTTTGAGTGCAATGTGCATATACTGATTTAGGTCTAAAGGAGACTGCATGAAAAAGATATTGCTATTATTGGCAGTGTCAGTGCTACTGCTCGCCATTGGGTGCAATTCGCCCAGTGTTATTGACGGAGTTTGGGAGAACGAGATTTCGATCATAGAATTTGATTCCAAAGCAGATTCTTATCGGGGCTTGGGCTTTGAAGGCTCTAATTGGTCTAAGTCCTTATCGATTGAATCAGAACAAGAGGATTCCCTCCGTTTTCTGACGGATGGTAAGCCGTTTGATGCTTCCATCAAGGGAAACGAGCTTGTCCTGACGGATTCCGAGGGTCAAAATTACTCTTATCGCCGATACCAGGGAGATAGTTATAGCAGTAAGGCCCTTGAGGAGCTATTGGATGGTAAATGGTCAGGTATTTTTTTTGGAATAGAGATTGTATTGTTCTTTGACGTTGAAGCCGGTCGAATGGAGATGTATACATTAGGGGAATCGCTGAAGGAAGATTACAAGGTTGAGGTGGCCATCGGAAACTGGGTAATGTTCGCAGTTACAAGTTCTGATGATCCCACGGTCCTAATAGTAAAAGATCGAAGCACTATCTCAATGAAAACAAAAGACAATGAAGACATCCTTCTCACCAAGTCGTCTTCATAACAGGTTCTCCCTCTTTTTGAAGGAGGAGTCCATTCATTTTAGGTTTTCAGCCAATAACGGCCCTCTAAGCGGCCCGAGGGCCAAGTGGTATGTCCATACACATATTTTTCTCCCCGTAGGAATTTAGGCGGGTAGTTTGGGGGGCGCCTTCCCCTACCTCCGTCCCTCTTTTTGGGCCGATTTGCCCAAATTTCCTGCAATTTGTGAAATATTTCAAAATCCCATTCCGCCAAGCCCCCTATAATTTTGCTCATGAGCATCGAGAAAGCACACTTGAGCGTCAACAGATTTTCCCGCCCGGGCCGCCGGCTCGGTGAGGTGAGGGCCTTGGTGATTTACTGGGTGGCCAACGCCGCATCGTACGGGCGAACCGGAATTTCTTTGAGGGCCGGAAGCGCGGAAGAGACAAGTACGGGAGGCCCATTGCATCGTGGGCCTGGAGGGCGAGGCGCTTGAATGCATTCTCCCAGCAGAGGCGGCCTACCGCGCCGGGTCGAAAAAATACACCGGATACAAGGATCTGATTACCTCCGGGAATCCCAACGGGCGCACGATCGGCATCGAGCTGTGTCACTCGACTGTGGAGGGCCGCTTCTCCGATGTCACCCTGGAGTCGGTGGCTGCTTTGGCGGGGAATATCTGCGAGGACTTCCGTTTGGATTCCTACCGGGATATCACCACGCAGGGAGCCTTGGTGGGCTGGAATAGGTGCCCGCGCACTGTTATGAGTATCCCGAAGAGCTTCAAATCTTCCAGCGCCGCGTGTCCCCGCTGATGGGGAGAGTTCAATGGGAAAGGGTTGCAGGCGCGCATCGATGAGCTGGAGGCCGAAGGAGCCGAGAAGCAGGCGGCCCTGGATGCGGCGAACAAGAGGATTGCCGAGTTCATGGCGAAAGAGGAGGCGGGATGTCTAAAGGGTTTAGAGTGATTGAAGCGAGCCTATCTGAGTAGTTTGATGCGCTTTCTGGATGAGCGGATTCGCGAGATTGCCCTGAAAGACCGGGCAGGCAAGGAAGCCTAGCCTTCACACCGCCTGAAGTTGTAAAAACTCATCTTTCTATGCTGCCACGCAGATTGGCAGAAATCACGAAGAAACGACAGAATAATCCCTACAATACTCAAGCAGGGGGCATTGCCCTCAAACATCTGGCGCATAGGGGAGACTTGTCTTGTACTTCCCGAGAAGGTGACTAGATACATTGCCCTTCGCAGTGAATGTTGGCGGCACAGGCAGATTATCCATGAAGGCTCTTTCGGAGTTCTGCGTCGAACTTGGCCTTGAGAATGTGCGCACCTACATTCAGAGCGGAAACGTTATCTTCGAGAGCGATCTTCCGGAAACTGAAATTCGGAAAAACCTCGAAGAAGCTCTAATGAATAAACCTGGGCTAAAGACCGAGGCTATACTTCGCACCGCAGAGGAGCTTGAGGCCGTATGGGCCGCCAATCCCTTTTCAACAGCCGAGGCATCAAAGGCGGGGGTGTTCTTCCAATCCAATTCCATTATCGATAGGAAACTCTTTGACAATCCTCCTACTAAGGAGGTGATTAGAATGAGGAGAAGAGAGGTCTATATCCACTTCCCAATGGGAATGGGCGCCTCGAAACTCAGGCTTCCCGCTGAAACCGGAACCATGCGCAATATGAACACCGTTTCAAAACTTGTAAGCATGGCTAGGCAGCCATAGCGGATAAAAACAGTGGTCTAAGCCTGGGAATTGCCCATAAAGCTCAAGCTGCGCCTGCGCAAAGAGCGCCGGAGGTAGGGCGCGATAGGATGAGACTTGCCGCCTTAGCGGGAATACTGGGTGATTAGGTTGAATATCCCTTGAACCTTTGCCCTTCCCTGGCCCTTTTCTATGGCCTCGTTCACGCAAGCTGTCAATGTGGGGGCGGAGTATCAGGTTGTTTGCCTTTCTCAGCAGCGATGGAATGGCTAGCAGCTGCTTGCACACGTCCACGCAGTAGCGGTTATTCTCAACCATAGTGATTGCGGTTTGGTTTTGCCCCAGTGCTGTTTTCAGCAGATTGAGAACCTCGCTTGCATCGTTATCCATTTTCCCCTTCTTATTTGAAATTTCGGAGTCTTAGCGCATTGGAGATTACGAAGACAGAGCTTAACGCCATTGCTGCTGCGGCTATCATAGGGCTTAGTAGCGGCCCTCCAAATGCGAATAGCACACCTGCCGCTATTGGAATCCCCAGGGTGTTGTATGCGAAGGCCCAAAAAAGGTTTTGTTTAATATTCCGCATTGTAGCGCGGCTGAGTCTGATTGCCGTAACCACATCCAGCAGGCTGCTATTCATCAGCACTATATCGGCCGATTCCATGGCCACGTCTGTTCCCGTGCCTATTGCAATTCCCACGTTGGATACCGCTAACGCGGGGGCGTCGTTGATTCCATCGCCAACCATCGCTACTGTAAGCTTATTTCTCTGAAGCCTTCTAACCTCGTGAGCCTTGTCCTGGGGCAGAATTTCCGAGAGTACTGTGTCTATGTTCACTTGACGCGCAATAGCAGCGGCAGTTCGGTGGTTGTCGCCCGTTATCATCGCTATTTTCATTCCCATCTCGCGGAGCTTGGCTATTGCCGCCGCGCTTGTTTCCTTTATCGTATCGGCAACGGCGATGATGCCCGCCAATTTGTGGTCTACAACCGCGTATATGGGTGTTTTTCCTTCCTCCGCAAGCAGTTCGGATTGCTTTTCGGGGCTGAATGCCGAAGTATCAAACTGCGATTTTGAAGGTAACTTCGTAGATGATTTCGCCGAGGGCCGCCCGGATACTTCCTCATTGCTGAGTTCAATTCCTATCGAATCGAGCAATGCCTGGTTCCCAAAGTGGAATTCTCTGTTTTCGACTTTGTATTTTACACCCTTCCCGGGAATTGCCTGAAAATCTCGAATCGCCTTCATTTCCACCTTCCTTTCCTCGGCAGCTTTTACCACTGCATTGCCTAGG